>Ga0209386_1000011_pt1 | contig 121728 bp, 99 predicted proteins | sample NGEPertwo_FD_184510 | JGI IMG/M metagenome (GOLD analysis project Ga0209386, IMG submission 184510) | Arctic peat soil microbial communities from the Barrow Environmental Observatory site, Barrow, Alaska, USA - NGEE Permafrost154B-two... | ecosystem: Environmental > Terrestrial > Soil >...
CCATAATTAAAGTAATTAACTGGTAATTAATACTTTAAAGATACAGATCCCTGCGGTTTTACACTAATAAATAATCAGTTATTTTGCTGTAAATCAGATAAATAACTAAGTTTTAACCGAAGCATTGTTTATTCACAATGGCATTAAAAAGCAGTTCAATGTCGATTTCGGTTTCATCGTCGTCGCCAACCAAAGACATTACGCGGTATCCTCCGGGGCATTTTTCGTGGTAAATGGGTTCGGCAATACCCGTAAGCGAAGGAACCATGGTAAATTGCCATTTCTGACTGATCGACAGAATGTCTTCGTTGAAAATAATTTCGCCTTCATCGAGCATCACAATCTTGTCGATAATCGTATCAATGTCTTTTACCTGATGGGTCGAAATCAGTACCAATTGTTCTTCGGAAACTGAACTAACCAGAATTTTCCGGAATAAACTTTTTGATGGAATATCCAACCCGTTGGTAGGTTCATCCAGAATGAGCAGGCGGCAATTGGATGCCAGGGCAAAGGCAATAAGGAATTTTTTACGCTGACCGTGCGACAATTTGTTGAGGTGCTTTTTACGGTCGAGTTCAAATTCCAGAAGGATTTGGTCCATCTTTTCTTTCCCGAAATTCGGATAAAGTGGAGCAGTTGCCTTTATGTAACAATCGATTGTAACCGGTGGAAATGAGAATTCTTCGGGAACCATAAATACATCGGAAAGAAAATCGGGTAACCGATCAAAAGGCTTAAAATTATTAACAGACAGTTGACCTACCTGAGGTTTCAGTAAGCCAGCCATTAATTTCAGAAGGGTCGATTTACCGGCGCCGTTTTTACCAAGCAGTCCGGTAATGCTGCCGTTTTTCTGTTGAAATGATAATTCGTTAAAAAGTGCCTGTTGCTTTTTGTAGTGAAAAGTGAGTTGTTGAACGTTGATCATGGCTTAGTTGTTTAGTGTCCTAGATATGTATGACACAAATTAAAACCATTTCATCATAAAAAACAAATGTTTTTGAAAATAATTTGTCGAATTCAAAAATAATCATTTTATTTGTAACCTAAAGGTTATATAAAGACACCTAAGGGTTGCTTGATGATGATTTAAGGTTATTTTTAAAACGTCAAATTATGGAAACTTCAATTATTGAACGACTGGAAAAAACGAGGTACAATCTTTTAAAATGGTTAACCATTGGCTGGGCAATATGGTTTGGAACGTTTATTTTGAAAGATTCAGTTCAAAACCATGCGATCATTAGTGCAACATCAGTGGTTGGTGCACTTGGGTGGATCATTTTCATTATCAATCTAATCAAATTCCTGAAACTGAAACGGGAATTAGGCTGGGACAAAAAAGTAGAGAAAGCTTTGAATGACGAATTGCATCAACTTAACATGCATAAATCATTTCAGATTGGTTTTGGGGTAGTTATATGGACTACTGTCGTTTTCCTCGGTTTTGCTGAATTTACAGAGATTGAAGCATTACTGGTAACAGAAATTACCTTGTATTTTGGAGTTTTATCAGTACTGATTTCAGGATTAATATACAATCGCGATTAAATGGAAAATCAGGAATTAAGCAATCAAATTAAAGTTCAGCGGGCAATAAAGAATATTACGCAGGAAGAACTGGCGACACAAATTGGTGTGACCCGAAAAACAATTAATACCATTGAAACTGGTAAGTTTGTGCCATCCACTGTATTGGCCATCAAGCTCGCACGCTTTTTTGAGATTGAAGTAGAAGAGTTATTTACTTTGAATGAGAAATAAGATTTTGAATGAGGTCATTGACGTTTAAGGCTTTGGGGCCTAAATTTGCTCCCAGCCGTCCCTGTAATTGTGCCTGATCCATTCTTCTGCGGTTGCGAGTGCCGGAATGGTATCGTATTGGGTGTCAAATTTCGGATCGCCGTTCACCACTTCAAATTTATTGGAGGTGACTACCCTGATGTTTTCGGAAGAACTGATGTTGGTGAACTGCATATTTTTGCCATCCCATAACAACCGTTTTTTCAAATCCTGAAGGCGAACTGCCAGAACGCCCATTACCACCATTTCATTGAGTGGTCCGGCATAGCTGAAGTTTGAACCGGCTTCAACGCGGTTGTCTTTATTTTCTTTGGCCGCACGAATCCAGTCTTGTTCGTGACCGTTGATGTCAGCATTTTCAATTCGGCGGATTGTTTTTTCGGGTTGCTTAAAATGATCCATTTCCGAAGTTGGTAACAGAGTTGGATTGGAAGCAGAACTTCCGCAGATGATTTTACCTTTTGTTCCATAAAATATTACACCTCCACTGCCATTTCCCATTTGTTCACCATCTTTCAGTTCCTCCGGACGTTCAGGCATTAAACCGCCATCGTACCAGGTAACTTTTACTTCAGGCATTCCAACTTTTGGAAGGTTATCGCGGCGTGGAAACCAATACGTTATTCTTTCCGCATTTGGTGCCGATTCCGTATTTATTATTGTAGAACTTCCTTCAACAGCAGTAGGGTATTTCAGCATAAGTGATTTAAAAACCGGATCGATAATGTGGCAGGCCATGTCGCCAAGTGCACCGGTTCCAAAATCCCACCAGCCGCGCCAGTTCCATGGCGTATAAATTTCGTTGTAAGGTCTGAATTTTGCCGGACCGATAAAAAGATCCCAGTTCAGGGTATTCGGAACGCGCATCGTTTTGGTCGGCCGCTCCAGTCCCTGTGGCCAGATTGGTCGGTTCGTCCAGGCATCAACCGAAGTGATTTCGCCAATTGTACCGGCCCAAATCCATTCACAGATTTTCCGGATACCTTCTCCTGAGTTTCCCTGATTTCCCATTTGTGTGGCAACGCCATACCGAAGTGCGGTTTCAGTCATGATTCGCGATTCAAAAACCGAATGAGTCAATGGTTTCTGCAGGTAAACATGATAGCCCGATTTCATGGCCATCAGTGCCGGCAGGGCATGAGAATGGTCGGGAGTGGCAATCATTACAGCATCAATGTCTTTCTGTTTGTCGAACATTTCGCGGTAATCTTCGTATTTTTTTGCCAGCGGCCATTTGCGGAAAGCATTTCGGCCAGCATATTTTGAGTCCACGTCACACAGAGCAACGATGTTCTCCGTATCCATGTTTGTCAGGTTATTGAACCCCATGCCACCCACTCCAATTCCGGCAATGTTGAGTTTGTCGCTCGGAGCTTTGTGTCCAAGTCCTGCGATGACCCTGCTTGGCAGTATAGTTACTGCAGCTGCTGCCAGTGTAGTTGTTCCCAGAAAATGCCGGCGACTGATGTTGGATTGATTGTTTCCCATGGTATTGTTGGTTCAGAATATGAAGGACAAAGATATCTTCCGTGAAAATAGATATTACATTCGAAATTCAAAAAGAAATTTAATGATTATGAAAATACCTTAAAATGGTAGAGTTTAGGGAAGATTGACCATACAGTTTGATGGATAAATAAAAAGGTGAACTCTTGCGAATCCACCTTTTTATAGTTATTCTTCTAATGCTTATGCTGGCATTTCCGGAAGGCTCCACCCTTTGCGGTAGGTGTGTTTGATCAGTTCTGCTGCAAATTCAGTAGCAGGAACCGGATCCGTGTATGATTTATTGAATGTTGGATTACCATCGGTAATATTAAACTTATCTTCCATAACGATTTTGATTTGTTCGTCAGGAGTGATGTTGGTGAATTTCATGTTAGGTCCGTCCCACATCAATTCTTTGTTCAGATTTTGTAAACGAACAGCCAAAACGCCCATAACTACCATTTCGTTGAATGGTCCGGCTTCGCTGAAGTCAGAAGCCGTTTTTATACGGTTTTCAGGAGATTCTTTACAAGCACGTACCCAGTCCATTTCGTGGCCACCGTCCATTGCTTTTTCAATTCTTCTTCTGAATTTTGGAGCATCAGGTTTTTCAACTTTACCATCAGGGCGCAAAATCCAGGGATTAACGCCATAACAGCCACAAACTAAAATTCCTTTTGTTCCGTGAAAGAATACGGCACCACCAGCATCATTTGGATTTTTTCCTGCCGGCCATCCTTCAGGAAGCATTGGTTTGTTACCTCCATCGTACCAGAAAACCTCAACCTGAGGAAGTTTCATTTTCATCTTCCTTTTGGCTGTTCTTTCAGGGAAAGTCAGTTTTACTGATTGTGCAGTAGGCGCACAGTCTTCAAGTAACAGGGTTGAATTACCTTGTGCTTTAATCGGATAACTTAGTTCGAGACCGACGAATACAGGGTGTAAAATGTGGCAGGCCATGTCGCCTAATGCACCTGTACCATAAGCCCACCAACCGCGCCAGTTCCATGGGTGATAAACTTCATTGTAAGGACGCATTTTTGAAGGACCTGTAAATAAATCCCAATTCAAAGTGTCAGGAACCCATTGTCCTTGTTTGGGAGTGTTTAACCCCTGAGGCCAGATTGGACGATCAGTAAATGCTTCAACCTTGGTAACATCACCAATTTCGCCATTGGCCAGCCATTCACAGGTTAAGTTTACACCTTCGGCTGATGAACCCTGATTACCCATTTGAGTGGCTATTTTCTGTGTGTCAGCCAGTTTGGTGAGTAAGCGCGATTCGTAAACGGTATGAGTCAGAGGTTTTTGCAGGTAAACGTGTTTGCCCTGCATCATTGCATGAGAAGCCGCAATGGCGTGAGTGTGGTCGGCTGTGGCAATCACAACACCATCGATTGATTTTCCAAGTTCTTCATACATAACCCGCCAGTCCCAGTACTTTTGGGCTTTCGGAAAGTATTTGAATGTTTTGTCGGCATATCTCCAGTCCACATCGCATAATCCAACGATATTTTCTGACTCAAGGTGCTTCAGGTTTGCGAAGCCCATACCACCGATACCAACACCGGCAATGTTTAATTTGTCACTGGGAGCTTTGTGTCCCAATCCGGCAATTACATTACTTGGAAGAATTGTAATTCCGGCTGCAGCAGTTGCAGTCGTTGCCAGAAATGATCTTCTGCTAAAATTGTTCTTCATTGGTTAACTAAATTAATTTTGATTTAGGTCTTGATTTAACTGTGTTTGATTAAAAAATCCCCTAAAGGTAAAATTATCTTGCTAAATCAGCAAGTATGAGAGTTCCGACTTTGAAATTTATCTAAACCTTCCGAAAGTGATAAAATAAGTTTGGTTTAATCACTTCAGTATAAAATCAAGTAAATGAATTTTTTAGAATAGCTTTTGTCTATTTGAGATTGAAAAATTCGATTTGACTGGCAAACAATCATGGCTTATCTTTGTGTATTATTTTTTAAGAATTTTAATCGATAAAACGTATAATATGAAGACTATTGGAGAAAAATTCCCCGAGTTCAAAAAAGAAGCAGTTATTTCACTGGAACCAGGGAAAGAATTTAAAACATTAACAAATGTTGATATTGCCGGGAAATGGACTGTATTTTTCTGGTGGCCACTTGATTTTACCTTTGTTTGTCCTACCGAAATCGTATCGTTTAATGATCATTTTGATGAGTTTGCCAAACGTGATGCCAATTTGGTCGGTGCATCAATCGATTCGCAGTTTGTGCATTTGGCATGGCGTAACGATCACCCGGGTTTAAAAGGACTAAAATTTCCGATGCTTGCAGATACAAGTAAATCACTTTCAGAAGAACTTGGTATTCTTGAACCTGAAAATAAAATTGCCTATCGTACAACTTATATTATCGATCCGGAAGGAACTATTCAGCATGTTTCGGTAAACGGTTTAAATGTTGGAAGAAATATTAACGAAATCATCCGTATCCTGGATGCTCTGCAAACCGGCGAATTAACTCCTTGTGACTGGGTTCCGGGTCAGGCAACCTTGTAATTGTATAGAATCATAGAATAAGTTGAAGGGGCTGTCCGTAAGGACGGCCTTTTTGCATACTATCACTTTCCCATTTTCAAACAATGGACTGATAGAATTTGGACCTGTTGTATCAATGGGATTTATTTTTGGTGGTTTGGCTCAAATGATCGCCGGATTTCAGGAACAGATAATGGAACAAAATTCAAAAAGCGGAATCCAGTTTCCCGGGTTCCGCTTTTGATTTGCGTTAAATGTAAAGTAAGGCATTTTAGAACATATCGTCTGCTCCCGGGGTCGATTGTTCTGCAGGAGCTTTATCCATTTTGTAATTGTTGATTTTGTAGCTAAGCGTCAGCATTACTACACGTGGTTCGCGCTGATACTTGTAACTTGATTTGAATCCGTCACCATAGGAGGTTCCCTCATATTTGCCAGTTCCCAACAGGTCACGCACACTCAATGTTGCCGACAATTTCTTTTTCATGAAATCCTGACGGTACGATAAATTGGTAAACATCATTCCCTTCTGATCTCCCTGTGCAGATACCGATGGTCCCCGATAGAACCCGGTTAATTGCATGCGGCTGTCGGGTGAAAACTTGACTGTCGCATTTACTCGTCCCGAATAATTTGTACTTTCCTTGTTAATCGATTGGCCTAAGATCTGGCCTTTAATTTTGTAGTCATACAAGCTAAAACTGGTGTTCACTAATAACCATTTGGTGAAATTGAAATTACCCATCAATTCACCTCCAAGTGAATAATCGCGGTTCAGGTTGTCCATGGTCATATAAATTATACCATCATCTCTCATTTCCTGTATTCTGGTCATCAGATTGTTTGTTGAGCGATAAAAAGTTTCCAAAGAGACAAATGAAGTGCCAAATTTTCTCATATAACTGAATTCGTATGAATCCGTGTATTCCGGTTTTAGGTTTGGGTTACCTATACGAATGGTATATTGATTCATGTAATTGGGAAACGGATCGAGGTCACGGCCGTCGGGGCGGTTAACCCGTTTTGAATAGCTGGCCATAATCTGGTTTTCGCTTGCCATTTCATATGAAAAGTGAACCGATGGGAAAAGGTCAAAAATATCCAAAGAATAGGTTTTATTAACGTCCGAATGATGTTCAATTGTTCGTTTGTTATACTCACCTCTTAGTCCGACCAGATAAGAAACTCCAAGTGTTTTTCCGGAGTAAGTTGAATAAACGGAATGAATTGCCTCCTTGAAATTCATATCACTCGTAAACTTGGGGTTGTTGATAAATGCTTTTGTTATCGTATCATAGTTTTCGAAATAAAAGCTTTCCTTTTCATTTTCAATCCGGCTTTGAATCCCGGCTTCAAATTTTGCATCTTCATGGAGTGGCAGCGTATAATCCAGCTTCATGCGGTAATCGTTGGAAGTACTGTTCTCATTAGTATTTACTCTGGTCAGATAATCAGTTGATTCGTTATAAGCGGAATTTGTCAAAAACTCATCGTTGGTTTCGCTCGCATCACTGATCCGGTTCCGGTAACTGAAAGTACCTTCCAGCTTATGCATTCCCGACTCATCGAATTTAGATTGAAAACTGGCATCAGCAGAAACGTAATTGCCGTTTCTGGTTGAAGCATTTTTCTGAATGGAATAAACATTAAATGTACCCGGGGTTTCGTAATTATGAATATTTCCACCTCCATAACTGTCAAAATTATAAGTACCTACCTGTGATGATAAGGTGACAGTTGTTTTGTCTGAAAGGTAATAATCGAGACCACCTTTTAGTTGTTTCCCTCTGCGGGTCCTGTCACGACGTCCGTCGGTAATCAGGAAGCTTGTGGTGTCATTCGAATACGATTCACGGGTCGAATGCATCGTTCCGTAATTGGTTTCATCATTCAAATTTCCCCCTAAAAAAATGTTGTATTTTTTTGTTTTGTAGTTCAGCATTAAATCAGTACCATATTTTTCGCCCGAGCCAGCATTCACATTAAATATTCCGTTTAATCCTGAAAGAACATTTTTCTTCATGACTACGTTAATAATACCAGCATTTCCGTCAGGGTCATATTTTACCGAAGGGTTGGTTATGATTTCGATATTTTGAATAGCAGATGACGGAATTTGTCTCAAGGCATCGCTACCACTTAAAACGCTTGGACGGCCATCAACGAGAACCGTAAAGCTGGAAGAACCGCGAAGACTCACATTCCCATCCATATCTACTTCAACCGAAGGAGTGTTCTCAAGTGCAGTTACAGCAGTGCCTCCGGCCGAATTGATATCGTTAGCTACGTTAATCACTTTTTTGTCAATCTTGTACTCGATGCGGTTCCGCTCTGCAATTACATCGACGGCACCAACTTGTTGTCTGGATACAGACAATGCGATGGTTCCCACATCAACAGTTGTTGAATTAGGGTTGATTTTCACATCGTTAATTTTAGTTTTTTCGAATCCTATAAAGTTGGCTTCAATATAGTATGCTCCAAAAGGGAGGTCTTTGATTTCAAATGAGCCAGACTCATTAGCAATACTTCCTGAAATAAGTTTGGAATCCTTCTTGCTGTAAATGGAAACATTTGCATATTCCATTGGTGTTTTTGTCTCTGCATCAATAATTTTACCTTTAATCTTCCCATTTTTGGCCACCGTGTTTATTTCACCCGCCGGTTTTCCGGGAGTCACCTGTGAAAAAACTGTGCCTGCTGTTGCAATGAATAAGAACAGCACAATCAATATCTTCTGCATCTGCTTAATTTTGGTTTATTTGTTTACTCTTTATCAGTAATTATCTGTTCAGACAAAGGAAAATAGTGAAAGTTTAATGTCAATTTAAAAACACTTGTTAATGTTTGTAAATTGCGAAATGGACAATCCGGCGAAAAATTCAATTCATCGATCTTATCAACCAACAGATATGCTGAGGACAAATCTTCAGTAAAAAATGGCAAAACGCTTAGTTCGACCAGATCAGCAAAAAATACAACTCCAGAAGAGACCATTGTATGTTGAAGAGTCGGGTGTTTATCGTACCCGAAAATCGATGTAAAGCTTAACCCATCGGAAATAGCTAAGCTGAAATAATTTTTCAGACTGGCCATGCAAAGAAGGGAGGCTATAAAATCAGGTATGCCTGAAGGACAGAAAAAATGGTAACCGAACAAACCTGAAGGTCATTTATTGTTTGGAAGGGGTTATGCGTAATCAGCTATGAATAAATATGTTGCATCAGGAACTTTTGAAAAATGCGGAAGCAAGTTCCGCATGATGTACCTGGAATTTGAAATCTGGAATTTGGAACTCCTTTCTATTTCCTCTTCTGATCTTCCATCCGGTATTCAGGCTTTTCTTTCTGATCATCCTGCATATTATTCACATCATCAATAAGCGGTGATTCTTTTACTGCTTTCCAGTCGAAATTTTCGTCCAGCGGAGTCAATGCTTTTTTGGGATCAAAGATCCGGGCATCTACAGGCGCTGCGTTGTAGGGAGTGAAATCAGGAGCATTGGTGAAAAAATCGGCAAAATCGGTTGCAGCTGCGTCGTATTGGTTCAGGTACGGGACACCAAGCACATTCCAGAAGGTTTTGAAAATACTTCCAAAGCTGTAATGCACTTTCGAAACATAGTTTCGTTTGACGTAGGGAGAAATGACCATCAGTACACTGCGGTGCGCATCAATATGGTCGACTCCGTTCTGAGCATCATCCTCAGTAATTACAATGGCCATATTTTCCCAGAAGGGTGTGTGCGACAGGTATTCCACGATTCGTCCCACTGCCAGATCATTGTCGGCCATGTAGCTTTCCCTGAATGGATATCCGGCCTCCGGTCGTTCGCCGGCTCCATGATCGTTTGGAATTATAACTGTAATGATGGATGGCATTTCCAATTCGGGTTTAATCCATTTTTCATCAAATTCTTTAATGAACTGACTGATACGGAACTGGTCGGGAATGGCCATATTGTAAGTCGCATATGTTTTTGAAGTGCGTGAAAACATGGGTAGCGGAACAGGAAAGTTGACGTAGTGTTTAATTCCGGTATATTTGTATGACTCGTCGTAAAAGGCAGGCTCGAACATGGTTCCAAATCCGAAGTTGTAAAAATCGATTTTGTTGCGTTCCAGATGATCCCACATCGATCCGGCTTCATTGTAATCTTCCGGATAAATAGCTCCCGCAGAGCCGTTCATCCCCAAACTGCCGGGTGCTTTCGACTTCGGATTGTATGAACGGTTGCCTCCGTAGCTTGCAGGGACTGACGACTCAACCCATTCGTTTGGATAGGTATTCACCAGCCAGCGGTGTCCGTCGGCCGAAACATCCGAATCGACATAAAAATTATCTGACATGGCAAATTCAGTAGCCAGTTTCAGGTGATTGGGCATAACCGTTGAATTTTCAACTTTAAGCGAATAGTCTTTGTTTGTAAAAGTGGCGTGATATCCGTAGCGGGCGATTGTCGGATCTCCATTTCCTTTTTTCATTTGCCCAAAGATTTCATCGTAAGTCCGGTTTTCCTTCGAGATAAAAATGAGGTATTTGATTGGAGATTCCTTTTCTCCGCCAAAAACCGGAATCGGATTTTTGGCTCTCCGTTTCTGAACTTTGCTGTAATCTTCAATCCGGTAATTATTGCTTACAACTTTTTGTGTGAGGCTGGCCAGTTTTTTGTCATCAGGAATAGTCATGACTGAAACGGTGCCTTTCATGAGGTTGCCAATATAACTACCTTCTTTTCCTTCCTGAAACTTTTCACCGCCATTTGGTCCGCTGCCAAAACCTTTGGCATTGCTTACTACAAGTGTTTTTCCATCCGGACTTACTTCCAGTTTGGAAGGAAACCAGCCTGAGGGAATGTGCCCGATTACTTTCAGCGTTGGAATATCGATAACACCGACGGCATTAACTCCTGCTTCGGCCACAAAAAGTCTTTTTTGATCGGGTGAAACAGCCAGTCCAAAAGGTATTACGCCACGGAACTGTTTAACGGCCTTGTGTAATTTGAGTGAAATTTCGGCCGCAATGGTGTCGTGAACAATATCGATGACCGAAATATTATCGTTGGTTCCGTTGCTCACGAAAACATACCGGTCGGTTACTGCCAGTGAATTGGGGCTTGAACCGCCCACCGCAGGGATTCCCTCAATGGTTTCGCCCACCAGAACACCTGTTTTTATTTTGGCCTGAATTTCGGGTTTCTCCGGATTCTTAACCAAAAATGCCCACACCGAAAACGATTCAGGAACATTCGGATCTCCGAGTCCCGAAATATCCATCGAATCAATACGCGTTCCTTTTTCCATTTCGGCTGTTCCGAAACCAAAAGCAGGAAAATCGAGTGCTTTCTGATAATCTTTTTCAGCTTCGATGTTGCCGATTTTACTGTATTCAAACATACCCACGTTGGCTACATAAACTTTTTGTCCATCGGGCGAAAGGATTATTCCAAACGGATATCTTCCGGTTTTTGCACTCGCGACGATCTTTTTTAATTTAGTATCAACTACAATCAAACGAAATAACATCTGATCAACGGCATAAAGATACCGGCCATCTTTGCTCAGTTTCATGTCGCCAATATAACCATCCGGAGTTTTCTGCCCGTTTTCGGCAACCGAACAATCCACGGAATCGAGTTTTGCTCCGTTATCGATCGAAAACAGATAGATTTTATTCGCCTGTCCTCCGGCGACATAAACGATTTGATTATCCGGAGAAATTGCCAGTCCCATAAATACTGAAGCCAGCACACCTTTGTCGGTAGACGCACCGGGAGGTACCTGAAGAACTGTTGGCTGGTCTGATTTCAGGTTTTTGATGATTGAAATTGAAATGGGCGAAGTGCCTGAGTTGGCTGTAACGGCAATTGTTCCATCAATACTCAGGCTTAATCCGAATGGATGAGGCGCAACTTCGATTGATTTTCCAAATGGGGTGATGAAACGGCCATTGGGGATCACTGTTTTTCCTGTTTTGTTGATCTGTGTTTTTAGTCTTCCGGAGGGAGCAGAAATAACTTTTAAGTTTGGAGATACTGTTTGTGCGTAGGAAGAACTCAGGATTAGAAGAAAAAAGAAAACGAAGATATTTTTGACGTTCATGGCAATCAGATTTTAAAACATGAAGATAAGCTTTATACATTACAAAGAGTTAGAATATTACCAAACTTAGAATAAGTTTTGGAGTATTAGAATTGCTATAATTTTGTAATATTTGTTAAAGTTATGACTGATGCAGATTCTGATAAATAAAAAGACGTAATTTTGTAGCAAAATCTAAAGACAGTGAGCGTGCATCAGAATTTGGTATTAATCCCGACATACAATGAAAAAGAAAATGTCGAGCGAATGATTCGAAAAGTTTTTTCATTGAAAACTCCTTTTGAAATTTTAATTATCGACGATAATTCTCCGGATGGAACTGCCGCAATCGTTGAGCGACTGCGGCCTGAATTCCCGGATAAGCTTCACATCCTGAATAGGGCGGGGAAAGAGGGATTGGGGAAAGCTTACCTGGCTGGATTTCACTGGGCTCTGAAACGTCCGTACGATTATATCTTCGAAATGGATTGTGATTTTTCGCACAATCCAAGGGATCTGGTTAAATTATATGCCGCATGCGTTGACCAAAAGGCCAGTTTGGCTATCGGATCACGCTATATTTCAGGAATTAATGTGGTTAACTGGCCGCTTGGCAGGGTACTGATGTCTTATTTGGCGTCGGTTTATGTACGGACAATTACCCGGATGAAAATCATGGATACCACTGCCGGGTTTAAATGCTTTCACCGTGAAGTTTTGGAAACAATCGATTTCGATAACATCCGGTTGAAAGGCTACGGATTTCAGATCGAGATGAAGTTTAAAACCTGGAAACGCGGGTTTAAAATTGTTGAAGTGCCAATCATTTTTAAAGACCGGACAAAAGGATCCTCAAAAATGAGTGGAGGGATTTTCAATGAAGCACTCTGGGGAGTATTGAAAATGAAGATAAGAAGCTGGTTTCTCCATTACGAAAAACGGAATGTATAATCTGTTGTAAAATAAATACACTAATTTTAAGACCGCGATAGCGGTTTTTTTGTTTATATATTCAGTAATTTTGATTGTACAGTGCTTGAAAAAAACCAAAAGATATGAAGACACTTATTAAAAATGCCCGAATAATCAATGAAGGACGAATTTTCGACGGAGCCGTACTGATTGATGGAGAGTTTATTGACAAGGTATTCTCCAGTGCAAATATTCCGGCCAAAGTTTCTTCCGGAGTGACAATTATCGATGCTGCCGGACAATATCTGATTCCCGGAGCCATTGACGATCAGGTTCATTTCCGCGAACCAGGTCTCACTCACAAAGGTGAAATTGCTACTGAATCGAGAGCTGCTGTGGCCGGAGGAGTTACTTCGTATATGGAAATGCCAAACACCAATCCGCAGGCAGTTACTCAGGAAATACTCGAACAGAAATACCAGCGTGCGGCCGAGGTTTCGGCAGCAAACTATTCGTTTTACATGGGCGCCACCAACGATAATCTGGATGAAGTTATGAAAACCGACAGCTCTAACGTTTGCGGCATTAAAATTTTCATGGGCTCATCAACCGGAAATATGCTGGTTGACAACGAAGATGTGCTTTCAGAAATATTCAGGAATACTAAATTGCTGGTTGCCACACATTGCGAAGACGAACCGACCATTATTCGAAATACAGCCATTTATCGCGAAAAATACGGAGAATTTGTGCCGATTTCAGCACATCCGAAAATACGGAGTGCCGAAGCTTGTTTCAAATCGTCGGCTAAAGCTGTTGAACTGGCTACCAAATTTGGCACCCGCTTGCATGTTTTGCACCTTTCCACTGCTGACGAGATGAAGTTATTTACTTCAGGGCCGGTTGCGCAGAAACTGATTACTGCTGAGGTTTGTGTGCATCATTTGTGGTTCGACGAGAACGACTACATCAATTACGGAAACTTTATCAAATGGAATCCGGCCATCAAATCTGCTGCCGACAAATCTGCGCTTTGGGCAGCTTTGCTTGACGACCGCATTGATGTGGTGGCTACCGATCATGCTCCGCACACTCTTCAGGAAAAAGATCACTCGTATTTTAAAGCGCCATCGGGTGGTCCACTGGTACAGCATTCGTTGACGGCTATGCTGGAGATGAGCAAACAAGGATTAATTCCGATTGAAAGAGTGATTGAGAAAATGTGTCATGCTCCAGCTGATTTATTCAGGATTGACCGACGGGGATACATTCGGGAAGGATATTATGCCGATTTGGTTTTGGTTGATCCGGCTCAATCTTGGGTGGTTTCTCCGGAAAATATTTTATACAAATGCGGCTGGTCGCCTTTCAACGGAATGGAATTTTCACACCGCGTAACTGCCACTTTTGTCAATGGATGGCTGGTTTATGCCAATGGTGATGTGGTATCAGGAAAACAGGGGAGAAGGTTGACGTTTAAGCGGTAAATGAATAACAAGGTTATCCGTTATTAATGACCTTTGGTAAACACAGATATTTATACAATGGTAATTAAATAACAAAAGAGGCTCCTTTTTGCGGAGCCTCTTTTATTATTTTCAAGATAATCTATTCTTATTATTCAACTACAATCAGCAGATATTTGGAAGCTTTCCAGAATTCTTCCGGTTTGTCGATCACCAGACTTTCAACAGTATTTGTTCCGGTGAAGTGATACGATTCGGCTGGATGATAGGTTACCAGAGTCGCTTTTTTAGTATTTAATGGCAATTGATTAAACTGACGGATATCAATTTTCATGAAATATGCGCGGTTAAAATCTTTTTTCATCTTGAGGGTTTTACCCAAGCCTAAAAATCCGCCTTCTTTTTCAATTACGTTATTTTCATCCAACTCTTTTTTTGTTCCGAAGGCATAATAAGCGGTGTTCATAGCTATTGTTTGTTCTTCAATAGTTAGTGCTTTTGCCTGGAGGGCGAGTTCATTTTCAGCAGAAATAGAGTCGATTTTCTGGTTCAATCCGGCAACATCGATGTGCAGGTTTTGTAACTCCTGATTCAAACGAGAAATTTCTTCGTCTTTTTCACCTACCTGTTTGTTCAGAAGCGTAATCATTTTTTCGAGTTCTTTGATTTTCAGGTTCGATCTGTTCAGTTTTCCCTGAAGTGTTTTCGCTAATTCTTTATTCTTTTCTAACAAGTTATAGATTTGCGAAATGTTTTCAATGATTTGTTTTTTCGCTTGTGCTTTCACTTCTGTTCCGCCACTTGTCTGTACAGATACAATTTTTTCGAGAGTTCTGATTGAGTCCAGGTTTGTCTGGATTTCATTCATGGCATCCATCAGTTCCATGATGGAATTATCTTTCTGTGTTTCTACTTGTTGAATGCTATCCTGTTTGGCCTGCATTCTGGCAATTTCTTTTTTATGCTGGCCACATGATGCCAACACCATAACTGCTAAAATAAATAATAACTTTTTCATTGGATAAAATTTAAAGGATTAAAATTTCAATAATTAATATATAATTGGTTTAGTTTTTTGATACGGTCGGTATAGGTAAAAGATACAGTGAAATGTAGCTTTTTGACTTATAATCAGTGACTAAACGTGAACTAATGATCGTTTATTGTTTTGTTTGCTTTTCCTGAACGATACGATTCAAATCCACCGAATCCAAAAGTTCAAGTATTCGTTGCTCTGTTTCTTCAAAACCTATCCTGAAGATTTCGTCGGCTTTGTCGAAATCGAATGTGTTAAACATTCGTGTTTGCGGCGGGTCAATTACGAAATCACAGACGGCCAGACTTTCATCTACATTTTTTGCAAAGACCAACCTGAACGTACGTTCTGCTACTACTTTAAATCCGGTAATATTTTCCTCCGACCCATTGTGATTCGCATGTACTCCGATCAGAAAACGACATTGATCGCGAATACAATCGACGGGTAGATTATTGAAAAGACCACCATCAACATAAGTTATTCCATCGATAATCTGAGGTTCAAAAATAACCGGGATAGTCGCAGATGCCAATACCCATTGGAATAGTTTCCCGGAACTTTTTATTTCGGGTAGTCCGGAGTTAAGATTTGTAACTGCGCAGAAAAATGGTTTTTTCAATGCAGCGAATCTATCTTCAGGAATATGCTTTTCAAGCAAGTTCAGTACCTTTTTCATGTCAAGCAATCCACTGGAAGGAAGTTTCCACTTAATCATTTTGTGCATTTTGCTCGATTTCACCAAGTCAAGAATCTGCAAAGGCTCCATTCCTGCCGCATAAAATACCCCTACCAAAGCACCTATACTTGTTCCTGAAATTATTTCAGGATAAATACCATATTTATGAAGCGCCTCCAAAACTCCGATATGAAGAATTCCGCGGGCACCTCCTCCGCTAAGCGCTATTCCGAATTTGAATGGTTTTTGTTTCAGATTCATTTATTGTTTCGTTTACGGACTGGTTTTTCTGAATCGAATTATTTTTCCAAAGAGAATATTTTTATAAGATAATTTGATTCTGATGTATTCTCCTGCTTATGCTTTTTCTATTGTATATAAAGGTAAGTGATACGTTTACAGAAATGTTACATAATTTGTGAAATAAGTTACAATATTCACATATTGGTAAGATGCTCTTTCTTTTTTATCCTATTTGTCTGAGCAGGAGAGTTCTCGAAAAACGGAATATGAATATCCGTGAAGTTTACTTATGGTCATTAAGTTGTCCTGAAACGACAAATGACAACATTTGACTGTCATGAAGGAGTGTTCCGGTTAATAAACGGACAAGCATAAAGTGAAATTTTTTAGATGATGGTAATGAGCAGTACGCTTTTCACCATCGGGAACCTGAATAAAGGCTTGTCCCTGACTTCGTTCATTAATTGTAATTCCGGGAATAACAGCAATGGCTTCGGAGTCCTCAAAGTTCCAGCCTTCAAAATAGTTCCGTTTTCCGGCCTATCCCTGAAGTTGTTCCGAATGAAAAATAGAGCGGATTTTATTTCTTGTTACAAGCTGCTTCCTTGTGAATATTTAAGTTTTTCAAATTCAGGCATTCTTTCGGTATCTCTTCGAAAGTTTGTAATATTGTACGCTCAGGGAAAAGTAAGGAATAATGCTAAAAACCAGTATTTCCAAGGCCTGTGTATACAATATTATTTCAACTTTGGCAGTTATCCTAAAAGTCAACAAAATCCAGATATTGGGCAGACACTATTTATATCGTTTTTTCTTTGTTACAGTACTTTTTTTCCTGGCCGGATGCACGACTGAGAAAAATACTGTGGTGTCGCGTGCATATCACAATCTTAGTGCACATTACAACGTGTATTTCAACGGAAAGGAGAGCCTGAGAGCTGGAGTTGAAAAAATAAACAACTCGGTCGGGGATGATTACTCGAAGATTTTACCGGTTTTTAAATCAAGTAATCCGTCAACAGCCACAGCAGCCAATGCCGAAATGGAAAATGCCATACTGAAAGGCTCTAAACTTATTCAGTCTCATTCGATTACCAAAAAACCAAAACGTAGAAAAAAACGAAGCAAATCATATATTCGGTTTGCCAGTCGCGAAGAATTCAATAATTGGGTTGACGATGCCTATATCCTGATGGGAAAGGCTTATTTCTATAAGAAAAATTACGCTTCAGCCATCGAGAATTTCTCGTATGTGGTTCGTAAATTTGAGAATGATCCTTCTCGTTATGTCGCATATATTTGGTTAATACGAAGTTATGCTGAGCTTCAACGATACGTTGAAGCTTATGAGATTATTCAGAAAATTCAATTGGACGAAAAATTTCCCCGTCAGCTGGAAGGCGAACTGGCTGCGGCAACTTCCGATTATTATGCCAGACAGCTTTCTTACACTGAGGGTATTCCGTTTCTTTCAATTGCTGCCGAACATGCAGGTAAGAAAGAGGATCGTCTTCGGTACAAATATATTTTGGCTCAGTGGTATCAGGAAACCGGCAATTCTGAAAAAGCTTCCCAGATTTTCAGGGAGGTTGCCAGGATGAATCCTCCTTATAAAATGGCATTTAACGCTCACATTAGTGCAGCTGGAACTTTTACCGGCCTAGGCGATGTTGATAAGCTTAAAAAGGAACTTCGCAAAATGCTTCGGGATAAAAAGAACCTGGAGTTCCGTGACCAGATTTATTTTGCGATGGGTAACATCTCAATGAAAGAAGGAAACAAAAAAAAGGCCATTGAAGAATATGCTATGTCGGCTTCGATGAGTATCGATAACCTTTACCAGCGTGCTCTTTCATGTTTGACTCTTGCCCAAATCTATTTTGTTGAACCGGAATACAAAAAGGCACAAAGTTATTATGACAGCGCAATGGTTGTGATCGACGATAAATATCCGGATTACCAGCAGATTTCGGAGCGCCACAAAAGCCTTACCCGCTTAACCGACAATATTTACACGGTGGAACGCGAAGATAGCCTTCAGCGTATTGCCCTTATGGATGAATCATCAAGAAATAGCCTGATCGATAAATGGATTAAGGATGCCAACGACAAAGAAGCGAGGGACAGGCTGGCTGAAACATCGCAGATGATGGACCAAAATTATTTCAGGTCGAATGAGAGCCGCTTTGGCTTAAGTCAGAAACAGGAGAGTGCCGGATGGTATTTCTACAGTCCGACAACTGTAGCGTACGGAAAGGTTGAATTTGAACGGCTGTGGGGGAAACGTAAGCTGGAAGATGCATGGAGAAGGTCAGACAAACGGGCATTCTCAGGAGGAGATGAAAATCAGGAGGAAGATTCACTACTGACAGCCAAAGGACAAATAAAAAAGATACAGGATCCTAAAAGCCGTGATTTCTATACTCAGGACTTGCCAGTGACCGATTCGCTGATGACTGTTTCGCATGCAAAAATCCGAAATGCCTTATTTTCCGCAGGTCGCATCTTTAAAACTGATTTTTCCGACTTCCCAAGGGCAATCGAGTCGTTCGAAGATCTGAACAAACGATATCCGGAAAATATGTTCACTCTTTCGTCGTGGTTCGAATTATGGGATTTATACAACAAGGAGAATAATCAGGAAAGAGCCGATTATTATAAAAGTCTGATTACCTCCCAATATCCTGATTCGAAATATGCCAAATATCTGCTAAACCCGAATTATTTTATTGAGCTTGAAGCCAGGACAGATAGTGTGAACCGACTTTATCAGCAGGCCTACCTTGAGTTTAAAAACGGTCAGTATGCCCAGGCAGGAACTATGGCAGATGAGATGCTGCTAATGCAGCCAGATAGTACACTGATCCCGAAAATCGAATTCATCAGGATCATTGCCGAAGGCACCGCTTCGGCCAGGGAATCTTTTGGAAAGTTGCTAAGCGAATATATTGCCGATTATCCCAAAGCAGAACCAAAACCTTTGGCAGAGCAAATCCTTAAATTGATTCAGGACAGTACGCTCGTTGATTACCAGAAAATGGTTGCATCCGGTTACCTGAACGATCAGATTCAAAACAAGGAATTATTGTCAGGCGATAAAAAAGATTCCGATGAATTTGAAGGTAAATTCTCGTACGACGAAGATCTGTTGCATTATTTTGTGATTGGCTACCCGAAAGATGCCAGTCTTGACTTGAACCGCCTGAAATTTGACCTGGCCAATTACAACATTGACCATTATACCAAAGTCGATTTTGATATCGAAACACAAAGTTTAAACAACAATACCTCTTTGCTGATTGTGCGTTCGCTTAATGACAAAGAACAGGGGCTGATTTATTTCAGGTCAATTATTAAAAGGAGAATCGTATTCGAGGCACTGAAAAACATTAAATACGTTAATTTCATAGCTTCTTCGACCAATTTTAGGGAAATCATGTCCGACAAGGATTATTCGGAATACCTGAAGTTCTTTGTCCTCAATTACAGTCGTTTTATTTCCGGCGATTTCTCAGAGGAAATACTTCCTGAACCGGAAGAATTGCTGGCTAAAGCTCAGCAGGAATATGCGCTGAAGGAAAAAGGAAGTTTTGTAACTGTTTCGCCTACCGGTTCTGGTCTCGATATTTATTCCGGAGAAGAATCCGGACTACAGAATTTTGTGATAGCTGTTAATGATCCTAAAGTGAATCTGAAACAGATTATTGCTGGTTTCAATTCATATAACCGCGATGAATTCCGTCAGGCTAATCTGACAATCCGTCAAAGCCAGGTTGACGATTATAAATTAATTATTGTTAGTACGTTTAAATCAAAGATTGAAGCAATTGGCTATTTCACCAAAACCCTTGCTAACCGGAAGCTTTTCAGGAGTCTCGATACATTGGGTTACCGTAATTTTATTATTACCGATGCCAATCTGAAAAAATTGACCGAAACCAAACGTATGGCAGAGTACCTGAACTTCTTTAAGACCAAATACATTGACTCAGGTGGCGGTGCAAACAATCAGCCTCAGGAAAAGGATACCTATAACGGTCCATACAATCTGAATGTAAACAGCATGCAGTCGTTTATTCTGATTATATCGAAGGAGGAGATGAATCCTGATCAGCTTGTTCAGGCAATCCGGCAGTTTAATCAGCAAAACTATCCGCAGCAACCGCTTGCTGTATCTTCCGGGATGCTCGACGATTTCAGGTTACTTGTCAAAGTTGAAGGGCTCTCAAACATACAATCCGGATTGGATTATCTCAGGGCTCTTGCCAAAGACCAACAGGTTTACGGTCCGATACAGAATGCCAGCTACCGCAATTTTATTATTACTCCTGAAAATGAATTGATTTTCAGGCAGAGCAAGAATGTCTTAACCTACATGGAGTTTTACAAACTGTTTTACCTGAAACGATAAAAATTTCAGGAATCAGTGTGTCCGGTGCAAGGTGCTGAAATTTGAAAGTTGGTAACTATTCAGTCACTTTAAAAGATGAAGATATTTTTATTTGAAACTGTATCAATAGCCCCGAGTTTTAACTCAGGGGTTGATGGAAATACAAGATTCAAGGCCGAAAAACGATTTTTTCGAACAAAATTCAAATGAAAATAATAATAACTGAATAGTTACGAAAGTTGCAGCTTTGAACCGAGTCAGTTAAAGTTTGTTAAGTCCATACTTTTATCCACTTGAACCTGTTTGTTACTGTAATACCTTACATTTGGTAAATTCGAATTTATGAAAAAAACAAAAATACTCTGGACCGACGACGAAATCGATTCACTACGTGCGCACATTATTTTTCTGGAGGAAAAAGGATTTGAAGTTGTAACTGCCAACAATGGAAGTGATGCGATTGAACTGGTCCGGAATGATTTTTTCGATATCATTTTTCTGGATGAAAACATGCCGGGATTAAGCGGTTTGCAAACACTGAATGAAATAAAAACCGTTGATCCGAATGTTCCGGTAGTGATGATTACCAAGAGCGAAGAAGAGGATATTATGGATGAAGCCATAGGCTCAAAGATGGCTGATTACCTGATTAAACCCGTTAATCCAAAACAAATTCTGCATTCAATCAAAAAGAATGTCGATCAGAGACGTTTGGTTACCGAACGTACGAACACGGCGTATCAGAGCGAGTTTTCCAAAATTGGCATGCAAATCAGCGATCGGCTGTCGTTTGACGAATGGGTTGATGTCTATAAAAAACTTGTATTCTGGGAACTTGAACTGAGTACTTCAGGTGATTCGGCGATGGATGAAGTCCTGAAGATGCAGAAATCGGAAGCCAATAATTCATTTGCGAAATATATCCGTACGAATTATCAATCGTGGTTTAGCAGTAGTCAAAACGAACGTCCTTTGCTTTCTGTCGATATTTTCAGGAAAAAAATTATCCCGCAGGTTGACAGCGGAAATAAAGTTTTTGTATTGGTGATCGATAATTTAAGGTATGATCAATATCGTGTTTTGTCAACGGTTTTGAATAATTATTACCGCGTTGAAGAAGAAGAGCTTTATTGCAGCATTTTGCCAACGGCCACCCAATATGCCCGCAATGCCATTTTTGCCGGATTAATGCCTTCCGAAATTGAAAAGTTATATCCTGAATTTTGGGACGACGACGACAATGAAGGCCATAAAAACCGGTTCGAATTCGAACTTCTTCAGACACAGTTACACCGACTTGGGAAAAATTACAAACTGTTTTTCGAGAAAATTACCAGCGTAAAATCAGGCAAAAAGATGACCGACTATCTGGGAAATATTCTCCAGAGCGATCTGTCGGTAATGGTTTTTAATTTTGTTGATATGATTTCGCATGCCCGTACCGAAATGGACATGATCAAAGAACTGGCAAGCGACGAATCGGCTTACCGCTCACTTACACTCAGTTGGTTTAATCACTCGTCGTTGCACGAACTTCTGAAACTTCTGGCTGAGAGTAAGGTGAAAGTTGTTTTGACTACCGATCATGGAACTATTCGTGTTGATAACGCGCAGAAGGTGATTGGCGACCGGGAAACCAATACCAATCTGCGTTACAAGCTGGGGCGCAACCTTAATTTCAAGTCAAAATCTATTTACGAAATTAAAAATCCGGCATCGATTTATCTTCCATCGCGGAATGTGAGCACTTCCTATATTTTTGCCACCAATACCGATTTTTTTGCTTATCCGAATAACTACAATTATTTCGCGCAATATTACAGCAATACTTTTCAACACGGTGGTATTTCGCTCGAAGAAATGATTATTCCGGTGGTGACTCTGACTCCGAAAGGGTAGTCAGGTGTTCTGATAGGTTTTGGGGAAAGGTTAAGTTTAGCCTTCTTCTATTTTTTCATCCCTGATTCGCTGATACTGTTTATTCGCGAAAACGAATTCCTGAAGTTGCTGATTCTCTGTTTGTAAAATTTCTTTACGGTTACCAACCCAGCACATTTCGCCATCGGAGATAAACAGAATATTATCGCCGATTTCCATCACCGAGTTCATGTCGTGTGTATTGATAATGGTGGTTATTCCGAGGTCAACAGTAATCGAATGGATCAGTTCGTCAATCACCATCGAGGTTTCTGGGTCGAGTCCGGAGTTGGGCTCGTCGCAAAATAAATATTTTGGATTCATCACAATTGCCCGGGCAATGGCGACGCGCTTTTGCATTCCGCCGGAGATTTCGGAGGGAGCTAATTTATTGGCATCAATGATATTCACCCGTTCGAGGCAAAAATCCACCTGTTTTTGTTTCTCGACAGTCGTAAGTGTTGAAAACATATCGAGCGGGAAACGTACATTCTCTTCAACGGTTAAGGAATCAAACAATGCTCCACCCTGGAAAACCATGCCCATTTCCTGCCTGAGTTTTTTTCGGAACCTGGGTCTCATGGAAGTGAAGTCACGGTTGTTGTAAAGAATTTGTCCACTGTCCACTTCATGCAAGCCAACAATCGATTTGAGCAAAACTGTTTTTCCCGATCCGCTTCGTCCGATAATCAGGTTTGTTTCGCCCGGATTGAATACCATTGAGATATTCCGGAGAACTTCTTTCTGATCAAACGATTTGTATATGTTTTTAATTTCTATCATTTAGAAAAGCAATTGAGTAAGAACCAGATCCGAAACCAGAATCATGACATTGGTATTTATCACTGCACGTGTGCTGGCAGAACCAACATCAAAAGCACCACCTTCAACCGTGTATCCAAAAAAGGCGGAAATGGAGGCAATCAGAAACCCAAAAACCAGGCATTTGATCAGGGAGAAAGTAACATAGTAGGGATTAAATGAAGTCTGAATACCATTTAAGTAGTCGGTAGCCGAAACAGCACCAACGGCCGGGCCAACGATCAATCCGCCAATCAATCCGAAAAACACACTGAGTATGTAGAGTATCGGAAACATTAAAACTACAGCTATAATTTTAGGCAGGATCAGGTAACTTGCTGAATTTACACCCATAATCTCGAGTGAATCAATTTGTTCGGTTACTTTCATGCTGCCAATTTCGGAAGTGATGTTTGAACCGATCTTTCCTGCCATAATCAATCCCATGATCGTTGATGAAAACTCAAGAATCAGAGAATCGCGGTTCCCTAAACCAATCAGCGTTGTTGGCAATAAGGGATTGGTCATGTTATAGGCAACCTGCAAGGTCATGATTCCACCCATAAAAATAGAGATAATCGCTACAATGCCAACCGATTTAACCCCGAGGTTTTCAATCTCATTAAAGGTTTGCCGAATGTATATGCTATGCCTCTCTGGTTTACTGAAAACTTTGAGCAGCAGAGCGAAATATCTACCTGTTTGATTAAAAATGTTCATTCGTGATCAGGTTTTATACCTTTCAGTATGTTTTTAGCCAGGGTCCAAATCATTAAAATTCAAAGCTTTATTTATTCAAAATAGTATTGTAAGGCTTTTGTCGTGGTTAAAGGTACAAATATTCCAAAAACAGGCATTTTTTCGGGTATTTTAATTTTAATCTCAGTATCTTGAAAAAAGATTTTCACACCTCATTTCAACAGTCTGCAATGGTCGTTTTAAAACGGTTTTGTAAGATCTGATTTACTCACAGTAAAATGTTTGAACAATGAACAATACGTATTGTGTAATCATGGCGGGCGGTATCGGTAGCCGGTTCTGGCCTTTAAGCAAGAGTAGTAATCCAAAACAGTTTCTGGATATTCTGGGTACTGGCCGTACATTTATTCAGGAAACATACGACCGGTTTAAAAAGATTTGTCCCAACGAAAACTTCTTTGTGGTCACCAGTGTCGATTACAAAGATCTTGTGATGAGGCAATTACCTGAGCTCGACGAAAGTCAGATACTGCTCGAACCTCTGCGTCGAAACACAGCGCCCTGTATTGCCTATGCCTGTTATAAAATTCAAACCATAAATCCTGATGCAAGGATCATTGTAGCTCCTTCTGACCATCACATTCAGCAGGAAGATGCATTCCTTGAGGTAATTAAAAAAGGACTTGATTTTGTCAGTAAAAACGATGCTTTGCTTACTCTCGGTATAAAACCGAATCGTCCGGAAACAGGATATGGTTACATTCAGATCGAAAGTTCACAATCGACTGATTCAATAGTAGACCTTTATAAGGTCAAAACTTTTACGGAAAAACCTGATCAGCAACTTGCTGAAATATTTCTTGAAAGCGGGGAATTTTTCTGGAACTCCGGAATTTTCATCTGGACACTCAAGTCAATTATAAATGCTTTTGAAATTCACCTGAGTGCTGTATCCGAATTGTTTGAAAAAGGGAATAAACTATACGGAACAACTGACGAAATTCCATTCCTGAATAAAACCTATTCCGAATGTCAGAATATTTCAATCGACTATGGGATCATGGAAAAGGCAGGGAATGTTTACGTATTGTGTTCCGATTTTGGATGGAGCGATCTGGAAAGCTGGGGAACACTCTATGAAAACCTAAATAAAGATGCTGAGGGAAATGTGGTTTCAGGAAAAAATGTAATGCTTTACGGTTCTAAAGATTGTATTGTGAATATGCCTGATCAGAAATTGGTTGTTCTTCAGGGGCTGGAAGGATATATTGTTGTTGAGTCGGAAGGAACATTACTTGTATGCCGAAAAGAAGACGAACAGCAAATCAGACAATTTGTGAATGAAGTCAGGCTGAATAAAGGCGAAAATTACATTTAGCTGATCAAAAAACTTAACGGGGGCTCAACAAAATATTTGTTTTTGACATTACTCATAATAATCGGGTTTAAACGTACTACGCACACATCTGAATCCGATATACGATTTTGCAGAATCCTGGTATTCATAGCTTCGGGTCGATACCTGAAGATAATAAGCAATGTCTTTCCACGATCCGCCACGGATTACTTTTCGCTTCATAGCAGGTGGATCTCCCGGTTTTGCATCATACTGGAAGTCGGGACTAAAATCACTCATGATTTCATAAGCTGATTCATCGTAAGCATTCGAAGTCCATTCTGCAACATTTCCGGCCATGTCATACAAGCCATAAGAGTTCGGAAGATAAGTGGCAACGGTTTGAGTTGTTGCGTTTGTGCGGCTGTCAGATACGTAATTACCTCTCATCGGCTTGAAGTTTGCAATAAAACTTCCTTCCTGGTTGCGGGTATAATAACTTCCCCAGGGATAAAGAGTCATCTGATGACCGCCACGTGCAGCGTATTCCCATTCTACTTCAGAAGGCAAACGGTAGTCCATCACGCCCGGACTGCTAATCATTTGCTGGAAGCTGTTCAATTGTTTTGTCCTCCAGCTGCAGAATGACTTTGCTTGTGCCCAGGTTACACCAACAACCGGATAATTGTCGTAGGCAACATGGGAGAAGTATTTTTCGGTTAATGGTTCGTTGTACGAAAAGGTATAATCACGCATCCAAACCAGGGTGTCCGGGTAAACCGGAGTCGATTCGCGCATGATAAACGATGACCGGTTCTGAACAGGACCAGCATTGCCAGATGCATCGACAACATTTCCGCCATAACTTTGCGTTTCAAAATTATAACTGTTGGCCCGTTTGGCTGCTTGCCGGTAATCGATCCAGTAATACTCGTACTTTAGTTTACGGGCATCAATTTCTTTTTTGTTGAAAAATCGTTCTGATTCAGGAATAAACATCGCTTCGAGGGCGTTCTGGTAATCAGGATTCTTCCACTCAATTGGTTCAAGCCAGTTCAAATGGGGAGTTTCGATGAAGGCGCCTCTTCTCCCTTCTGTAATCAGGAATTCAGGGATCGTTTCGGATAAAAGCTGACGTGCGATGGAATCTCTGACCCAATATACGAATTGTCGATATTCATTGTTCGTGATTTCGGTATCATCCATCCAGAATGAAGGCACTGATACCGTTTTCACGGGAGTATTCGACTGATCAACCTGTTGTCCTGAAGGGCCAATATTTATGCTTCCCTGCTTGATGAAAATCATCCCGTAAGGGATTGGCTCAAAATAGGGTTTTCTGTTCTGGATGCTAGTCAGCTGACTTGTCCAATCGCGGTTACAGGAACCGAAAAGGAAAGAAGCGAACAAACTTATGAACAGAATTTTATACATGTGTTTTATACAAGTTAATGCGGTCAACTTCAGAAAAAACTCTGGAAGAAGGTTTCTATTGTCCAAAATTTAAACTGTTCAAAAAAAAGGCCTTATAAGGATTTCTCATAAGGCCTTGGTTTATGCCATCATGTTTTAATACTCCCAAAGGTTTTGTTCGTAATCGAAGATTGAATTTTCGATCCGTTTGCTTTCAAGCATGGCATCCTTGCCGCTTAAATACTGACTAATGCTTCGGTTGTTATAGATATTTTCCTCTTGTACGATGTATGAATTAAAAGTTCGTTTCAGGAAAATATCGTCAAAAGAAGAATTGCGTGCAGTGTTCTGAGTATTAAAAACTTCATTGGCTGCAAGTAAGTCGCGGGCTTCCGGAAATTTAATCCAGAATACCTTACGGCGGCGCACCTCTTCCTGGTTGACGTCTTCGTCGAGGAAAAATTCCTGAATAGGGCAGATTCCAATAATCCGGACATTCAAAGTAGACGACTGTTTGTCAAAATACCATTCTTCTTGTAACATGAACTGTTTGACTTCTTCGGAACGGATTTCTCCGGCAATAGTTTTTTCTTCGGATTCACCAGTATCAACGTTTCTGACTTGGAGTGTACGGGTAGTTGCACCGAAGGACTCCTTAACTTGTTCAAAAGTGATAGGTACTTTGAATTCGTCATCATTCTTAGCATCGAAGGCAGTTAATTTGCCATCTTTGATACCTTGAATCAGAAGGTTAACCAGACTGTATCTACCTTCAATTTCTTTAGTTGGAAAATACAAGGGCTGATTCATTTTCTCGCGAAGGTCGATGATCCGCCAGACTTTCTTTCTCCACATTACGTCTGCTTCTCTTACATATGGAAGAGGAGTCGGTTTACGATTATAAATGTCTGTACGTTTATAGGCGCCATCAACAATCTGAGCTTTTGCCTCGTGTTTGGTTGCACCAACCAAGAGTACCACAATTCCAATGAATACTAAAATGTTTCTCATGACTATCTTATTTTAAAACTGATTGGAGCTAATGGACGCGTAGTGCCATCGTCCCCTTTCGCTAAAATGTTATCAATAAATATTAAACTTCCCTGGGTTAATTTACCGAACTGGTCTTTTTGATCGGTTGTAAATTTATTATCCGTTGATTTATATGTTTTCACGTATCCTCCGGCACCTGAGAACGTTACATCAAACTGGATAATCCTGAATTTTAAATCAAAGTCAAAATCTTTTAATTCAGCAAACAGGCCATTCTCTGCCAATAATTCTTCCCTTCTCATGGTTCCGCCATTTTGCCCGCCAATTGTCGCAACAGGAGGTGGTACTTCTTTAACTCTGAAGATCATGGAACCCATTGATTTTATACCTCCATCCATTTTCGCAGTAACCGATACCGATGTGTTTTTACCCTGAATATCTAATTTTGCAGGATATACAAAATAGTCTTCTCCATCTTTTTGTATACGTCCGTTGGAAACACTGACTTCAAGATTTTCGGAAGCAATGCCCGGAACCGAAACTTTAATTGGATTTGCAATACCTAAATAGAACACATTCATTTTGGTGGGCGAAATTGTAACACTCGGCCGACCCACCTGATATTCTCCCTCGAACGGATAGCTGTTGATGTCTCCGTCAGGGTTTTTGTATTTGATCAATCCTCCCCATTTAAAAGTACCAACCTTCGAAGTTGTTGCTTTGTAAAGCGCTTTACCATCATGCACTGTAAGTTCAGTGTTACCAACAAAAATCTTTGGTTGCTGAGTTGTATCTTCAGCTGCTAAAAATATTTCAGCTTCAAATTGGTCTCCTTCAAGAATATATGTTGATTTCGCCAGAATTCGTGCCCCCAGCTTGTTGAATTTGAACGATGCAGCGTCTATCTGACTGAAAAGGCTAGTGATTACATTGGTTTCAGCATTTTGAATGTCGATCTGCATTTTTGATAGCAAAGTAATCACTGCAATTAGAGGTTTACTTTCAAAGTACAGACTTTCCCAGGTTTTCTTTTCGCCTCCTTCACTTAAATTGGGTTTCAGATCTGGGGTATCCAGTTGTTTTACAATGCTTTCGCGTAAAGGGGAACCTTCCTCTATATTGGATGTTAAAAAATCACTGTATGCGTTGATGCTGTTTTTAAGATCGGTTGCCTTTTTTTGCCGAATCATGATCTCAGAAGGAGTATTCAAATCATCTTCCTTCTTGATCAGAATCGTATCACCCTTACTGTTAACCATAGTAGGATCTTCCGGTGGAAGAATAAAACCAGGGTCAGCGCTTTTTAACGGGGTTCCACCTGAAGCCAAAACAAGCTGCTCTTTCAGGTCAGTGATTTTAGTGATTAATTCAGCTGTTTTTAGTTTGACCTGATCTGCTTTGTTTTTCCAGTCCTCTACTTTTGTCGGATTTTGTGCATATGCTGCATCAAATGATGCATATATTTGTTGATTTTTTTTGTTCACGTTATTCAGTGTCTGTACTAAACTGGCATCAACAATCCGAAATGACGTAAGCACTTCAGATGCCACGTTTAGCGCTAACATAGCAGTCAGCACCAGATACATCATGTTTATCATTTTTTGCCTCGTTGATTCCGGGCAATTCTTACTCGACATAGTATTCGATCTATTAGATTACTTCTTTTTGTAATTCATGGCACCAAGCATATTCCCATAAACAGAATTAAGAGCATCAAGATGTGAATTCAATTGTTCAGCATTCTCCTTGTATTTTTTCATTTCCTGAGCTGATGACAAAATAATCTGGTTCATCTGATTCAGATCTTCGAAGAACTTGGTAGAGGCATGAATTTGTTCATTTGTACCTTTAAATTGTTTTTCGTAGACGGAATTAAGCGATTCAATATTTTCATTTAATTTTTGAAGGTTTTCCCCGTAATTGGAAGAATTTGCGTCTAAATCTTTCAATCCTTTTTCAATAGAACCTGAAAGCTTATCGTAGGATTCAACAAGTTTAGTTCCGGATTCATCAATCTGTTTAGTGAATTTCACACTCGATTCATTGAGCTTGGAGAGCATACCTTCACCGGTTTCAGAAATCTTTTGAGCTGTACTGCTGTATGTATTCACTAATTCGCCGATTGAACTGTGAATAGAGGAACTGGCCTGGTTATTCACTTCTGAAAATGCAATCATTGATTCAGAAGCTGAATTCAGGTTGCGAACATAAATGTCAGTTGCCAGTGTAGCTGTTGATATATCACTAATTCCGGATGCTGCATTGGATAAGTCGGTCAAACTTTTATCGAGTTTACTCAGAAGCTCAGGAGTGATGTTTGAGTTGTTCAAAAGACTTTCAAAATCGCTTTTGCTGCTCGTATGGACAACTTCAGTCGGTTCCAGAATCTCATAATCTTCCTGCAACTCGGGGTAAACCTTTGCCCAGTCAGGTAGCTCCATGGGTGGTTCAAAGGCTGAAAGAAAAAAAATGAATGCTTCAGTCATCAATCCAATGGTCAGCATAACTCCGGAGTTAGGCCAGTGCTGCAATTTAAACAAAGCACCAATCAGCACTAAAGCAGCTCCCCATCCATAAACATAACCCATCAGGATTTTCCACCTTTTAGTCTTCAGTATTTCGCCGATATTCATGTGATTATAATTTAAAACTTTAATTAAAATTCATTGCCAAAGGAAGAACGAACACAACGGAATCCGATGTAGGATTTTGTTGTATCCTGATATTCAAAACTTCTTGTAGAGACCTGTAGAAATGCGGAGATATCCTTCCACGACCCTCCGCGTATCACTTTTCGTTTCATCGCAGGGGCATCACCAGGTTTTGCATTGTATTCAAAGTTTGGATTAAAATCGTTAATGTACATATAGGCAGACTCATCGTAGGCCGTACTTGTCCATTCAGCAACATTCCCGGCCATATCATAGAGTCCAAAATCGTTGGGGTCGTAACTGCCAACCTTCATGGTTGCCATACCTCCATCTTCCACATAGTTGCCTCTTAACGGTTTAAAGTTTGCCATAAAAGCTCCATCCTGTTCCCGGGTGTAATATCCTCCCCAGGGGAACATCGATAGTTGTTTGTCTCCGCGGGCTGCATATTCCCATTCAACTTCGGTAGGTAATCTGTAATCGTGCAAAGTTGCCTCCCCGTGGCCGGAAAGATAATCGTTATGAAGTTTGGTTCTCCAATGACAGAATGCTTTGGCTTGTTCCCATTGGACTCCAACAACCGGATAATCATCAAATCCAGGATGCCAGAAATAACGTGTGGCCCATGGCTCATTGTATGAGAATGTAAAATCTCTGATCCAACACAAAGTGTCAGGATAAATATTTACCCGATTGCGTAAAATAAAGGAAGATCGGTTCAGGAGTTCTTCTTTTTCACCTTTTGCATTAGTGATAGACCCATTATAGCTCTGGGTTTCATAATTGTACATGTTTACACGACGGGCAGCTTGCTTAAGGTCGATCCAATGGTACTCGTATGATAGTTTTCGTGCATCAATTTCTTTTTTGTTGAAAAACCTTTCATTTTCCGGAACAAAAATGGGTTCCAGCACTTCTGTATAGTCCGGATTATCCCATTCCAGCTTTTCTTTCCAGTTAATCCTTGGGGGATCAATCGGATTACCTTTCCGGTCTTCGCTATTCATGAATTCAGGAAATTGCTCTGCCAATAAAGTCCGTGCAATTGAGTCTCTGACCCACTGTATAAACTGGCGATATTCATTGTTGGTGATTTCTGTATCATCCATCCAAAAGGCATCGACTGAAACTGTTTTTGAAGGTGTGCTGGAGGCTGTGATGTCCTGATCATTTGGGCCAAGATTGAATGATCCTCTGTGAACAAAGGTCATCCCGTAAGGTGTTGGTTCAAACCATTTCCCTCTTCCTTTAACTCCCGTCAGTTCACCATTTCCCGATTTGTTACAACTCGTTAGCGTAACAATGAACCAAATAACTAACCCAATAGAAAAAAGTTTTTTCATAGTAACTGTATGTTGCTTCTGATATTTCCGTTATAAGTATCTTACACTCTTATATTTCTTGTTCCTGTTTTTCCCTAAATCAAAACTATAACTCAGATAAAGTTCATGCGAACCACCACTGTACCCGGATAAGGCTGAAGTCGTGAGATCATAAGCATAACCTATCTTTAATCCGTTATTCATTTCAAATCCCAAAAGTATACAAATTGCATCGTTAATCCGATAATTTAAACCTGCTTTAAATCGTTTTTTATAGACCAGATCAACGGTTACATCGGTTTGATATGCAGCCATATCGGTTTTGAAATAAACAGAAGGCTGTAATTCAAATAACGGATCAGACAGACTGATATTGTAACCAGCAGCCAGATAATAATGTCGTGCCAGAAAAGTGCGTGCTTCATCTTCCAGAATAATCGAAGCCTGATTTAGATGTGTAACGGAGGTACCGAAAAAATAATCTTTCGATTTTATAAATACTCCAAAACCGATATCGAATGCTAACTGGCTGGCTTCTCCCTGCGGAAAACCGGTATCAGATGAATTCCATAATTCGCCTTCCGGAAAATGCCAACGACCAACTCCATTAACTGCCATATTGTAAAATCCCACACTTGTACCAATTCCTATATCCCCAATTCCTGTCTTTTTTCGGTATGCATAATCAAAACTAACAGAGATATTCATCTGAAATCCCAATTCATCACTTATTACATTCATGCCAATACCGCTGCTTAAACCAAATAAATTACTTGCAGCCTCTATGCTAAAAACCAATGTCTTAGGTGCTCCTTCTATCCCAACCCACTGATAACGATTTAATATCAGACCATTTATAAATCCGTCATTTCCTGCATATCCAGGGTTTACAGTTAATTGTGTCATTCTGTTAAAACTGAATTGCGGATCTTGCTGTGCAATTGCGGCCAAGATAGCTATTTTATATAAAAATAAAAAACAAAATATTTTTTTCATAAAAAGCACTGTTGCGACTTGGTTTCACCAATTCCCATGTGGTAAAATAATAAAAAAATGTTTACTGTACCAAAAAAGCGAGAATCTATTAAAGAGAATGAACGTAGGTTTAGATCATTTATTTTATCTTTTATACATTTTACGTATGTTTTTCCACCATCTGTCGGGTAGGTCACCATGTGATGCTTTTTTGTAATCGTCCTCGTCACAGGGTACGATATACATTCCTTTTTTTCTGTTTTCAAAATCCGAAATTTCCATCCACCATCTTCCGGAAACCCGGCTCTGAAAAAAATTAAGAGTCATGCTTATGTCCGACATATCGACCATAAATTGATTAAAGTCTTCCGAATCTTCTAACGGATCTTCTGGTTTGCGATTAAAAAATCCATCCATAAAATGCCATACAATCTGAGCCATCAGGTTGGTCGAATTCGAAGTCAAATCTTTTTCAGGAATTAGATTGAAAAATCCGGCAAGCTTCAATTCGTCACTAATCCCGGCGTATCTGGCGATTTGACAGGCTTCTTCTGAATATAATCCATTGGGCGATGCCATTGATTGTCCCGGAGCATCAATAAAACGAACAGCATTCAGATCAAAGCTAAAGATATTGGCATCTCGCAGGATGGGTTCAACCGAAGTAAGATCATACCTAACCTGACCTAGTCGCTTAACATCCCAATGGTAGTTGTTAAACAAGTCAATATCAGTCGGATCCACAAAATAGTTCTGGTAGGCGAGGGCCGTATAGGAATACAGGTTTTTTTGCTTTTCAAAGATCAGGTTCAGGTAATTTTCAGAATTAATATTTTTTACTCCTTTTCTGAAATCCAGTTTGGGATCAACTGTTACCATATTAAACAGGCGGCTGTCAAATGCCTTGGTCATCCCGAATGTCAGGTCCTGACTTCCACCTAAAATAATTAAGGTTTGTTGGTTCTCCAGAATGTGTTCGCAAATATCCCGTAAGGCAAAATAGGAGTCGTTGGCCGTGTGCCCAATTTTCAGATTTCCAAGATCCAGAACCTTAAACCGTGAACCAATCCGGTTCAGATTATACAAATGTTTTCGAATTTCATCGGGAGCTTTACCTGCGCCGGTTATGTTTGAGTTTCGATCTTCACCAACACCGATAATGACCAGATCTGCCTTATCAGGCTTAAGTTTGCCCTGATTTTTTTGCAAAAGTGTACCTAAGGTCTGTTTTTTATTAGCCCATTCAGGACATTCAAACTTCTCGAAATCAACAGGATCAAAATAATTCAGCAAGTCCATTCGTGGTTTTATATCAGGATTTGAAAATACACATTTAAATAAAACGGGCAAACAAAAATTTGTTTACCCGTTAAATCTATTTTTTTCTTGATTTTTTAGGTGCAGGCCCTGTCTCAATTATTTTCATACAATCGTCAAATGAAAGTTTGGATGCGTCTGTACTTTTCGGAATTTTATAATTTTTCTTTTTGAACGAGATGTATGGGCCCCATCTTCCATTCAGAAGCCTTACTTCCGGATCTTCTCCAAATACTGTTATAACGGCATTCCTGTCTTTCTCTCTCTTTGCCTCAATCAACTCGATAGCCTTCTCCAGAACGATCGTATAAGGATCGTCGATATCCTTTTCAAGAGAAACGAATTTGCTGTCGTGTTTGACATACGGGCCAAATCGTCCGATTGCAACGGTGACTGTTTTTTCTTCATAGTCACCCAGAGTTCTTGGTAACTTGAATAATTCCATGACCTCATCAACCGTTATTGTTTCAATGTGTTGTCCAGTTCTCAGACTGGCAAATTGAGGTTTTTCTCCTTCTTCAGTGACTTCTCCAAGTTGAGCCAGAGGACCAAACCGACCGATTTTTACTGAGATCTCCTTATCTGTTTTCGGATCAATCCCAAGAATTCTTACGCCGTTTGTCCGTTCAGCTTCGTTTAATGCGTTTTCGACTTTGGAATGAAATGGTTCGTAGAAGCTTCTGATCATATCGTTCCAAACAATAGCGCCTTCTGCAATTTCATCAAATTCTTTCTCCACTTTGGCGGTGAAATTATAGTCCATAATCATATCAAAATACTTAATCAGAAAGTCGTTGACAACCATTCCGATATCAGTAGGGAAGAGTTTTGATTTTTCAGCTCCCGTTTGCTCAGTCTTAATTTTTGATGATATTTTTTGGCCTGAAAGGATTAATTCAGTGAATTCGCGTTCAAACCCGTCGCGGTCTTCCTTTACAACATAGCCACGGTTTTGGACGGTTGTAATAATTGGAGCATAGGTCGATGGTCTTCCAATTCCCTGTTCCTCCAGTTTTTTAACCAGACTTGCTTCGGTGAAGCGTGGTGGTTTTAGAGTGAAGCGCTCGGTGGCCTGAATTTTATCCCAACGCAATATCTGTTTGGCGTTCAAAGGAGGAAGTAAGCCTTTTGTTCCGCCGTTTTGATCTTCATCGTCATCCGATTCCATATAAACACGCAGGAAACCATCAAAAATAAGAACCTCACCGCTTGCTACAAACTTTTCAGAAGCAGTCGAAATGTCGATGGTTGCGGTCGTTTTCTCAAGTTCGGCATCACTCATTTGCGAGGCAATTGTGCGCTTCCAGATGAGATCGTATAATTTTTTTTCCTGATTCGTTCCTGAAACCACTTCCTGATCGATATAAGTCGGACGTACGGCTTCATGAGCTTCCTGTGCCCCTTTCGCTTTGGTCTTGTAATTGCGTAGTTTATGGTATCGCTCTCCCATGTCGCCAATGATCTTCAGTTTGGCTGTGCTGATAGCCAATCCTGAAAGAGTTACCGAATCAGTACGCATATAGGTAATCTTTCCCGATTCGTAAAGTTTTTGAGCCACGCTCATGGTTTGACTGGGTGAAAAGCCAAGTTTCCGACTGGCCTCCTGCTGAAGGGTTGAGGTTATGAATGGTGCAGCAGGTGATCTTTTCCCCGGTTTTTTAACTACATCACTAATCTGGAATTCGGCATTTTTACATTTTTCAAGAAAAGCATAAGCTTCATCTCTGGTGTCGAACCGACGATTTAGTTCGGCTTTTAATTCAGTAATGTTACCATCGCTTTCAGGTACCAGAAAATTTGCAGCTACCCGAAATGCTGAAGTCGATGTGAAATTAAAGATATCACGTTCACGTTCAACAATCATTCTTACAGTTACCGACTGAACTCTTCCAGCCGAAAGAGAAGGTTTTACTTTCCTCCACAATACCGGAGAAACTTCAAATCCAACAATACGGTCGAGAACCCGGCGAGCCTGCTGGGCATTTACCAGATTGATATCGAGTGGGCGTGGATTCTGAACAGCATGAAGGATTGCTTCTTTTGTAATCTCGTGAAATACAATTCGTTTAGTTTTCTCCGGATCCAGTTTTAAGGTTTCCATCAAGTGCCACGAAATGGCTTCTCCTTCACGATCCTCATCAGATGCCAGCCAGATCATCTTAGATTCTTTGGCTAACTTCCTGAGTTCAGCGACTAATTTTTTCTTGTCGGAACTGATTTCATATTTGGGTGTGAAATTATTCTGAATGTCGATTCCAAAATCTTTTTTCTCGAGATCCCTGATGTGCCCCATGCTGGAGGTTACAAAAAAATCTTTTCCTAAAAACTTCTCAATCGTTTTTGCTTTGGCAGGTGACTCAACAATAACAAGATTTTCGTGCATATATCTGATTTTATTTCGTTCTGAATTCAAAATTTTGTGCAAATTAAAGAAAAGGAATCGCTAAGTTCAAAATTAAATCCAATATATTTTTAAATCATATTTATTTGAAAATGATTAATTTATTCCAATTTAACCTCATTTATGGATAAAAAGCAGCCTTATTTCCTTCGCTTTTGGTCTGTAAAGTGCAGTATTTTTATGAGTAGTCTAATGTGTTCATTGTGTGTTTGTTAGTTGGCCGGTACTTAATCTTTAATACCCGACATAAAGTTTTACTTAATCGAATTTTAAATGGTCTGTTTTTCCCCGTTGATTTCATGTAAATGGAATTCGAATGGGTTTCATTATCTTTGGCATTCAAAACGAAATCATTTTTGAATGGAAAAGGATATTTCTGTATTTAAAAAATACATCCGGATTTTCTGGATTGTGTTTGCCTCAGGTGTTGTTGCTGTTGCCCTGATGTTTTTTATGATTGCGCAGGGCATGTTAGGATTTATGCCAAGTTTTGAAGATCTCGAAAATCCGGAGAGCTTGCTTGCTTCCGAAGTTGTTTCGGCCGACGGAGTAGTGATGGGCAAATATTTCAAGGAAAACCGAAGTTTTGTCACTTTCGAAGAACTTAGTCCCAATTTGCTGAATGCTTTGGTTGCCACTGAAGATGTCAGGTTTTACGAACATTCAGGAATTGATATGCGTGGTCTGGTAAGAGTTCTGAAAGGAATTCTGACGGCTGACACCAATTCCGGAGGAGGAAGTACCATTAGCCAACAGCTTGCCAAAATGCTTTTCCCCCGTGATGTTCTGGACAATAAACTCGAACTGATTTTTAGAAAGTTTAAAGAATGGGTGATTGCGGTGAAACTTGAAAAAAGTTATACCAAAGAGGAAATTCTGACGATGTATCTGAATAAATATGACTTTCTGAATCTTGCCGTTGGAATTAAGTCGGCAGCGTCTGTTTATTTTAACACTACTCCGGATTCATTGCGGATCGAACAAGCTGCCATGCTGGTTGGGATGGCTAAAAACTCTTCATTGTATAATCCGGTCCGACGGGCCGAACTCACACTCCAACGCCGGAATGTGGTATTGTCGCAGATGGAAAAGTACGGATACATCTCGAAAGAGGTTTGTGATTCAGTTCAAACTCTGCCGTTATTTCTCGATTTTCATAAAGTCGATTTTAAAACCGGATTAGCACCTTATTTCCGGGAATATCTTCGTCAGGCGTTGAATGCCAGCAAACCGGAACGTTCTGATTACGGTGCATGGCAAATGCAGAAATACAAGGAAGATTCGGTGGAGTGGGAAACCAATCCGCTTTACGGATGGTGCACTAAAAATAAAAAACCTGATGGTACCTCGTATAATCTGTACCGCGATGGCATCCGGATTATTACAACCATCGACTCACGTATGCAACGATATGCTGAAGAATCATTAATTCAGCATCTAAGGGATAATTTGCAGCCAGCTTTCGATAAGCGTTTAAAGAATTTAAGAAATAAACCTTTCTCTAATCTCATGTCCGGTTCATCCGTTGATGGGATTATGGATCAGGCGATCAGACAATCTGAACGATACCGGCTTGCCAAACTTAGTGGCAAATCGTGGGACGAGATCAAGAAAATATTCAACACTCCGGTTGAAATGTCGGTGTTTTCATACCAGGGAGATCGTGATACCGTAATGACACCGCTTGATTCCATGAAATACAACTACAGTATCCTTAGGTCTTCATTCATGTCGATGGAAATTAATACGGGTTATGTAAAAGCTTATGTAGGCGGACCTGATTACCGCCATTTTATGTACGATATGGTGAAAGATGGTAAAAGACAGATTGGTTCGACCGTGAAACCATTTTTGTATACTCTGGCCATGCAAAACGGTATGTCGCCGTGCAGCAAAGTTCCGAATGTGAAACAACAGTTTATTCTTCCTGATGGTCGGTTGTGGGTGGCCAAAAATTCAAATCCTACCAAGTTTGACGATAAGATGGTAACCCTGAAATGGGGATTAGCGCATTCTGTGAATCAGGTTTCTGCCTGGATCATGAAACAGTACAATCCAAAATCGGTTGTTGATGTGATGAAAAAGATGGGTGTCTACAGTCCGATTGATCCGGTTCCATCCTTGTTTTTAGGGACTTCTGATGTCACCTTATATGAAATGGTAGGCGCGTATGGCACATTTGCAAATAAAGGAGTATATACTCAGCCGATGTTTGTAACGCGTATCGAAGACCGCCATGGAAATGTGATATCAACCTTTACTGCAGAGAAACACGATGCTATTGATGAGCAAACTGCCTATCTGATGATTCAATTGATGCGTGGAGTGGTGGATCAGGGTTCAGGCGGGAGGCTGCGATGGAAGCCCGAATATGGTGGATTCAAGGGGCAAATTGCGGCTAAGACCGGAACAACGCAAAACCAATCGGATGGTTGGTTTATTGGTGTTACACCACAACTCGTAAACGGAACATGGACCGGAGCCGAATTAAGAAGCATCCATTTTGAAGATTTGCATACGGGACAGGGCGCAAGTATGGCTCTTCCGGAATGGGGATATTATATGCGGAAGGTTTATGCCGACAAAAGCTTACCTTATAGTGATGATGCTCAATTTGAACGGCCTGCTGATTTTTCCGTGGATGTCGATTGCGATGATCCTGAAAGTATAGAACAAAGTTTAGATGATTCGGAAGATTTCTTCTAGTGTTGTATCAACAAACCATTGTCGCAGCGTCATGCTGAACTTGTTTCAGCGTCCCTTCAATAATGAGACCCTGAAACAAGTTCAGGATGACTTGATTTAGACAGTTTAATGTTGAACCCACACTGGCGATAATGGTTTAAAAATGACTATTTTGAATGCCATCTTACATGGCAATAGCCACAAAGAGTCCGGTGGAAATTTAAACTTTCACCGGACTCTTTGTGACTATCCGAATTTGAACTTATTCTGGTTTAATTACCAACTTCAAGTTGTTTGGTAATTTTATCGTTTACTTTCTGACTTGGAAACTCAAGTGAATAAACCATCGCTTCAACTTGTCTTAAATAGTTGCGTTTATTATTTTTCGGAGCAAATACATTTCCTTCAACGGTAACAATCCTACGGCGGCTTGCATCTAAAACCGAAAGGCTGATGAAAGGTCCACCCATAAAGTCGTTTTCAACACGCCACAAACCACGCATCTCTGAAGCATAGTTGCCATTCAGAGTCAGGATGTTAAAGTCCTGAGGAAGCTCCATTTCGGTAGTCATATAGCTTCCTGGCTGCGGACCGGAAACATTGTCTTTCGTAATTATGTTTCGCTTGATCAACTGGTATTTTTGTGTGAAAGTACTATCCGAGTCGTAAGGATAAGTATAAACCAGAATATTCTGAGTAATCAATGGAGTATCATACCTGATCCAAACAAAATTCGAATCTTTTTTGACGATCTTAAATCCTGTTGGTACATAAAGTTGAATATGAAATTCGTCAAGCAATGTATTGTACACTCCTTTTTCGTAGGAAGCTTTATACGTATCTTTTAGCCTGTCTTTTTCCGCCTTCAGGAAATAAGCTATTATTTTATCGCTATTGGCTTGAATCAGTTCTTCAAAATTTTCAGGAGAACTGGCTTGAATGTTTACCACAGCCTGAGGATATGCCCAGGTATCATTGGTGAATTCAATTTTGGGTTCGGTGTAAGTGGAGGAGATTTTGACAGTAAGAATGTTCCTGCTTGTTTTAAATAATTTGATGAATGCTTCAGGAGGAACATTAATCAGATTAAAGATGGGCTCTTCCTGAGGAAGTGACGACTGGGTTTGAGCCAGAATCTGGCGGATTTCTGAACCTTCCGGACCGTTCCATACCTCTTTCCCAATAACAACAATTACTTCTCCTGATTTGCCTGTAATGGTTTCCATTTTTGCTCCCGGATTATCGCATGAGAATATTACAAGGGATAAAAGGATCAGGGTTGTCAGATGATTTGTGATTCGTTTCATAGGATTTTTTTTAGGTGCACAGTCTTCCTATCAAAAACCTTACCAGAATAGAGTCAGATAGTTACATGCAATTGGAATAAGATGAAATAGAGTTCAAAAAAAAACCCGCAACCGGGCGGGATTTTTTTGAGATTATTTTTCAATCTTTTCAGAATCTTTTTTAGGTTCCTCATCTTCAGCTTTCGAAGCATTCTTGAATTCCTTAAGTCCCTTTCCAAAACCTTTCATTAATTCAGGAATTTTGGTTCCGCCAAACATCAGCACAACGACAACCAATACAATAATCAGCTCCTGAGGACCAATCATACCGGCGATAACGAATAAGTTCATTTTGTTAAAGTTTAAATGGTTTATGCAAAAGTAATAAAAATTACAACTTCAGATATTTATTTGAAAAGTTTAAAAATGTCATTTCCATTAGCAAAAAGAACCAGTGATAGCAGTAATACCATTCCCGCAATCTGCGCATATTCCAGAAACTTATCACCTAGTTTGCGACCGGTTATCATTTCGTAGAGCAGGAACATCACATGTCCGCCATCGAGCGCGGGAATAGGTAGCAGATTCATGACTCCCAGGATAATAGAAAGAAATGCTGTCATATTCCAGAAAGAAAACCAGTTCCATGCACCAGGGAAGATATTGCCGATGGCAATAAAACCACCGAGTGATTCGTAGGCTTTGGTTTTAGGGGAGAATATGAGTTTGAACTGCTTCAGATAGTCTTTTATTGTAGTTATACCTTTGTTGATACCAGCTGGGATGGATGCTATAAATCCATAGGAGATGGTTTTATATTCCAGAAATTTGACGGCACTTTCGAGAAACTCGGGGTAAAATCCGAGAGTTCCTTCTTCAGAAACTGTAACAGAAATTGTTTTAGGTATTTCACCCCGTAAAATCTCCACTTCAACAGCCTGCCCTTTATGGGATTGAATGTAATCGGTAAATTGGTCATAAAAGTCGAATCGCTGCCCATTTACCCCTACAAAGACATCGTTTTTTTTCAATCCTGCCAGGCTGGCCGGGGAATCTTTGACGATTCTGTCGGCTTTGAATTCAAAAGGCATACGGGGTTCGATCACTGCACCGCTCTTGATTAGCAGGGCTACATCCTCATCAGAAATCTCAACATCCATTGGCTGACCGTGCCGTAAAACCTGTATGGTTTTGGCTTCTTCCAGCAAAACTGTTGGTATGATTTTTCTGAAATTTTCAACATACAAATGATCTACCGTAAGAATCTGATCACCATTTTGAAAACCGATTTGTTTACCGGTTTCAGACACCATGATCCCATATTTAACATTTTCGGTTGGAAGATATTGTTCGCCCCAGGCATATAGAATTCCGATATAGATAATAAAGGCCAGAATGAAGTTCATCAATACACCGCCAATCATGATTAACAGACGTTGCCATGTTTTTTTTGCCCTGAATTCGTAGGGTTGTGGAGGCAGTTTCATTGCTTCTTTATCCATCGATTCGTCGATCATGCCTGAAATCTTCACATAACCTCCAAGCGGTAACCAACCAACACCGTACTCAGTATCTCCTTTTTTGACTTTGAAAAGCGAAAACCAGGGATCGAAAAATAAATAGAATTTCTCAACTCTGGTTTTGAAGAGGCGGGCAAACAAAAAATGCCCGAATTCGTGTATGATTACAAGGAGGGATAAGCTCAGAATAAGTTGTGCAGCTTTTATCAATACTATTTCCATCGACTATTTTTTCAGTTTTTAAATCTTTTGTTTTGCCAGATTTTTCACCATGGCTGATGTCAATATACGAACTTCCTTATCTGTTTGAATGTAATCGTCCAGATTTGGATTTTTCAGATAGGATGCTTTTCCCATGGATTGTTCAATAATATCAGGCATCTGGAGAAAACTGATTTTATCATTCAGGAAAGCCTGCACAACCACTTCGTTTGCTGCATTCAAAATACAAGGCATATTTCCACCTTGATTCAGAGCTTCAAAAGCAAGTGCAAGGTTACGAAAATTTTTCGTATTTGGCTGTTCGAATGTTAGTTTCGGGTAATCTAAAAAGTTGAACCTTTTGAAGGTCGAAGGAAGCCGATCCGGGAAATTCAGGGCATACTGTATAGGTAATTTCATGTCTGGCAGTCCCATCTGAGCTTTCATCGATCCGTCGCGAAACTGAACAATGGAATGAATGATGCTTTGCGGATGCACAATGACATCAATTTGCTCTGGTTTTAATCCGAAAAGCCATTTTGCTTCAATCACTTCAAAGCCTTTGTTCATTAAGGTTGCCGAGTCGATGGTTATCTTTGCTCCCATGTCCCAGTTCGGGTGTTTCAGTGCATTTTCCTTTGTGACATTCGCCAGTTGCTCCATGGTGAATCCTTTGAACGGACCTCCGGAAGCTGTGAGGTATATTTTTTCGATTTCGTTGTTAAACTCACCCACCAGGCATTGGAAAATTGCTGAATGCTCCGAATCAACCGGATAAATATTTACTTTGTTTTCGATGGCAAGTTGGTTGATGATTTCACCTGCAACGACCATTGTTTCCTTGTTGGCCAGCGCAATGTGCTTGCCGGCTTTGATTGCATTGCAGGTCGGAATCAGACCAGAATAGCCAACCATTGCAGTCACAACCAAGTCAATGGTGTCCATCTCAACAACCTGCTGAACAGCTTCCCTGCCTGCATAAACTTTTATCGGTTCATCTTTCAGGGCTTCTTTCAACTGGTCGTAATGGCATGAATTGGAAATCACCACTACATTCGGTTGAAAAAGCCTGGCCTGCGTAATCAGCAACTCAATATTGTTGTTGGCGGTTATAACTTCAACTTCAAACTGTTCGGGATTTTGTGCAATAACTTCAAGAGTCTGGGTTCCTATTGATCCGGTTGATCCCAGTATAGCGATACGTTTTTTCATAAATCAGCTTAAAAATCAATATATGTCTCCGGATCGAGAGCAGTTCCGTTGTACCAAAGTTCGAAATGGAGGTGAGGCCCGGTAGTCAGCTCTCCACTATTACCCATGAGGGCAATCACATCCCCGGCTTTGACCTTGTCGCCAACCTCTTTTAATAGTTCCGCATTGTGCTTGTATGCTGAGATAATATTGCTTTCATGCTGAATGTAAATGGAATAGCCGGTGTCCATCGTCCAGCCCGAAAATACAACTGTTCCATCCAGAATACTCGAGATCCGAGCGTTAAGATTTCCAACAACATCGACCGCCAAATGCTCTGTTTTGGGATTGAATTTATTGGTAACTAATCCGCGGAGTGGAGTAAAGAAGTGAATATTTGCAATACTCGGTAAGCGTTTCGGATTGGTTGAAATCGACAGATTCATCTTTTCTTCAAGTAATTTATCCTGAAACATTGAATCTGCATTGTAACTCTTGAATTTAACGTCATAGGTTTTTAGACCTGGCTCTGTAACAGGCGGTTCTTCTGCAGGAATTTCTCCCTGAAACAAGGTCTTTATCTTATCGACGTAATTATCTCTGTTTTTGATCTCATTCCCCAGAGAGTCGACCAGAATATAATTACGAATGATCTGCTGGCGATCTTTGGCGCTCGGGTAGCCTGGAATATTCTCTCGCAGAGGAGTATAGGCGATAATGACCGTAGTGAAAAGGATCAGTAGAATGGCACCTAAACTGCCGAGAGTTAATACCTTGATGGGTGTTAGTTTAATGCTCCATACCGTTTGAATCGTTGAATCATTATAAATGATCAGCCGGTAATGGTCTTTTAGCATCTGGAATATCTTCTTCCGAAGCTCTTTTCTATTCATTGTACAAATTTTCGAACAACAAAATTAGAAGAATTTGGAGAAAACTAATCCGATACTCCGTTTATTAATACTTTTTAACCTGGCATTTCGGGAAACGATAAACTATTTTCATTTTAGATTAGGAAAATCTAAAATGATGATATATATTTGCAGCCGCTAAGCCGAAATACTGGCAGCGAAAAGTTCTAAAAAAGGCGATACATTATCTAAAGATACATTGCGGGATGGAGCAGTTGGTAGCTCGTTGGGCTCATAACCCAAAGGCCGTCAGTTCGAGTCTGGCTCCCGCTACATAGAAGCTCTGGTTTATACCAGGGCTTTTTTTTATGCCCTTTTTATTTATTGTATTCGCCCGATAAGTCCCATTCCGAAAAATAAATACTGCTTTCCCCAAACAGCATGAACGTGTTGATAATTACCGAATCGAACAAGAATTGGTGACATTAATCACGCTTTTTAACTGTTTTGATTGGATTATAGTATATAACAATCTAAGTAGCTGAATATCTATACTGTATAAATATTACCGAATGATTAAAAATGTTCCGGAATATTTTCATGCATGATTAAAAAGCGCTAATTTTGCACCGATTTTCTAAACAGTTACATTATTATGGCAGAGAAATATAATAACCTATTTGATGAATTTCCTCCTATCAGTACACAGCAGTGGATGGACAAAATTACTGTTGACCTGAAAGGTGCCGACTTCAACCGTAAGTTGGTATGGAGAACAAATGAAGGGATTGACATTCAGCCTTTTTACCGGGAAGAAGACCTGGCAAACCTGGATTATCTGAATAGTCTTCCCGGTGAGTTTCCCTTTGTACGTGGAAACAAAAAAAATAACAACGAGTGGTTAGTGCGACAGAGCATTCAAGTAAAAGACTTTGCTGAAGCCAACAAAAAAGCCCTGACATATCTAATGAAAGGGTTGGATTCGTTGGCTTTTGTATTTGATAGATGTACCGAATTGACCGTGGCTGATTTGGCTATTTTGCTGAACGACATTCAATTGGATGCTGTTGAAGTGAACTTCGTTTGCAAATGCCGGGAATGCCAGATTGCCGAACTTTTTGTTGAGTACGTGAAACAAGGCAACTACGATCTGAAAACTATTCGTGCCTCGGTTGAATACGATCCGTTTGGGAAATATGCCCTTTACGGAAAGTTCAAAAATGATCAGAAATTTGTGGTTGAGCAGGCAGCGAAAATGATCACTGCTACAGCTGAACTGACTCAATTAAGAACACTTGCCGTGAATGGCAAAAACTTTGGTAACGCCGGATCATCAATCGTTCAGGAGTTGGCCTACTCTCTGGCTCTTGGTGTTGAATACCTGAGTGTTCTTTCGGAACAAGGATTGGCTGTTGATGCTGTCGCAAAAAAAATGAAATTTAATTTTTCGGTTAGCGCCAACTATTTTCTGGAAATAGCCAAACTGCGATCAGCCCGTTTATTGTGGGCTCAAATTGTTAAAGCATATAATCCGGAATGCGAATCTTCATGTAAAATGATCATTCATTCCGAGACCGGAACCTGGAATAAAACCGTTTACGATTCATACGTCAATGTGCTCCGAACTCAAACAGAAGCAATGAGTGCTTCATTGGGGGGTGCTGATTCAATTACTGTTAATCCGTTTAACTCGATCTACGAAGAAAGCACTGAGTTATCGGATCGTATTGCACGCAACCAGCAGTTGTTGCTAAAGGAAGAATCACACTTTTCTAAAATTGCTGACCCGGGAGCTGGATCTTACTACATCGAAGAACTGACTGCTGCCATCGCCGATCAGGCATGGAAACTATTCCTGGAAGTTCAGGATAAAGGCGGTTTTCTGGCTGCACTTCGTGAAGGATTTATTCAGGCTGAAATTAAAAAAATGGCTTCCAAACGCGATGTGAACATTGCTACCCGTCGTGAAAACCTGCTTGGAACAAACCAATTTCCGAATTTCAATGAAAAAGCTGAAATGGAAATGGATGCCTCAATTTTTGCTCCGCTTGATTTTTCTGCAGAAGATGCTGAAATAGAAACTCTGAAACCTTATCGTGGTGCTCAGGCTTTCGAAGCGCTTCGCTACAAAACCGATGTTTATGCCCAAACCAACAAACGTCCGTTGGTTTTCATGCTGCCAGTTGGTAATCTGAATATGCGAAAAGCACGTGCACAATTTGCATGTAACTTCTTTGCTGTTGCAGGTTTTTCTGTGCTTGACAACAATGGCTTCAATACCGTTGAAGAAGGCTGGAAAGCCGCTCAAAAAGCCGGTGCTGATATTGTAGTCCTTTGTAGCTCCGATGATGAGTATACCGAACTTGCTCCTGCAGCTTTAGAAGCGATTGCCGGGAAAGCTATCTTCGTTGTTGCCGGTGCTCCTGCCAACATGGACGAACTGAAATCCAAAGGCATTTTGAACTTCATTCACGTAAAGAGTAATTTGCTTGAAGATTTGAAAGCTTATCAAACGTTGTTGAAAATATAAACACAGATTTAAGACATCAGATATTAGATATTAGATAATAGACTAAAACCAAGTTTATGCATAATTATAAGGAAATGAAAATCTGGCAAAAATCCAGAGCACTTGTTAAAGTTGTATATGAGATCTCAAAGATTCTTCCGAAAGAAGAACTTTATGGATTGACTTCTCAAATTAGACGGGCTGTTGTTTCAATTCCTGCAAATATTGCTGAAGGTGCAGGTCGGGGAACCGATCGCTATTTTCGTCATTTTCTTGATATTTCCAAAGGTTCACTTTTTGAACTGGATACCTTATTAATTCTATCAAATGATCTTGGTTACATTTCTGAAGGTGAATTAAGTCCAGTTTTGGAAAACATCTCCGAAATTATTAAAATGATGGTCTCCTTTCAGAGCCGCTTAGTCTAAAATCTAAAATCTAAAATCTAAAATCTACAAAAATATGCGACCAAATTTTAAAGACATAAACATCAAAACTGTAGCACCTCAGCCCAATACGGCCGAGTGGAATGCTGCCAACAAGATTGAAAAGAACTGGATTACTCCGGAACAGATTCCGGTGAAACCGGTTTACACCAAAGAGGATCTGGAAGGAATGGAACAATTGCATTATGCTGCCGGTCTGGCTCCATATCTGCGTGGTCCGTATTCCTCGATGTACGCCATGCAACCCTGGACTGTGCGTCAGTATGCCGGTTTCTCGACGGCAGAAGAGTCGAACGCATTTTATCGCCGTAACCTTGCTGCCGGTCAGAAAGGTCTTTCGGTAGCATTCGATTTGGCGACTCACCGCGGATACGATTCTGATCATCCTCGCGTGGTTAGCGACGTTGGGAATGCTGGTGTGGCTATCGATTCGATTCTCGATATGAAAATCCTGTTCGATCAGATTCCGCTCGATAAAATGTCGGTTTCAATGACTATGAACGGGGCTGTGCTTCCGGTATTGGCTTTTTACATTGTAACTGCATTGGAACAGGGTGCAACTTTGGAACAGCTTTCAGGAACAATTCAGAATGATATTCTGAAAGAATTTATGGTGCGTAATACATATATTTATCCACCGGAATTCTCGATGAAAATTATTGCCGACATTTTCGAGTTCACTTCTCAGAAAATGCCGAAATTCAACTCGATTTCTATCTCCGGATACCACATGCAGGAAGCCGGTGCTACTGCCGATATCGAAATGGCATACACACTTGCTGACGGTCTGGAATATCTCAGGACAGGTATCAAAGCCGGAATTGGCATCGACGCTTTTGCGCCACGTTTGTCGTTCTTCTGGGCTATCGGGATGAACCACTTCATGGAAATCGCCAAATTGCGCGCTGCCCGAATGATCTGGGCGAAAATGGTCAAAGAGTTCAATCCGAAAAATCCAAAATCAATGGCTTTGCGCACGCACTGTCAAACTTCGGGCTGGTCGTTGACGGAACAGGATCCATATAATAATATTGGCCGTACAGCTGTTGAAGCCATGGCTGCAACACTTGGTCATACCCAGAGTTTGCACACCAATGCTTTAGACGAAGCAATTGCATTGCCAACCGATTTCTCAGCACGTATTGCCCGTAACACACAGCTTTACATTCAGCAGGAAACTGATATCTGCCGCGAGGTTGATCCATGGGGAGGTTCATATTACGTTGAAACTTTGACCAATGAACTGGTTCAGAAAGCCTGGGCATTGATTGAAGAAGTTGAAAAATTGGGTGGTATGTCGAAAGCCGTTGAAACCGGAGTTCCAAAAATGCGTATCGAAGAAGCTGCTGCACGAACACAGGGCCGAATCGACAGCCATACGCAAACCATCGTTGGTGTTAATAAATACCGTTTGGAAAAAGAAGATCCGATTGACATCCTCGAAATCGATAATACTGCCGTTCGTTTGTCTCAAATCGAAAGATTGAATAAATTGCGTGCCGAACGTAACGAAGACGAATGTCAGGCAGCTCTGGAAGTTCTTAGCAAGTGTGTTGAAACCGGCAAAGGAAACTTGCTGGAACTGGCAGTCGTAGCAGCTCAAAAACGCGCTTCACTGGGCGAAATTTCATACGCATGCGAAAAACATGTGGGACGTTATAAAGCAATCATCAGAACTATTTCAGGCGTGTACTCATCAGAAAGCAGAAACGATTCAACCTTCAAAGAGGCTCAGGACCTGGCAACTAAGTTTGCCAAACTGGAAGGTCGTCAGCCTCGTATCATGATCGCCAAAATGGGTCAGGACGGACATGACCGTGGCGCTAAAGTAGTAGCAACCGGATATGCCGACATCGGTTTCGATGTTGACATGGGGCCATTGTTCCAGACTCCGGAAGAAGCCTCTAAACAAGCCGTTGAAAACGATGTGCATATAATGGGTATTTCGTCACTGGCTGCTGGTCACAAAACATTAGTTCCTGAGGTTATTGCAGAATTGAAAAAACTGGGTCGCGAAGACATCATGGTGATTGCCGGTGGTGTAATTCCTGCCCAGGATTATCAATTCCTGTACGATGCCGGTGTAGTCGCCATTTTCGGACCTGGTACCAGCGTTGCTGCTGCCGGAAAGAAAATTCTGGAAGTGCTGCTTGCCGCACACGAGGAATAATATTTCATTGCAATTTTTGTAGAGACGCACGGCCGTGCGTCTCTACGCAGTAAAATACAAAAGCCGCTTTCCGAAAGGGAGCGGTTTTTTTGTTGTAAAATAAAATGACGATTAATCTGTAATGGGTTCAAATATTCCTAATAAATTGATGTTTTCTAATGCAATTGCCAATATCTCATAGTAGTTTGTATTTTGCAAATTTTCAGTTGAACTTTCCGACATTTTTGCAATATATACGCCATCGCTTGAATCACAGATAGTTTGAAAAGTAATATTGTTGTTTAAGTAATTCCAAGTTGCATTTGTATTTAAATCGCTATTAAGTTTTAAAAATGGAAGCAAATGTTGGATATCCAAATTAATGTCATATTGTGCATTCCTAATTGGTAATTTTACTGATTTCTGTATTGCTTCAAGTAAAGCATCATAATTTCCACCATAGAGGTTATATAAATACTCAAATACTTGAACTGCTTTAAGATTATAATTTCTAAGTCGATGATGTTTCCAAAAAACAATGTTATGTGGCTTGTTGAAATTACTTTTGCCGAGTTTTATTTTCTCAATAACCCTGTGATTTACAGCATTTGCTGAAATGAAGTCAATAAAGATTGGCTTTATCATTGATAGGAGCGAAGAATAACTACCACCCATCTGTGGATCGTTGTCTTCAATAGGTTTAAATATCTCATCTACAAACTTGACTATTTCTACATTGTTATTGAAAAAAAATATTTTTCGAGAATAAAATTTGTCAATATATCCGCAAAAATCAACCTCTGAACCATATTTATGAGCAAATATCTTCCGAATATTTTCTATGTCACAAACAAATATTATTTTGTCAAATCCAAATTTATTATCCTTTAATTCCTCTCTATTCGGATAATAATTTACATGGTCGAAATGAGCACTAAAAACATTAAACAAACGGAAAATATGTTCCGGATCAAGACGGTCTAAATCATCAATAATTAGGACTTTTTTTAATTGAATTTCTGTTTTATTAGCTTCTGACATTTCATCTAGCTTATCTGCAATGAATTGAGAAACATGATCGTATTCAAGCAGAAAATTATCTTGCGTTTCCTGCTGGAATTCAAACAACATCTTCAAATCTGAATCCTCATTTATTTCTTTTTTACCCTTTCTAAATGCCTCGATTAACTTGCTGAAATTTTCTAAGCCATCAATGGTACTTTGGATTTTAGGAATCAACTTCAGTAGATTTTGTAATATTAGAAATTTGTTTTCTCCAATAAAAAAGTTTGCATACTCAAGTCCTGAAAATTCAAATTCATTTTCAATTACAAACCCATTCTTGCTTATCAATTGCAGAAGGATATCGTATTTTATTAGTCTAAAAACATCTTCATTCGATAATAACGAGTAGTTTACTGGACGTAGAAAAATTGGAAGATATTTGGGTTCCCGATTCTTGAAAAACTTGTCCAGAAAATAGGTTTTTCCTATTCCAAAAGGGCCAGAAAATATTATGCGTTTGTTCGAATTAGGAGATAGAAAATCTTCGAAATCTCTTTCAATAGAATCAATGGGTATTACTAAAGATTTTTCGTCAGCCATTTTTCTTTTAAAATTACAAAAACATTATGCTGAATTTTAAGATTGTTGATAAAATAAACTTGAGATGCCGAAATAAATTCGGCATGACGCTCCTTGAATTTTCATTTCTCAGAATACCTCTCATATCCATTGCCGTCTGGCATGGTGATTAAGAGTCATAGTTTCGAATCACTTTCGGGTCTTTTGGCAGGAGGGGAACTGCTATTGCTTTGTATAAACGGTCACTTCATCTTCATCCAAGTAATCGCCATCGTAATTGTTATCAGTTTTCAGTGTTAATTCACTACCCGAAATGCTATATTCAGACTCGAATGTTTGAGACTGCTCTGTTTGAGAAAGGATGCTTTCAAATTCCACGCTTCCCTCTTTATAACCTATGATTGTCCCTGTTGGCAGTCCTGTAATTGCATTTAGTGAAGAAATACCTATTTCAGCAATAGTAACAGTCATCAGATTTCCACTCACCGATATTGAACCCTTTATGTTCATATAGTCAATCCACTTATCAGTCGATTCACCGGGTATTTGCATTAAATCTATAACACTATTTTCAGAAAAAGTCATAATATCTCTGATCTCAGTATAACCGGAGGCAGTAGGAATAGATTCAACAGCGATCCATGTTCCAACATAATCGGGATTAATTTCGTCATCCTTTTTACACGATGAACTGATAATGACCATTAATGCTAATGCAAACACCAGCTTCACCAACCGTATGAATTTTAGATTTCTCATTTCTGTTTTTTTTTCTTACTAAATTACTGAATTTTACTTAATAGTAGAAATAAATCTCATTCAATAAACACGGAGAGTTATCCTGAATATGTTCCATAATTTGTCTGACCATTTCAAATTGTAGTTTGGTATGAGGTATCCGAGTAAAGGATTGCGTGGGAGACAAATAAATCCCAATAGTCATCCAGAAGGCATGAGACTTTGAACAGTAGCTTATTCCCATAGAATAATGACAAAACTTTGGGATCCCAGATACTACGGAATTGCCATAGGATTTGGAAATTTTAGCTGTTTCTTCGCTGAAGTGAATGAGAGTATTGAATGGTTCGACCTGATCGAACACGGACGGAATCAGTACGCTGATCTGTTGCCTGATTCCGTGTGTTTATATTTGTTTGGCTGCCTGTTGTTTTGTATAACCTGCATTTAGAAAATCAGGAGTGATCCGGCTGCTCAAATTGTTCACTTATGTTTTGATTCTCTCGTGATTTCGGTTGTTTTGGGCAGACAAAATTCAGGCTAAAGATTTAACCCGAACAATTGATCTTTCAGAACTCCGATTCCGGGAATTGGCATACCAAAATAATAGGCCAAATCACGATAAGTATTAAGCTTCCGGGGGCGTTTCTGAAGTTTTAGTTTCAGCCGTATCAGCAGCGGCAGGTGTCTCAGCTACTGGTGGGGCAGGAGCAGGTTTTGGTATAGGTTTAGGTTCCTTGTACTGTTTTACCTGTAATGCAGTAGGTCCGCGTTGTCCCATTTCTACCTCAAAGTTAACAGCATTACCCTCTTTAATTTCTTCGAGTAAATTGTTCGCATGAACAAATATACTTTCCTGTGTTTCAGAATCCTTTATAAATCCAAAACCTTTAGACTCGTTAAAGAAGGTTACGGTTCCTTTTCTGATCGGATCGGGTTTTTGATTCGGATCACTTTTAGGTATGCTAATTTCGATATCTTCCAACTTAAACACCAATTTTTTGCGATTGGGATCTGGGGGAGTTGAAGTTATCATTCCGTTTTCGTCGACATAGGCCATCATGTTATCCAATCCACCACCACCATCGTTATCTTTCTTGAATAACCTCTTCTTCTCTTTATCTTTTCTCTTTTTCTCTTTTTTGTTTCTTACTTCTTTTTTGTTGAAAGTTTCCTGTGATCTACCCATAAATTATTTTTTTTTTATAAAAAAGTGTCTATTATTCTTGCTGAATTTTCGCCGAAGTTACGCTTTTATTTTCAGTGTTTTGCTTTTTATTTGCTATTATCCAAATCTTTAAGTACCTAAATGCTCGTTTAATCACAGCATTAGTCAAAATATCACAACTGATTTAACACAAAACTTTGAACCAAAAGTCTTCGGAAATCGTTAAATAATTTAGTGGAAAAAGATGAGATAAAATTTATTTTCAAGATGAACCCACTGGAAAACAAGAACCCTGAGATTACATCCTGGGTCACGTTTACTAAAAACATGGAAAAGTATCAAACACCGAGTTTGAGAAAAAGTATCTGGCAAATTACCAATACGTTTATCCCCTATGTCGGATTGTGGGTTTTAATCCTTTACAGTCTATCTGTTTCCTGGTGGCTGACGGTATTTTTAATCATTCTGGCAGCAGGATTTCTGGTTCGCCTGTTTATCATCTTTCACGATTGTGGGCACGGATCATTTTTTAAATCGCAAAGGGCTAACCAGATTGTGGGGATGTTTTTTGGAATGCTGGCCTTTACCCCTTATCATAAATGGCACAACCAACACATGAGACATCACGCCACAGTGGGCAACCTTGATAAACGAGGTGTTGGTGATGTCTGGACCATGACCAAAGAAGAATATCAGGCAAGCAGCAAATGGGGTCAGCTCAAATACAGGATATATCGTCACCCCATTGTTATGTTTGGCTTTGGCTCACTCTATGTATTCCTGGTTCAAAATCGCCTGACTAATAAAGGGATATCCAGGAAGGAAAGATTAAACATCTATTTCACCAATGCGACACTCCTGCTGATTTTTATGGTTATGGGGCTGGCCATAGGGTTTGGCAAATTCGTGGTTATTCAGCTGTTGATCCTCTATTTTGCTGCTATTGCTGGATTGTGGTTATTTTATCTGCAACATCAATTCGAAGGGGTTTCCTGGTTCAGGAGCAATGACTGGAATTTCAGGACCGTGGCGTTAAAAGGCAGTTCGTTTGTGAAATTTCCAAGGCTGCTGCAATGGTTCTCCGGAAATATCGGATTTCATCAAATTCATCATATGAATGCCCGCATCCCAAATTACAATCTTGCAAAATGCTACCGGGAAAACACGATTTTTAGAGAGGTAATCCCTGTTACTTTTTTAATGAGCCTTCGATCGTTGAAACTCAGGTTGTGGGATGAAAAATCACAAAGGATAGTATCTTTTAAACGCCACCGATTAAGTAGTTTATCTTAACTGAAAGTTTGTCTTTTGTTCCAATGTTTGGGTGAATACGGATCACTTTGGCCCGAAAGATTCATCAAGCTCATGAAGTGTTTCGTTCAGTTTGATCAGATAGCGACCGTAAAGTTTGTTGAATCCCCACCGAAGAATAAAAAATGTGAATGCAACTAAGGGTATCAGAATTCCCAGGCCTACGCCTGTGATGATAAGAATTTTAGAGGTGGCCAGATTTTCAATGCCACCACTGATCAAATCAGTTTTGATTTTAATTCCCTGATAGAGGCCTGCAGCAAATCCCAGAATAATGTTTATAAGCAAAATGATAACCGCCAGGTAAAACATCCGCCTGTAGGTAATCAGCGTGTTATGAATCCCTGAAAGAAAATCTTTTAATTGTGTGTCTGGCGAAAAGCTTCGTTTTATGCGGACATAGCGAAGCACAAAAAACAGATAGGTTAGAATTATAAGTACAGAGGAGAAAATATCCAGTAGTTCCAGCCATTTAGGGTATTCAATTGACTTATCAGCAATGGCCTTGGATAAATATTCAGATACGAATAAATAATCCAGAAGAATATAAGTAATATAAACACCCAACACAAACATACCAATCTTAATGTTTCTGTCGAATCGTTCAACCATCGTTTTCGTCCGAATCTTCAGCAACTCATGAATATTTTCCTTTCCGAGCCGATGTTTGTCCTCCTCCTGAGAAGAATATGTATCCCACGCCGATTTTAAATCCTTCAAATCCATCTATTCTTCCTTATTCATTAGCGATTTCAACTTTTTCTTGATACGGTTCATTTTTACCCTGACATAGTTTTGGGTAATTCCTGTAATATCAGCAATCTCTTCATATTTTTTATCCTCCAGAAACAGCAGGATAATTGATTTTTCAATTCCAGATAACTGATGAACAGCCTTGTTGAGCATTCTAATTTGTTCTTCTGTTCTGGTGTCGTACATTTCATCGGCCAACTGCAAATTCTCGTACGAAATACCTGATTTGTCAGGTTGACGTTTCTCTTTCTTGAAACTTGTAATTGCAGTATTCAGAGCAACACGGTACATCCATGTCGAAAATTTCGATTCGGACCTGAATGAAGGATATGATTTCCACAACTGAACCAAAATCTCCTGAAACAGATCACGACGGTCTTCTTCCAAATCGCAGTAAATGGAACATACCTTATGAATGATTCCCTGATTTTCAGTGATGATGTGTAAAAACTCCTTTTCCAAGTGGCGGCTTATTAGTCTGCGAAATTGAATTTAATTACATTAAGTCATTTTCAGAAAATTGATTTCATGTGGAGTCAGGAAACGACACCGGCCACGAGGCAAATCTTTTTTGGTAAGTCCGGCAAAAACTACACGGTCGAGTTTTTCGACCTGGTAGCCAAGGTGATTGAAAATGCGGCGTACAATACGGTTTTTCCCTGAATGAATTTCGATACCAACCTGACGGGCATCATTCGGATCAATCAGCTGAATGTCGTCGGCTGCAATAAAACCATCTTCAAGTTCAATCCCCTTTCGAATTTTTTCAAGATCTTCCGGAAGAAAATCTTTGTCTAGCTGAACATGATAGATTTTCTTCTTCTCATAACTCGGATGAGTCAGTTTTTTAGTCAGTTCGCCATCGTTGGTGAAAAGCAAGACGCCGGTAGTTTGCATATCGAGCCTTCCAACCGGATAAATTCGTTCCGAACAGGTGTTCCTGACCAGTTCCATCACGGTTCGTTCGGCATGTGGATCGTCGAGGGTAGTAACAAATCCACGTGGTTTGTTGAGCAGCAAATAAACCTTCCGTTCTGGATTTAGTCTTTTCCCGTCAAATCGAACATCATCATCGAGCGTCACTTTTCGCCCAAGCTCGGTAGCAACTTCACCGTTTATGGTCACCAGTCCATCGCTGATTATTTTATCTGCATCACGACGCGAGCATACGCCCGAGTTAGAAATATACTTGTTCAGGCGAATTAATCCATCACCGACTGTTTCTTTCTCTGAATGTTCCTTCTTTTTGAGGATGATCTTTTTTTTAGAAAACTCTTTCAATGTCAATCTCCTTATTATAATTTTAAACTTTGCAACAACTATGGCTCCTTGATACTATAGTCAATTGGCTTTCAGTAACAAGCTAATTGTTTTTTTTTGTATGAACCTGCTTTTTGTTCCGGCAAAGGTCGTGAAATTTAATGAAGTTTCCTTCAGCATCAGGTGATCGAATTGCTGGTGATAGTAGTTTTTTGATAAAATCTCAAAATCTCAAAATCTTTAACATTCTGTTTTTGCTTTTAGTGTCCTTTGTTCCGATAGATTTCAAACTGCTCTTTAATGGCATTGCGGACATCGTATTCGTTAGACATGTAGCTCAACAATCCTTTGCTATTGATATAGATCATGAAACTATCAGCGTCAGAATCATTAAGACCTGTTAGTTCCATTACTAGCTCTTTGGTGTAAAATTGCGAAAGAACTTCCCACTGCTTTTCAGTGACAATGGCTTTTCTTGTTTCTCGCTTTTCCTTTTCCTGTCTGCTGGTGTAGTATTGTAAAAAGCTTACCGGATTAAAAAAAGCGGCCAGAACAGGAGGTTTTTTGTTGTATGCATCACCCCGTAACTGAGGATCAATATCGACTTTTTTGGCCTGAGGGATTCCATCCATGTTTACCTTTATTTGCTCACCCTCAACCTTGACTTCAGAAAGAGCAAACCGGATGGGACGTGCATAAAGGATTAACACATTCATCTCGTTGTAGTTTGCCGGTATGCGGGTAGTGGTTTTTGAGAACCCAAGCGAAGTAATGGATAAACTGTCAATATTAAGCATATCCATCGTAAACCGGCCCTGATCATCGGTCGTCACTCCGCTGTGAGTCCGGTGATTCAGAACAAAAGCAAACGGCACAGGCAATTCGTCGCCAAGGTTCAGCACCTGTCCTTTTAATCTCACAGGCATCGGGTCAATTTCTTCAGGCTCTTGCGAAAAGAGTTGAAAAGAGTTGAAAAGAAGAATAAAAAAAATGATTTGTTTTCTGTACGTCATCGATTTATAATACCGTTCAGGCAAAAGTAGAAAAATACAAACAATAACATGCCAAACCTAACAATCGTTAACTGGTTTTAACAGAGTTATACAATTAGGCTTAAAGTGAAGTGGAATAAGCCTGTTTTATCAGCCACCAAAGACTATTAACCAGTCCGTTTCTTCCACTACAATGCAGGGACTACAACCTGAAATTCAATACCAAGCCCCGTGACACAATGAAAAGTTTCGGGGCTTGGTATTCTGAAATTGTACAATGGAATTCGAAGAACTGCTAATTCTTATTAACTGTAATTTTTGTGACCGAATTCATCACCATTGGGATTTCCATATCTTCACCTGTTTGCGGATTCTTCATTTTCATCTTCATATCAAATTTCTGCGTCAGATCCGACTGACGTATCCAACCATCTTTTGTGTCAATAGTCATAGTACCATCTTGTTTGCCAGTCATTTTCATATTCATTTTCATTCCTCCCTGTTCTATTGGAGTGTCAATATTTACATCCGAAGTGAAATTTAGGCTTATCTGATCTTTTTCAATAGCAGCTACTTCAAAATTCATAATTGTTTCCATATTCATCATGGCAGGTAATTTAAATGACGATGTCCATTTCTCTCCCTCTCCCACCGCAACCTCAGGGAAATAGCTAAATCCTTGACCAATAAATGTTTTAAAGTTATTGTCGTCCAGGAACATTGGCATCGTTTTGGCTATTTGCTGGTTCCCTGCAAGCTTTTTCGCGTATTCTTCCAATCCTACTACCTGTTCAACCTTGCCCGCCGGGCTAAGTTCAAATTTCAGTTTTAGTGAATCAAGACCTTTTAATACTTCATTCATCGGATTACTTTCATCCGTATTTTCTGAATCCAGAGTTATTTCCTGACCATTTATATTCATATCCAATTTCATTTTCACCATCGAATATTCAATCAGGAAGTTATGGTTAGGAAGAATATCCAGAACATGGTAGGAGAAAACCATATTCATTTTCTGATCCATTTTTATTTTTTGCCCCATCATCTCCTGATCAATGATGTTGTTTGAAGCCATGGTCATTTCGTAAGTGTTGCCTTTCTGTAGATTAAGCCGTATCAGAACTTTAGATTGCGCCTGAAATGAGTTGCAGATCAGTAAAACTGAAATCGCCAAAAGAGTAAATAGTTTTGTTTTCATTTGGGTTTGAATGTTAAAGTTTTGGTAAAATATTATTTATGTTACCAAAGATAACAATTCCATCAATGCACTCCAACGGAAAAATTAGCGCAGATGACCAAATTTTATTGATCTGCACTCTGATGTTTTCGTGAATTATGATGCCCCGGGAAAGTGAACTGAATGTGCAAGGTTGAATGGGATCAATTCATATTGTTGTGGGGAATGGTATTCTCCTCAATGAGGTAATCCGGAGAAAAATGCGTGATTTAGAGTAAAGACGCACGGAGGTGCGTCTCTGCGAATTTCATGATATCCTGTAATTATTGAGTAGACACTGGATCAAATTAATTTCTTGTGGGCTTAGTAAAAGCTCGTCTCGCTTGAGGATAGTATAATTGATTTCGCGTGACCGATTTCTGTTTCCATTTCATATCGGGAAACAATACCAACAACTTTCCCCACAACGATATCAATTGATCCGTTGAATGCTCCTGACTCATTTCGTAAAAAAAGCTGTCCTAACTGAATCAATTTCAGATAGGACAGCTAAAATATGAATAAAGATCAAAGATCAGATCACATATCCGTTAGGAAGAATGGCGCCTTTTTTAATAACCACAATTCCATCTTTTACCGAGTATAGTGGGTTATCCGAATCGGGTAAGTGGCTGCCTCCGGTTATGCTGACATCGTTCCCGATAAAGCAATTCTTGTCAACAATACAGTTGTTTAAGTAACAATTTGTACCAATTCCCATCACTTTACCGTTGTTGTACGACTGGTCAATTTCGCCCAGATTCTGATAATAATCGTTGCCCATGATATATGAGCTGATGATGACGGTTCCACTTCCAATCCTGGATCTGATTCCAATTACCGAATGTTCGATGCTGCTGGCATGAACGATACAGCCGTCGGAAATTACAGTCTTCAGTAGGGTAGTACCCGATATTTTAGAAGGCGGCAGTAAACGTGCCCTTGTATAAATAACTTTCGAATTATCAAAAAGGTTGAACTTCGGAATATCATCAGTTATGGAAAGAGTTGCTTCGTAAAATGATTCAATGTTACCAATATCAGTCCAGTAACCTTCGTACTGATAGCTTAAAACTTTGTGGTTATTAATTGCATTTGGTATGATTTCTTTTCCGAAATCCTTGTCATCATTATCTTGCATGAGTTTAATCAGCAAATCGCGGTTAAAAACATAAATACCCATCGATGCCAGGTACAGTTTGCCTTCCTGCTGCATTTCATCACTGACCGGCGAAGTCCATCCGGGAAGCAATTCAGTCACAGGTTTTTCTATAAATTCAGTCACAATGTTTTCTGCATTTGATTTCAGGATACCGAAATCAGGTGCATCTTTCGCATTTACCGGAAGGGTTGCCAGCGTGATTTCAGCTCCGCTCTTCTCATGAGCATCAATCATTTCGTTGAAATCCATCTGGTACAACTGATCACCTGAAAGAATCAATGCATATTTGAATTCGAAGTTGATAAAATGCTGCATGCACTGACGCACTGCATCGGCCGTCCCCTGAAACCATGATTTGTTGTCGGGGGTTTGTTCGGCAGCTAAAATATCAACAAATGCATCACTGAAAAAGCTGAAAGAATAAGTGTTTTTAATATGCTGATTTAATGATGCCGAATTAAATTGAGTCAGAACAAATATGCGCTTGATGTCAGAATTGATACAATTGGATATTGGAATATCAACCAGGCGATATTTACCTGCAATCGGAACAGCTGGTTTTGATCTGTTTTCCGTTAACGGTGAAAGTCTTGATCCCTGACCTCCTCCTAGAATGATGGCTAATGTTCTGTTTTTCATATACTTAAAGTTTTAGTGATTGGTATAGTTCAATATAATCCATAGCGGCCTTATTCCATGAATGATCGATTTGCATCATCTGCTTCCTGATTTTATTCAAGGTCTTTTTGTTTTCGTATAATTTTTTTGCCCTCTGTACCGAATGAATAATATCGAAGTTTGAAGATTGATCGTGACAAATGCCAAAACCATTGTCTCCGATATCCAGTATAGTATCACGCAGGCCTCCGGTTCTTCGGACAATAGGAATAGTTCCATACCGAAGGGCATACAGCTGATTCAAGCCACAGGGCTCAACCCGGGAAGGCATTAACAGAAAATCGGCTCCTGCATAAATTAAGTGCGAGAGTTTTTCATTGAACCCAATATATGAACAATAGCTTCCTTTAAATTCGTGCTCCAGATGAAGCAAGGCATTTTGGATGGTTTTTTCTCCGGATCCTAAAATGAGAATATTTTGTTCTCCCGGATTAAATTTTGAAAGATTGTAAACAATTCCGGGTAATAAATCAGCACCTTTCTCTTCAACCAGGCGACCAATAAACGTAAACAGCGGTTTTGACGGATCCAACCCGAATTGGCGGCAGAGGATTTCTTTATTAGCACTCTTTCCTTTGTCAACGTTTTTTATACTGAAGTTTTTCTCCAGCATCTTATCTGTTTCTGGATTCCAGACTTCAGTGTCAATCCCATTCAGAATTCCAACCGATTTACTGCGCTCTTTACGCAGTAATTCTTCCATGCCCTTCATCGAATAACCAATTTCATCCAAATAACTTGGTGAAACAGTGGTCACCCGCCATGCACATTTAATGGCTGATGCCAAAGGATTGATCAAGTGATTCCATTCAACCAGTCCATTAAAATAAGAGTGAAAAGGTGGAAGATAATGTAATTTGTCGAATCCAAAATGTCCCTGATACTGACCGTTGTGAATGGTGAATATGGTGGGTACCTGCTCGAATTTGCTGTATTCGCGAACCTTTGACATCATAAACGGAATAAAACCGGTATGCGAATCATGACAATGAACGATGTCTGGTATTCCATCCAACTGATTCATCCAGTTTAATGCGGCGATCTGGAATGTAAGAAACCGCTCAGTGTCGTCCGGATAGGAATATATATTTTCCCTGTCAAACAAACCCGGAATGTCAATCAGGACGAGTTTAAATCCCAACGTGTTTTTTTCAAGTTCCAATACATTAAATGCGTAATTGGTGTGTCCCAATCGTGCAAAACCTGAAGAAATTACCGAGAATTTATTCTCGCGACTGAATTTTCCTTGATAGAAAGGTAGGATTACAGTTGTTGAATGACCCAGCAACGTTTGATATTTGGGTAATGCACCCACAACGTCACCTAATCCTCCGGCTTTCGCCACCGGATAACCCTCTGCACTAATGTGTATTATATCCATCTCCTGTTTTTTTCAATTTATTCATTTCTGCTCTCTGGCAGGTGATGTTAAATTTAAAAAAATAATTGAAAAATGAACCATAAAGGTATTTTCTAACATGAAAAGGATTTATGCTTGATTTAGAATGGTTCGGGATGAAATTCTCATAACGGGCAAAAAAAATCCCGGGTATCCGGGATTTGTATCTTCTTGAAAGCAGAATGAGTGGGAACTCTTTGATTTGTAAAAGATATATGACAGTTGGCCGACAGATCATGTGCCTTTGTCTTATTTTTTCGAAATGGAGAATAAAAACTCCAATCCACCCTCCGGTTTATTTTTGACCGAGATTTCGCCTTTATGAAGGATAATCGCATTCTTTACGATTGAAAGACCAAGTCCGGTGCCGCCATTTTCGCGCGAACGTCCATAATCAACTCGGTAAAACCGTTCAAAAATACGTTTCAAATGTTCTTCTGAAATTCCAACACCTGTATCGGAATACTTGAAATAATAGAACTGATCATCTTCCAGATATTTCCGGATCGAGATTTTCGTATTGCTACCGGCATAGTTGATCGAATTTTCAATCAGGTTCTGAAATACTGAAAAAAGTAACGATTCATTTCCGTTAACGACAACTGTATTGTCGACATCAACTATGTAGGTGATATTCTTGTCAGTAAGCCTGTTTTTTAGATTCTCGATCACATCACGGATTACGGGATTTAGCATCACTGATTTAAATTCAAACAAACCACCGGCATCTTCAATGTTATTGAGTAACGAAATATCATTTAATAAATCGGTCAGGCGCTCTGACTGTGCAAAGGCTTTTTCCATGAAATACCTCTGTTTCTCAACCGGAATTTTCGGATTGTTTAAAATGGTTTCGAGATAGCCCTTGATGGATGATAATGGTGTTTTTAGCTCATGTGCAATGTTTGAAGTGAGTTGCTGTTTTAATAGCCGCTGTTTTTCAGGACGTGTTACGTCGCTGATCAGAATTTCAAAACTTTTATCCAGAAAAATGATGCATCTGACCTGAAAGAATTTTTCGCCTTTCTCGATGGTATATTCAATCTGAGGAAGTTCCTTGTTCATCGTTTGAAGATCGCTTTCGCGGTATTGTTCAATAAATTCAAGCACTTTGCCAAATTCAGGAACTGAAAAAATATGCTCAGCCGAAATGCTTGATTTTTTCGAAATCGTGTTAATGAACTGAATAAAATGACTGTTGGCCAGTATCTTGTTCTTCTCAGGAGAAAAAATAGAAATTCCTTCTTTCAGAACCTGTAAGTGACCGTATAATTTTTCTTTTTCGTTAGTCAGTTCGTCCTTGGCGGTTTTCAGGTTGTTGTAAATCTGAACGATTTGTTTCCGGATTATTCCCAGTTCATTGTCCTGAAAAGTGCTGTCCATCTTCGAAATATCTTCATTTTGTCCGGCTTTTAGCGCAAATTCTTTCAGCTTGGTAATAAACTCGCTTAAACGACGTGTTGTGAAATGGAGTAAAATCCACATCAACAGGAAAAGGAACACGACGAAAAACAGAAAAATACGCTCAGTTTTCAGGAATTTGACAATATCAACATTGTAAACTGCAGCTGTCCGTACATAGTATTTTTTACAATTCTTGGCATAATAGTAAAACTTCTGATTGGTTGTAGCCGACAAACGAATGCTCGATCCATTTCCGGAATAAAGTGCCTGTTGAACTTCTGGACGTTTCAGGTGGTTTTCCATGGTCCGAACGTCGTCAACAAAACTATCATACAATACTTTTCCCGACGGATCAATTACCGTAAGCCGGGTGTTAGCTATCGGCAGCAAAGTCTTCAGTGTGTCAAGTGATTTAAAATCACCCGATTCAAAAACTTTTTTGTGTTCGATATAACGGTGCGTTACCTCCGAAATGTTATCGAGAATATTTTCAAGCTGATCAGTGCGGTAGCTTTTTTCGCGATCGTACTGGTAGGCAAGAACGACCAGTGTGAAAATGAAAAATACAACAAAGAAATTATTAAATATTCGTCTGCGAAATGTACGCTGTACAACCACGTTTTTCATTTTTTTATGCTGTTTTAAATACGATCTGTAATTTCAATTCTGATGTTTTTCCCTCTCAAAAACTAACGTGTTCTTCTGCCTGGTGAGTTTCCCGACCCAAGGCTCGCGGCAAAGAAGCGTTTCTAGTTTTCGAAGCAGTATCCGTAACCCGACCGGCCTTTGATGCAAACGCCATAATCACCAATTTTTTTTCGAAGGCGGGCAATATTTACGTCCACATTTCTCTCTGTAACAATTACATCGTCACTCCAGATTCGATCCATAATTTCCTGCCGGCTAAGGTATTTCCCCTTATGTGTGATCAGCATGGTTAAAATCTCAAATTCTTTGCGGGTAAGCAAAATCTGCTCATTTTCAATGGTTACAGATTTTCGGTTCAAATCAAGCTCCATGTTGTCAATCGTAATTACCTTCGGCTTGACTTCAACATTTTTACCCCTGCGCAGAACGGCCTTTATCCGTGCAACAAGCTCCTTGATCGAAAAAGGTTTTGACAGGTAATCATCTGCTCCAATATTAAATCCGGTCAGCATGTCGTTTTCGGTTTCACGTGCTGTCAGAAAAATAATTGGTACTGAAAGGCCCATTTCCTTCCTGATTTTGTCGGCCAGCTTAAACCCGGACATGCCACCCATCATTACATCGAGCAATAACAGGTCGAATCCTTCAATCGACTTGTTCAAAGCTTCCTCTCCTGAATAGGCAACCTCAATGTCGAACCCTTCGCTTGCCAGGTTGAACTGAAGGATTTCGCACAAATCCTTTTCGTCGTCAACGACTAATATTTTGTAACTGTCACTCATTATTTGATGATTTTGATTTTTCTTGCAGTTCTCTTTTTCTGTGGTGCCTGATATCTTTTCCTTCGAAGGCATAAATAGATGCTTCGGCAATATTGGCTGCATGATCTGAAATCCGTTCGATGTTGGAAACCATTTCCTTAATGTTGATGAAGCTGATCATTATATTCTTTTTTTCTTCTACTTTTTTAGCTTTGCTGATCGCTTTTTTTAACATCTTCCGGTTCAGTTCGTCAACTACCGCTTCGTTTTTGATCGTCCAGATGGCAAGATCCATATCTTTGTTGATAAACGAAAGCATCGCATTTTTTGCCATTTTAACACTCAGAATCATCATGTTCGAAATATAATCCGACAGGCTGGCATAAACCTCTTCGTTTTTTATTGCCTTCATGAAATCAGTAATGCTAATGGCTAAATCGCCTATTCGTTCCAAACTAATTACGATCCGGTATAGTGCAATAAGGCTGCGGATCTCGGTGGCAAGGGGCTGATAAAGTACAATTGTATTTACAATTTTATCACTTAGTTTTACCTCCCATTTATCCAGTTTTTCTTCGTTGTCGCTGATGGTCTTGAGTTGTTCCTCCGAGAGGTGTAACTCACTGTTTGTAATGCGGGATTCAAGTATATCGAGCTGTTGGAGCACCAGATTGGCAAGTGATTCATAATCAGCCAAAATGTCTTTTATTGCTTCGTCTTTTTTTACTGACATGGTATGTTTTTTTGTGTTTTGAAAAATCAACCGAATTTCCCGGTCAGGTATTCTTCTGTTCTCCGGTCCTGCGGATTTGTAAACATGTTTTTGGTTTTGCCGTACTCAACCAATTCACCAAGATACATAAAAAGTGAATAATCTGATATTCGTGCAGCCTGCGACATATTATGTGTTACCATGACAATGGTATAGTTTTCTTTCAGCTTGATCAGCAGATCTTCAATCCTGGAAGTTGCAACCGGGTCGAGTGCTGATGTTGGTTCGTCGAGCAGAATAATTTCAGGATTAAAAGCCAGGGCACGTGCAATACAGAGTCGTTGCTGCTGTCCACCGCTTAAAAAAGTTCCCTTTTTATTGAGCGAATCTTTCACCTCGTCCCATAAAACCACATCGCGCAGCGAACGTTCTACAATTTCATCTCTTACTGCTTTTTTTTGACTGATGCCATTGAGTTTGTACCCTGCAATTACATTGTCGTAAATACTCATGGTTGGAAATGGGTTTGGCCGTTGAAATACCATTCCTGTTTTCCGGCGGAGCTTGATAGGCGACATTTTGAAAATATCTTCACCATTTAGAAGTACCGTTCCGGTTGTTTGTATATTTTCATACAGTTCGTGCATGCGGTTGAGAACACGTAAAAGTGTGCTTTTGCCACAGCCCGAAGGCCCCATGATGGCTGTAACGGTATTCTTTTTTATACCGACAGACACATCCTTTACCGCCACATTTTTATCGTATGCTACCGATAAATTCTGAATGGAAAGTATGGGATCTTTGATCTGTAATATATTATTATTCATTGTTGTTTTATTTTCTGTTTGCTGCAACCTGTTTTGAAATCAGGTTAATTGAAAGAACCATGATCATTAATAAAAGTGATGAACTCCAGATCAGATCAACCATGTTAGGGTCGTTGTAAAATTCCCAGATCACGAGCGGGATTGCACTGGTTGGCTTTGCTATATTAGTGTTTATTACCGAGCTTCCCAGTGCCGTAAGCATTAAAGGCGCTGTTTCGCCTATAACCCTCGAAACAGCCAGAAGTATCCCAGTCATCAATCCGCTGAAACCTGTTGGAATTAGTATTCCAAACAGTACCCGCCAATATGGAATTCCAAGGGCAAGACCTGCTTCCTTCAGGGTTTGCGGAATCATCTTCAGTGTTTCTTCAGTAGAACGAACAATCATAGGTAACATCATGATTGCCAGTGATGCACTTCCTGCGAGTGCGGAATAACCATGCGTAACATGTTTGACCACCCACAGATAAGAGATTAAACCCAGTACAATGGATGGAACTCCCTGAAGAATATCCGAAACATTGCGGGTAATATTGGCCATCCATTTCCTCTGATTTTCATAGAGGTACACACCTGTTATAATTCCAACCGGAATGGCAATAATCGCGGCCATTCCGACCATCAGAAGCGTCCCCAGAATACCGTTTGCAATACCTCCGGGGATCAGCTTATTGCTGGCAATCGCGGTCATGGCTTCCATGGTGTCTGGTGTATTTTCAAACAGGAAACTAAAACTGAGCTGCTTATACCCCTTTTCAATTAACTTGAAAATAATCAGGACAATCGGAGAAGCTGTAATGACAGAGAAAAGCACAACCAGGCCCAAAAAAATGCGGTCTTTTTTTGTCCTCAAACTGATATTGTCTTTTGCACTAATTGCTTTCATTTTTCAATTACTGAAGGATGAAGGATTGATTTAAAACGTATAACTTTCTCCTGAAACCGATGACTGAACACTGCGACTGAATACTTATTCCTTAACATTAGCTCATTTTTTTGATGATCAATTTTCCGATCCAGTTTACAATTCCGGTGATAACGAAAAGAAGTAATCCGATTGAAATCAGCGCACTGAGTTTAAGTCCGCTGGCTTCGCCAAACTGATTGGCGATTACCGAAGCCATGGTGTTCCCTGTTGAAAATAAGCTATTAGGGATTATGTTTCTATTCCCAATGAGCATTGTAACTGCCATTGTTTCACCTAAAGCCCGTCCGAAGGCCAAAATGTAGCCGGCAAAGATTCCTGAACGGGCAGCTGGCACGGTTACATGCAGGATCACTTCATATCGTGTCGACCCGAGAGAATAGGCAGCTTCCTTCAAATCGTTCGGAACCATTGAAATGATTTCGCTACTCAACGAGGTTGCATAAGGAATAATCATGATTGCCAGGACAAGACTGGAAGTGAGAACTCCGAAGCCCTGATTTTCAAATCCAATACTGATCAGAAACGGACGCAAGACATAAAAACCCCACAAACCATAAACGATGGATGGAATTCCGGCCAGCAAATCGACCATTGTTCCCAAAATTTTAGCAACCCGGGTATTGCGGTAATACTCGCCTAAAAATAATGAAGTTGCAAATGACAACGGGAAACTGATCAGCAACGCTAAAAACGAAGTAATCAGTGTTCCGGCAATAAATGGCAAAGCTCCGTATTCTTCTTGTCCATGAGTCGGATCCCAGTGCGTTGAGGTAATAAAACCTAAGCCAAAAGTTTTAAAAGCAGGTATGGCTCCTCCCACGAGGGAAAAAACCATACCTCCTGCTACAATCAGGATGATAAATGAAACAGAAAATAATACGATTTTTGTAATCTTGTCACTGTTCATTCAGCTGAGTTAAATCTTAATTAAGGATTGTTTTTCCTTCGTAAGTAACCGTGCGAAGGATGGCTTTTGCTTTGGCTGCAGCATCATCTGTCAGTGGTGCATAATTTACGTTAGGAGCTTCGGCCTGAGCTTCAGGACTAACCAGCCAATCCAGTAATTTTACTGTTGCTTCGGCCTGTGCAAACGAACGATCGCTGTATGCCTGTTCCTTGTAAAGAATAATCCAGGTAAATCCGCTGATCGGATAAGACTCCGGATCGCTTGAATTGGTCAGCATGATGCGGGTGTCGTCAGGAATATCACCTTTGGCAGCAGCACTAATTGAAGCCATGGTTGGCAACACATATTCGCCGTTGCTGTTCTGAACTTTTGCCATCTGTGTTTTTTGTGCAAATGCGAATTCAGACCCTACATAACCAATGGCACCTTCGGCCTGACTGATCATTCCGATAACTCCGGGATTGCCTTTGGCACCCATGCCAATCGGCCAGTTTAGTGATTTCCCGGTTCCTACCTTGTCAGCCCAGTTTTTGCTTATTTTGGTCATGTAATCCGAAAAAATCTGGGTTGTTCCGCTACCATCAGAACGGTGAACAAACATGATTTTTTGGTCAGGAAATTTTACTCCCGGATTGTTGGCGGCAATTTTAGCGTCGTTCCAGTTGGTAATTTCACCAAGGAATATTTTTTCAAGCAACTCGTTTGATAATTTCAGTTCATCAATACCTGTCAGGTTGTAGGCAATAACTACAGCACCCAAACATGTTGGTATGTGAACGATAGGAGCAGGCATCTCAGCCATTTTAGCATCATCCAGATAAGCGTCTGTGGCTCCAAAATCCACCACTTTGTCGGTCAGACTGCGAATGCCTCCGCCCGAACCAATTCCACCATAAGTTACCTGAATACCTTTTGATTCAGAATAATTTTTGAATACAAGGTTGTAAAATGGCAAAGGGAAGGTTGCACCTGCAGCAGTCAGCGAAACGTTTTCTCCGGTAGATTTCTTTTTTGCAGAGTTCTGGCAGGAACTAAAAAGAACTGCCAATACGAGTACAGTAATAATTGATTTCATGCTTTTTGTTTTTAGTATTATTTTTTAAAATTTAATCTCGCAATTTAACATCAATGTGAAAATGAAATTTTGTGAACTCTGAGCCGGGTTCCATCCGCGATAGTTTGGCGATAGTTTTATCCCTGAAACCGGTGAATATTCAAAACCTGCCAAAAACAGCTGGCCATCATTGGCGATATTCCAGTCTTCTGTTGCTCCGGAAGGAGTATTCGACTGGAGATCGTCATAACGGGCGAAGAATTTCGCTTTTTTCGACACTATAACGGTTCCGTAGAATGATGGTCCGAAATAATCGGTTCCAGCAACCATCAAATGATTCTTCTGATAATTGTATTCGGCTCCCAGCGAAAATTTGTTGGTTTTAAAACCAACAAATCCGGCATAAGTACTTTGATTGTCCATGAAATCAGCCATTCCACGAATAGTTAGTGATTTCACCGGATTAAGAGTCAGTCCGAATGCTGTTTTAAAAATATTATCAGATTGTAATTTTTTATAACCTTCGCCATTAGTTATGGCAACATCGGCGCTTACAAAGTTATTAAACTGGTATGAAACACTTGTTCCCAAATCGGCACTTGCAGCAAAACTGTATTCATCCTGAAATACTTTTCCCAGATAACGGTATCCCCAAAAACTTTCCTGTACCTTAAACTGTGTAGTTGGAATAATCCCGAAATCAACCGAAACATTGCTGTGCTTGTAATTTAGAAAAGCGTTTTTCACAAAAGCAGTCATTTCTAATTTTCCTGCTGCAGGATTTGCAACATCATAAACAACCGTTCCTGAAAATTCTTCACTGAAATGGTGCTCGTAGCCCAGATAAACCCGGGTCACTTCAAATGCGGACTGGGAATCGCCATCACTAAACGTACTATGAAAATTGCTAAACACCCTGATCATTGGTTTGCCATAAGGTTTAAATGCTTCTTTCGGTTCCTGCGACATCGCTACTAAAGTGATCATAAAGATCACACAAATGGTTAATACAGATTTTTTCATTTTATACTCAAGAATTAAATATGAATTATATTTATAAGCCGCAACAAAGATGAAGTGCTGCAATTACAGCACTGTTACAGAAATGTTACAAAACGATTAAATTAACAGGTTTGTAATCTGAGATAAATATAAACATTCAATATATCAGTAAAATAAGCCAATTTGAAAATGATTAATCAGGTTACAATACGATTACAATATGGTTAAAGGTTACCTGAAATGAATCTATTATGAGTAACGAAAGGACGAAAATGGAATGAGTCTTAATGTTTCAGTGATTACAGAATGAAGTTCGCTGAGAATGTTTGGATCTACCGCTATCAATCAGGTGTTTTGCAATTAAGAAGTCTGAAATAAAAAACATACGGATAAATTCAACTTGGTTAGAAGTATTCTTGGCCCTTTCCCATGCCTTCTTCTCTCAGGTCAATACCTGTCAGATAGTTATTTTCAGAAAAAATGGAATCAGAAGTTTGATGGAATCAAGTACCAATATTCAATAAATTAGGTTCAGGTTTTCAAGCGAAAAATGTCCTGATTTTTTTCCTGTTTAGAGTAACAATAGGAATGCTGAAATAACTGTGATAACAATAACGAATCCCCGGTAAGTATGTTCCGGAATTAATTTGACAAATTTAAATCCCAAAACTGCGCCCAAAGCAATGGCAGGTAAAGTCATCAGATCGATGGTCAGGGTTTCGATGCTGATGTTTTTCCAGACAAACAGTTGAAGCGGAAATTTGGAAATATTGATGATCAGAAAGAACCAGGCGCCAGTGCCAATGAAATTATTTTTGGGCAAATGCATAGCCAGAAGATAGATGGCAAAAACCGGTCCTGCAACGTTGCCGATCATAGTTGCAAAACCACCCAAAATACCCATCGATGCCGCAAACCACCATTTGTCGGGAAAAAAATGAGTTCCTTTCCGTTTATCCTGCCATAACATTAGCCCGATGCTAATAAATACAAGGACTGCTATCAGATTTTTAAACTGTTTGTCGTTGACGATTTCCCCGATCCAGAGCGCCAACAATACCCCAACAATAGCCCAGGGTAAAACTTTAATCACTTTACTCCAGTTGGCATGACGGCGGTAATAAGCTACTCCGAAAATATCTGCCATCATCAGAATTGGAAGCAGCACTCCGGTTGACTGTTTTGCCCCGAAAATAAAAGCCAGTGCCGGTACAGCAATCATTGAAACTCCAGGAACACCAACTTTCGACATTCCGATCAACATTCCGCAAACCATAATCACTGCCCACTGAAGGGAACTAACAGGAAGGGAGGACAGAAATTCCATATACGATTTTTTTGATCAGGGTATAAAAGTAAACGATTGAATTCCGAATGATATCAATTGAACGAAAAATTTAAGAATCCCTTATTGTAAGTGTTTGTATTAAGGGCAAAAATAGAATGCGATTTCCGGAACAGAGCGAAACGGAATGGTTGATATCAGGTCATGCTGAATATTCCTTGTCGAATTGATCCAACTGTTCAGCATCAATTGCTCCAAACCATTTCTGAAGATGTTCTCGGGCATTTTTTCTGATTTCAGGAGTGATACTGGATGCAATTTGACGAAGTACAAGAAGCAAAACACCCAAATCATCAGCGAATCCGATTAAGGGTGCGAAGTCAGGAATAAAGTCGACAGGTAGAATGAAATATCCTAAAGCTGCAGAAATGATCAGTTTAGTTTTCAGCGAAACATCATCTGATTTCATCAGGTATTGCAGCAATAAAGCCGGATATACCACTTTCATTCCGACCGTTTTCGCATACCTTTTCAATTTGTCCCCGAAAGAAGCATCCGAATAATGTTTCCGGTATTTCGCCGATTTTACATCATCTGCAAAAATGCTCCACAGATTTTCAGCAATTTGTATGTGACGAAGTTTCTTCATGGTTTTTAAAGTAAATCGGACTCTGATACGCTTTGTTATTCAGGCAGCAGCCCTATTTCAAACTCAAATCCGAATAATCGAGCCTGACATTTCCATATCTTTCTTCAATCTGATTGAGTGTTTCCTGAACGGTTTCCATTGTACTGGCCCGTAAGAGTTGAATTCGTAAATCGCGGAAATTTTCCAATCCCGGTAAATATTTATTGAAATGGCGGCGCATCATCAGTATCCCACTCAGCTCATTATTTTTCGATTCGATCGATAAATCAAGATGTTTGCGGACATGCACCAGCACTTCAGAAACAGTTGGTGGAAGCAATAACTCTCCTGTTTTCAGGTAATGTTTCACTTCGTTAAAAATCCACGGACGACCGATCGATCCGCGACCAATCATCATCGCATCCACACCACTCTTTTCCAGAAATGCCTTTGCTTTTTCGGGCCCGTTAATATCACCATTTCCGATGATGGGAATATGAACACGCGGACAATTCTTCACTTTCCCAATCATTTCCCAATCAGCATCTCCGGTATATAACTGGTTACGGGTTCGTCCATGAACTGCCAGAGCCGAAATACCGGCATCTTGCAGGCGTTCGGCCACTTCCACAATAATTTTACTATTATCGTCCCAGCCCAGACGGGTTTTGGCAGTCACCGGCAATTTTACAGCTTTCACGATGGCTGCGGTCATTTCCTGCATCAGATCCGGAGTCTGAAGCATGCATGCCCCTGCCCCTTTACGGACAATCTTTTTCATGGGGCAGCCAAAATTTATATCTATAAAATCGGGTTGTTGTTCTTCGGCCAGCCTGGCTGCCTCAACCATCGAGTTAATATCGTACCCGTAAATCTGAATGGCAACCGGTCGATCGAAATCATACAAAGCCATTTTTAGTTTGGTCCTCTGAATGTCACGAATCAATGATTCGGACGAAACAAACTCGGTGTACACCACATCAGCGCCGTTCATTTTGCATAGGTACCGAAACGATTTAAATGTTACGTCTTCCATTGGCGCCAAAAACAGCGGCATTTCACCCAAATCAATAGTTCCGATTTTCACAGTCTTTTCTTTTATTTCGATGTTTGAAATTCGTCGCAAAGTAAGAAACAAAGTATCAATGTGACAAAGCTCCTGAGTATTTTAAAATCCTGGTAATTACTTTGGTGCTTTGTAGCTCGACAGCCCAGATTATTAGCTTCACGCAACTAAAACGTTCTTAATTCCGTCTAGGTTCATACAAACTCAATCAAATGAAAAATCGAGGTTTTATAAAATACATCCTGATTTTTTTACTTTTCGCCGGAATGGGCTGTGAAGAAATCACTTTGGATCAAACATTCACCATTGGTAAAGAATCAACCTTCAGGATGAATCAGCTTTACATTTCAGCTGATGGGCAATACACGCTAAAAATTTCTGAAATTGGCGATTCCCGCTGTCCGGAAGGATTATTGTGTATCTGGTCGGGTGAAATTTCGGTGAACGGAGAATGGACTGAAAACAAGAACAAAACCAACATTGAGCTGCATTCGGTCCTTAAAGACCTGCAAACCGAACCTACAGGATTTTCCTTCCAAATCGTTGATGCCAAACCCTACCCAAAAATCGGAACCGAAACAAAACCTGAAGATTTGGTGATAAGCTTGTTGATTCAGAAGAAATAAAGACAATCCTTTTATTGGACCGGCTGCTCGTCAACTTATCGAAGCAGCAGGAAATTGGGTTAAACCAGAGCTTACCTAGTTAAAATAAAAATCAGAAGTCCTCTCCGGATCAGAATAAAAACGAGAATATTCAAATTTATTCTTTTCGATCATAAGTTCAAAATAATTCACAAATGGCAGTGAAATCACTTGCATTATGAACTTTGGTTCATTACGTTTGTCGAAAATAATGCCGGCGAAAACCCCGATGATAATCAAAGTATTTATCATTCAACCAATAGGTGAAACCGGCAATAGCCAGAGAAAACAATTACCAAACAGCTATAAACATAAAGAACACCATGAAAATTGCAGTTCCTACTAAAAAAGACAACCAGATTGATGATCATTTTGGCCATTGCGAATTCTACACTGTTTATACCATTTCAGAAGAACACGAAATAATTGATACACAAACTTTAGACTCAGCACAAGGCTGTGGCTGCAAGTCTGACATAGCACAAGTTTTAGCTTCACAGGGAGTTACGGTTATGCTCGCTGGCGGAATTGGAGGAGGAGCAATTAATGTATTGAAAACTGCCGGAATAAATGCCATTCGAGGCTGTTCGGGTAACGCAACAGAAATTGTAAAACAATATATTTCTGGTTTAATCATTGATAGCGGTCTGAACTGTTCTCATCATGATCAGGATGCCGAACATGTTTGTAATCACTAACATTGGTATTCGGGAGTAATAAACAAAGGCATTTGTTTTACCTGAAGTTTACGGATATCCTCTTTCCAATCCGGCTCTGCGCTTTTCGCAACCGGACTAATACAGCAACGTTCAATTCACTCCTTTTCTTCTTCGGAACAGGCTTACTATTTTAAGCTTGCGATTTGCCATGCATCTTTTCAAGAGATTCGGTTCGGAACAGAAAAATTTGTTTGAGCTGATTCCGTACAAAAAAGAAATGTGCGATCCGTCCAATAAATCCGAAAGGCAATTTGTAAGAAACCCGATCGGTCAATAAAACTCCTTCCCCTTGTACTTCGAAATGGTGTTCGTGATGCCACATCCGATACGGGCCGAAACGCTGTTCGTCAACAAAAAAAGATCCTTCTGCAACATGCGTTATTTCGGTTACCCAGTTGGTTTTTATGCCAGGTAGAGGCGAAACCTTGTAAGTGATAATTTGACCGGGATACATTTTCGCTGTTGCACCTGAAGTGATTTTAAAACCCATGTATTCCGGAGTAATTTTTGACAAATTGCCTGGCGATGTAAAAAAATCCCATGCATCGTCCAGCGAAATATTCAAAAAATGCCTGACCTCCAACGTATAAATGCCAGAATTTGACTTAAATAGAATCATAACGAAGCGTTTTTGTAGTTAGTCAATTAACCCTTAAATGGAAATATTGTTTAATCGATTCGTATAAATAATAAACAAATGCTCTGAGACGGCAACGAATATATGCATTTGAACGCTTGTCTTCAAATCCTCATGAACCATTCCGGACTGGTCTGTTTTTCGACAATTTAGCCTCTTTTTCTGGAAAAGTTTTCTAATTTTAACCAACCTTAAAAGCAGTAAAACTACAAACAGAAACCAATATAATTAAACCAACATGATAAACCGTAAACTACGAATGGGAATGGTTGGTGGCGGCAGTGATGCTTTCATCGGAGCAATTCATCGACTGGCAGCCTTTATGGACGGACAAATTGAACTCGTCTGCGGCTGTTTCAGTATCAATCCTGAAATTTCACTTTCCTCTGGAAAATCTTATTACCTTCCTGATAACCGGGTTTACAAAACCTATCAGGAAATGTTTGAAAACGAAGTTAGATTGCCCGAAGGTGACCGAATGGACTTTGTAACCATTGTAACTCCAAACTTTGCCCATTTTGGTCCCGCCATGATGGCTCTTGAAAATGGATTCAACGTGGTAGTTGATAAACCAATTACGTTTACTCTCGATGAAGCCTTACAACTTCAGGCAAAACTGGAAGAAACCGGATTAATGCTTGCACTCACCCACGTTTACTCGGGCTATCCGGCGGTTAAGCAAGCCAAACAAATGGTTGCTGAAGGGCAGTTGGGTAAAATCCGTAAAATATTTGTTGAATATCCGCAGGGATGGCTTTCCTCGAAACTCGAAGATACCGGGAATGCACAGGCATCCTGGCGAACTGATCCCAAACGTTCAGGAAAAGCCGGAGCGATGGGCGATATCGGTACTCATGCCCATCACCTAGCCGAATATGTCACAGGTCTGAAAACAAAAGAATTATGTGCCGAACTGAACGTTTTTGTTCCCGGCCGACTTCTCGATGATGATGGTACTGTTTTGCTTCGTTTCGACAATGGCGCTAAAGGTGTGCTGATGGCTTCACAAATTGCTGCCGGCGAAGAAAACGCGCTTAAAATCAGGGTTTATGGAGACAAAGGCGGACTGGAATGGGCACAACATGAGCCCAATAGCCTAATTGCCAAATGGGTCAGCAAACCAACAGAAATATATCGTGTAGGAACTTCGATGGGAGCTGCGGCCAATGCCAACACACGCACCCCGGGCGGTCATCCGGAAGGTTATCTGGAAGCTTTTGCCAACATTTACCGCAATTTTTCGCTAACCCTTCGCGCGAAACTAAACGGGGAAGAACCGAAACCGGAATGGCTCGATTTCCCTGATGTTAAAGATGGTATCCGTGGCATGCAGTTCATTGATGCAGTTGTTGAGGCAGGGTATAATGACGATGTAAAATGGATTCCCTTCGGGTAGTTCCAGATTCCCGGTTTCGGGCACAACTTGGAACTTGAAAGCTAAACTATTATTTTGAAACTTAAACCACTAAAATATAACGAACATGGGCAGACCAGTAACTTTATTTACCGGACAATGGGCCGACCTTCCCTTTGAAACGATCTGTGAAAAAGCGCATGAGTTTGGCTACGATGGGCTCGAACTTTGCACCTGGGGCGATCATTTGGAAATCGACAAAGCCGACCAGGCTTATTGCGATGCGCGCAAAGAAACGTTCGCGAAATACAACCTTCAGTTGTTTTCCATTTCAACACATCTGGTGAGTCAGTGTGTTTGTGATCGGATTGATGAACGACATCAATCTATTGTGCCCGACTATATCTGGGGTGACGGTGACCCGGAAGGAGTACGCCAGCGGGCTGCTTCCGAAGTCATAAAAACCGGGAAAGTAGCCAAAATGCTTGGATTAAATGTTGTAAACGGCTTCACTGGAAGTTCAATCTGGCATCTGCTGTATTCCTTCCCACCTGTAAGTCAGGAGATGATCGATAGAGGATACGAAGATTTTGCCAAACGCTGGATTCCGATTCTGGACGAATATCAGAAAATGGGCATCAAATTCGCGCTTGAAGTACACCCTTCCGAAATTGCCTTCGACATTGCAACTGCTCGTCGCACGTTAAAAGCAGTGAATTATCATCCTGCATTCGGTTTTAATTTTGATCCCAGTCACCTCGGTTATCAGGGTGTTGACTACGTCAAATTCATCTACGAATTCTCCGATCGTATTTTCCATGTTCATATGAAGGATGCCTATTGGAGCGAACACCCTATGGATATTGGCGTTTTCGGTGGTCACACAGAATTTGGAGATAATCGCCGCTACTGGAACTTCCGGAGTTTAGGCCGGGGTAAAATAGATTTTGAAAATATTATTCGCGCACTAAACGATATTAAATATCAAGGGCCGCTTTCTGTTGAATGGGAAGACAGCGGCATGAACCGTGAAGCAGGAGCTGTTGAAGCCTGCGATTTTGTTCGCTACAGCGACTTCGATCCTTCGGATGTGGCCTTCGACGACGCCATGCAAAAATAAAAGGAGTTCCAAGTTCCAAGTTCCAGGTTTCAAGTTGGAGCTTTTATCTTGGATTCTAGTTCTATTATCTGGAATCTAAAAATCTAAAAATGACCAACAGAAGAAATTTCCTGAAAAGTACAACAACAGCGGCAGTCGGGCTTAGTCTTGCTGCCACCATGCCAATTCCAATGAGTTCATGCGTTGGGGCAAATGATAAACTTCGCTGCGGAGTAATTGGTATTAATGGAATGGGATTTGCCGATCTGTCAGCTTTCCTCAACCAGAAAAATACCGAATGTGTTGCTATTTGCGATGTCGATAGTAACGTGCTCAATAAAAGGGCTGCCGACACCGAAAAAATGCAGGGTTTTAAACCCAGGTTATACAACGATTACCGCAAGCTGCTTGACGACAAAGATGTGGATGTGGTAATCATTGGCACTCCGGATCACTGGCATTGTTTGCCGATGGTAGAAGCCTGTCAGGCTGGTAAAGACGTGTATTGCGAAAAACCGCTGGGCAATTCCATCGAAGAAATCAATATCATGGAACGTGCCGCCAATAAATATAAAACGGTGGTTCAGGTTGGTATGTGGCAACGCAGCGATCCTCACTGGAGAAATGCTGTCGATTTTGTGCAGTCCGGTAAACTCGGAAAAATTCGTACCGTGCGTACCTGGGCTTATCAGGGATGGATGGAACCAGTACCTGTAAAACCTGATGGTGACGCACCGGCAGGTGTTGATTATGATTTCTGGCTCGGGCCAGCGAAGAAACGTCCGTTTAACCCGAACCGTTTCCACTTTAATTTCAGGTGGTATTACGATTATGCCGGTGGCTTAATGACCGACTGGGGTGTTCACATCATTGACTACGGTTTGTTCGGAATGGGCGATAAAGCGCCCAAATCAGTGATGGCAATGGGTGGAAAATTTGCGTATCCCGATGATGCTGCTGAAACTCCGGACACCTTGCAGGCCTTGTACGAATTCGATGGACACACTCTGCTTTGGGATCACGGTACCGGAATCAATGGTGGTCACTTTGGCCGCGACCATGGAGTCGCTTACGTTGGCAATAACGGAACACTGGTTGTTGACCGTAACGGCTGGGAGGTCATTCCTGAACGAAAAAAAAATAAAGACCTGATCGAACGGGTGGAATTGCAAAAAGGAACGGGTAAGGGATTAGACTACCACATGGCTAATTTTATTGAAGGTGTGAAAGACCGCAACCGTAACCTGAACGCCAGCATCGAAATTGCTGCCAACACTGCACGTGTGGCTCATTTGGGCAACATTGCATTACGCACAGGTCGCCGTTTATACTGGGATGCTGAAAAATGCCAGTTCATCGGTGACGACGATGCCAATAAATTTCTGGTGCCTGAATACCGCGCTCCCTGGGTTTTACCTCAGATTTAATCGAACCAAATAGCATAAAAAAGGCCCGGTGTAAGATTTACATCGGGCTTTTATTTTGCAACCACTCCGGAAGAAAGTCATTATTCAACAGTTGACAGTTATTTGCGGCCGGGTTTTCTGATTGTCATTAATTTTTCTTTATCTGCCGGTTTCAATTTTTCGGTCGTAGCAGAAAAGGCGATTGGTGATACCTGCTGAATATTGGTTTCCAGATAAAGTAATGTTTCTTCAGGATAAACCTGGTATAATTCTTTCAACGACCAGCCCACAGCTTTCTGAACATAGTATTCCGGATCATCAATCAATTTGTTTATAAACGAAATGATGATGTCATACGGCAAAAAAATCTTCTTCGTTCTGCTGAAATACAAAAGACTGACAAGCGATTGGCGTCTGTCCCAGAGATTGGTCGATTTATTCCATTGCTCCAATTGTTCCAGTACCAATTCCGGAGTTAGCTCAAGTATTTTGGTGAATATTTTTGCTAGACCATCACAATGGCCCCAATTGTCAACACTCTTTTGCCAATGTTTAATTGTTTCCCATGAATCACACAGAAATGATTTGTTCTTAACTTTTGACTCGCAAAATAAGAATGAATGGATTTTAATCCAGAAATCAGTTGATCGATTCCATACATAGTCCCAAATGATTAACTGTTCGGCTAAGGACAAGTTCGAGAACGTATAGTTTTGTTTTGAAAGTTTCCGTTGAGCAGGAGCATTTTTGGGAGTTCGTAAAAGCCTGGCTTCAACTTCAGTTAAACACATTTTTAGATATTCTTCATCCATAATCATGTCTAATAAAAGCGATTACCGCATATTGCTTTGCAAAATTGCCAGATGCAAAAGACGAAAACAAACCTTAAAATTACAGAATAGATTTAAAGGTTGTGAGCTTAAATTACATATACCCGAACTTTTTTATTCTTCAGCTTGCTGTTATCCACCAGTTTAATCAGTTGATTTGCTTCGGACGCATGAACACCAACAAAAGCACAATCCTGTTTAATTTCGATGGTTCCAATCTGTTCGTTGCCAAGTTTCCCCTGTTTCATAAACAATCCGGCAATATCACCTTTCGAAATTTTATCCTTTCGCCCTCCTGAAACAAACAGGGTTTGCCACAATGAAGCCGGCGGATTCGATGCTTCCTGTATTCCTTCAATTTCAGCATTTTGGATAAAATCAGGCAGATTTTCATTTCTTCCTTTCAGCACATAGGCTGTTCCATCGCTGAACATCCGGGCGGTGCGTCCGTTTCGATGGGTAAATTCATGCTCTTTGGGTGGAAGCTGGTAATGAATGATAAACTTAATCTCCGGAACGTCAATTCCACGTGCCGCCAGGTCAGTAGCAACAATCAGGCGGTGAGTTCCGTTTCGAAATTTGATGAGAGCCCGTTCCCGGTCTTTTTGTTCCATTCCACCGTAAAAACAGCCGTGCCCGATTTTATTTTCATTCAGAAAATCACTCACTTCCTGAATGGTATCCTTGAAGTTGCAAAATACAATTCCGGGTTGATTTCCCAATTGACAAAGCAGCCCGGCAAGCGTTTCGAGTTTATCTTTCGAAGTTGCAAGTATGGTTCTAACTTTTAATTGTGAAGTCCCCTGATTAAGATAATCGATGTATATCGGATTTTTCAAACCAACAAGCTTCGGAATCTCAACTTCCTGAGTCGCGGAAGTCAGTATTTTTTTCCGCACATTTGGTAATAAAGCTATAATATCATTCATTTCAGCTTCAAAGCCAATCTCCAGCGATTTGTCAAATTCGTCGAGTACAAGTGTGCTGATGAATTCTGCTGAAAAATTCTCCCTTCGCAAATGATCGGCAATTCTACCGGGAGTGCCAATCAGAATAGCTGGCCGGTGTTTGATTTCAGTTTTATCTTTCGAACCGGCTCTTCCACCATAAACCGCGTTGGCTTTGTAGCCTGTCCCCATTTCACGGATCACCTGCTCAATCTGAATCGCCAGTTCTCTGGAAGGAACTACAATCAAGGTTTGGATTTCGGGGCAGGTAATATCCAGTTCTGATATAATTGGCAACAGAAAAGCTAAGGTTTTACCCGTTCCTGTTGGAGAAAGTAATACAATTTCAGGATTCGAAAGAATGGCCTCCTGTGCTTCTTCCTGCATGGCATTGAGTTTCTCAATGTTCAGCTTTCCCAGAATATTCGTTTGATTTTTAATAGGACTTGTCATGCGGCAAAGGTACAGTTAATTACAAGGATTGATTACAGCAAATTTAAAGGATTAAAAATGAGGCTGTATTCAGCTTATAGAATGAACGGCCAATGCATTTTCATTCCCCTTTCTCTTGGCTCTGCTTCTCAGTCTCCCGATTTTTTCGCAATTTTGGAGTTGACTTAAAACACAAACAAATAAAACATGAATCACAAACAAATTATTGGATTGACGATCCTTACTATCATTTCTTTGGTTGGATGTCAGAAAAAGGACGCTAATCTGATGACTACTTTCGAAATTTCTGCTGATTGGTCCTTCCATCAGGCGGATAAAGAGGATTGGTTACCCGCAACAGTTCCCGGATGTGTTCATACCGATCTGATGGCAAACGGTAAAATTGATGATCCTTTCTATAGGCTGAATGAGCATGACGTTCAATGGATCGACAAAGTAAACTGGGAATACAAAACTTCCTTTAACATTGACGAAGCAACTTTAAAACGCGATCGCATTGCTCTTGACTTTAAGGGCCTGGACACCTACGCTGATGTGTTTGTAAACGACTCGCTGGTACTTTCGGCCGACAACATGTTCAGGGAATGGTTGGTTGATGTAAAACCGCAACTGAAAGATGGAGCGAACGAACTGCGTATTTTGTTCCGCTCGCCGATTGTTGAAGGTCTGAAAAAATACGATGCCAACGATTATATCATTCCGGTTTCGCCAAACGATCTGGCAGAAATAGGTAAGGTTGAAGGGAATAAAATGGTTTCGGTTTATACCCGCAAGGCTGGTTATCATTTTGGCTGGGACTGGGGCCCGCGTCTGGTTTCAAGCGGTTTGTGGCGCCCGGTTTACCTGAAAGTCTGGGATGATGCCCGTCTCGAGAATCTGCAATTGAAGCAAAACTCGGTTTCAGAAAAAGAAGCAATGCTGACAGCCGTTTTCGAAGTGGAAGCAACTGCTGATGGCAAGGCAACGATCAGCATAGAAAATGATGGTACAGAACTGGCAACGGCTGATGTCAAATTAACAAAGGGAATTTCAACTTATTCGGTCGATTTTAAAATTGACAATCCGAAACTTTGGTGGACCAACGGATTAGGTGAGGCTCATTTATATAACATCACAGGTAAACTGGCTATTGACGGACGAACCACCGAAAAGAATGATCGTATTGGTATCCGCACCCTTGAACTGGTTCGCGATAAAGACGAAAAAGGAACTTCGTTCTACTTCAAACTGAATGGTGTTCCGGTATTTATGAAAGGAGCGAATTACATTCCAAACGATATTTTTGAAGCCCGTGTAACTGATGAGATGTATCAAAAGGTTATTCACACCGCTAAGATCTCCAACTTTAATATGTTGCGCGTTTGGGGTGGCGGTATTTACGAAAATGACAGGCTCTATGATTTATGCGACGAAAACGGAATTCTGGTCTGGCAGGATTTTATGTTTGCATGTGCCATGTTTCCTGACGATGCCGCTTTTCAGGAAAATGTAAAACAGGAAGCTATTGACAACATCAAGCGTCTGCGCAACCACCCAAGTATTGCTTTGTGGTGCGGGAATAATGAAATTCTGGCTGCCTGGTTTGGTTGGGGCTGGAAAGAAAAAGAAGAAGTGGCAAATAAGGAAACGGCCGACAGAATTTGGAAATCGTACACCGATATTTTCCATCATATTTTACCCGACGCTGTTGCCGCCAACGATCCTGGACGCAGTTACTGGGATTCATCGCCTTCAGCAGGAATGGGCATTCCGGCAGACTTAAACAATGGCGACGATCACTACTGGGGTGTTTGGTGGGGAAAGGATCCGTTTAAAATGTATGCCACACACATTGCACGGTTCATGAGCGAATATGGATTTCAATCTTTTCCGGAACTGAAAACGGTAAAACGATACGCCACTCCGGAAGATTATGATATTTTCTCAGAAGTGATGAAATCACATCAGCGGTCCTCCATCGGAAATGGAACCATCGAATATTACATGCTTCAGGATTACAAAAAACCGAAAAACTTCGAATCATTTCTGTATGTGAATCAAGTCCTTCAGGCCGAAGGGATCAAATTCGCGCTCGAAGGCCATCGCCGTGCCGCACCTTTCTGTATGGGAAGTTTGTACTGGCAGATCAACGACTGCTGGCCGGTTGCCTCGTGGAGTTCGACCGACTATTACCAACGCTGGAAAGCCTTGCAGTATTTCGCCAAAAAAGGTTTCGAACCTGTTCTCGTTTCTCCATACATCGATAAAGATTCGTTGAAAGTTGACATTCTTAACGACAAACTGAATGAAATTAAAGCTCAGCTGGTAGTCAAAGTTTTGGATTTCGAGGGCAAAGAAATCTGGAAAGACACAAAAGAAGTTACCGTTTCGGCCAATTCGAGCGATACATTCTTCGCTGAAAGAACATACGAATTCCTGAAAAACGTTCAGGCAAACACCCAGTTTCTAGTTGTCGAATTGATTAAAAATGATTCTGTTATTTCGAGCAATTCGCTGTACTTCAAACCTATCAAAGATATATTGCTTCCTGTTCCTGACGTAAAATTTGTGATCGATGAAGTTGACGGGGGATTCGACATCACTTTGAATACCGATAAACTGGCCAAAAACCTCTACATGACTATTGGCAACGAAGAAGGTTTCTTTAGCGATAACTATTTCGATATGATTCCGGGTCAATCAGTCAAAGTAAAGCTTGAAACAGTATTGACAAAGGAGAGACTTCAGGAGGTATTTGCCGTCCAAACACTGGACGGAGCATTCTGAAATTGACAGAAATTTTCTGAATTATCATTAAATCCCTGGTAGCACTGACATTGTTTTTTAGCGCTACCAGGGATTTTGCTGACTTTCCAATTATTATGCAAACTATTTTATAAAATACTCTTTATTTATTCGTTTTTTGATAGTTTTGTCACGCTGTTTTTTTACGTTAAATGCATTTTATGAAATATGACTTTACCGGTAAAACTGTTTTAATTGCTGAAGACGAGGAGTTTATCCGTTTTTTTTATGAAAAAGCATTACAGAAAACCAAGGCCAATCTGTTTTTTGTCAACGACGGTTTGGAAGCTGTCGAAATGATTATGGAGAACTCGGAAATTGATCTGGTTCTAATGGATATCCGGTTGCCCCGGATGGACGGAATTGAAGCTACTACCAAAATTAAAGAATTGAATCCTGAAATGCCGGTGATTATACAAACGGCCAGTTCAATTTCTTCGATTCATGACAGCGCTATTAATTGTGGCTGCAATGAGTTTATAACCAAGCCCATTAAGATTGAAACTTTATTGAAACTTTTGAATAAATACCTGTGTTATTAGAAGTAGAGCTTGATGCTCTCCCCATTGAATATGCTTTATAATTTCATTTTCCCCTGCCTGAGTTCCTTCAGGTATCCGAATCCCTTTATTACTCCTGAATACCAACAAACTAACTTTTTTTCGTGAGAAATCAAAGAATTATATTGGCTTCTTCGCCGATAAATAGTCTCAAAACCCATTATCCAACAGGCGGATAGAAGGCATTTACAAAGTGCTCCAATTCAAAATTTTTACCGGAAAAAACGAGTGAAATCACATCAAAGCGGGTATCGATGTTGATGTCATTCTCCATAATATATGCTTCGGCAGCATTCACCAAAAACCTGATCTTTTTGTTGGAAACTGCCTCCGACGGGTGTTCATACGAATCTGACCCCCGGGCTTTCACTTCTACAATTACTAATTCGTTGCCGTCCATTGCAATAATATCAATTTCGAGGTGATGCGAAAACCAGTTAATTGCCAGAATTTTGTAGCCTATTGACCGGAGATGTTCAACCGCCAGTTCTTCGCCTTTTCGGCCCAGTTCGGATGCCTTGCTCATGACATCTGGCGGGTTAAACGGCAAATTTCAGCGACTTCGAGCCGGTAGTCACTTCCGAACATCAGTGCCAGATTTTTGGGGATATGGCCAACCGGAAAGTCGAAACAAACCGGGAAATCATAATCCTGAACTGCCTCCAGAATAATCTCATAGGCTGTTTTGCCAAAAGGGCTGTCATTATCATGCATTTCGGTAAAACCACCAACAACCAGTCCTGCCAGGTTTTGAAGCTGACCAGCCAGCCGAAGGTTTTGCATCATGCGGTCGAGGTGGTACAGGTATTCCGAAAGGTCTTCGATCAGCAGGATTTTCCCGTTGGTATCAAGTTGCCAGGGAGTTGCCTGAAGGCTGTATATCAGGGAAAGGTTTCCGCCAACCAATTCTCCGGAACAGGTTCCGGAACGGTTTAACGAATTCGCAGTTGTTTCAATCTGCGATTTCCCGGTAGAAAGTAATTCCATCAGGCTAAAAAAACTTTGGGTTGGTTTTTTGTCCTCCTGAAAAAAGCCCGGCATAGCACCATGAATACTAGCCAGTCCAAGTTTGTTCAGAACGGCATGAAAAACAGTTACATCGCTGAAGCCAACGATCCATTTTGGATTTTTCAGGAGAGGCGAAAAGTCAACTTTCCCGATCATCCGAACATTTCCATATCCGCCACGTGCACAAATAATGGCTTTGGTTTGAGGATCACTAATGGCTGCCTGCAAATCCGAAGCCCTTTGCTTATCTGTTCCGGCATACTGAAAATGGTTGTCAAAAACATGTTCCCCGACAATCACTTCGTAACCTTCGTCCTGTAACAGCCGGATACCCGGAAGTACTTTGTCTTTGTACACTTTCCCGGCAGGAGATACAATCCGGATACGATCGCCCGGCAGAAGATTGGGAGGAATTATCATTGATAAATTTTTACAGATTCATGATTACCAAAAGTCGCAAAAAAATCGATGATCCTCAAAGCCTGACGGTTTCTTTTGCTCCGGATAAAAAACATAAAAGACGATTCCGCTGATGAATCGTCTTTTATATTATTTGGAATAAAGTGTCTCACTTGGAAACTACTTATTTTTTTTCAGCAAATCTCTGATTTCGCCTAACAGAACTTCTTCTTTGGTCGGTGCGGGTGGAGCAGGAGCCTCAACAGGTACATCTGCTTCCTTTTTCTTCATACTGTTCATTGCTTTGATCATCATGAAAATGGCAAACGCGATAATCAGAAAATCAACTGTTGCCTGAATGAAGTTTCCGTAGTTAATCGAAACAGCCTGTGTCGTAATCTGACCCGCGGCGTCAAGAACAGGATCATTCAGGATAATTTTCAAATCAGTAAATTTGACACCGCCCAAAAGGAGTCCGATTGGAGGCATAATTACATCGGCAACAACCGAACTGATTATTTTCCCGAAAGCACCACCGATAATGATACCAACTGCCATATCAACAACATTACCGCGCATGGCAAAAGCCTTAAACTCATCGACCATTTTCATAATTGTAATTTTTTAGTTTAAACACAACAACTATTCAACATGAAATAATGTTCAAAAAATCATCAAAAAAGTCAGTCAAAAACACTGTAATTGTTTGATGGATTAAAAATTACGTCTAATTTATGAAAAAACAAGTCAATATCAGAATTATTATCATCCGGGATTTTCAACAAATCAGTACTTCGGCCAGTTCGTCAACGGTATCGACGATATAATCCGGATCGCAGCTGCTCAGAGTTTCCTGTGTTCCGAAACCATATCCAACAGCGATGCTTCCAATTTCATTTTCTTTGGCTCCCATCATATCGTAATGTGTGTCGCCAACCATAACTACCGAATGTGAAGCTGGAATCCGGTTTCGTTCCATCAGCTCGGCAATGAGCTGACCTTTCCCTGAATGTTTTCCGGAGTGTTCGGCACCTATCAGATCATCGATATACCGGTCGAATTCAAAATGCCGAATAATCATTCCGGCATATTTTTCGAGCTTTGAAGTGACTATATAAATATGTTTTCCGGAGAGATGCAACTCTTCGAGTAATTCAGTGATTCCGGCATACGGAATATTTTCGTACAAGCCTTTTTCGCCAAAATAAGTTCGGAAATGCTCAACGGCCAGAGCCGTATTTCGTTCGTTTAATCCGAACAGGTTTTTAAATCCATCCTGAAGTGGCGGGCCGACAAATTGCTCCAGAATTTCGTCAGTATATCCGTCAATATGCATTTGCCGAAGGGCATATTTCAGCGAATTACCAATACCCAATCTTGGATTGGTGAGTGTTCCGTCGAGATCAAAAAGGATGTGTGAATAATTGGACATAAAATGAATTTCAAGTTTCAGGTTGCAAGTTTCAAGTTGTCTGCTGGTAAAGTTAGCATATCGATTTATCTTGTCTGCGCAAAGTTGATTTCTAATTTGGGGTCAGGCTTAAAACTTTCAGGCTCCTTAACTTGGAATCTGAAAGTTTGGAATCTGGAACTATATTGTAATCCAGATGCGTTTTTTGGTGCGGCTGACGGCTTTGGCCTTTTCTTCGAGCAAATCGTAATCAGTCTTCCGGCTTTTCACAAATTCATTAAAGGCTTCCTCCGACTGCCATTCATCGATAACCAGAAAAATACCATCACCCTCACCGTTTTCGAGTACATCGGTTCCCTGATAATCGGCCGATTTGCTGAAGAATTTCACCCAATCACCTTTGGGATCGTAAAACTTTTCGAATTTTTCGCGCTCCTTAAATTTTACTTTCATTTCCCAAATTACCTGAAACATAGCTCATTATTTTAAATGAACTGCAAATGTGAGGAAAAAGAACAACAGAATCAACTTTTTCTCCAGACGAAGAGCTATTTTTGATTGGTAAAGACCAATGGAATCAGTCACAACCCGGAACAAAGAACTTGTCACCCTTTCGTTTCCCATAACCATTGACCTCATGAAATTCTTTGCCCGGAATCGATGAATACTTTTTGCACGAAGGTAAATTATTCTAATTTTATAGAAACTATGGAATTTAACTTTCAGGATATGATCATCCGGACAAAACAATAGCATGTTGACAATCAAAATATTATGAATTTATCTTCAATAATCACAGGAAAGTCATGGAGGTCGGATCAGCGATTTATTGATGCCGATACGAAAAACTTTCGTTTGATATTTTTTGCTTTTCTTATCGGACTAATTGCCGGAGTGGTAAGTTCTGTTTTCCGTCTCACTCTTGCATTCCTTGATAGCTACAGGGAAGGGTTATTTGCAACAGCAAGTCATTCCGGGTTTAGCACTTACGTATTTCCAGTTTTATTTAGCATTACCGGAATTGGTGTTTCTTTATTTTTAGTGAAGTTTTTTGCCCCCGAAGCTTCAGGAAGTGGAATTCATGAGATAGAAGGAGCTTTGGATGAGATAAGAAATCTCAGATGGAAACGGGTATTGCCCGTAAAATTCATAGCCTCGTTATTTGCGTTGGGAAGCGGATTGTTATTAGGACGTGAAGGTCCGACCATTCAGATTGGTGCAAACCTGGGCAAAATGATTAAAGATATTTTCAGACATCCCGATGACCATACTAACCTTTTTGTTTCGGCTGGAGCTGCTGCCGGTTTGGCAAGCGCTTTTAACGCACCTCTGGCCGGAATCATTTTTGTCATTGAAGAAATGCACGGGCACTTCAGGTATACTTTCTTTTCATTAGCATCAATTATGGTTGCATCGGGCACTGCTGATTTTGTAGTGAGGGCTTTGGTTGGTGCCGATCCTGTAATTCAAATGACCATTTTCACCAAATCCGATTTATCCGGCATCTGGTTATTTATAGTTCTTGGACTTTTGTTCAGTTTAGTTGGCTATTTGTTTAATAAGCTTCTAATTGTTTCACTTGATTTCTTTGGCAACCTGAAACGAACAAACCTGGTTTTGAGCATAATAATTATAGGCGCAGGAATTGCCATCATCGGAATTGTTAATCCAAAGATGATTAGTGGCGGTTATAACACCATCCGATCGGTACTTGACCATAATGGTACAGTGCAAATATTAGCTTTATTATTTTTTGGAAGACTATTGTTAACCATATTGAGCTACGGAACTGGAGTGCCTGGAGGTATTTTTGCTCCATTGCTTGCCCTTGGCGTTACATTTGGCATGTTGTTTGGAAACGTGGCGCAACACTACCTGCCGGAACTTGTTTCACATCCGGGTATTTTTGCGATAGCCGGAATGGCCGGAATATTTGCATCAACTGTCAGAGCTCCGCTAACTGGCGTGGTGCTTGCCGTCGAAATGACCTCAAACTATGAAATGATATTGCCGCTAATAATTACCACAGTAACCGCTTCTGCAGTCACTGCACAATTGGGTAACCAACCTATTTATACCACTTTATTAAAACGATCGCAGGAAAAAATTAAATCTTCATAAACGTTTTCAGCTATTCTACCATCTTCCACTCAGTCCTTCTTCCAAGGCTTTCCGGTAGTTTTCGAGATTGAATTTATACAGATGTGGCGCTTTGTGTGCAACTCCCGGTTTGACTTCGTCAAGCTTTGTAAGAATGTTGTAAGCCAGCATTTTTCGCTGGAAGTTTCGCCGGTCAAGCTCTTTGCCCAAAATTGTTTCGTATAATTTCTGAAGTTCGGGCATCGTAAATTTCTCCGGAAGTAAATTGTACCCAACTGGCTGAAAGGTCAACTGCAGCCTCAGGGTTTCCAAAGCTTTTTCAAGAATTTGGTTGTGGTCCAGTATCAAAGTACCAGGCTCATCGAGACCAACCCACTCACAAAGATCCGAAAGTAAATCAGGCTGAGGATGAACGTGCGAAAACTCGACTAGGGCATAAAACCCAACAGAGATAAAACGTTGATTAAACCACGCCAAATCAGGGAAAATCAAACCGGATTCAATCACATCCGGAACTGCCTGATTCCTTTTTGCCCGTTCAGGATCACTGAAAACATGAAATTGTCTCAGGAAAATATCATTGATCCCGGTTCTTTCTTTTAATACGCGCGATGCTGCAACTTCCATCGACTCAGCTTCACGAACAAATCCACCCGGCAATGCCCATTCTTTGGTATGTTTCATCCGCAACAGCAAAACTTTCAGCTGATTTTCATGAAATCCAAATACGACACAATCCAATGAAATGTGATCCAGTAAATCCTTGTATTCCTCCTTGATATCCATATCGTACTTAGCTTGTTTTAATACTTGATAGTCCTGATTGTGAATAAAATATATTTCAGGGCTATTTTGTTTTCTGAAAATTAAAAACTATCATTGTGTCATATCGACACAGTAATTAAAGATTTTTAAAAATACATGATTTCTTTTACACTACAAACTAATTGATCTGAATATGAAAAAGCAAAAAATTACGTTTTTGACGACCCGGTTTTTACTTATTGTATTGGTTTGCTCGACTGTTTCCTGCAGTACCGGTCCGGCTAAAAAATCGGTCAAAGAAATTGTTTCGGCGATGACACTGGAACAAAAAGCGCAACTTGTTATTGGCACCGGAATGCATTTCGAACTTCCGGATTCAATAATGGCTAAAATGCCTTCCGGTTTTGGTGGCAAGGTCGAAGAAACTGATACGACCTACTCAAATATGGTCGATAAAATACGTAAGTGTCTTCCGGGAGCAGCCGGATTTTCTGCTGAATTTCCAGCATTGGGCATTACTTCTCAGGTTTTATCCGACGGACCTGCCGGTTTGCGCATTCAACCCAAACGAAAAGGTGAAGAGAAAACCTATTATTGTACCGCGTTCCCTATTGCGACCGTACTGGCATCGACCTGGGATACCGATCTGATTTATCGTGTTGGTCAGGCCATGGGAAACGAAGTCAAAGAATATGGTTCCGACATTTTGCTGGCTCCGGCTCTGAACATACAGCGCGACCCGCTTTGCGGACGTAACTTCGAGTATTATTCAGAAGACCCTCTGGTCGCTGGGAAAATGGCTGCAGCAATGGTGAATGGTATTCAGTCTAATGGTGTTGGAACTTCAATCAAACATTTTGCCGCCAACAACTCGGAAACCAACCGCATGTCGGTTAATACCATTGTGAGCGAAAGGGCTTTGCGCGAAATTTATCTGAAAGGGTTTGAAATTACCGTAAAAGAAGCTCAACCATGGACAGTGATGTCTTCCTACAATAAAATTAATGGCGTTTATACTTCTGAAAGTCACGACCTGTTAACCAATATACTGCGTAACGACTGGGGTTTTAAAGGTTATGTGATGACTGACTGGGGCGGAGGCAGCGATGTAGTTGCCCAGATGAATGCCGGAAATGATATGATACAACCCGGACAGCCCAAACAAATTAATGAGTTGATAGCTGCAGTAAAAGAAGGAAAGCTTGATGAAAAAGTACTGGACCTGAACATTACGCGAATACTGGAAATCATGCTCAAATCGCCTCGTTATAACAACTATCCGTTTTCAGGCAATCCTGATCTTGCTGCACATGCCGCTGTTACCCGACAAGCTGCAAGCGATGGAATGGTCTTGCTGAAAAATAGTGAAAATGCCCTTCCAATCCAATCATCCGTAAAAACGGTGGCTGCATTCGGAAATACATCCTATGATTTTATTGCCGGTGGAACAGGCAGCGGAGATGTCAATGAAGCTTATACCATTTCGCTGACAGACGGATTAAAAAATGGTGGTTACACCATCAGTGAGGAATTGCAGGAAATTTACTCCAGCTATGTGGCTGAAATTGCTGCAAAAAAATTACCATCGAAAAATCCGTTCGCAGCCTTTCTTGGCGGAAAAGATCCTGTTGCTGAAATGGCGGTTTCGCCTGCTCTGGCACAAAAACTGGCCGATAAAAACGACATCGGCTTAATTACTCTTGGTCGCAATGCGGGCGAAGGTTATGACCGTACAGCCACCGAAGGTGATTTCTATCTTTCATCCACCGAAAAAGAGATGATAAAAAATGTTACGGCGGCTTTTCATGCCAAAGGGAAAAAAGTGGTTGTAATCCTGAATGTTGCCGGAGTGATCGAAATCGCCAGCTGGCGCGATATTCCTGATGCCATATTACTTGCCTGGCAACCCGGACAGGAAGGCGGAAATTCAGTAGTTGATGTGTTAAGCGGAAAAGTAAATCCTTCAGGAAAACTGGCCGTTACTTTCCCAATGAACTATACCGATGCCCCAACCGCAAAAAATTTCCCCGGAGTTGCTGAAAAATCAGAAGTTGTTGATACGGCAGCCGATCTTTCCGGCTTTTCGTTTATGCGCCGCACACCCTGGGAAGTTATTTACGAAGAAGATATTTACGTGGGTTATCGCTACTACAACACATTTAATGTTCCTGTTGCCTACGAATTTGGCTATGGACTTTCATACACTTCATTCAATTTTAGCAATCTTAAATTAAGTTCTGACGATTTTAGCGATCAGATTACCGTTTCGGTTGATGTGAAAAATACCGGGGAAGTTGCCGGACGCGAAGTCGCTCAGGTTTATCTTGGGGCTCCGGCTCAGAAACTAAATAAACCAGAAGAAGAACTGGTAGCTTTCGCTAAAACAAAAATGCTGAACCCCGGCGAATCACAAACATTGAGCTTCACTCTTAAAGCTCAGGATCTGGCTTCGTTCGACGAAAAAATATCATCGTGGATTGCAGAAGCCGGCAAGTACGAAGTTAAAATCGGAAACTCATCGAAAAACATCACACAAACAGGAAGTTTCAGTCTGAAACAGGAATTGGTAACCGGCAAAGTAAGCAAAGCTCTTGCTCCTGAACGTGAAATAAACAAATTGGTGCATTAAATCTAATTTTGCTGATCAGAAATGAAAGCGTGGTTGCAGTGCAGCCATGCTTTTTTAGTTTAAAATTTACTGAAAAAAACTATGTTTTCGGTTCTTTGACTAAACAGAAAATATTTAACCAGTCATGAGGCATTCAGGAAATCCAGAAAAAGGGGACCTAAAAGCTCGTGACTAAATATTTTAAACTCAACCAATTCACTTTGTTCAAAGTTTCATTGTTACTTAAATATTTCATTGTTACTTTGTAAACAAATTTCAGGAAGTTGAAATGAGTGAATAATCTGATAGGATGCCAGGATGTTGACAAACAAACCCGCTGGAATACAAAATCAGAGAATCCACCTTTAAGTATTTCTCATAGTTGCTGTTTCAGTTCATTTATAGAATAATATATTTACATATACCACCAATTTTGGAAGAATACCGTAAATATTTCGTAAGCCGCTTTTTAACCGCGTCTATCATTTTTATCCTCTTCTCTCTGAGTGTATTACTGATAGGAATCAATGTGTGGAAACAACAACACATGATTATGATCAAATTGAATCAGCAACGGAAAGTATTTACTGAAAAGTATTTACTGGAGTATTCACTCGATGAAGCCGTTTTGGATATAAAGACAATATCTAAAAGTCAATTTTTCAACCAACAATTTATAAATACAAAGAAATCGGAGGATCAAAAAAATTTATTCTTTGGTCTTATAGAATCAATTCTGGAACAAAAACAGGATTACAGCCAGGTCAGATTCCTTGACACACTCGGAATGGAAACTTTCCGCGTAAACCGGGAACACGGGAATATTTATTTTGTAAAGAAAGAGGAATTGCAGAATAAAAGTAGCCGCTACTATTTTAAGGAAACCGTAAAACTGAAGGATGGTGATGTTTACATTTCCCCGTTTGATTTGAATGTGGAACAAGAACAAGTAGAAAAACCCTACCGTCCAATGCTTCGCATTTGTATCCCTGTTTTTAATCAATCAAAAAAGAAAATTGGAGTTGATGTCCTGAATTATGATGGAATAAACTTATTGGACCGGTTTAATCATGGATCATCAATCGAAATGGGGGATAATTACCTGATTAATCAGGATGGTTATTTTCTGTCTGCACCAGATACTTCGCTGGAGTGGGGATTTATGATTCCGGAAAAAAAAGACATTACCATTAAGAAGATTTTTCCAAATGATTTTTCGGCACTGATTAATTTACAGGAAGGTCAATTCGAAACACCCAGAGGCCTCTACACTATTTCAATTGTAAATCCGATTGCGACTCTGGGCAATAAGCCCTTCGACTCATATTATCCCCGCGATTATTCGTGGAAAATCATGTCGTTCATTCCGCACAAGGACCTGACTGCTGCGACTTTACTTCCGACTTACACGATTAGCCTGTTGTATATCCTCGTTTTGCTATCCGGTATAATCACAGCCTATTTTTATGCCAAAATTGCATCGAAAAAATACGAAGTTCAAAATGAACTAATTGAATCAGAAAAAAAACTTAGAATTTCCAATCAAACAAAGGATCGGTTTTTTTCGATTCTTTCGCACGATCTTAAAAATGCCTCCGGAGCGATATACTATTATCTTGAATTTGTTACGGAAAACTATAGTTCGTTTACGGACGAGGAAATAATGATGCACTTAACCGATGTATCTTTTGCAGCCTCACAACACAATAAACTGCTTCACGAAATTCTGGAATGGGCCCGTGTTCAACAGGGGCAAGTTGAATTTAATCCTCTTCCAGTTCCGGTCAAAGAGTTATTTGAAGATCAGATCGCCTTGGTTGAATTGGCATTGAAAAATAAAGAACTCCGGATTGAAATAGTGCTGGAACCAGAATTGACGGTATTTGGAGACAAGGAAATGTTAAAAACGATATTCCGTAACCTGATTAATAATGCCATAAAATACTCCTACCGTGATAATCGTATTGTTCTACAGGCCAGAAAAAAGGCTGAATACATCGAGTTGAAGGTTATCGATTATGGCTTGGGAATGAGAGAAACAGATGCGGAAAATATATTTAACCTCGCATCAAAAATTCAGCATGATGGTACTGAAAATGAATCAGGAACAGGATTTGGCTTGAAACTGGTTGCAGAATTAGTTCTAAAAAATAATGGAACCATTCGGGTTGAAAGTTCACTTCGAAAAGGCTCAAGTTTTATTCTTTCCTTTCCTTCAGGAAAATAAAAAACCGCCTTCCCGTAGAAAACCGGTTTCGACTTCCAGGGAGTAAGCAAAAAGATTCGCCGGTAGAATAGCTCTTTTGTTTCTAAGGCGAAGATGACATTGAAAAAGCGCCTCGAAATTTTCACAGGCATAAATTAATGTCTTTACATAGCTTCTGAAAAATTTCAAAAGATGAAATGGATCAGGTTGGTGCCTCTGAAAAATTTCAGAGGGCTAAAAGAGAGCCGCTGGTGCTTCGGAAAAATTTCGAAAGCGTAAATTGGGTTCGGTTGGCGGTTCGGAAAAATTTCCGAAGGCCAAAAGAGAGTAGTTGGTGCCTCGGAAAAATTTCCGAAGGTTAAAATGGACCGGGTTGGTGTTTTTGAAATTTTTCAACGGGCAGTTTATTCCGGATCTGCTGAAGCTTACGAAAACCACCATAACAATAGTTGACGCGATTGTATGTTGTACGGCCACGACATGTCGTGGCCGTACAGTTCGGTTCAATTGACGATTGTTTGCGGCGAAGATCATTTGAGGACTGTATTCCCCGAATGATTCGATGGAAACAGCTTTCACGCAACAATGTGAATCCGAATAGGGGTCCACTTTTCAATAAAGGAAAGGAATCCTTTAAAACAAGAAAACCCGCCTTCTCGTGAGGAAGCGGGTTCGGTTATAATAGAGTAAGCAACCGATCCGCCGAAGCGGTACTGAGGCTTACGAAAACCACACCAACAATAGTTGGCACGATTATATTTTTGTTTTTAATCTGTAGAGACAAGACATGCAGTAGAGACAAGGCATGCCTTGTCTCTACACACAAACAATCAATGTTATTTTATTTCCGATCCGTTTTTAAGGGATGAAACCGGTGCCACAAATTTCAGCGAACCATCGGCATCCTGAGCCATCAGGATCATTCCCTGCGACTGAATTCCTTTCAGTTCTTTGGGTTCGAGATTCACCAGAATACTGACCTGCTGCCCGATGATTTCTTCCGGACTGTAATATTCGGCAATACCTGAAACAACGGTGCGTTTGTCGATACCAGTATCAACCGTTAGTTTGAGTAGTTTTTTTGTTTTCGGCACACGCTCGGCTTCCAGGATGGTTCCGCTACGGATGTCCATTTTGTTGAAATCGTCGAAGGTGCAGTTTTCCTTTGCCGGTGAAACCAGGGCGTTGGCAACTTCATTGGCTTTTTTGGTTGCCAGGAGTTTATTGACCTGTTTTTCGATTACCTCATCTTCAATCTTCTCGAACAGTAATTTCGGAGTATTCAACTGATCACCAGACTTCAGCAAGTCAGTTCGTCCCAGATTGCTCCAGTTCAGTTCGTCCATATTCAGGAATACACGTAATTTATCCATACTGAAAGGAAGGAATGGTGCAAAAATGATGGTCAGATTGGCTGTTATCTGCAAGCACACATTCATAATGGTTTCTACACGTTTTGTGTCGGTTTTAATGACGATCCAGGGTTCTGCATCGGCAAGGTATTTATTACCGAGGCGAGCCAGATCCATGGCGAATTTTAGAGCTTCGCGGAAACGATACTGTGAAATGCTTTTCTCCACTTCAGCCTTGATAATCGAAATTTCAGCCAGGGTAGCTTCGTCAGTTTCGGTAAGTTCTCCGGCAGCAGGCACTTTCCCTGCGTAATATTTTTGAGTCAAAACCAGTGCGCGATTCACAAAATTGCCCAAAATAGCAACCAGTTCGTTATTGTTACGGGTCTGAAAATCTTTCCAGGTAAAATCGTTGTCTTTGGTTTCAGGAGCATTGGCAGTGAGTACATATTTCAGCACATCTTCCTTGCCCGGAAATTCATCGAGGTATTCGTGCAGCCATACGGCCCAGTTGCGTGAGGTCGAGATTTTATCGCCTTCGAGGTTCAGGAATTCGTTGGCCGGAACATTTTCAGGCAAAATATAGGAACCTTCAGCCTTCAATATGATGGGGAAAATGATGCAATGAAAGACAATGTTGTCTTTACCGATAAAATGCACCAATTTGGTTTCCGGATCTTTCCACCATTTTTCCCATTCAGGAGTTAATTCTTTGGTGGCCGAAATGTAGCCAATCGGCGCATCAAACCAAACATACAATACTTTTCCATCAGCACCATCAATCGGAACAGGAACGCCCCAGTCAAGGTCGCGGGTGACTGCCCGTGACTGCAACCCTCCATCGATCCATGATTTGCACTGACCGTAAACATTCGATTTCCATTCTTTGTGACCTTCCAAAATCCATTCCTTCAGCCATTCTTCGTATTCGCCTAAAGGTAAAAACCAGTGTTTTGTTTCTTTCAGTTCAGGAACATTTCCACTAATCATCGATTTCGGATTGATCAGTTCGTTTGGGCTTAGTGCACTTCCGCAGCTTTCGCATTGGTCGCCATATGCTTTTTCGAACCCACATTTAGGACAGGTTCCGGTAATGTAGCGATCGGCCAGAAACTGTTTGTTTTCGGCATCGTAATACTGTTCGGATGTTTTTTCAATGAATTTTCCATCGTTATAAAGCTTCAGGAAAATTTCGGAAGCAGTTTCATAATGAATGGGATCGCTGGTCCGCGCATATATATCAAAAGAAATTCCAAAACGCTGAAAAGAATCCTTGATCATGCCGTGGTATTTATCCACGATATCCTGCGGGGTAACTCCTTCATTTTTAGCCTTGAGTGTAATTGGGACACCATGCTCGTCGGAGCCGCCGATAAAAGCTACTTCCTGTCCGTTCATGCGCAGGTAGCGGGCATAAATATCAGCCGGAACATACACGCCAGCCAAATGGCCAATGTGAACCGGGCCATTGGCATAAGGCAAAGCCGAAGTAATGAGGGTACGTTTAAACTTAGTCATTAGTAATTGATTTTATTCAGGGTGACAAAGATAGTTGATTTTTTGAGCTGGACGAAAAAATGGGTTCACAACGTCTGAACTGATAAAAAAACAAGGCCATTCCAGCTATGGAGTGGCCTTGTTTTTTTATCAGTTCAGATTTTTACATTATTTGCTGAATATATAGGTGACAGAAATTTGTAGAACTTTGTTTTTAACTGTTGAATCCTGATCGTCTGAAAGATTTGCAAGACCAAACTGATAATTCAAACCTGCTAACATATTCCCAAATTCAACGCCTGCACCAATTCCAAGTCCGAAATCAAATCTTTTCATTCCTCCATCCCCAAATTCAAAATCAGTTGTTTCTCCATCCGTTTTGTCTTTACCGCTTAATGCATAACCCAGATAAGGTCCCACCTGACCAAATATCTTATATTTCTCGTCAAGTGATTGTTTGTAAGCAAAATTCAATGGAACTTCCAAGTAGTTTATATTTTCAGTTGATTCCATGCTCTCTCCCATATAACTCATTTTAAATTTAAAACCTTTCAATGAGTACAAGAGTCCTGTATTAAAATAAATATTTTCCTGTATTTCAAATTCGGCTACTGGGCCAAGATGAAATTCGATAATCGATTTTGGTGAGATGCTTATTCCATTCGAGGGAAAGCTCATATTTGCAATATTAATACCTCCTTTTATCCTAAATACTTGTGCATTTGCAATTTGTGCAAACATCGCAAAAACAATTAACCCATTTTGCAGTTAATCTTAACGGAATTCTTGCTGTTCAATGAATTGGTAATTTTCGAGTTCAGATTTGTGTACTACAGATTTTTTCTTTTTGAAGGGTGCGTATTTGTATTTCAGGGCATCGTAAAGTCTTCGTACTTGTTGATTTGGCTCCGAGCAACGACGTATCATAATGCCTTCTTCGTGGTTGTTTTGGGCCAAAGTTGTTACCGCTTTTTGCGTGTTCATAGTGCGGACAATTTCTTTCCAGCCGCTATTAATGCCTTCTTTTTTTAGTTGATGCCTGATTGTATTTAACAGCCTGTATGCCATTAAACCCAGATGCAGGTGCGCCATCGTGTTTTCATCTTTATGATGATAAATCGGGCGTAAATCAAGGTCGGTTTTCAGAACCCTGAAAGTGGCTTCAATTTCTCGTATGGTGTTGTAAAATTGCCAAACGATATCTTCAGAATTGGCTTCTACTGAAGTTCGGATAAAGTAAACACCACTTCGGGCATTGATATCGACCCCCTCTTTAATGGCCCATTTGATGGAAGTTGCAATCTTCTTTTCCCCCTTTGCCTCTGTAGTCCCTTTTATTTTTCTTTTGGGTTGAACATCATTCTGTAGCTCAACTTCAATATCAAAATATCGTTATATCGAAGGGTATTTCTGTTTTAACCGGCCAATGCGTTCATACACTTTATCTTCTTGTTTTACGCCTCCCTTTTTTGTAAGGCTGTCGGCTATTTTTTGAAGCCCGGCCTCAAAACAAGAACGGAACTGCTCGTTCATCGAACGTTCTTTCAGTTCTTTCGATTGGCTTTCTACCTTGAGGTAATAATCCGTATTACGATCAGTTTTTACCCGGCAAAGCTCTATCTTTTGTTTTTTATTGTCGGTAACCGTAACTGTTGCTGTCTCTGCTTTAAGATGATAGTTTTTCAAACTCGAACTACTGACACATAGGTAATTCATAGACTTTCGCTTTTATCATCTTCAAATTCTCTTCGGTAGCAATACCGGCACCAATGCTTTCTTTGCCGGGCATGAGGTTTTGATCCGCAGTTTATTGATCATTCCCTTCAAAGTCCTGGAATCTGCCATGTTCCCCTCCAAAACCGACGAGTACTTGATAAATTCTTCAGGATTGACCACCAGGGCCAGCACGACCAATTTTGCATCGCTCCGTTTCTCTTTGCTCCGTTCGTATTTAGCCAATTGGCTTCCTTCTTTCCGACCTTCAATATAGGTGTCGGTCAGGTCGAAAAGCATTATTTTATCCTGAATATCAAACAATTCGTTCGTGCGAACAGACAAGTGTTGTTCCAATGCTTCTTTATGGGAATACAGTTTCTTCGAAATTCGGTACAGCTGGTCTTTGGTAATCTTTTCGATGTCGTAGCCGGTAAGCTCACATACCGAAGAGTTCTCTTTGATCCAGCGGGTGGTTTCCAACTCCGATGCCGGATAAACTGCACGGCTAATAATATGGCTTTGTGCCAGTTTTATATCATCCTCTTTCCAACCCTGATCAGCTAAAAATGATGCCATGTGCAGTTGACCAATGGCCTGGTACGACAACCATTCTGCTCCTATCTCCCGGACGTCTTTATTCCGGATACTATTGATGTCTATAACCTGTAAATCTTTCCCGTTTTTTGATGGTTTCTTTTCTCGTTTTTCCACCAACGCGTCGATGCGTTTCTCGGCAACCATACGGTTGAAAAACTCGTCAAATGAAAATTAAAAAAAAATATGAACATTGATTATCAGTGGATTACGAAACAGAAACATGCATAATCCCCCTTGTTTGCCCAAAATAAATTGTCTTTTGCCTGTTTTTTATTCGATTTCAGGAAAATTGCTGCAAAATGGGTTAAATATCGTTAGTCTGAATTAAATTCCAAAAGCACTTTTGATTTGGTCAATGTAGTCCAGTTTTTCCCAGGTGAAAAGTTCAACCTCGGTTTCAATTCGTCCGTTGTATGGTGATTCGAAAACTTTGGTAACGGTCTGGGGGTGACGCCCCATGTGTCCGTACGCTGCAGTTTCGCGATAAATCGGGTTCCGCAGTTTTAGACGTTGTTCAATGGCAGCAGGACGCAGGTCAAAAATTTCAGTTAATTTTTCTGAAATCAGAGAGTCAGTAAGTCCGGCAAGAGCAGTCCCCTTGGTTTCAACATAAACGCCAACAGGCTGAGCCACTCCAATGGCATACGAAAGTTGTACGAGAATTTCTTTGGCAACCCCTGCTGCAACCAGATTTTTAGCCATGTGGCGCGCAGCATAAGCGGCTGAACGGTCAACTTTCGATGGATCTTTTCCGGAGAAAGCACCACCTCCGTGAGCTCCGCGGCCACCATAAGTATCAACGATAATTTTGCGTCCGGTTAGCCCTGTATCGCCGTGAGGTCCGCCAATTACGAATTTCCCGGTTGGGTTTACGTGATAAATTATTTCACCAACAAACAAATCCTGAACACGTTGCGGCAATTGAGCTTTCACGCGTGGAATCAATATTTCGATGACATCCTTTTTGATTTTTGCCAGCATTGGCTCGTCAGCATCGAAATCGTCATGCTGTGTCGAAACCACAATGGTATGAATTCGCTTGGGCGAATGATCCTCGTTGTACTCAATTGTAACTTGTGATTTCGAATCAGGCCTAAGGTAAGTCATCACCTTCTGTTCGCGGCGGATGGCTGCCAGTTCAATCAAAATACTGTGTGATAATTCGAGTGGAAGTGGCATGTAATTGTCAGTTTCGAGACAGGCAAAGCCAAACATCATTCCCTGGTCGCCGGCTCCCTGATCCATTTTGTCCGCTTTGTCAACACCTCTGTTGATGTCAGGACTTTGCTCATGAATGGCACTAAAAACACCGCAGGAATCGCCGTCGAAACGATATTCGGCTTTGGTGTAGCCAATCTCATTAATCACCCGGCGTGCAGTTTCCTGCACATCCACATACGTATTCGATTTAACCTCTCCGGCCAGAACAACCTGTCCGGTAGTAACCAATGTTTCGATGGCAACTTTCGAATTGGCATCGAAAGCGAGAAATTCGTCCAGAAGTGCATCCGAAATCTGGTCGGATACTTTATCAGGATGGCCTTCTGAAACTGATTCGCTTGTAAATAAATAGCTCATAATCTGATGGATTTAAATACCATAAATATATCAAACACTAACTGAATGTATTTAGGTACAATTGTTTAAAACTAAACATGATGGAGTCTATTGACTGAAAAGCAAAACAAAACGGCTCCCGTTCAATCGGGATAATTCCACTGGAAAGCTAAAATTCAATTGGATAAAAACTTTTCTTTGATAGAAAAGCGATTTCGTTTTAGCATTTTTTTTCGTGGTTGCAATCAGTACAAATTTGTCCACATAACAGTTGCAAATATAAAAATATTTTTTCAGACAAAGATGTCTTTATTTAAAAAATCTCTTTAAAAAGTTCGGGTTAATTCCTGGAATATATTTTCCAGGCTTTGTTGCTTTTCTTTCAATGTAAGCAGAACAAGTTGATTATTAACCGCAAACTGAAAGATAGCTGGCCGCAAATCGCTGTTATTCTCCGATTCGGCAACAAAAGTTGTTGAGTTAACCGAATCAACTTTCCTAAGACCTGTGATCTTCCGGAGAGCATCTAAATCCGGAATCTGATCAAATTCGACCAATACTAATTGTTTCCGGGCGAACTGTCCGCCTTTAAGCTGATCGATTGAGCCATCAGCCGCCATAACGCCATGGTTTATAATAATTACCCGACTGCAAATTGCTTCAACTTCCTGCATGATGTGGGTCGAAATCATAACTGTTTTATTCACGCTAATCGTCCGGATCAGCTGTCTGATCTCATCCAGCTGATTCGGATCAAGCCCTGTGGTTGGTTCGTCCAGAATAAGAACTGCAGGATCATGAATCAGGGCCTGTGCCAATCCGACCCGCTGTCGGTATCCTTTCGAAAGAGACCCGATTTTTTTATGCTGTTCAGCTTTCAGCCCGGTAAGTTCAATCATCTTGAGAACCTGTTCTTTTTTATTCTGAAGCTGATAAAATCCGGCAACCATTTCGAGATATTCCCGGACATACAGATCTGTATACAGTGGATTATTTTCAGGTAAATACCCAATTTGTGCACGAATTGAATTATTTTTCGTTTCAACCAATTCCCCATTAATTTCAACCGAACCATCATCTGCTGCCAGGTAACCAGTAATGATTTTCATCAGAGTTGACTTTCCGGCACCGTTGGGTCCTAAAAATCCGACCAATTCTCCTGTCCTGATTTCAAATGAAACCTGATCAAGTGCCTTCTGTCTTCCATAATATTTGCTTATCTGCGATATTTTGATGGTCATTTTTGCCTGATTTTGTTTTGCAAAAGTAAATATTTCTAATGATTACCCATACCTAAATTCAATCGGGATAGTACTTTCCTGATTTTAAAACGCAGCTTATTTTTTACTCAAATACATTTCGTCGGTTTATTTAAGTTTTAATTCTCTATTGTCGCCTTTCGCCTTTTGTATTTATTAACTTTAAATTAACTTTGTCGGCCATTAATATCGGGGGAAATGAAGGATCAGAACTTTAATTACGTGGAAGATTTAACGAAATACGAACGTCAGAAAACATCGCTGGTGCGGATAGGAGGTATGCTGCTTGGAGATGAAAATCCGATCAGGATTCAATCAATGACCGATACCGATACCAGCGACTCTGAAGCGACTGTTGAACAGGTCATCCGGATTATCAAAAGTGGTGCCGATCTGGTTCGTGTTACAGTCAGGGGAGTTAACGATGCTGAAAACCTGCAAATCATCAAGCGCGAACTGGTTAGCCGCGGATACGAAAACCCATTGGTTGCCGATGTTCATTTTAATCCCCACCTGGCCGAAATTGCTGCAAAATATATATCGAAAATCCGCATTAACCCCGGAAATTTCTACGACAAACGTGCGAAATTCGAACACCATCTTTATACCGACGAAGAATATAAAGCTGAACTTCAGAAGATCGAAGAACAGTTTGTTCCATTCCTTCAACTTTTAACCGAAACAAAAACTGCTCTCCGTATCGGTGCCAATCAAGGTTCTTTGTCTGACCGGATCATGAGCCGATATGGTGATACCCCAGCCGGAATTGTAGAGTCGGTTATGGAATTCCTGCGTATCTGTAAAAAGCAGGATTTTCCCAACGTGGTTATTTCCATCAAATCGAGCAATACGCGGACAATGGTTTATACTGTGCGGCTGCTTAGTTATAAGATGAGGCTTGAAGACATGAATTATCCACTACATCTTGGTGTTACCGAGGCTGGCGAGGGTGAGGATGGCCGGATCAAATCGGCAGTGGGTATCGGAGCCTTGCTGGCTGACGGTATTGGCGACACCATTCGCGTTTCGCTGACTGAAGCACCCGAAAATGAAATATCGGTAGCCCGGAAGCTGATTAATCACATTGAAACTTACAAAGGACACAAACCAATCACCGCGCCGCTTTTTGCGCAAATCAACCCATTTGAATACGAACGTCGTTCAGTTAGGCCAGTTCTGCATTTGGGTGATAAATTTTCGCCTGTTGTCATGGCAGATCTTCGTGGACGAACACTTTCTGAAATACTCCCTTTAAGAGGGAAACAAATTCCGGAGTATTTCTTCGACAACAACGAAGTATTTGATATAGAAGGCAATTCATATCCGGTACTTACACTTGAAGAATATTTGTTTGGAGGATCGCATTGGGGACAAACGAAATTTATCCGCACCAACAAACAAGAGTTTGATCGTTTCATGAATGAAAATCCTGAAATCATCACCAAGTTGAAGCAAACACGGAAAACGATCCTAATTCTGGAAAGTTTTAACAAAAACCCGTTTGCCGAACTTCGGGCCTTCTTCATGTCACTCGAATCGCACATATGGAAAGTGCCCGTGGTTATTTTCAGAAAATACAATGAACGTTACCTCGAAAATCTTCAGATAAAAGCCGCAGCTGATTTAGGTGGATTACTTCTGGACGGTTATGGCGATGGCTTATGTATAACCAACGAATCCGATCTGGTCACCTTTACCGATCTGAAAGACCTTAGCTTTTCGATCCTTCAGGCAAGCCGTATGCGTCTGACCAAAACCGAATTTGTCTCCTGCCCCGGATGTGGACGTACCTTGTTCGATCTGCATGAAACGACCATCAAAATAAAAGCGCATTTTAATCATCTGGATCATTTGAAAATTGGCGTGATGGGCTGCGTGGTAAACGGACCGGGCGAAATGGGCGATGTTGATTATGGCTTTGTAGGTGCGGGACCCGGAAATGTGAACTTGTATAAAGGCCAGAAGTTGATTAAACGACACATCCCGTTTGAACAGGCAGTTGAAGAGCTCGAAGCAATTATTCGCGAAAACGGCGACTGGAACGAACGGGAAGCCTAAAAAGCGGGCAGTCGCAAATTTAGTGGGGAAAAGTTGTAGTGGAAAATAATTACCCTGGTTTCATGCATAGTATCTGTCATTTTAATAAAATGTTTTTTTGCACTGAAGGTGCAACATATCAATAGCCGGGAGGGGGCTAACCCCAGGTTGAATGAGAAAAACAAAACAAGGTGCACTGAAAATGATCATCATAATGAGGATGTTGTATGCTCCGCATTTTAACCTGGCATGAAAGGCCAAAATTCTTTGTTCCTTCGATTTTGTAATTGATCTGTCATTCCCTGATTAGAGTAGATATGGCGTAGAGAGGAATGATTTCAATATTTCCATCTCTACCAAAGTTTTCGAGCGAGGAGCGAATCCCTCTTTTCAGGTTCTTTTCCTTCAGGAACAAACGCATGCTCTGCATCTTTCCGCTGTACCCCGACTTAATCTCAACCGGCACCATTTCATCGCCTTGCCTGATCACATAATCAACCTCTGCATTACTGCTCCTTTCCATACGATGCCAGTAGAATAGCTGCGGTTTTTCCATCATTGAAGATGCCTTTATCAATTCAAGTCCTGCATAAATCTCGGCCAGACTTCCCTTATTTACGATTTCCATTTCTTCAACAACCAGATATTCACGGATATTCAAGCCTAGAATGTGTTGAAAAATCCCGGTATCATAAAGTAAAACCTTAAATTTTTTCGAATCCATTTGAGCTCCAAAAGGAAATCCATTTGCTGAAGTGTGATAAACCGGAAATGCCAAACCAGCCATAATCAGTAATTCGAGGGTTTCCTTGATCTGCGGCAGACTGGCCTTCGCCACCACATTCGAATATACAAACTTGGCTCCTGCCTGCTCCACAATACTGGCAAATACCTCCCGGATACGACTTTCAGGCACACGCTTATGGTACTTCGAGAAATCGTCGCGAAGTGAAAGTGTAATGTCGTTAAGTACTCCTATTGCATCGAGCAGGCTATTTTTTTCAACAATCTGACTTACAGCTTCCGGCATACCTCCGGTGAGTAGAAACTGCTGAAAATAATCAGTCAGCTTTTCGTGAAAAACCGGATCTATTGGATTCTCAGATGTTCCCTGGTTAATCATCTCAACATATTGGTCCATGTTATGAGCCAGCAAAAATTCATTAAAAGACAGGGGGTACATAAATAATGAACGGATACGGCCAACGCCAAATGAGGGAAGCTCAGCCAGAGCAAATTCGAGCAGCGAACCTGCAGCAATAACATGCAATCCGGGCTTATTTTCATAAAAAAAACGCAACGACTGGATGGCTCTTGGACAAGCCTGAATTTCATCAAAAAACAAAAGGGATTCACTTTCACGGATTGGCTTCCCATAATATGTTGATAACAGGTTGCTGATCCGTTCCGGATCAAGATTTTGATTGAAAAACCTTGACACATCGGTATCCTTTTCGAAGTTTACCTCAATAAAATTCGAAAATGTTTGGCCAAGTTCACGCACGATAAATGTCTTGCCAACCTGACGGGCTCCACGTAACAAAAGAACCTTTCTGCTTGTTGATTCCTTCCAGCTGAGTAGATGGTTGTAGATATTTCGCCTCATAATCCTGATATTTTCATGTCGTATTTTTTAATTACAACAAAAAGTCAAGGCAAATATAAATATAAAACACGAAAAAGTCAAGGCAAGTTTGCATCTAAAACACGAAAAAGTCAAGGCAAGTTTCTATGACTAAAGAAATTTATGAAAGATTTCTTCCACTTTCTGATCCGGTTCAAGCCAATATCCTTTTAACCCGACAGCAATGGCGCCTTCCACATTTTGACGCGAGTCGTCAATAAATAAAGATTCATCAGGATTGATTCCGGATAACCGGATGATTTCCTGAAACGATTCCGCAGATGGTTTCCTGTATCCTATTTCGTTCGAATGGAAATCTTTTTCGAAGAGAGACGACACTTCAAAGCCATGCTGTTTCCTGAAGTCAGAGTGATATTTATGGACATGAATGGCATTCGTATTGCTGAAAAGGTAGATTTTGTAATTGTTCCGAAGTTTTTTGACCAGTTCGACCCTGATTGCAGGAAAATCGAGCAACATGGCTGTCCATGCCGAATCAATTTCATCAAATGTGACTTGTTCAGGTAGCAATTGAAGTACTCCATTCCGAAATTCATCAGATGAAATTTTGCCTTGTTCCATCAGGTAGAAAATGTCGTGATCATAGGAAAGTCCTTTATCACTAATAAGTTGATGCATACCAAGCTTCCCAAATGCCTCGATTGTCTTTTTGGGGTCGATGTTTAGCAAAACACCTCCCAAGTCAAAAATAATATTCCTGATTCCGTTCAACATTTCCATTCGTTTGTTTTTAATGAGCACAAAAGTCAGAAAAAATCCGGAAAATCAAAGGAACTTTAAGGATCCGATCTTTTTAAAAAATCGGATCCATATCTTTGTAGTCATTCAAAATTTGCACAACTCATGGGAAACCCGCAAACAATCTGGTATAATAAACAACTCAATCTGGTGGAAACCATCGATCAACGTTACCTGCCTTTTCAAAATCTGATTGTTGAACTCCGGATATTGGATGAGGCCAGATTTGCCATCACCGAAATGATTGTGAGAGGTGCACCGCTGATTGGCGTAACTGCAGCGTATGGAATGTTTCTGGCAGCTCTGAATTATTCCGGAGATGATTTGATTGCTGAGATGCAAAAGGCTGCTGAATGGCTGAAATCGTCCAGACCAACGGCGGTCAATCTGGCTTTCGCAGTCGATGAAGCACTTTCTGTGATTTCAGAAAAAATGTCTATTTCAGAAAATATTCAGCTTTTACTCGAATATGCCGAATCATTGAAGCAACGGGAAATTGGGTTCAGTAAAAAAATTGGCCAATTTGGTCTCGAACTGATCCAGTCAATCAGCGAAAATAAAAATGGCGAACCGGTTCAAATTCTAACTCACTGCAATGCCGGCCGGCTTGCCTGTGTGGAATTAGGCACAGCAACTGCTCCAATTTATCTGGCGCACGAAGCCGGCATTCCGATTCATGTCTGGGTCGACGAAACCCGGCCGCGCAACCAGGGAGCACGCCTGACTGCCTGGGAATTGGGCCAAGCCGGTATTCCACACACCATTATCGCTGACAATACCGGGGGACATTTGATGCAACACCAAATGGTGGATCTGGTGATTGTTGGAAGCGACCGAACAACACTGAACGGTGATGTCGCCAATAAAATCGGAACTTATCTGAAAGCCCTTGCCGCCGCTGATAACGGAATCCCTTTTTATGTGGCTTTGCCTTCAACTACGATCGACTGGAATTTAAATGATGGTATTGCTGAAATTCCTATTGAGCAGCGTGATGGGCGTGAAGTTTCGGTATTGGAAGGAATGTTGGGTGACGAAGTGCATGAATTCAGAATATTTCCGGAGAAAAGTCCGGTAGCCAATTACGGATTCGATGTTACTCCAGCCCGCTTAGTCTCTGGCTTAATCACAGAAAGAGGAATATGCAAGGCAAGCCGGGAAAGTATTTTAAATTTGTTTCCTGAAAAAAGATAAACTAATGACTGAAGGATACATCAAATTTAACTGTAACTGGAATCAGAAAGAAATTCCGATTCCGGAGCAATTATTTCATACACTTGAAGAGGAACGTTTCCTGCTTTACGAACTGGGATTGATTGGCGCTTTTCCGGATGGAATTGGTTTTGGAAACATCTCGGTCAGAATAGCAGAAAGCCAGTCGTTCTTTATAACAGGTAGCGCAACCGGTCAGTTTGCCAAACTAAACACAAGCCATTACGCCGTGGTCGATGGTTATAGTTTTGAAAAGAACTCCATTTCCTGCACCGGTCTGACCAAAGCTTCTGCCGAAAGTCTCAGTCATGCTGCCATTTATAAAGTACTTCCGGAAGTTGGTGCCGTAGTGCATATCCACTGCCTCTGGTTGTGGGAAAAACTGCGGAATAATTACCCAACAACATCAGCAGAAATTGAATACGGAACTCCCGAAATGGCACATGATATTGAACGTTTGGCCTCTGAAATGGGAAAGAACGAAGAAAAGATCATTGTTATGGGAGGACACCGGGAAGGTATTCTGGCATTTGGCAGAAATTTAAATGAAGCTGCTACCCAAATATTACACATCTATAACCGATACAAATGATGAATAAAATTGCCATTATTGGCGGTTCCGGCCTCGAAAACCCGGACATTCTTAAAAATGCTACGGAGTTAAAAATAGAAACTCCATTTGGACCAACGTCTTCCGATTTTAAATGTGGAATAATCAATGGCTGCGAAGTCGCCATTCTTTCACGTCATGGCCGTCAACATACGATTCCACCGACACAGGTCAATAACAGGGCCAATATCTGGGCCATCAGGGAAATAGGTTGTACTTACATTCTTGCGACTACCGCATGTGGGAGCCTGCGTCAGGAAATAGGACGTGGTGATTTTGTTGTTCTTGATCAGTTCATCGATTTTACACGGTTCAGGCCGATTACATTTTTTGAATCGTTTGAACCACGTGAGATGAAACATACGCCCATGGCCGATCCTTTCGACAGCTTTCTGCGTTCAAAAATCATTGAAACTGCCAGGGAACTAAAGATGAATATTTTCGAAAAGGGAACTGTGGTTACCATCGAAGGTCCACGGTTTTCCACACGCGCCGAATCGAATATGTTCCGGTTATGGGGAGCTGATGTGATTAATATGTCCACAGCTCCTGAGGCAATTCTGGCCAATGAGTTGGGGATTCCTTATGCAGCCATCGCGATGAGTACCGATTACGATTGTTGGAAAACCGACGAGGCTCCGGTAACCTGGGGCGATGTATTAAAAGTATTCAATCAAAATGTTAGTCATGTAGTTGATTTGCTGACTCATGTGGTCGGCAGGATTTAATCCCCTCTTGGGAAGAATATTTAATTTAACTTTTACTGAAATTTTGATCACCAATTCAGGATTGTTGGCATAGGTTTTGTAATTGAAGATACCTTGAAGGTTGTCTCAAAGCCATGAACAATTTTTAATCGGTCAATTTTTTAGGTTAAAGGAGAAAAGGTTTAAATGAATTGACTTAAAACAGAAAACAATATTAAAATCCATTCCGTAATTTTCGGAGTGGATTTTTTTTTGCGCTCAGTTGTCAAAATTCAGAAGTATCCGAAAACAAAAAAGCTCCTTTCGGAGCTTTCAGATATTATTCGCTGACATGAATCCAGACGCCTGATCGGGGATTTTTATAAAGGAAAGAATTCAGTTCTTTCTGAGCTTCTTCCATAGTTGCAAAACCTTTCATCGCAACCCGGTTTAGTCCCTTAAATATTCCGAGATTTTGTCCCGTGTAACCTTTTTCTTTGAGTTGTTGGATGTATTTATCGGCATTTTCTTCGCTTTTGAAACTTCCCCCGATAATAAAATAACGGAGCTGTTCTGTTTTAGCCGTTGTGACATTCGCTGTATACTCAGCCACATTCTGCTCTTGCGTAATTGATGGTGCCGCAGGAGTATTTTGCATCAGCGTTTCCCACATTCCCATATCAGATTTTGACAGGTATTCTTTGTTGTGCTTCAAAGGAATAAGAGCCATGGCAATCAACAAGGGAACAGCTACAATCATTTTTTTCAGTTTGCGTTTCTGAAAAATTACCGGAATCGGTTCGTGATGTTCAATCCGAAAGGCTGGTTTAGGCACCTGACGCTGATATAGTTTTTCGTAGGAAAAATTCTGTAATCCAAATGAATCAACCAATAGATTTTGTTTCATCTGAGTTTCAAACTGAAGGTTTTCTCTTGAATCGTAATGCAAATAACCAACACCTTCGAAATAAACATTTCTGTTCCGCTCCAGGTTCAGTAAGGTTTCTTCAACAAACCCTTCAAGTTTCTGCTTGGCACTAAAATAGTTAAGTCCCTCTGCTTCTACGATATAATTAATGAGTAAGCCATCATTGGAAATCAGCTTAGTATTGAACGCAAGTTCTTTGGTTGGAGGAAAAAATTGATTGTTCTCGAATGTTGCCGGTTTGTAGTTGGCAACAAATCCACCGAATTCAGGAATGATTACACAATCATTCAGCAACAACAGTTCTTTTATGTATTGATTAATTTCCACGTTTCCCTTGTTTTAACAGTCAAAAGTAAGCAAAATAAGTTTTGTTTCAAGCCAAAGTTTTCAACAGTTCATCTAATTTTATTGTATAGGGAACTTATCGTCGCTTAAAGGCAACTGGGAAGAAGATAATTCCTAAATTTGCTGTTCACAGTAAACAGGTCATAACATGAAACAAATTTTAGTTACCGGAGGTACCGGATACATTGGCTCGCATACGGCAGTCGAATTGCAGAATGCGGGTTATGAAGTGATTATTGTTGATAACCTTTCAAATTCAAGTCTGGAAGTGTTAGATGGGATTGAAAAAATCACCGGGATTCGTCCCGCTTTTGAACAATTTGATTTGACAGAAAAAGATAAGGTTGATGCTTTTTTTACTAAATATAAAAACATTGATGCGATTATTCATTTTGCAGCGTCGAAGGCTGTGGGTGAGTCGGTTGCCAAGCCATTGATGTACTACCGGAACAACCTGGTATCGTTGATCAACCTGTTAGATGCCATGGATCAGTTCAATGTTCCGGGATTAGTATTCAGCTCATCGTGTACGGTTTACGGTCAGCCTGAAATTTTGCCTGTGACTGAAAAGGCTCCGATTCTGAAAGCAAATTCTCCTTACGGAAATACCAAACAGGTTTCAGAAGAGATTATTCAGGATACACTGACGGCCTGCCCAAAATTAAACGCCATAGCTCTTCGGTATTTTAATCCGGTTGGAGCACATCCAACGGCTTTGATCGGAGAACTTCCACTGGGAGTTCCACAAAACCTGGTTCCTTTTATCACCCAGACTGCTGCCGGATTACGTCAGCAACTTAGTGTTTTTGGTGACGACTACAATACTCCGGATGGAACTGCTGTCCGCGATTATATTCATGTGGTTGATTTGGCCAAAGCTCATGTGGTCGCTGTAAGTCGGCTGGTTGAATCGAAAAATAAGAAATCGTTTGAAGTGTTCAATCTTGGAGCCGGGGAAGGTTTGAGTGTGCTTGATGTTGTCAAATCGTTTGAAAAAGTTTCAGGAAAAAAGCTGAATTATAAAATTGTTGCCCGGCGAGCTGGTGATATTGAAAAAGTTTACGCGGACACCACTTTTGCCAATGAAGAATTAGGCTGGAAAGCAACAAGTTCATTGGACGATATTCTGGCTTCGGCCTGGAAATGGGAAAAAAAGATTCGCGGAATTGAATAATATATTGGATAAATAAGTATAAATAAAGGTCTGCTAATTATTTGCAGGCCTTTATTATTTCCAACAGGATCTTTGATTTTCTGTTTAAATACGTATTTTTGATTTTCACTGAAAAATAAAGGAATGAAAACAATTCTCATTACCGGAGGTGCCGGATTTATTGGCTCACACGTTGTGCGCCTGTTTGTAAATAAATATCCTGAATATAAAATTGTCAATCTCGACAAGTTAACGTACGCCGGAAATCTGGCAAATCTGACTGACATTGAGAATAAACCGAACTACGAATTCATAAAAGGCGATATTGTTGATGCCGAGTTTATCCTGAAACTTTTTGTGGAAAGGCAATTCGACGGAGTGATTCACCTGGCGGCCGAGTCGCATGTTGATCGTTCAATTACCAACCCAACAGAATTTGTATTCACCAACGTGATTGGAACGGTTAACTTACTGAACGCTACTCGCCAAATCTGGAAAGACAATACTGAAGGCAAACGTTTCTATCACATTTCGACCGATGAAGTGTATGGAAGTCTGGGTGCTGAAGGCATGTTTACCGAAGAAACCGGTTACGATCCGCACAGTCCGTATTCGGCCTCAAAAGCCAGTTCCGATCATTTTGTACGTGCCTACCACGATACTTTCGGAATACCAGCTGTTGTTTCAAACTGCTCGAACAACTACGGTTCTTTTCAATTTCCTGAAAAACTGATTCCACTTTTTATCAACAATATCAAACACAACAAAGCCTTACCGGTTTACGGCGAAGGCCTCAATATTCGCGATTGGTTGTGGGTTGAAGATCATGCCCGGGCTATTGACCTGATTTTCCATCAGGGCAAAAACGGCGACACCTACAACATTGGCGGACACAACGAATGGACGAACATTGATTTGATCAAGGTGATGTGCGGCATTATGGATCGCAAACTCGGCCGCAAGGAAGGAACTTCGGAAAAACTGATCACCTACGTGAAAGACCGTGCCGGACATGATTTACGCTATGCCATCGACTCCTCCAAATTACAAAAAGAACTCAAATGGGTTCCAAGTCTGCAGTTTGAAGAAGGACTGGAAAGAACAATCGACTGGTATCTGGCAAACACCGAATGGATGGAAAATGTAACCAGCGGCGATTACCAGAGCTATTACGACAAACAATATAAGAACAGGTAATTCAGATGTAATTTAATCGCATTTAGTCCGGGGTTCACTTCAATGAAGCCCGGACTTTTTTTTGGATAAATAGTTGGAATCACAGCACAATAAGTTTCGTGATTGAAGAAAATGGGAATAAATGGGCTAACGAAATTTCGTGAACCCATTTATTCCCATTTATACCGACTAAGAAATATCTAATCACCCGAAAAAAAGTTTTAAAGCCGATTACGAAAAATCCAAACCCAGTTTATACTGATTATCTGACGAATAGAAATTTCTATTCAGTATTTTTTTTGCCCAAAACCAAAATTGAAATTTCCGGAGGTCAAAAAAATGGATAAAATGGATTTACAAATATTCAGCGAGCCAATCTAACTTGTTTTTGATACGGTGCTTTATATTGGAATGAAATCCTGAGTTTTTTGACTTTGTAGCTTAGTCTCTTTGTGTTTCTTGTTTTTTCCGGTACCCAAGCCACCAGATAAAGAACCCGCTGATCAACACAATCAGGATACAAATTCCGGCCAGCGGAACGTACAGAATATAGAACAAGCCAACCAGTGGTTCGAAGATGCGGCCGGTGTGAACTTCGAGCGATAAGTTCCATAAAGAGATTGGGCTTTTGCTTATAATCTCCGGACTCATCGCTCCAAAATGAGCATTATTTCGGATGGGCAAAACACCCAAATTGTAATCGAAATAGAATTCATTTCCTGAAGGATCGGTAAACCAACCGTCAATCATGTCTTTCGATATGGGCGGTCCCGCAACCTGAGGTGCCTGATACCGATTTCCGGAGAGGTAATCAACCAGTTGCCCGCTAAACGGATTCCACAAAAATAAACCGTTGAATGAGCCAATCAGATAAGTGCTCTCGCCTGTTTTCTCCAGCACATTGCAGCCCATCACACTCACCGGAGGCTCGTTCATTAGCCGGTGCATTGGTTCCTGAAAATTTTCATCCGTATAAAAAATACCATCACTGGTTGAGAAAATGAAAATATGTTGCTGCTCATCGTACAAAACACGCCGAAGCTTGTCGTACCATGGATTTGGCGAGCTGAGGACTGTTCCGGGAATGGGCATAATTACAGAATTGGCAATCGTAATCAGCAGTGGCGGACGCAAAAACATTCCAGTGATTGTCACAACGATCAGGAATGGAATAAAAATCCAGCCCAGTTGGTTGTGCCAGTGTAGATTGGTCTTTCGTGCAAATACAAGTTTGCTGTTCTCTTTCTTCCTTTTCTTTCTGTTTTTCATCCATTTCGAAAAAATGAAATGCATCAATCCGGTGAGCGAAATAAGCAGAATGGCCAGTCCAAACAAATCAACCACAAGCTTCCCAAGCGATCCCCAAATTTCGCCACTATGCAGAAGCCAAAGTGTTTTAAATAAACTCACTTTCCGGTTAGATCTTTCATTTGAAGGTATTGCAATCGACTGAAACGTTTTCTCATCTTCCGATTTCAGCAAATAAGAACGGGTTTGAACCAGCACTTCATTCTGTTTCAGAATTAAATCAGTGATCCGTTCTTCAGAAACAGGAAGCGATACTTTTTGCCATTGGTGTTCCTGAACCGAATATTGGTACAATCCGAAATAAGTTCCGGCAAAAAGTTTTCCTTCCGGAGTTTTCATCATTTTGCTGACCTTCCGGTTATCAATTCCTTTGGGGAATCCTGCATTCCAATCCTGAAAGGTTTTAAACTGATCGGTGCTGAGCCAAATTCCAATGTTCCCGTATATCAAGGCCGAATCAGCGCTCAGCTGGCAAACCGACTTCACTGATCCCTTATTCCAGTTTTGGTAGCTGTACTCATCAGGCAGTCGTGAACGACTGATGTCAACCGACGAAATCAAACTTCGGTGATTCATGAATATTCCTGAAATGGTAAACAGAATCACAAAAATAGTAATCGCAATTCCAGGCCATTTATGGAATTTCCGTAGTTTTTTGAGTATTGTATTCTTCGTCATGGATCGATTTGAACAAACACAAAAATAGAAAGACGAATGAATTAAGCCTGTAACAATAGTTACATTCCAGCTGATTTTTTTCTGTTTTAACTTTTGTCTTTTAACTTTTGCTTTGACCGTAGGTAGACAAGTCCATTTTTCTATTTTTGTACAATCAATTAATTAAGATTAATTATGAAGGTTTTCAAATTTGGAGGCGCCTCCGTTAGCTCTGCCGAAGCAGTTCGCAATTCGGTCAATATTTTAAGAATGTATCCCGGGAATTTGGTTTTGGTGATTTCGGCCATGGGAAAAACAACCAATGCACTCGAAATTGTTGCCCGCCGATACTTCAATCAGGATGAGGAAATGTGGCTGGCATTTCAGGAAGTAAAAACCTATCATGATAAAATAATCGCTGAACTTTGGGGCAAAGAGACAGAACTTCAGGAAATTGAAAATCTTTTTGACCTTTTAAGTAAGCACCTCAAAGGAGAACCATCGTTGAATTTCGACTACGAATACGACCAGATTGTGGCTTTCGGAGAACTGCTTTCAACTCTGATTATCAGTTTGTATTTCAACAAAACAGGCTTAAAAAACCGATGGATCGACGCACGGAATTGCCTGAAAACAGATGATCAGTATCGCGAATCGAATCTCAACTGGGAGTTGTCGGAGCAATTGTGTAAACCTGTTTTTACGTTCGAATCGGAGGATTTGTATATTACCCAGGGATTTATTGGAGGAACGCTTACCTATCAAACCACGACATTCGGTCGCGAAGGATCGGATTACACCGCTGCCATTCTGGCTAATCTGCTCGATGCCGAAAGTGTGAGCATCTGGAAAAATGTTCCAGGAATTATGAATGCCGATCCTGATTTTTTCCCCAATACTCAGAAACTCGAAGAATTGTCGTACAAGGAGGCCATTGAACTTTCATATTCCGGAGCAAAAGTCATTCACCCGAAAACGATTAAACCACTTCAGAATAAAAATATCCCACTGTTTGTTAAATCGTTTCTTGAACCTGAAAAGGAAGGAACGATTATTCATGCATCAGAACATCCGCTCGAACTGGTTCCTGTATTCATCGTAAAAAACAACATGGCGCTGATTACCCTGACACCCGCTGACTTCTCTTTTATAAGCATTACCAGTGTTTCTGATGTCTTCAGCTTGTTTGCAAAGTACCGTCTGAAAGTTGGTCTTTTGCAACAGTCGGCAATCGATCTTTCACTGGCTTTCGATGAACCTGAACAGGGAATTGACAAGTTGATCAGCCAGTTGCAGCAAAAATTTGAGGTGAAATACAATACGGGGCTCGATCTGGTAACTATTCGTTATTATACTCCGGAAGCTGTTGCACAAATCTCTGACGACCGAATAATTTACATCGAGCAGAAAAGCCGGAGAACCGCGAGAATATTGTTGAAATAGAAGACTAATGTTTTCTACGAAAAGAGCAGCCATCAAATTAGATATTGACGTGATGTCAGGGTATGAGTCAATTTCACGTCATCCGTTTCTTTACACCTGAGCTTTCCGGTAAAATTTCAGGACAAAAAAAAGCTCCGATGGAAAACCATCAGAGCTTTTTTTATACATTTTTTGTGTAACCAATAGAATTTTACCTCTTCGTAAAAGATGAGGTCCCTATTGGATTTAATCCTTCAGTTTTGCACTTAAGAATTCGCGATTCATACGGGCAATATTTGAAAGCGAAATATTCTTTGGACATTCAACTTCGCAGGCGCCTGTGTTTGTACAGTTTCCAAATCCAAGTTCGTCCATTTTAGCGACCATTGCTTTGGCACGACGGGAGGCCTCAATGCGACCCTGTGGCAACATAGCCAGGTGGCTAACTTTCGCCGACACGAACAACATGGCAGAACCGTTTTTGCAGGCTGCAACACATGCTCCGCAACCAATGCATGATGCCGAATCCATTGCTTCATCAGCTTCCACTTTACGAATCGGGATAGCGTTAGCATCCGGAACACCTCCAGTGTTCACTGAGACATAACCTCCCGCAGCAATGATTTTATCGAAGGCTCTGCGGTCGACCATCAAATCATTGATGACCGGGAACGCTGTTGAACGCCAAGGTTCGATTGTAATGGTCTGCCCGTCTTTAAATTTACGCATGTGCAACTGGCAGGTCGTTACATCGTCATCCGGTCCGTGTGGACGGCCATTGATGTATAACGAACACGTTCCGCAAATACCTTCACGGCAATCGTGGTCGAATGCGACTGGTACTTTGTTTTCATTGATAAGCTGCTCATTGAGCATGTCCATCATTTCGAGGAACGAGCTATCAGTTGAAACATTGTTGACTTTATAGGTTTCGAAACGGCCTTTCGCTTTGGAACCGTTCTGACGCCAAACCTTAAGCGTGAGATTTATTGTATTTTCCATGATTGATCTCTTTTAAATAGCCATTACTTGTAATTACGCTGAACCATTTTTACGCTCTCGTAAACCAATTCTTCCTTGTGAAGTTCAGGGGTTTGTTTATCACCTTTATATTCCCAGCATGAAACATAGGCAAATTTGTCATCCTGACGAAGTGCTTCGCCTTCCGGAGTCTGGTATTCTTCACGGAAGTGACCACCGCATGATTCTTCGCGGCTGAGCGCGTCACGGGCCATCAGTTCACCAATTTCGATAAAATCAGCCAAACGGCTTGCTTTTTCCAGTTCAACATTCATTCCGGTCATATCGCCCGGGATACGAACGTTTGTCCAGAACTCTTTTTTAATGGCAGCAATCTTTTCAATGGCATCTTTCAACCCTTCCTGGTTACGTGCCATACCAACGAAATCCCACATTACCAAACCGAGTTCTTTGTGCAGGTTGTCAACTGAACGTTTTCCCTTGATGCTCATCAGTTTTTCGAAGCGGTCTTTAACAGCTTTCTCTGCTTCTGCAAACTCAGGCTCGTTGGTTGTCATGCGTTGAGTATGTATTTCGTCAGACAAATAATTCTGAAGAGTGTATGGCAAAACGAAATAACCATCGGCCAATCCCTGCATTAAAGCTGAAGCTCCAAGTCGGTTTGCACCGTGATCGGAAAAGTTAGCTTCCCCGCAGCAGAACAAACCTTCAATGTTTGTTTGCAATTCATAATCAACCCAAAGACCGCCCATCGTGTAATGCATGGCAGGGTAAATCATCATGGGTGTTTCGTATGGATTTTCGTCTACGATTTTGTTATACATCTGAAACAGGTTGCCGTACCGATCTTCGATGGTTTTTTGACCCAATCGTTCGATCGACGATTTGAAATCGAGATATACCGCTAATCCGGTACCAACGCCGAATCCGGCATCGCAACGTTCTTTTGCTGCACGGGAGGCAACATCGCGTGGTACGAGATTCCCAAATGCAGGGTAACGACGTTCCAGGTAGTAGTCACGATTTTCTTCGGCAATTTGTGTTGGTTTCAATTTTCCTGAACGTATGGCTTCAGCATCTTCTTTCTTTTTCGGAACCCAGATGCGCCCATCATTACGCAGTGATTCTGACATCAGGGTCAGTTTACTCTGTGATTCGCCATGAACAGGAATACAGGTTGGATGAATCTGAGCATAACAAGGATTAGCAAACATGGCTCCTTTTTGGTAGGCTTTAATCAAGGCAGATCCGTTTGAACCCATTGCATTTGTTGACAAAAAGAAGGTATTTCCGTACCCACCGGTTGCTAATACAACTGCATGTGCAAAATGACGATGCAACTCTCCGGTAACCAGATCGCGTGAAATGATACCGCGTGCTTTGCCGTCAACGATTACAATGTCAACCAACTCGGTACGGGTATGCATGGTAACTGTGCCTAAGTTGACCTGACGCATTAAAGCCTGGTAAGCACCAAGCAGCAATTGCTGACCGGTTTGACCTTTGGCGTAAAACGTACGGCTGACCTGAGCACCACCGAACGAACGGTTGTCGAGTAAACCACCATATTCGCGGGCAAACGGAACACCTTGTGCCACACATTGGTCGATGATTTCGTTGCTCACTTCAGCCAAACGGTGAACGTTGGCTTCGCGGGCACGGTAGTCGCCCCCTTTGATGGTATCATAAAACAAACGGAAAACAGAGTCTCCATCGTTTGGATAGTTTTTTGCGGCATTGATTCCGCCCTGTGCAGCAATGGAATGGGCGCGACGTGGTGAATCCTGTATGCAGAAATTTTTAACATTGAACCCCATTTCTCCGAGAGAAGCAGCAGCAGAAGCTCCGGCCAGACCAGTCCCGATGATGATGATATCCAGTTTACGTTTGTTGGAAGGGTTCACCAGTTTCTGGTGATCTTTATAATTGTTCCATTTTTGGGCTAATGGCCCTTCAGGAATTTTTGCATTCAATTTACTCATGTTTCAGTTTTTTAAAGAATTAGAAAAACAGGTATTGCGCCAGGGCAATTACAGTGAACCCACCACCAAGAATAATGGCGACAACATTACTGATTACTCTCATCCGTGGCATCCATATTGAATTGTTCCAGCCAATAGTCTGGAATGATGACCAAAAACCGTGAGACAGGTGAAATGCAAGCGCTACGGATCCAACGATATAGGCTATCACAATTGGTAAGCTTTTAAAAGTTTCGTGGACCAGTGCATAAGCATTTTCTCCTTTAGCCGTTGCGCCAAAGAATGGAAATTCAACTTCACTTGGTTCCCAGGCTGTGTAGCCTTTCATCTTCAGGAAAAAGTTGAAGATGTGAACGGCCAGGAATGAGAAGATAACAATACCCAGTACCAACATATTCTGTGAAGCGAATGATACACCAGATGTTTTATTTCCTGAAGCATAACTTTGCGACCCACGCGCTTTCCAGTTCTGAAATGTCAGAATCAAGGAATAAATGATGTGTACTAAAAAACCTAAAGCCAGCGTTGGCTCAATGATTTTAATCAAAGGGTTAGTTCCCATGAAATGTACTCCGGCATTAAACATCTGACCAGTTTCAAATCCCATGCAGCTATCGAGCAGCAGGAAAGAATTCAGAATCAAATGCACAAAGAGGAACAAAATCAGGAACAAACCAGTAACGCTCATCAGGAGTTTCCGTCCAATAGAGGCAGTCAGTAAATTGCTCATAGAATAACAGATTTTTATTTTAATAATAGACTCATTTTAATTTGCCCGACAAAAGTAGAGTTAACAGGCAACACATACAATAAAATGTTGTGCAAAATAGCTAATTTATAATGTTTCTAAGCACAAAGAGCCTATAGTTAGACGAATGAATTTATACAATGTTAAAATTCAGCGATTTTCCCATAGCAAAAAAATAAGTTGTTTCATTTTTGCATAAACAGCATATTTGCATATTTTTGCAGCACCTTAAAAGGAAGTACAAGAATCAGGATTAAAAAATACGGTTTCATAGTTCAACGGATAGAATAGCGGTTTCCTAAACCGTAGATCCGGGTTCGATTCCCGGTGAGACCACTTTTAAAATAAACTCGTAATTGAAATTCAGTTAGTTACGGTATTTTATTTTGCCACTTGCACAGCATTTGCACAACTTGTGGAAATTCACATTAAATACTTCACTATTTTCCGAAACGTTCATTGCAATTGCTGAACAGTTAATTAATCTTTCGGTGAAACCAAAAATAGCATTTATATCTTAATATTTCAATACTGCTCTCGAAGAGCAAAAGCCCAATCGATTTTTTGAGTCTTGGACTTTCCCCATTTTAATTAATTTATCAATTTGATTGAATGCCGTAATGAATGTTCTTTGAATTGTCCGGCCTTTTCTCCGGTGAATACCATTACAAGCAAACTGAATCCGGATTGATTCATAAAATACAACGGATATTGTTTTTCTCGTTTTTCGTAGCTGGATAAATAGAAATATTTGGTGGCTGAATTTTGAGCCGCCAATTTTGGCTTGTCCTCCATTACATCTGCGTGATTCTTTTCCAAACTTTATTTTCTGAATACCACCAGAAGTAAGGGTATCGGTAATAACGACACCCTTTATCGAAAGCCTTGATTTGCACGCTCCACAATTTTGGTGAACGTCACAAAGTCCATATTCTCAATAAATTCAAATCTTTCAATACGGTCTTTAATCCACGTTGAGAAATCTCTTCCTACTTCGAGGTAATAATGCAATTCTCTTGCGCTGACTACCTTTTGACCTTTATGGTCATGAATTTTTAAAAGTTCGTTCATGGTTTTTAGTTTAAGCAGTTCTGGTTACTTTTACTGTATTGTCCTCACCATTCTTTTTCTTTGTAAGTTGATGAGTGAAAGTACTGAGCGCAATTTTGCGCTGAGCCTATTACGGTGTACATTCCTGATTCCGTTACAAAGATCATATTTGACTTTCTTCCTATCGAATCGACATCTTCAATTGAACTGAAGTCGTCAAAATCTACTCTTTTTTTAACTTCAGTAATATTTGACAATAGTTCGTTCAAAAAGTAATAATATTTAAGCGGCCATTGTGCCGAAATTCAATAGTTCATTGACATGTTGACGATTTTTGATTGAGTTCGGGTTAATAGCGAACATGCGAAAAAATCTGGATAA
>Ga0209386_1000012_pt1 | contig 113726 bp, 106 predicted proteins | sample NGEPertwo_FD_184510 | JGI IMG/M metagenome (GOLD analysis project Ga0209386, IMG submission 184510) | Arctic peat soil microbial communities from the Barrow Environmental Observatory site, Barrow, Alaska, USA - NGEE Permafrost154B-two... | ecosystem: Environmental > Terrestrial > Soil >...
TCTTTTGTAGAGACGCACGGCCGTGCGTCTCTGTGAACATCCTGGTAATCTGATTAATCTGAAATATCCGGAAACGCAGCACCGTGCGCATATAAGAATATCGGTGTTGAAATGCATGGAGACGCACAGCCGTGCGTCTCTACGAACATCCCTTGATATCTGATTAACCTGAAATATCCGGCGGAGGATTTTGACAGTGATCCTGCCGGTGATTCATTGTATTCTTCCGCAGAAATGTCAGATGACCCCTATGGAAATACTGGTTCTGAAAATGAGATCTGGGTAATCCGCAGTATAGACGCAGGACCCTCTTTTGTAAAGACGCACGGCCGTGCGTCTCTGTGAACATCGGTGTTGAATTGCATGGAAACGCATCGCCTCGCGTCTTTACGCACATCCCAGGTGTCTCTGATTAACCTGAAATATCCGGCGGAGGATTTTGACAGTGATCCTGCCGGTGATTCATTGTATTCTTCCGCAGAAATGTCAGGTGACCCCTATGGAAATACTGGTTTAAAAAAACGAGATCGGGCTAATCCGCTGTATAGACGCAGGACCCTCTTTTGTAAAGACGCACGGCCGTGCGTCTCTGTGAACATTGGTGTTGAAATGCATGGAGACGCACGGCTGTGCGTCTCTGTGAACATCGGTGTTGAAATGCATGGAGACGCACCGCCTCGCGTCTCTACGAACATCCCTTGATATCTGATTAACCTGAAATATCCGGCGGAAGATTTTGACAGTGATCCTGCCGGTGATTCATTGTATTCTTCCGCAGAAATGTCAGGTGACCCCTATGGAAATACTGGTTCTGAAAATGAGATCTGGGTAATCCGCAGTATAGACGCAGGACCCTCTTTTGTAAAGACGCACGGCCGTGCGTCTCTGTGAACATCCTGGCTGTCTGATTAATCTGAAATGTCCGGAGGCGAACCGTGGTGCGTCTTTACGCATGGAAACAATAAATTGCAGAAGCTTGAAATCAATAGCTGGGATCCTTCTGTAAAATGCGAAGCCAAATAGTAAGCTCCTTCACAACCCAAACAAAAGAATTGGAATAAATATGCTTAATGAGAGTGAAAACTCAGAAAAGCACTTTACTTTTGGGGATATTTACTAGTTGGAAGCAATTTTGACAGACATCAAATTAACATTGAAATGCTAACAAAACTTATAGAACGATGCAGACAGACAATTTATTAAAACAAATAAGTTTCATAAAAGAGATTGACAAGTTAAAATACATTCAACGTAAGACTAAATTATTCAATAGCGACAGACCGGAAAATGACGCTGAACACAGTTGGCATTTAGCGATGATGACAATTGTATTGGCAGAACATTCGGACAAGCCAATTAACGTTCTTAAAGTTTTGAAAATGGTTTTAATCCACGACATTGTAGAAATTGATGCAGGCGATATTTTTATTTATGACTCTACAAAAAGTCACACAAACACAGAAGAAGAACTTAAAGCAGCCAAACGAATTTTTGGACTTTTACCGACAGAACAAGCAGAAGAATGTATTGCAATTTGGAAAGAATTTGAAGAAGGGATGACTGATGAAGCAAAATTTGCAAAAGCAATGGACCGATTTGAACCTTTGCTGCAAAACACTTCAAATAATGGTGGAACCTGGAAAGAATTTAATGTATCCTATCAAAAAGTTTATGAGAAGAAAAAAGCAATTAAAAACGGATCGACAGCAATTTGGGACTACGCCGATAATTTACTAAACGAAAGTGTGGACAGAGGAATTCTAATAAAATAAGTGACTGACTTAGAAGAAAAACTGCTGCCAAGAGCTAAATACCCGCAAGTCGGGTTTTCCGCCAAAGCGGACAGGTGGTGCTTCGTTAGATAAAAGCAGCACTTCGCGGGAAGTTCATCGGCAAATGTTTCTGATGCTATAGCATAATCGTCAGAGATTTGGGCTAAAAAAGAAATAGTTTTCACCACTTAATATCTATTTAAAGAAAATCAAACGATGAAAAATTTAAAATTAGCTTTCGTATTTCTTTTATCCATTTTTATTGGAGAACAAGTCAATGCCCAGGACTGGGCCAATTTTGAACGTTACAGAAGTGATAACGAAAAAATTGGAATGCCTCAAACGGATGAAAACAGAGTCGTTTTTATGGGCAACTCAATTACTGATGGTTGGATTACCAATTGCCCGGATTATTTTTCGGACAATCCCTATGTTGATCGTGGAATAAGCGGACAAACGACTCCACAGATGCTCGTTCGGTTTAGGGCTGATGTTATTAATCTGAAGCCGGTTGTTGTTACTATTTTGGCCGGTACAAATGATATTGCAGGCAATACAGGCCCTTCAACTCTTGAAATGATAGCCGATAATATTTTTTCGATGGCTGAACTGGCAAAGTCTAATGGGATTAAAGTAATTCTCAGTTCTGTTTTACCGGTATACGATTATCCATGGAAACCAGGTCTTGAGCCAGCTGACAAGATTGTACAACTAAACGAAATGATAAAAACGTATGCTGATAGTCACAAGATGTTATATCTTGACTATTATTCATCAATGGTTGATGATCGAAAAGGCATGAAGGCCGAGTATTCGAAAGATGGCGTTCACCCCAACAAAGCCGGCTACGAGGTAATGATGGATCTTTGCACTCAGGCCATTCAAGAAGTATTGGTCAATCCATAAGTTTGGAGAAACAAGCCTGGCGAAGTATCAAATTCAGGCTGAAAATTAAAAGTACAGTAAGCAGCGGATTTTAAATGGTTTAGCAACATTTAAACTCCGCTGCTTGTCGTTTGCATTTCTGGTTTCGGTGTTTCGTTGAAAGGGGTAGGATAGGTGCGTCTTTACGAACATCGGGCTGTCTGATGAATCGGAACTGTCCGGTAGAAGAATTTTTGACTGTCATCCTACCGATAATTCATTTTATTTTCCCTCAGGAATGTTCGCTGACCCCTATGGAAATGCTTGTTAATAAAAACGAGATCGGGCTAATCCGCGGAATAGACGCATGGCCCTCTTTTGTAGAGACGCACGGCCGTGCGTCTCTGTGAACATCCTGGTAATCTGATTAATCTGAAATATCCGGAAACGCAGCACCGTGCGCATATAAGAATATCGGTGTTGAAATGCATGGAGACGCACGGCCGTGCGTCTCTACGAACATCCCTTGATATCTGATTAACCTGAAATATCCGGTGGAGGATTTTGACAGTCATACTACCGATGATTCATTTTATTCTCCCTCAGAAATGTCCGGTGATTCCTATGGAAATGAAGGTTCTGAAAACGAGATCGGGCTAATCCGCTGTATAGACGCAGGGCCCTCTTTTGTAGAGACGCACGGCCGTGCGTCTCTACGAACATATGTATATCTGAAATATCCGAAAACGCAACGCCGTGCGTCTCTGCGAACATCCCGGGGTAACTGATTAACCTGAAATTCCCGACGGAGGATTTGGACAGTCGTCCTGCCGGTGATTCATTGTGTTTTTCCGCAGAAATGTCAGGTGATTCCTATGGAAATGCTGAAAAAAAAACGAGATCTGGGTAATTCGCATTAGAGATGCATGGCCCTCTTTTGTAGAGACGCACGGCCGTGCGTCTCTGTGAACATCCTGGTAATCTGATTAATCTGAAATATCCGGAAACGCAGCACCGTGCGCATATAAGAACATCGGTGTTGAAATGCATGGAGACGCACGGCCGTGCGTCTTTACGAACATCCCTTGATATTTGATTAACCTGAAATATCCGGTGGAGGATTTTGACAGTCATCCTACCGATGATTCATTTTATTCTCCCTCAGAAATGTCCGGTGATTCCTATGGAAATGAAGGTTCTGAAAACGAGATCGGGCTAATCCGCTGTATAGACGCAGGGCCCTCTTTCGTAGAGACGCACGGCCGTGCGTCTCTACGAACATATGTATATCTGAAATATCCGAAAACGCAACGCCGTGCGTCTTTACAAAAGGAACCAACAAATTATAATCCTGCCGTTTTATTTTCATAATTATTTCACAGTTTATCATTATTGATGTTATTTTTTTGATAAATTAGTACAGGTTTTAAATCATATTCATCAGGCACGAATAAGCGGTAGAAAACCACCTTTGTTTCCAAAACGAAAATAGCATTGAAAATCCATTCGCAAAGTGCGAAAGCCTCAACCGGAGTCAGGAGAACCATTCGCAAAGTGCGAAAGCTCCAGACGGTGTCCGGGGAACCATTCGCAAAGTGCGAAAGCTCCAACTGGTGTCAAGAGAACCATTCGCAAAGTGCGAAAGCCTCAACCGGTGTCCAGCGGAACTTTCGCAAAGTGCGAAAGCTGTAAAACGATCAAAGTGTATATAATCGAAGTCAAATATTCTACATAGTATTGAACTAAAAACCCAAGTACAATGAAAACAAAAGAGTTTAGACCTGTGCATTTGAATCACCTGTCCATCGACAATTTATTTTCGCTCAGCAAATCGACCATTGAGTATGCCAGCCCTCTTAGGGAAAGCATCGGCGAATTGCCCAAAGTAACACTTAACCAGCTCGAAACCGACAACAAGGCCATGGGCATGCAAATGAACAAGGCATTGAAGAGCTCACTGACCCAACAAGTGAGCGAACTTGACCTCGAATGCGACGACCGGTTCGCTGAAATTAAGCGCAACGTGAGTACCAACCTGCAGGGCCGCGATCCTGAAAAGAAAGCAGCGGCTGGGGAACTGAAAATCTTTCTCACTCCGTATTGGGACTCCGACTCGAAGCCATTAAACACCCAGACAAGCCTTACTACGGAGATGTTGGGCAAGATCAAGGCCAGCGAAACCTTAAAAGCACATGCTGCAACCATTGACATCACCGGTATGATGGCCGGGCTTGAAACCGCGAATACTGCCTTAAGCACACTTTACCAAAACCGCAACGAGCAGAGTGCCGCCCTTGAAGGTCCTTCGGCCACCAGCCTGAGATCGGCAACAGTCAAAAGCTACGAACAGTTTTGCACCGCACTGGAGCAAGCCGTTAATTACACGCCCTCTGATATTCTGAACGGCCTGTTTAATCAAATCGACGAATTGCGTAAAGCCTACGCCCGTCTGATCCACAAAAAAGACACGGAAGAAGCCAGCGCGGTTGTAGCCGAATAATACCGCACCAACTAGTGTCGTGTTAATGAGCTTTTGACGGATCGTCATGCCGAACTTCCTGCCCGCTCGCTTGGCAGGCGGGGTTTCGGCATCTCTAAATAGCGTGAGACCCTGAAACAAGTTCAGGGTGACTGGTACTTGACAAAGCCAAGCTAACGCAACACTAGTTTAGCTATTCCCGGCAGTGGTTTAAGCTGCCGGGAATTTTTTTACGTTGCAAATGAGGGGAAGAACAGTCAGGTAGAGTGCAGATAAAAAAACAGCGATAAAACCATAATAAATTTGTTTTATAAACATAACCTCTTACTTTTAACAGTGCAAAAAATAAAAGTAGATAAGGCAATAAAAATCGATCTCATAAAGAAAAAAAGCATCGGGGATAGTACTATAAACTTGATGCAATTTACTCGTGTTGTGTTAACGAGCTTTTGACGGACCGTCATGCCGAACTTGTTTCGGCATCTCTAAATAGGATGAGACCCCAAAATAAATTCGGGGTGACTGGTACTTGACAAAGCCAGGCTAACGCAACACTAGTTGTCTGTATTTGTAGTTCATGCTTACCAATAAGGAGATAGTTAAATGGAAGAAAGTTTCTTACAAGAAATATTGATTGAAAAAATAAAAACTGAATCATTTCTGGAATCAATTGGAAATATTCAAAGTCTTGAAGATGCACTAAAAATTGACCATGACCCAAATACAATTCCTGATTTTTCAATTGACCATTTATTGAAACGGAAATATTCAAAATCTGCTAAAAGCGTTTTAAAAACATTAACTTGTTATGAGTTAATAAGCGGAGATAAGATTAAAAATATTTCATTAGATAAGAGTGAAAGACTCTTTCCTGATTGTTTATTATTCAATTACGAAACAAATGAAATTGTAGTAATTGAAAATAAAATAAGTAAACAGACAGAAAGAGAAGCTGTAACAGAATTACTAGGATATAGTCAAGAAATAAGGAATAATTTACCCTTTATTTCGGATTTCGATATTAGCTATATTATTATTTCAACAGAGTTTAACACCTTACTTGACCATTCTATTTCAGCACAAATTCTGAGTACGGAAAGCAAAATCCTATGTCTGAAAGCAACAGAAAATAAGCAGCAAGTTGATTTTGATGTTCATTTTCCAAAATCATGGACTAATATCGGACAAGATGTCTTGCCTGCCAGCTCATTTATGAGTTACACTTTATGTCTAAAGAAAAAAAATGATGTTGATATCTCATATGCTAATATAGTACAGCTAGCAACAGATTTGATAAGTTTTGATGCAAATCAAAATAAGTGCAGTGGTTTTTGTATTGCTTGGGAAAATGGAATTGCTGATTGTTTTGATTTCGACTTTGGAATCTCGATTTATTCAATCAATCCATTTGTGTTTTTGCCAAAAGCGATTGAATTAGGGTTTGATATAAATGAAAAGTCAAAGTTTTCTGCATTTATTCTTGAAAAGGTTGAAAATAGTGGAGTTGAACAGACACCTAATTCACTTTTTCGTATTGCAGACAGAGCAAAACAATTATTGGACAGATACTTCATTGCTAAATGGGATAGAAATACCACTTGGGAACAGGACTTAGATGATGAATATTATAAATTACAACGTTTCCCTGTGTTTGTTGAATCTTTTGGCGTTATAGGAGACTTTCTTCGATATTTCTATTATCATCCAGCGGTCGGAAATCATTTTTTTCATGAAAAGGAGTTACTAAATAGTAGTCCAAATATTCCGCGAATTGCATTACAAATAATCAATATAATTACAGGGAATTACCTTTTTAAGAAAGGTCACTTCTCGGCAAAAGATGTTTTCCTATTTGGTAGACAGTTATACCTATACAGCTATGCTTGTCAAACTGCTTTAGAAACTTCAGAAGATAATATGATTAGTAATGAAGCATTTCTTTTTTGGAGTACTTTGCCTTTAATTAAATCTATTAAAGAAATTAATTTGAGGGTAATCGATGCGGTTAATATAAAGACAGACAATATTCCACCAATAAAAATATACTATAGAAAAGAAAGTGTTGAATCCGAATACCGCCAAAGATTAGATGAATTCGTTGAATGGTTTGCTAATAGTTTTCTAGTAAAAGATAGTATACACAGCAATCTTTTTAAAATAGGTTTAAGTTACGCTCCTTTTTTTAGTGATTTTTTCAAAGATGCTTTGAGTAGTGATAATATCAGAGAAGTAAAGGAAGAAATTAATAAGTATACAACATCTGTATTGAGTTCAATAATAAGCTCTTTTAAGGGAGAAGGGTTGTATCTTAACGATAATGACAAAAGCATTTGTTATTATCTTTTTGATTGTGATATAGAAAAGAATTCATTGGAGCATATTTTAGAGCAAATACAAAAAAAGAATTATGAATATTCGTTTTCCAATGAGGTATTAGAGCTTGTTAATTCTGTATATGGAGAAGTTTATCACGAATTAGAAGATGTTTTTATTTCAGAATCTATTGACTTTAATTTTTTAAAACAAACAGCTGATGAACGTTTCAACGCAGGACATAAATATTCAGCAGTAATTGTATTTTCTAATGGAGAAGTAGGATTAGGTGAAATCAACCAAGAATATCGAATAATAGGAGAATTATCAGATACAGATGAAATTTACTTAATACTAAATCCTGCGTCTGGGATGGCATTTATTAAAAAGAAAATGTGGAAGGATATTTTTAATGGAAATCTTGATGAATAAACAACTACAGACAAAAACTATATGCCCTGCTCCTCCGGATATGCAAAAGATGGCAATGGTTGGTGCCGATTGTTCTGTTAAATCGGTGTTGCGGGTAGTTTAAAATGTAGAAACAAAGAAAACACAATGAATAAAAAAGTGACTTCATTAGGCCTGATTGGCCTGCTTCTGGTGTTTGCATCTCAAACTTTTGCCTGTACAACCTTTGTCATCTCAGGAAAAAACACAGCTGATGGGAAACCCATTCTGTTCAAAAACAGAGATACCGATCAGATGCAAAATTCGCTGGCTTATTTTAATGATGGCCGGTATAAATACATTGGATTGGTCGATGGAATTCCGGAGTGGAAGAAAATGGTTTGGGGCGGTTACAATGAAACGGGATTTGCAATTATTAATTCGGCAGCCTATAACAACAATTTGGGCGATACCACCAAATTCATCGATCAGGAAGGGGTAATCATGAAACTGGCGCTGCAAACCTGCAAAACCTTGAAGGACTTTGAAAAGCTGCTTGTTTCGTTGCCGAAGCCGATGGGTTTGGATGCCAATTTTGGGGTAATTGATGCCTCCGGCGGTGCGGCCTATTACGAAACCGGAAATAATGACTTTACGAAATACGATGCCAACGATTTGCTGCAGGCGCCCAATGGAATTTTAGTCCGGACCAATCATTCGCTTCGGGCCGACCTCACCAAAGGTTTTGGCTTTTGCAGGTACAATACCGCCGTCAGCGCGCTGAACCGGGTTGCAGCCGAAAAACAACTGTCGCCCCAGTATCTGTTCAATAATCTGTCGCGTAATCTCACTCATTCCTTAACCAAAACCGATCTTTGGGCCGATTTGCCAGCGAACCGGGATATTCCGGAATACAAATTCTTTATCGATTACATTCCACGGATTTCAACCGCATCGGCCATCCTGATTGTTGGCGCCAAAGACAAGAAACATGTTAAAGACCTTGTGGCATGGACCATTTTAGGTTTCCCGCTCACTTCGGTGGCTATTCCTGTATGGATTTCCGGAGGTAATGTTTTGCCCCGGGCAGTAACGATGGATGACCAGTTTCAATCGCCCATATGCACGGCTGCCTTAAAACTGAAAGCGGAATGTTTCCCGCTCACGTACGATAAAGGATTTAACTACATCAATTTATCGGTCGTCATTAATCAGCAGCAAACCGGTTATGTGCAGTTATTTCAACCCATCGAGCAGGAAATATTTGAAAAGGCAGGCTTGTTATCCGCTGAACTCGAAAAAGGCCGGAAAAACGGAAAGGACATTCAGTCGTTTTATGCATGGATCGATCAGTATTTATCGGATACCTACCGCACTCAATTTAAGCTGAATCTGTTTGAGAACTGACTTCTCAGGAAAAACGGGCTAACATCAAGACATTTATTTGGTCGGGGGAATGGTATTCTCCTCAATGAGGGAATGCTTATAAAGGGCCAGACATTGAAAATATAAGTAATTTCAGAAGTCTGTATATGCTCCGATACGAAGTGTTTGGTTCTATAACGGATTGTGTGGTTCAGTCTGAAGATATTTCAATATGGCTATGAAATATCTTCCTAAAAGAGAAAACCAGACCTAAGCCTGGTTTTCGTATTTTCTATTTTTTTGGAACTGAAGATAAAATCCTGATTTTTATTTTTTCAGTTTTTTTATCAAAACCTACAGAAATAGTATCTCCTTCAACTACTGAAGCTTTTATGATAACTTCTGCCATTTCGTCTTCCAGATATTTCTGGATAGCCCGCTTCAATGGTCGGGCACCGAATTGTGCATCAAATCCTTTATTTGCAATGAAATCTTTAGCAGCAGCAGAAATCTTTAACTTGTAATTCAGTGAATTCACCCGATCGAATAGTCCTTTTAATTCAATATCAATGATTTGATGAATGTGTTCTTTGTTTAATGAATTGAACATGATTACATCATCGATACGATTCAGAAATTCAGGAGCAAATGCTTTTTTCAGGGCTTTTTCCAAAATATACTTGGTGTTATCACCTTCTTCAAGCATTGAACTTTGCGTTGAAAAACCTACTCCACGCCCAAAATCAGACAATTGACGTGAACCAATATTGGAGGTCATGATAATTATAGTATTCTTGAAGTCGATGTTACGACCCAAACTATCAGTTAAACGTCCTTCATCCAACACCTGAAGCAGTAAATGAAATACATCCGGATGGGCTTTTTCGATTTCATCTAAAAGAACAACACAATAAGGTTTCCGGCGAACTTTTTCAGTTAACTGACCACCTTCTTCATAACCAACATATCCGGGAGGAGCACCAACCAATCTTGAAACCGAAAATTTCTCCATGTATTCGCTCATATCAACTCTAATCAGTGAATCCACACTGTCAAACAGATATTTGGCTAAAACCTTTGCAAGTTGTGTTTTACCAACACCAGTAGGCCCGAGGAAGACGAATGATCCGATTGGTTTGTTGGGATCTTTAAGTCCGGCTCTGTTTCGCTGAATAGCCTTTACGATTTTAAGAATGGCTTCATCCTGACCAACGACACTTCCCTTGATCTGCTTGCCCATATCCATCAACCGTTTCCCTTCAGCCTGAGCAATACGCTGAACAGGTATACCTGACATCATGGCAACTACTTCGGCAACTTTGTCTTCGGTAACCGTTTCACGGTGACTGATAAGTTCTTTTTCCCACTCTTCTTTTTCCTGCTCAAGCAATTGCAGAAGACTTTTTTCTTTGTCACGATGATTGGCAGCCAGTTCGAAATTCTGACTTTTAACCGCTTTTATTTTTTCTTCTTTGGTTTTTTCTATTTTTTCTTCAAGTTTCACGATGCGTTCCGGGACATTGATGTTCGATATATGAACCCGGGAACCAGATTCATCCAAAGCATCAATAGCTTTATCGGGTAAAAACCGATCCGGAATATATCTGGCTGTCAGCTTAACACATGCATTGATGGCTTCAGGAGTATAAATCACATTGTGATGGTCCTCGTATCGTTCTTTAATGTTGTTGAGAATTTCTATTGTTTCATCTACCGATGTTGGCTCAACCATTATTTTCTGAAATCTTCTTTCCAAAGCACCATCTTTTTCAATCTGCTGACGGTATTCGTCAAGAGTAGTTGCTCCGATACATTGAATTTCGCCACGGGCCAATGCTGGTTTTAGCATATTCGCGGCATCGAGTGAGCCTGTTGCACCACCCGCACCAACAATGGTATGAATTTCGTCGATGAAAAGAATAACGTTACTAACTTTGGATAATTCATTTAAAATTGCTTTCATTCGTTCTTCAAACTGTCCCCGATACTTAGTCCCGGCAACAATCGAAGCAATGTCCAAACTTACAACTCGCTTATCAAATAATACTCTGGATACTTTTTTCTGAACAATCCTTAAAGCAAGTCCTTCGGCAATTGCAGATTTACCAACACCCGGTTCTCCAATCAGAATCGGATTGTTTTTCTTTCTTCGCGATAATATCTGTGCCAATCGTTCAATTTCACGTTCGCGACCAACAATCGGATCCAGATTATTTTCTTCAGCTGCCTTAGTGATATCAGTACCAAAATTATCAAGCACCGGAGTTTCGGACTTGGGATTTGCAGGTTTTTTTGCAGAAAAAGCAGAGGAAGAACTTCCCGCTGATCTTGAAAAACTATCATCCGCATCATCGTCTTCGTCATCAAATTCCGATTTGGCTTCCAGATTTTTATAATCTTCAAGCCTGGATTTCAGAATATAATAATTGATATGGTATTCGCTCAAAATACTACTGATCATACTAGCTTTATCTTTTATTAAAGCCAGAAGCAGATGGCCTGTATTGATGGTTGGGCTGTTAAAGGCTCTGGCTTCAAGATAAACAAGTTTCAAGGCTTTTTCAGCTGACTTAAGCAGTTGCACCGAGGCTTGTGAATCGACATCCTTACCTGTTCTTAGCTTCTCTTCTAGAGATTGTTTTATTTCAGCCAGATTGACACTCAGATTCGTAAGAATTTCAATGGCAATACCTTCTCCATCTCTTAGGATTCCTAAGAAAATATGTTCTAACCCAATGCTCTCATTACCTAATCGGATAGCTTCCTCCCGACTGTATGAAAGAACATCTTTAATTCGTGGTGAAAATTGTGAATCCATATACATCGTCACATTAATAAATTGCGTACTCAAAATAACAAAAAGTATTCCAAAATGTTGGGAGTCATTTTACTGAATGTTAATTTATTCACCCAAAATTACGCAATAATAATTAAGCTTATCGTTTAATTTACTGATTTTTTGAACATTACATTGTTGAAATCTTATTCTTATTTTATCAATGAAAAGCAGGTAAATGGCTTGATTCAAGAAGTATTTTTGTATTTTTGTCAGTCAAATTTTTAAGCAAAATTTATTTAAAAAAGGAGTAAATGGCTGAAGGCGAAAAAATTATCAAGATTAATATTGAAGAGCAAATGAAATCAGCTTACATCGATTATTCGATGTCTGTCATTGTTTCCAGAGCGCTTCCGGATGTACGAGATGGTTTAAAACCGGTACATCGACGTGTATTGTTTGGAATGAGTGAATTAGGAACCTATTCAAATAAGGCCTATAAAAAATCAGCAAGGATTGTTGGGGAGGTTTTAGGTAAATTTCACCCGCATGGTGATTCATCTGTATATTTTACCATGGTTCGTATGGCCCAGCACTGGTCATTGCGTTATCCACTTGTCGATGGACAGGGAAATTTCGGGTCTGTCGATGGCGATAGTCCGGCTGCAATGCGTTATACCGAAGCTAGATTGTCAAAAATCGCAGAAGAAACACTTGCCGATTTGGAGAAAAATACGGTAGATTATCAGCCAAACTTTGATGAGACCTTAAAAGAACCAACCGTATTACCAACCCGGATTCCAAATCTGTTGGTTAATGGTGCATCGGGTATTGCCGTGGGTATGGCGACCAATATGCCTCCCCATAATTTATCAGACACCATTGATGCAATTATTGCATACATTGAAAACCCTGAAATAGACATTCAGGATCTGATTCCGATTATCAAAGCACCTGATTTTCCAACCGGAGGTATTATTTACGGCTACAAAGGCGTTCAGGATGCTTTTGAAACCGGAAGAGGCCGGATTGTTGTCCGTGGAAAAGCTCATATCGAAACCACTCCGAATGGACGGGAAAAGATTATCATTACTGAAATTCCATACATGGTCAATAAAGCAGAGCTCATTATAAAGACTGCTGAATTAATCAATGAAAAGAAAATTGAAGGAATTTCGAACGTAAATGATGAATCTGACCGTGATGGAATGCGCATCGTTTTTGATATCAAGCGCGATGAAATTTCGAATGTTGTTCTGAATAAACTATATAAATATACGCAACTGCAAAACAGTTTTAGTGTAAATAATATAGCTCTGGTAAATGGCAGACCAAAAATGCTTAACCTCAAAGATTTAATTCATTATTTCGTTGAGCACCGGCACGATGTTGTAATCCGGAGAACACAATTTGAATTGGATCAGGCCGAAAAGCGTGCTCATATTCTGGAAGGACTGATTATTGCCAGCGATAATATTGAAGAAGTAATCGCCATTATTAGGGCTGCCAAAAACCCTGATGAAGCAAGGCAAAACCTGATGGAACGATTTAGTTTATCTGATATTCAGTCACGTGCCATCGTAGAAATGCGTTTACGTCAGCTTACTGGCCTCGAACAGGATAAATTACATGTTGAATATCAGGATATCATTAAACAGATTGAATACCTGAAAAGCATATTGGCTGATATTAATCTGCGAATGGAGATTATTAAAACTGAACTTCTTGAGGTAAAAGATAAATACGGTGACGATCGAAGGACAGAAATTGTCCCTAATGCAGAAGAGTTCAATCCTGAAGACTTTTATGCGGATGAAGAAATGGTAATTACAATTTCTCATTTGGGATATTTAAAACGGACTCCACTGACTGATTTTAAAACTCAGGGAAGGGGAGGAGTTGGCTCGAAAGGCAGTACAACAAGGGATTCTGATTTCCTGGAACATATGTTTAACGCATCGATGCACAATACACTACTTTTGTTTTCAGAAAAAGGGAAGTGTTTTTGGTTGAAGGTTTATGAAATTCCTGAAGGCACAAAGACATCAAAAGGCCGGGCCATTCAGAATGTAATTAATATTGAACAGGACGATCAGATTCTGGCATATATTAATGTAAAAAACCTTACCGACCCGGATTACATTAATAACAACTTCATCATTCTTTGTACTAAAAAAGGGATAATAAAGAAAACTTCACTGGAAGCCTATTCACGTCCTCGTCAGAACGGAGTGAATGCAATAACTATCAGGGAAGGCGATCAACTCTTTGAAGCCAGAATGACCAACGGAAATCACCATATTATGATGGCTGTTCGATCAGGTAAAGCAGTTCGTTTTGAAGACAGTAGCATTCGTCCGATAGGAAGAACAGCTTCAGGAGTGCGTGGAATTACTCTCCGGGATGATCAGGATGAAGTCGTTGGCATGGTTTGTGTTGAGAACGAAACCGAGGATATTTTAGTGGTTTCTGAAAATGGCTACGGTAAACGGTCAAAAATTGAAGACTACAGATTAACCCATAGAGGCGGAAAAGGAGTCAAAACGATTAATGTTACTGAAAAAACCGGTCAGGTAATTACAATCAAAAGTGTTGACGAAACAAACGACCTGATGATTATTACTCAAATAGGTTTAACAATCAGGATGTCAATTTCAGCACTTAGGGTTATAGGACGAACAGCTCAGGGTGTTCGCCTGATAAATCTGAAAGGCACAGATAAGATTGCATCAATAACGATTGTGCCGGCAACCGAAGAACCAGATGATGTTTCTGTAATTTCAGACGAAGACATTGAATTATCAGACGACAATATTCAATCAGATGATCAATAGATAACTGAGAAGGATTAATTATATTTACTGTATAAATAACAAACTTTTAATTACAATGAAGAGAACGACAATTTTATTTGTTTTACTTTTTGCCGTAACATGCGTATTCGCTCAGAAAGGCAAAGTAACCAGTGCTTTGAGTTATAAAGAAGCCGGGAATCTTGATAAGGCGGTTGAAGCAATAGAAGAGACTATTGATCCAAACAACCCGAAATCAGATAATTCCATATCCTGGCCAAGAACCTGGGAAGTTCGTGGAGAAATTTATCAGGCTGTATTTCAATCGAAAGATGAGAATTACAAAAAGCTGAGTAATGATCCGTTAACTGTAGCTTTTGAATCCTATATAAAAGCGTTGGAACTTGATGATAAGGATCGTAATTCAAATAGTGTAAAAATTAAACTTACACTTTTGATTGGAGATCTTACGAATCAGGCAGTAGCTGCTTTTAATGAGGAGAACTTTGAAAAAGCGATGTTGTCATTTGAACATATTATGGCAATTGAAGAAACTCCAGTTTTTAAAGCTGATGATCCAAATGCTGTAGATACAGTGATTATTTTCAATGCTGGTTTAGCTGCATACAATGCTCAGAAATATGACAAAGCAATTGAATATTATAGAGAGGCTGCCAAATACAAATACAACGGTGCAAAAACGTATTCGTTAATTGCCAGCAGTTATTTTCAGAAACAAGACACTATTGGTGCTTTACAAGTATTACAGGAAGGTCTAAAAGAATATTCTGATAATGGAGCTCTTATGGTTGAAGTAATCAATGTTTATTTGAATGCAAATAAAGTAGATGATGCAATGAAATATTTGGATATGGCAATTGCCCAGGATCCTGAAAATTCGTCGTATTATTTTGCCCGGGGAACACTGTATGATAAACTTCAAAAAACAGACGAAGCAACAAACAGCTACCTTAAAGCAATTGAATTTAAAGATGATTATTTTGATGCTTATTACAACCTTGGTGCCTTATATTATAACAAAGGCGTAAAACAAGTTGATGTTGCCAATGCTGTCCCAAGCAATCAACCAGAGAAATACGAAGTAGAAAAAGAAAAAGCAGATCTTGAATTCGAAAAAGCAATTCCATACATGGAAAAGGCTCATGAAATTAATCCGACAGATAAGTTTACATTGGAATCGTTGAAGACATTGTATTATCGTTTGAAAATGTTGGATAAACATGCAGAGATTTTAGAAAAAATGAAAAACCTACAATAAGGGGTATTAAAAAAGAAGGAGCAAAAGCTCCTTCTTTTTTAATGTACAAAAATAACATAATATTAATTCTAAGACAAACGTTATTGGTTACAATTCATACTTAATCATAATCGTAAGGCAAAAAAAATCCGGAAGGCAATCGCTGTTTGCGACCCTTCCGGATTTTTTATATGTCATTCAGATTTTTTTCTCTACCAGGCAAAAAGCGGAAGATCTTTCATCATCGAATTCACTCTTTTGCGAACTGACAGAATAATTTCTTCGTTATCAATGTTGCTCATTACTTCGTCTATCAGATCAACAATAACCGGCATCAAATCTTCTTTTAAGCCTCTGGTTGTAATAGCAGGCGTTCCAACACGAAGACCTGATGTGGTAAACGGTGAACGGCTATCGAATGGAACCATATTTTTGTTGATGGTAATATCGGCACGTACCAGTGCATTTTCAGCCTGTTTCCCTGTGATTTCAGGAAACTTGGTGCGAAGGTCGATTAACATCGAATGATTGTCAGTTCCTCCTGAAATCACTTTGTATCCTTTGTTCATAAATGCGTCGGCCATCACAGAAGCATTTTTTTTCACCTGTGACTGATACACCTTATACGATGGATCGAGAGCTTCAGCAAATGAAACTGCTTTCGAAGCAATCACATGTTCCAATGGTCCGCCTTGTTGTCCGGGAAAAACACTGAAATCGAGAACCTGAGACATCATTTTGGTCACGCCTTTCGGTGTTTTGAACCCAAATGGATTTTCAAAATCTGCTCCCATCAGGATGATTCCTCCACGTGGTCCACGTAAGGTTTTATGAGTTGTAGAAGTTACAATGTGTGCATATTTTACAGGATTATCCAATAATCCTGCAGCAATTAAACCAGCCGGATGAGCCATATCAATCATCAGCATCGCTCCAACCTGATCAGCAATAGCACGCATGCGGGCATAATCCCATTCGCGAGAATAAGCCGAAGCACCACCGATAATAAGTTTTGGTTTGTGTTCAAAAGCCAAAGCTTCCATTTCGTCGTAATCAACTATTCCGGTTTCTTCGATCACATGATAGGCAATCGGGTTATATAATACTCCGGAAGAATTAACAGGAGAACCATGTGAAAGGTGCCCACCATGAGCTAAATCCAAACCTAAAAAGGTATCACCCGGGTTTAAGATTACAGCCAAAACAGCTGCATTAGCCTGAGCCCCTGAGTGTGGCTGAACATTAGCATAAACAGCTCCAAATAGTTCCTTAATACGATCAATGGCGAGTTGCTCGGTCATGTCGACAAACTGGCAGCCGCCGTAATAACGATGTCCAGGATATCCTTCAGCATATTTGTTGGTCATAACTGACCCCATAGCCTCCAAAACCTGATCACTGACAAAATTTTCAGAAGCAATCAATTCAATTCCGCTCAGCTGGCGTTGACGTTCCTTTTCAATGATCTCAAATACTTTGGTATCTCTTTCCATTCCGGTAAAATATTGATTAAAATTGAGCTGGTAAAGTTACAATAAATTAAGGATGCCTAAAAAATGAGGTATTCAAAAAACGAGATATTTTTGAACATTTAAACATTCGGTAAAATGACGAAGAAACCAATACTTTATGAGGCAGCCTGCATATTCAGTATTATTGGAAGCAGCATCGGTTTTGTTAGCATGTTCATAACTACTTTCTTTTTTAAGATTGTTACTGAAAAAATAAGCTTGCTTACCAACATAACTGCTACCGAAAAACTAAGTCCAATCTATTTTGCCTTGCTCGGCACTGTATTTTGTATCTCGCTGGTCGGAGCAATCAAACTTTACCGGATGCGCCGAAGTGGTATCTATTTTTACCTGATGGCTCAGGCAGTGATTTTGTTTTTGCCGGTAATTTGGCTTGGATCCAACGCATTTTCAGTCACCAATGCCATTTTTACACTTCTTTTTTCAGGAGTGTATATTTATTATTACCGAATAACTGTATGAAAGAATAGTTAAAATCTCCGGGGTATTTAAAACACTGGAGATTTTGTTGCACCCATCAATCATATGATAAATCGGCCATTGTGTCACGGTACTCCGAGAATACTCGGGCTCTGGAAATAAATCCAATGTATTTTCCTTCATCGAGGACAGCCAGGTTAAATCGTTTACATGTCTGGAATTTTTCGACAACAACATCCATTGGATCATGTGGAGAGATAAAGAATTCAGGCATATACATCAGATCCCGAACCTTTATTTTTTCATATAAATCCTGCTCAAAAATAAGGTTTCGAATATCATTCATTTTTATCATTCCCTTCATCATACCGTTTTCATCCACGACCGGAAATAAATCGCGTTTCGAGCGGGCAATAAAATGAGTCATTTGTCCCAGGCTCAGATCCGGTGATAAAATTGTAAAATCTGTTTCAATCATTTCCTGAACTTCCATAAAATGCATCGCAGCCTTGTCCTTATGGTGTGTAACCAACTCTCCGGTCTCAGCCAGTCGTTTGGAGTAAATTGAATGTGGTTCGAAACGGGTAATTGTAACATAAGCAACAGTCGCAGAAATAATTAGCGGAACCAGCAATTGATATCCACCTGTTATTTCAGCAATTAGGAAAATACCAAGTAGTGGTGCATGCATAACACCAGCCATCAATGCCCCCATTCCTGCCAGTGCGAAATTGGCATTTGACAGATGCAAACCAAATAAAGTATTCATGGAAAGTGATAAAATATAACCTCCTACTGCTCCCACGAACAACGTAGGTGCAAAAATTCCGCCGACTCCACCACTTGCCGTAGTTACTGACATCGCCACAACTTTAAATACCAGGATCAGAAATAATATGCCTATTAAATACAGAGGCTCAGACTTCAGGCCAAAAAAGATCGAATTATTCAACAAATCGGGACCTAAACCATTGAAGATTTTATTGATCGAGTCATAACCTTCGCCCCATAATGAAGGAAAGACGAATACCATCAATCCCAGCGAAATTCCACCAACGATGAGCTTTGTATATCTGTTGTCAATTCGTTTAATTCTTTTTTCAACAAGCATGCCTATCCGGGTGAAGTATAAGGATATAAACCCGGCAAATATTCCCAGTAAAATGTAATAAATCAGATTACTGTAGTCAAACTGATTCTGAACGGAGAAATGAAACAATACCGTGTTACCCATGAAAAAGTGAGCAAGAGTTGCCGCTGTAATTCCTGAAATCAACAGTGGAATCAAAGAAGACATGGTCAAATCAAGCATCAGTACTTCCAGGGTAAACATGACTCCTGCCATTGGAGCTTTAAAAATACCTGCAATGGCGCCGGTGGCTCCACAGCCTATCAGCAAACGAACCTGATTCTGATTCAGTTTAAACACCCTTGAAATATTCGCACCGATTGCAGAACCGGTATACACAATCGGTGCTTCAGCCCCAACGGAACCTCCAAACCCAATGGTGAATCCGCTGGTAATCATCGAGGAAAACATGTTATGCGCCTTAATATGACTACCTTTTCTGGAAAGTGCTGATAATATTTTGGACACTCCATGACTGATATCATCCTTAATCAGATACTTCACAATCAGCATACTGATCAGGATACCAATCATCGGATAGGCCAGATAATAAAAACTTTCATCGGAGTCCTTGAAATGCCGGGTTAAAAAATGACTGACATAATGGATGAAGTTTTTCAGCATAAAAGCGGCAGTCCCGCTGAGGATTCCCACCAATAAACTTAGGATGTAAATCAGGTTTTTTTCCGAGATTCCTGATAGTAATTTCTCAATTCTTTTATTCATCTTTAAATCAATCGTTATTTACTTTTCTTCTTGAAAATATCTTTCATACTCTGCCAAAATGGTTTTCTTTCTCGATCTGAAGCAGGTTTTTGCTCTTCAGTCTGGAGTTTGTCCTGTTGATTTTTATCTTTTAGTTCCGTGGTTGAGTCCTGAGAACCATCTCTTTCACCAAATAAATCTCTAAAAAATCCCCTTAGCCCAACTTCTATTATCTCGCGATAAGGAGGAATATCCATCATCTCCAGACTTTCTTCGGATGGTGATTCGAACCTGCTCATCCTTATATTCTGAAACTTACTTTGGTGTAAAATCTGACTGTAAAACTGACCAACAATGGGTAGAGCTGTATGTCCTCCGGCTCCAGCTCCGAGCGTTCGGAAATGAATGGAAGGGTCTTCGCCCCCAACCCACGCGCCGGCAACCAGTGTTGGAGTCATTCCAATAAACCATCCGTCAGCCTGATCTTGTGTTGTTCCTGTTTTTCCTGCAAATTCAGAATCAATTCCCCAAACCGACCGGATTGCACTACCGGTGCCGCCGTTAACAACCGATTTCAGCATATGGGTTATAATCCTGCAATTTTCAGGTTGCGCCACTTGTTCGTTAGGTTGAATATTCTGAAACTCTTCCAGCTTCTGACCTGAATTCGATTCAATCGCTTTTAAGTAATAAGGGCTGACTTTGCGTCCTCCATTCACAATTTCAGAGTACACACAGACCATTTCTTCGAGCGAAACTGATGCGGTACCAAGAGCCAGTGACGGATATGCAGGTAATTCTGATTCAATTCCCATGCGTTTGGCCAGATCAATTACATTGGGTATTCCTGTCTGCATCAGCACATCAACAGCAATGGTATTGATTGATTTTGATAATGCGCCCTCCATCGAATAAAAACCGGTATAATCGTCATGCGAATTTTCAGGCGACCAATCGTTAAAGTCGGTATAAATCTTTTTTTCGTTCGGGAAATAGGTGTCAGGAGGAATACCTGATTCCAGAGCACCCAAATAAACAATTGGCTTAAAGGTTGAACCTACCTGACGTTTCGATGTGGTATGATCATATTTAAAATAACGAAAATCGTTACCTCCAATATAGGCCTTCAATTCTCCTGAATATGGATCCATCGCCATAAAACCGGTATTCAATATCTTTAAATAATACTGAATGGAATCCATTGGAGTCATTTCTTCCTGCTTTTTACCATTCCATGAAAATAAAGAAACAGAGGTTGGCGTATTGAAAATTTTCTTGATCTGATCTTCAGGAACAGCACTTTTCTTTAAATTCCGGTATCTTTCGGAACGTTTCATTCCCCGGGTAACAACCGACTTGTCATTCCCCCATGGTTTATTTTTCCCCCAATGTTCATCAAACTTGTTCTGCAGATTTTTCATTTGCTCGGTAACCGCATTCTCGGCCGCCATCTGCATATCAAAATCAATGGTGGTCTGAACTTTTAAACCATCAGTATATAAATTATATATGGTTTGATCTTCTTTCAGATGATCGTCGCACCATTTCTGAAGAAATGGCCGAAGTTTCTCCATCAGATAAGGAGCAGGGCCTTCGTTGTAGGTAATCAGATTGTAAGACACATCCAAGGGTTCGGCTTTATACAATCGTGCTTCTCCTTCAGACAGATAACTGTATTTCAGCATCTGATCAATTACCACATTGCGTCTTTCGAGCGAGCGTTCAGGATTTTTTCGCGGATTGTAACTATTATTTGCTTTCAACATCCCGATAATGGTAGCTGCTTCCGGGACATTGAGTTTTGATGGCTGTTTGCTGAAAAAACGTTCGGATGCAATTTCAATTCCAAAAGTGTTTTCAGCAAACGGAACGGTATTCAGGTAAAGTGCCAGTATTTCTTCCTTGGTATAAAGTTTTTCGAGCCGGTAAGCAATAATTGATTCCCTCAGTTTATTAACTGGCATGGTCAGCGGACCGAATGACTTGCGCGGATATAAATTTTTGGCAATCTGCTGACTCAGAGTACTTCCTCCGCCAGAGCTATGGTCCTGTAATAGAACGGATTTAAAGAATACCCGCATTAATGCGATTTCATCGATACCGCGATGATGGTAAAAACGCGAATCTTCTGTGGCGATCAAGGCATTGATGATATTCGGAGAAATCTGATCAAAACTCACATTGCTCCTGTTTTCGACGTAGTACCGACCCAGCAAACGGCCATCATTGGCATAAACTTCGGTACCCACTGGGTTTTTAATTTTCTGCAGCTCCTCCGATGATGGCACAGGACCGGTAAAACCAACATATACAATCAGGAAAAGCAAAAAAGCAAGCAACATGAGAGCAACTCCGGTTTTCATTAAAAATATAAAAACTTTACGTTTGAAACTTTTCGATGAGCCGGGCTTTTTCCTGGTTGTTGATTTTGTTTTTGCTAAAGATATAGGTGCTTTCTTTTTCATCCTGTAATTTCTTTTGATTTTCTTTATTTAGAGTACAGTTAATTGATAACAAACGTAACGGGAAAATTTATAAAAAATTTTCGTAAAGCATAAATATAACACAGACTTAAAAATCTGATTATTAACATTATTTCGTTTTTCAGATGTATTGGCATTGATGGCAAGTTAGAGTGGCGCAAAATTACATTAAAATGTCTTGAATGGTGTATATATCCGGAAAAGATAAACTTAATTTCAAGTAGATTGTATTTCTTTACTCAGGATGTTTTCATTTTAAACAGAACAAATATGAAAATTGCTATTTCAGGAACGAATGGATACATTGGCGGAAAGTTGATTCTTGAACTGAAAGCTGCCGTCCATGAAGTCGTAATTCTTGGCCGGAATATATTGTATGACATTCCGGCTTTGACCGAAAAACTTTCAGGAACAGATACCGTTATTCATTTGGCCGGATCCCCGATTCTTTGCAGATGGACCGAGGCCAATAAAGCTGAAATTTTAAGCAGCAGAACCGAAACTACCCGGAATATCATCGGTGTAATTAATCAATTGCCTGACAGGGAAAGGCCTCAAACATTTATATCAGCATCTGCTATTGGAATTTATACTTTGGATTTGCATCACACCGAAGAAAGCACATCTTTTTCCGATGATTTTGTTGGCAATGTTGTAAAGCAATGGGAAAATGCCTCAGTAGAATTAACGGATTCAGTCCGGAAAGTTATTTTCAGGTTCGGATTGGTACTGGGAAAAGAAGCCAAAACGATGAAGCAATTGTTGCCTTTATTTAAACTTGGGCTTGGCGGTCGCATCGGTTCAGGAAAACAGGCATTCCCGTTTGTACATATCGATGATGTTACCAAAGCTGTTTTGTGGGCCATTATGAATCCTGAAGAAAAAGGAATATATAATCTGGTTGCACCTCAAAATATTACCAATGAACAATTTACAGGTGAGCTTTCGAAAAACCTGCATAAGCCAGCCTTGTTTGTTGTTCCGGAATTTGCGCTGAAAATCATTTATGGCGAAGCAGCTTCACTTATACTGCAATCACCAGTTGTTTATCCGGAACGCTTACTAAACTCCGGATTTAAATTTAGCTATCCTGATATTCAATCCTGTTTGTCGGAAATAACAGCATAAAAAAACCCTGTCGTTACCAACAGGGTTTCATATCGTAATTTAAACTAATAATTAGTCTAATTGTGGTCCGGCAGCAACTAATGCTTTACCTTCTTCGTTGTCGGTATATTTAACGAAGTTTTTGATAAAACGCCCTGCAAGATCTTTTGCTTTTCTTTCCCATTCTTTTGCATCAGCGTAAGTGTCGCGAGGATCAAGTATGCTGGTAGCAACACCTGGTAATGAAGTTGGAACTTCAAGGTTGAAAATAGGAATCATTTTGGTTTCAGCTTTTTCAATTGAACCGTCCAAAATTGCGTTAATAATACCACGGGTATCTTTAATAGAGATACGTTTTCCTGATCCGTTCCATCCTGTATTCACCAAATAAGCTTCAGCTCCGTTGGCTTCCATTTTCTTCACTAATTCCTGACCGTATTTGGTAGGATGAAGTGAAAGGAATGCTGCACCAAAGCAGGCTGAAAAAGTTGGAGTTGGCTCAGTAATTCCGCGCTCAGTACCAGCCAGTTTTGCAGTAAAACCTGAAAGGAAATGATATTTTGTTTGTTCAGGAGTCAATTTTGAAACTGGAGGCAAAGTTCCGAAAGCATCAGCCGAAAGGAAAATTACTTTTTTGGCAGGACCTGCTTTTGATACTGGTTTAACGATGTTATCAATGTGATCGATAGGGTAAGAAACACGTGTGTTTTCAGTTACCGAATTATCACTAAAATCAATTTTACCATTAGCATCAACCGTAACGTTTTCTAACAATGCGTTACGACGGATAGCAGCAAAAATTTCAGGTTCAGAATCTTTATCTAAATTGATTGTTTTTGCATAACATCCACCTTCGAAGTTGAAGATACCTGCATCATCCCAACCGTGCTCATCGTCACCAATCAGCTGGCGGCTTGCATCAGTTGAAAGTGTAGTTTTTCCAGTACCTGAAAGACCGAAGAAGATCGCTGTGTCACCATCTTTTCCAACATTGGACGAACAATGCATTGCAGCCATTCCACGCAATGGCAGGTAATAATTCATCATGGCAAAAATTCCTTTTTTCATTTCGCCACCATACCATGTGCCACCAATAACCTGCATTTTTTCGGTCAGGTTAAAAACAGTATAATTTTCTGAATTTAAACCTTGTTCTTTCCAGTTAGGGTTTGTTGTTTTCGATGCATTTAATGAAACAAAATCAGGTTCGCCATAATTTGCCAATTCTTCGTCGGAAGGACGAATAAACATGTTTTTCACAAAGTGAGCTTGCCATGCAACTTCCATTATGAAACGAACTTTCAAACGTGAATCTTCGTTAGCCCCACAGAAAGTGTCCATTACATATAATTTCTTTCCCGAAAGTTGTTTTGCTGTTGTAGCTTTTAATTCAGCCCAAACTTTTGGAGTAGTTGCTTTGTTATCATTTTTAGCTGTTTCAGAAGTCCACCACATGGTATCTTTTGTGATGTCATCCATCACAATAAACTTATCTTTAGGAGAACGTCCGGTAAAAATTCCGGTCATCACATTAACTGCATCTAATTCCGTTAATTGTCCTTTTTCAAAACCTTCTAATTCAGGTTTCATTTCTTCAGCGAATAGAACTTCGAAAGATGGATTGTGAAGGATTTCCTGTACGTCAGTAATACCGTACTTGCTTAGATCTAAATTTTTCATACTAAGTGTTTATAATTTAATAGTTTCAACAAAACTAAATTTTCTCGGTATCAAAAATAGGCTTTTTTCAAGCTGCTTCAGGGCGGAAAATATTAAATTAAGATCATTTGAGGCATACGAAAGAAGATGGGAAATAGTTAATTGTTAATTGACTGAATTTCAATACATCAATAATAAAAAGCAAAAAAAAAGAATGTTAAGAAATTATTAATTTCCTGACATTCTTTCAGCACTGAAAACTGTATCAATTACGACCTGGGGTGAAATTGATTTAAAGTAGATTTCAGGTAATCTCTGTCGAGATGAGTGTAAATTTCTGTAGTTAAAATAGATTCATGCCCGAGCATTTCCTGCACAGCACGTAAATCAGCGCCACCATTAATCAAATGTGTTGCAAATGAATGACGGAAAGTATGAGGACTGATCTTTTTCTCAAATCCGGCTTTCAATGCCAGATTTTTGATAATCGTAAAGATCATTACTCTGCTTAGTTTTTTTCCTCTTCTGTTCAGGAACAAAATATCTTCACTGTCCTTAGATATCTTCAGTGATTTACGGTAAACGTCCATGTATTTATTGATCTCCTCAATGGCCTTTTCGCTGACCGGAACCAATCTTTCCTTATTCGCTTTACCTTCTACTTTAATATAACCCTGATCAAAAGAAAGATTTGAAATCTTCAGATTCACTAATTCAGAAACACGTAGACCACAACTGTACAATGTTTCGAGCATTGCCTTGTTCCGTTGACCTTCTGGTTTACTTAATTCAACTGTGTCAATCATCAGATCAATCTCTTCAATAGTCAAAACGTCAGGTAATTTCCTGCCGATTTTTGGAGATTCCAATAAAGTAGTAGGATCATTGGTGACTTTACCTTCCATAAGCAAATACTTAAAGAATGATTTGATACCAGAGATAGTTCTCGCTTGTGTTCGGGGTGAAACACCTTTTTCATTGATCCACTCAACAAATTTTTTCAAGTGAGCCAGTTTTACTTTTTCCGGAGCCAGTTTCTTAAGTTCTTGGTCGGCAAAGGTCATAAGCTTGTTTATATCATTGATATAAGCAGCGATAGAGTTTGCTGACAAACCTTTCTCCAAACGTAAGAAAGACTCAAATCCCTTTTTGCTATCTTCCCATTTCATAATTTAATACTTTAGATTTAAATTTCTATAACAAATATTGATAATTTTGGTTTTGTAAACTTTAGAAAATGAACTTTGTACTAATAAATTATGAGCATCCACCAAGATTACATAATTTTCACTACGAGTTTACAAGCTGTTAAGTTACTATATTTTTATAATAATCTATCAAATCATGAAAATTTTGTTAATAAATGGCCCAAATTTAAATTTATTGGGTATTCGGGAAAAAGGCATTTATGGAAATACTTCCTTTGAAAACTATTTCCAAACCCTCCAGAGCAAGTATCCCGATGTTGAGATGGAGTATTTTCAATCCAACATTGAAGGAGAACTGATCAACAAAATACATGAAAGGGGGTTTGATTTCAGCGGAATAATAATCAATGCAGGAGCATATACGCATACCTCAGTAGCAATCAGAGATGCCATTTCAGGAGTTAAAACTCCCGTGATCGAAGTTCATATCTCAAATATACTGACCAGAGAAAGTTTCAGGCATGAATCATTGATTGGTCCGGTTTGTATTGGCAGTATCATGGGTTTCGGGCTGGATTCTTATCGTCTTGGTATTGAGGCTATTAAAGAATACATTAAATCTTGATGACCATTAATGTTATCAAAGCTAATTGTGAACTTAAAACGTAAAAAATTAACTACTTTTGCCGCCTTCAAAATAATATTTACAAACTATGAAACACACCAAAATCGTAGCAACTATTTCTGATATACGTTGCGAAATTGATTTTATCCGTCAGTTGTATGATGCCGGAATGAATGTTGCCAGATTAAATACAGCACATATTACACCAGAGAGTGCATTGGTGATGATCAATAATGTCCGGGCTGTTTCAGAAAACATCGGTATTTTAGTTGATACAAAAGGTCCTGAAATACGCACAAAAAACATCAGCGAACCAATCGAAGTTAAAGAAGGTGACATTATTAAAGTAAAGGGTGGCGAAGGACAGTCGGACCAGAATATTTTCTTTGTGAGTTACGCGAATATTCACATTGATGTTCCGGTCGGAAATCACATACTTATTGATGATGGTGACCTCGCTCTTGAAGTAATAGAACAGGCCGAAGATTGTTTAATCTGCAGGGTTGAAAATAGTGGTCAGATTAAAAATAAAAAAAGTATTAATACTCCAGGCGTTAGTATGGATTTGCCTTCGATAAGCGAAAAAGATGTTTCTTTTATCGAGTTTGCAGCCAAAAATGAAGTGGATTTTATTGCTCATTCATTTGTTCGCAATAAACAAGATGTGCTGGCTGTTCAGGATATTCTGGATAAGTATAACAGTAAAGTTAAAATTATTGCTAAAATCGAAAATCTGGATGGAGTCAACAATATTGACGAAATTTTGGAATATGCCTATGGAATTATGGTGGCCCGAGGCGATCTCGGAATCGAAATTCCTGCTGAAAAAATTCCAGGTATCCAGCGAACACTGATAAAAAAAGCAGTTCAGCAAAAAAAACCGGTTATTGTTGCAACCCAAATGTTGCATAGCATGATCGACAATCCACGACCAACACGTGCAGAAGTGAGTGATGTCGCAAATGCTATTTTCTCAAGAACTGATGCAATCATGCTAAGCGGCGAAACTGCCTATGGAAAATATCCGGTTGAAGCAGTTGAATGTATGTCGAGAATTGCGATGGAAATTGAATATAGTAAAGATAAACGCAATGATATAACGATTCCTCCATTAAAGAATGAAACAACAGCTTTCCTTGCGGAATCTGCAATCATGGCCTCTGCGGAATTAAATACAACAGCCATCGTAACCAATACCTTAACCGGACGGACTCCAAGGTATCTTGCTGCTTTCCGCGGTGAAAACCCGGTTTATGCCATTTGCTACGAAACCCGTGTTATGCGTGAGCTTTCTCTTTCTTACGGTGTGTTTCCAAGTCATTTGGAACCTAAAAAGGACAAATTCAAAATGGTTCGTTCTGCTCTAAAATCGCTACTAAACAACAACTCCATAAAGACCGAAGATACGGTGATTTATGTTGGGGGTAGTTTTGGTATCGGCGGAGGATCAACATTTATGGAGATTTCGAATGTTGACAAGCTTGTTTCGAAAGAATAAAGCAAAATCAAATGATATAATTTAGGCTGGCTCGAAAGAGTTAGCCTTTTTTTTTTCGGTTGAAGCGATTCTGGTTTATCTAAAATTTTAATGCATCCCGATCAGTATATCGATTGATAATTTCCATGCACTGCATTTTTGATAAAATATTCTGTTTACGAAACTTTCGATCAATATTGTAATCCTTATTAATCTGCAATCAAGGTTAAAAACCATGAGACTTGAACATCATCTGGCTGGCTGGCTGGAGCACGCAAATACATAAAACAAGAGGTGAAATTGCTTCGAGGTAAACCTCACGAGAATTCATTATTTGAAGTTGAAAGATAAATTGCTGTGAAAAATGAATTCTCATCGATTTATGTGCCAACCATGATTCCGGAGATTGTATATAAGATTTTGGTCGAATTAGTAATTCGACTTAATAAAAAGTGAATGGGAACTCTTTGTGGGTAGGTAACGGAATACCTCAAAATAAAACGATGATATTTCCATCAATTAATTTGGAATATCATCGTTACAAATGTAAATAGTAGTAATTCAAATATGTGAATTACAAATCGACTCAGCTAACACGCTGTGAATAAAACTCTTCCAGACGTTGGTCAATAATATCATCCACCTCTGTCATGACTTTGGATTTCGGTTTAAATTTAAATGCCCTGTCGTCTTCTTGTTTCTGTCTTAAGACTTCGCGAAGAAGATACATTGCTTTGATCATTTTTTTCAATCTGTCTTCTTTCATGGCTGCATTGTTTGATGCATCAAATCTAAAAAGACAAATTACAAAACGCTAGATGCAGAGTTTACTTTTTGGTTAAAAAAAAGTAAACTTATTGGTTAAAATCAACATCACGTGTAATGTAATTGCTGTAATCCTTCAAAATGGGTTCATATTCGTGATGAAACAGCTTGGAGGAGATGATAAAATCAGCGGTTGAACGGTTGATAGCGGTTGGAATATTGTACAAAGTTGAAATACGAAGCAAGGCTTTAACATCAACATCATGCGGCTGAGGCTGCATCGGATCCCAAAAGAAAATCAACAAATCAACTTTACCTTCACTAATCAAGGCTCCCAATTGCTGATCACCTCCTAGTGGACCTGATTTTAATCTGACTACATCAGGTGGAGTAATATCATTTTCATGGCATTTCTGTTCTAATTTTGCCTGAACCAGAATACCTGTTGTTCCGGTACATATAAGGCCATGAGGTATCAATTCCTGCCAATTCCAGGAGACCCATTCGATCAGGTCTTTCTTACGGTTATCATGGGCAACAATTGCAATTACTTTTTTCTTTTTCATATCTTTCTTTCTTATAGTGATTTACACTTATTTTAATTTTTTACTAAACAAAGATATATTTAATCTCGAATTTTAGGCTTTTTTCTGCGCCGGGCGTTGATAACAAATCATTAATTTTTCTGCAAAAATTAAGGGCATGTTACTAATTAACATGCCCTTAAACAAATTCAAAACAACAATAACTAACTGAATTGCGTTTTCAGTTCTTTCACCCAATTTGCTATTCGCTCTTTGGATTGCCGGGGTTGATTTTCCTGATCAAGAATCAATCCCTGGAATTTACCTTCAACGACAGCTCTTGATGATTCATAATTGTAACCTTCCGCCGCAGTATTACCTACCAGCTTTGCTCCTCTTTCCTGAACCAATTCGGCCATGATTCCAACAGCATCACCAAAATTCTCAGGATATTCAACCTGATTACCAAGCCCGTATATCGCAATTGTTTTTCCTTTTAAATTCAGATCTTCCAATGCCGGAACAAATTCATCCCAATAGTTTGGTAATTCACCATCGAACCAGGTAGGAACTCCAAGAATTAAATTGGTAAACGAAAGAAATAGCTCTTCAGTTAATTCTTCTGCATTAACTGGTATAATGTTAAAATCCGGACCAAAATCTGCACTGATTTTTTCAGCTGCCTTGGCCGTTTTGGTTGAATTAAAACTATAAAAAATCCCTGTTTTATTCATGATTGTCAAGTTTTTAATATGCCAGAACTTCTTTGGCGGTATTGTAAATTTTTTCGGTATTGGGTAAAATCATTCGTTCAAACGAACGGTGAAATCCAACCGGAGTAAAAGTTGAGCCTACCCGTTTAACTGGTCCGTCCAGATATTCAAAAGCTTCTTCCATGATGATTGATGTGATTTCTGCTCCGAATCCGGAATGTACTTTATCTTCATGTACAACCATTACTTTTCCAATTCTTTTCACCGAATTCAGAATTGTTTCTTTGTCAAGCGGTATCAGAGATCTTAAGTCAATTACTTCAACCGAAACACCATCTTTTGAAAGTCGTTCAGCAGCTTCAAGACACATATGTGTAGTGTTTCCATATGTAATCATCACCAAATCTTCTCCATCACGGCGAATTCTGGCTTTACCAAATGGCACTTCGAAATCATCCGGAATAACAGTTGCGGCTTTGGGATCGTTGTACAATGCCTTTGGCTCCATAAACATGGTTAAACCTCTTGACCGAATAGCCGTTCTCAGAAGTCCTGCTGCGTCATCGGCAAACGACGGATAGACGATCCGAACTCCCGGAATTGAAGCCAGTGAACCTTCGATGTTCTGCGAATGGTATAATCCTCCGCCGATATAACCGCCCGAAGCAAGACGGATAGTCACATTGGGTGTGAACTGACCGTTCGACCGCCAGTAATCGTGACTTGAATCAACATACTGCTCCATTGCCGGCCAGAAATAATCAGCAAATTCAGCTCCCTCGATCACAATCCTGATTTTTTCATTGTATCGCGACATACCATTTGCAGTACCAACAATAAAGTCTTCTGCAATTGGAGCATTAAACACCCTTTTAGGGCCGAATTCCTGCTGCAATCCCTTCGATACATTAAAGATACCACCCTTCTCTTTATTGGCCATATCCTGACCCCACATGAAGGTATCCGGATTCAGTCTGAATTCAGCTTTTATCGTTTCATTCAGAGCAGCGATTAGTTTCTTCTTTTCTCCGGTTTCCTGATGTGTTCCGTCCGGATATTTCTGAGATACATAAGGTTCAGGCAAAACAAAATCCATAAAGGTATCAGGATCAGGATCCGGTGCTTTTAACGCCAGCTTATGGGCCTCTTTCAGTTCAATTTTTGACTCACTTTCGATGTTCTCCAGTTCTTCAGGAGTAAATCGTTCGTAACGAATCAGCATTCGTTTGAATTTAAATAAAGGGTCATAATCCTGAACATAGTTCCGTTCTTCTTCCGAGCGGTATAGTTCGTGCCTGTCTGAATTGGAATGAGAATGAATACGAATGCAATTTGCCTGAACCATCACTGGCATACCGGTTTCCAATGCATGCTTTTTAGCCTCGTGCATGGCATTCATGGAATCGAAAACATCTTTCCCATTGCAATGAATGATCCGGAGATTTTTAAATCCTGTAAAATTATTGGCCACTTTTCGGTTGGCAGTCTGATCCTTCTTTGGAACAGAAATCCCAAAACCATTATCCTGAATGGCAAAGATTACCGGAAGCTTTTCTTTTGAAGCACCATTGATGGCCTCATAAACAAAACCTTCTGACAAGGACGATTCGCCCTGAACACTTATTGCCACAGCCTTTTCTCCATAATATTTAATTGCACGGGCAACGCCAACAGCATGCAACGTATGATTTCCGGTTAAGGAAGACACATTGTGAATATTCCATGCCGGTTTAGCAAAGTGGTTCGACATGTGGCGGCCACCGCTCGTGGGGTCAGTTGCTTTTGAGATGCCGTTCAGAATAATTTCTTCGGCAGTCATTCCGCAAGATAAAGCGGTTAGCAAATCCCGGTAATATAAAAAAATATGGTCGATTTCTTTTTCAAATGTTTGTCCGATTGCAAGCTGAATTCCATCATGTCCGGCATACGGTGCATGATAGGACCAGCCAATGGCCTGTTTTAGGTAATTCGGGGCTTTTTCGTCAATCGCCCGTCCTAAAGTCATCAATCGGTACCATTTTTCAAGTATTTCTTTGGGTGTTGTTTTAACCGAAAATACTTTTGGAACTGTTGTCATATATTTGATTTTAATTTATGAATTTACACTTCGCGATCAATACTGAATTCTTCAAGAATATCTGCTATTCGCCGGAGGAAAGCCCCACCCAAAGCGCCATCTATAACTCTATGATCATAAGAGAGTGAAAGAAACATTTTATGCCGGACCACGATTGCGTCACCTGTTGGAGTTTCCATTACTGCCGGTTTTTTCTCTATACTGCCGGTAGCCAGAATGGCAACCTGGGGCTGACTAATAATAGGAGTACCAATTAAATTCCGGAACGATCCGAAGTTGGTAATGGTAAACGTACCGCCCTGGTAATCTTCAACCGAAAGTTTGTTTTTGCGTGCGGCATCAGCCAGTTGGTTCATGTTTTTGGTCAGGCCAACCAGATTCTTCTGTTCCGCATTTTTAATTACCGGGACAACCAGATTCCCGTCAGGCTTGGCAACAGCAATGGCAATATTCACATCTTTATGAATAATGATTTTATAGTCATCGACTGATGAATTCAACATAGGGTATTCAGTGATTGCCCGGGCTACTGCTTCAATGAATACTGGCATATAAGTAATTTTATCACCATATTTTGTCTGAAAAGAATCTTTTACTTTGGTTCTCCAAAGTACCAGATTGGTCACATCAGCTTCAACGACCGCAGTTACATGTGGCGAAACCTTTTTCGACATGACCATGTGGTCAGCAATAATTTTGCGGACACGATCCATTTCGATGATCTGATCACTGCCACCCATTGAGATAGGAGATTTTTCAGGAACTGAAGTATCTTTTGACTTTACTTCAGCAACAGGAGATTTCTCAGCAATATTTCCATTTTTCCGGTCATCAACATAGTTGAGTATATCATTTTTTTGCACCCTTCCGTTTGCTCCGGAACCTTTTATCAATTCCAGTTCAGCTAAACTGACTTTCTCCGATTTAGCAATTGACATAACCAGGGGAGAATAAAACCGTGTACCTTTTTCTTCTTCAATTTCAGTAGCAGGTTTCGACTGTGAAACTTCAACGGGGGAACTTGCAATTGCAGGTTCGGCAACCGCTTTTTGTTCCTGAACTGATTCCTGAACAACTTCTTTCTTCTCAGCACTTTGTTCTGGCTCGTCTTCGTCTTCAGTAGTTATAATCGCAACGATTTCACCAACCGGAACCAGGGCATTTAGCTCATAAAGTATTTTTTTTACAATGCCATCAACAGGTGAAGGAATTTCAGAATCAACTTTATCGGTAGCAACCTCAAAAAGCGGTTCATCTTCTTCTATTTTATCACCTTCCTTAATAAACCATTTGGTAATGGTCGCTTCCTGGACACTTTCGCCCAGTTTAGGCATTTGGATTTTAAATTCTGACATATTATCTATAATTATTTTGACATTTATGACTTGACGTTTTCACACCCATAAACAAGATACAGATTGAAAAGTTCAATAGTAAAAAGCAATCTACTAACGCCGAAATGGATTTCCTGTTATAATGAAAATTTCAGTTCATAACTAATTGTACGTCTTGAAATTAACCAATGATCAGTCATTAAGTCTTTTTTCTTAAAAGATAGGGGTTCATTTATTTTCAGGTATAGTCTTTAGCAAAAAAAAGACGAACCTAAACTGGTTCATCTTTTTCGAGAAAAAATATATCGATGTGCTTTTAGCCCATTTATAATTTTTTAGGTTCGTATTTAAACAAATCATGCTTGGGCCAGGTTTTAATATCCTTCTCAATCTTTCCCATCATGTAACTGACATAGGAGGGTAATCGGGGGCCTTTCCAACTGCTCGAATTCAGAATCACGACCCAGCAAAACCCATTACTTTGCCGCTTCATAATCGCTGAAGTACCAGACATACTTCCTGTACGGATCCAATCGCCGTTATCTTTTACAACTTTCCATCCAAGCGGTCCCTTAAAATCTTCGTTTTCAGTCATCTGTTTGATTAACCGATGTGGTATCATATCCGGCACATTTCTGAACCCATCAACCAATACCATCAGTTTAGCCAATTCAACAGAAGATGCAATCCAGCCACCGGCAGAACCAAGCAATTCGATTGGATTTCCCCCATAAGGCTTCGATACCATCCTGCCAGACCCGTCAAAAGCGGAAACCTGCGGACTTACTTCTGATTCGTAATATTTCACTTCATTCGTTCGTCGTTCAGAAAGGAAACTCCGGCCAATATGCATATCAGTGATACCTTCCGGTTTTAAGACTTCCTGACAAATAAATTCCTCATACGACTGGCCTGTAACTGCCTGAACTACATTTTGCAAAAACATGTACCCCATATTCGAATAGGAAGAACGTGATCCCGGATCAAAATGTAACTTCCGGGTAGCAACAAACCGACAATAGGAATCCATGGTCGGAGTTCCGGTTTCGCCGATCTTTTCAAGAACAACCAATGAATTGAAAGCAGGATCTCCGTATAGCTGTGACCAACCACCTGCATGAGCCAAAAGATGGCGTATTGTAATGTTATACAATCGTTTATCAGCAACTTTATTAAAAACAGAATCTTTCAGAATGGCATCAGGTCCAAATACTTTTGAATCGAGTGAAATTTTTTTCTTATCGACTAATTTCATAATGGCAACAGCTGTAATTAGCTTGCTGACACTTGCTATTCGAAATAACTGACCTGGCGTAACCGGCTGTTTGGCTTCTAAATCGGAATACCCAAAACCATGTGCATAAACCAGTTTGCCATCTTTAACAACAGACATGGTCATTCCTGCCAAATTCCATCTCCGAAGAAATTCATTGGCCTCTTTTTCAATGAATTTGCTCCCGGCAAACTCTGAAAGATCGTTCGTAATTCTGTAATTTAAACCTTTCGTGTCCAATTCAGGATATCGATCAGGCATTTCATTTGGGGAAAGACGAATTTTATAGTGGAAAATGATCAGCAGGAAAATTAATCCGACAATGAAATATTTTAGAATATAGATATGTGTCTTTACGTAATTCAGCATTGTAAACTCCCTATCAATTCGTTAACAGACTGCATCTTATGCCGTTCCATGTATTCAGATAGGCCATCAATGATTTGAACTGGTATCGTTGGATCAATAAAAAGAGCTGTACCAACCTGAATGGCAGAAGCACCAGCAATCATAAATTCGATGGCGTCAGTTGCATTCATGATACCTCCCATCCCGATTACAGGTATTTTTACCGCATTATAAACCTGCCAAACCATCCGAAGCGCGATTGGTTTTATTGCAGGACCAGAAAGGCCTCCGGTGATTGTTGATAGAACAGGTTTTCTGGTTTCGGAATTAACAGCCATTCCCAATAAGGTATTGATGAGCGAAACACTATCGGCTCCCTGCCCTTCAACTGCCCTGGCGATATCCGCAATATTGGTGACATTGGGTGAAAGTTTCACTATCATCGTTTTGCTGTAAACCTTCCGGACAGCTCTCACGACAGCTTCTGCTGATGGACAACTGATTCCAAATGCCATCCCTCCTTCTTTAACGTTCGGGCAACTGATGTTTAATTCAATGGCAGGAATATGATCCATTTCATTTAACCGTTCAGTTAACTCAACGTATTCGTCAATTGTTGAGCCATTTACATTGACAATAATGTGAGTATTCAAATCCTTGATCCGGGGATAAATATTGGTAATGAAATTATCAACCCCCTTGTTTTGAAGTCCAACGGCATTCAACATTCCTGAAGGCGTTTCAGCCATTCTGGGGTATGCATTTCCCTCCCGGTGTTTCAGGGTAGTACCTTTTACAACAATTCCACCCAAAAGCGAAAGATCTATAAAATCGGCGATTTCTTCTCCAAATCCACATGTTCCGGAGGCAGTTAAAACCGGATTTTTAAAATCCAGCTTGTGTATTTTTATTCCTAAATTCACCATTTCAGATCGTTTACATTAAATACAGGTCCATCAGTACAAACACATTTGTGACCGGTTTTAGTATCTTCAACACAACACAAACAAGCACCAAAGCCACAAGCCATCATATTTTCGAGCGATACTTCACAAAAAATATTCTCTGCAATTGCTCTCCGGCCTATCGATTTCATCATCAGGTCAGGGCCACAGGTATATATTTTGCTGAACTGATTCAGCTCACCGGAAAATACAGGATGATTGGTAACGTAGCCCTTTTCACCTAAAGAACCATCTTCGGTAGCAAAGTAAAACTGTCCAAATTGTTGATAAGCGGAAACATCAATATGATCGGAAGCTGACCGGGCACCAATCAGAACGTTAATCTGACCGGGATCTAACCCACATATTTTTGCAAGAAACAACATTGGCGCAACACCGCTACCGCCACCAATTAATAAGATGCGGTCGGTTTTATCAGGCAATGTAAACGATTTTCCTAATGGGAATATAGCGCTGATCGTTTGACCGGCCTTTGATTCAGTCAATTTTTTGGATCCTCGTCCAAGAATTTTCACCAGCAACGAAATTGTTTGTTGCTCATAATCGACATCCAATATCGAAAATGGCCGGCGAAGAAAAATCTCTGCCGCGTCCTTGATTTCCACATTGATAAACTGACCTGGGAACAAATCAGAAACCGGATGAGGAGATTGAAGTATCAATCGGAAATTATCTTTGTTAAGTTGCTTATTTTCAAGCAATAGAAAATCTGTAACCGTCTTTTTCATGCACATGAATTTGGCGGCAAAGATAGTCGAATAATCTTATCTGGATGGATTATAAACCTTAAATGTTGAGTCTTTATAGAAAACGACCAGGCGTTCTATTGGTTTTTCTGAACTAAAAAATTGATCCTGAAGCTCATCTCCGGCAATCTTTTTTTCGTTGTTTTCACTGACCGGAGGAATAGTCAGTTCTTTTGGTTCAACGGGCATAGGTTCATTTAGAAACGGTTTTTGTTCTGTTGTTTCCGTTTTTTTTGCTGAAGGACTTTCAGTCTCAGTGATTTGATCAAATAACGTTTTGGTTTTTACAGGCGTATCAACCATATTGCCGGTTCCGAGCATCAGCCACTTGGCATCCAGCTCAGGATATATCTGCAACATCTTTTCTATAAACTGAAAGCTGGGTTTATTTCTTGCTTTTAGAACGTGTGTCACATTTGATCGTTGCACACCGATTGAATCTGCAAGTTCAGAGGGAGAGATCCCTTTATACTCCATGAATTTTCTGATCCTGTCTTCCATATAAATGTAAATTAGCCAATGCACAAATGTAATAAATTAATGTACGAATTTGATTTATATATGGCAATTATGGGTTGTTACATTTGTATACAATCCTCTTTTATTCTTCTGTTTCAATCAAATATACATTGTTATTACACTTTATATAAAAGATGTATTCTACTGGTTTTGTATTACTTAAAATACTTTAAACTGCCTAATACATGCAAAATTAACAGTCGTAAACAATAGATTAAACCATAAGTACATGTAGATTATAATAACTAGTTAATATTAAATACTTTATATGTTATTTTATTCCGATTAAACGTGGCCTGTTTGTCGTGTTACTAATATCAATTATTTGAGTTATAAATCTGAATATTTAACGAATAATCTCAATTCACATTTGTATTAATGCGATGTAATTTATATATGTAAACGTATTTTGTTGGGTTTTTCTGATTGTCATTTGTAAACTGCCAATTATTACAACTAATTTGATTCATCATACCGATTTACTAATTCATGTAAAACGAATCAGCTCCAATTGTGAATACCATTTTTAAGATCATCAGAAATAAAAACTATAAACTGATTTTCCGGAAGCCTGAAAAGTTCCCTTCCCTTCCATTGGTTTTTAAAATGATTGTTTGAATTGAAAAATGAATCTGAATGTTGCTTCAGGAGAAATACAGCGTTTATTCCCTGCCCCTTGCCTATTCCGTACAATATATTGAATTCTGACACAGGTAAAAAGCACGGTTTACATCTGTAACAAACTAATTATCACAAAAATAAGCATGTCCGGCTTGTATTAAAACCGGGATCAATCTGTATGAAAACAGGTAAAATCACACAAAAAGGTGTAAAAACTGGCCGGAAGTCCTGTAAGTCGTCATCAAAATGCGTAATTTTCTTACCTGATTAAAATTTGTAATTATGAGAGGTATCCCTTCTTCTTTGTTAATACTTTTTTTTGCGGTCGTATTTTTGGTGGAGCTGATCTCCTATTTTGGATTTCGTATCCTGATCAGTAGCTTGTCGAAAAAAATACAAAGCTCCCTGCTTGTTATTTATCTTTTACTTAGTATATCGGTTACCGGTCTGATTGTATATTCCTTTTCCAACCCGGAAGTCATCAGACAGAGCCGCGATTATACGCTCTTTTTTGTTGTAATTTCCCTGAGTTTTCTAAACCTGATGCCAAAGACCTTTTTTGCCCTTATCACACTGATTAGTTTTCTTATCCGTTGGTTGTCCGGCATACGCGGACAAAGGATCGCTTTGGCCGGTGCTGCCATTTTAAGTACCGGTTTTTTTCTGCTTATAAACTATGGCATCTGGGCAGGACGTTATGATATTCGTGTTGAAAAGCAAAACTTGTATTTTACTGATTTGCCCAAACAACTCGATGGGTTTAAAATAGTTCAACTATCTGACATTCACCTGGGGAGTTTTGGAAAAAACACTAGTGCAATGAAGGAAACCGTCGCGATCATTGAGCAACTACAGCCTGATATTTTACTGTTTACAGGCGATATTGTTAATAATTTTGGTGAAGAGTTTAATGGCTTTGAGCCGCTGTTGAAACAGCTTTCGGCCAGATATGGGAAGTTTGCTATTCAAGGCAATCATGATTACGGCGATTATTTCAATTGGCCTGATTCAACCAGCAAAAGAATAAATCTTGAACACATTGAGGCTGGACTGACTAATGCCGGATTTAAACTTTTACTGAACCAGTGGGCAAAAATTGCCGTTAAGGATACTTCTTTTTCTTTGATAGGCGTTGAAAACTGGGGCCACCCACCTTTTCCGCAATATGCCGATATGAATCTGGCAACAAAAGGTATCCCGGAGAACTCATTTAAAATTCTGATGTCTCACGATCCGGAATATTGGAATGCCTTTGTTGTTCCGCAAACAGACATCCCTTTAACACTTTCAGGACATACCCATGGTGGACAGTTTGGGGTCAAAATTGCCGGAATCGAATTCAGTCCGATGTATTTTATTCAGAAGAAATGGGGAGGACTCTACCAGTCCGGCGATCAGTTGCTTTATGTGAACAGAGGACTCGGAACCGTTGGATTTCCCGGTCGTATAGAAATGCGTCCTGAAATTACCCTGCTCACTTTATTCCGGACTAAAAACCACTGAAGTCAGTCGAAAGCAATAGATTAAACTGGAAATCACCATAGTCAGGCCGGTAAGTGGTTCGGAAACCAATTTCAACGGGTGCAAAAAAACGCAAAACATGAAGGTCTGAAGTCATTTCAACACCGAAAGACTTCATTTCCACTACATGATCATTGGAATAGATCTTGTGATTTTCAATTTTTGGAACTGACAGCCAGGCATAATCATAAAATAAAGATGCTTTCAAACGTTTAATATATGCCAACTTTCCGATACTAAAATCAGGATAAAAAACAGGGAATTTATAATCGGCTGCCAGCGAATACATTTTATTGTTCAGAGAACTTTGAAAACCACGCGGAAAGCGGATGAAATCGGAAAAGGAATAGCTGGTGAAATTCTTTTCCTGATATCCCTGATAAATTTTTAAGCCTGAATTTTTTGTCAGTCCCGGAAAATAAAAAATAGACTGCGCACCTGAAAGTGTACCTAAATCAGATCCAGTGAATGGAGTATGCCTGTATATTAAATCAAACATCTGCCCCCATCTGGGCATGATACTTAGGACTGACTGGTGCAACAAGTTATAATAATAAAGCCGGTAAGTCATGGCATGATAACTTCCTGGATATAATTCTGTAAGTGTTGAATCGGTACCTGATATGTTTTTTAAAGAATAGTTTACCTCTGGATAAAGTATCCTTGAAAATTTTCCTTTCGAAAGATTTAATGGTAATCGGACATCCACATCAGCTCTTACCTCTCTCCAGGTAAATCGCTGAATAGTAGTATCGCTGCTAATGACCTCATTATTCTGATTGACTGTATTATTGATCTGATAATAATTGGAAGCTTCGTTACCCGCTGAGATTTCAGTCTTGATTTCAGGATACCAACCTAAATAATTAAACGCCAATTTATAACGGCCAGTGCGGTCGGCAACATTGTAATCGTAGCCCAATATGGTTTCGGCGGTACCTAGTTTATTCTGCGATAACAAAGAAAAACCTGGCCTGATTTCATAACTGTTTACATCGATGTAAGCCGGAGCCCAGCTGTGAAAATTGAACAAATGGCCCAGTTTTGAATACTTTTTGGTGGCGTAAACAACCGAATCGGCATTCGCAAAATCTGGAACCCCTTTTTCCTGTGAAGCCAGATTTTCGGCCAGCGTATTGGTTTCCAATTGGATGCTGGTGACTTCTTTTGAGGTGTTTTTTCCCGGAAGCTGAATGGCTCCAAGCTGATAACCGGAAGAAGTATAGTTGCTGAAGATGAGCTGATTTTCGGAATCCGAAACCGATGGATAATCAGCTCCGAACGATACCGAAGCAATTTGAGTTATTTTTTCGCTTTCTGTATCCAATGAATACAGATTATCTACTCCTGAAAAATCGGATGAAAAGAAAATCTGACCTTTTGAATAAACCGGATTTTTCAGGTTGGCAAAGGTGTTGACCGTTAACGACTGAAATTGTTTGGTTTTGATATCAACCGAAGCCAGGTATTTCCCTTTTGAAGACAAAGCGACAACATACAACTTCTCCCCTTTTTCATCCCAGCAAGGCGTGAAAAAATACTGATTATCAGGAGTATTAAACCGGTATTTCAGACGACCTGTTTCCAGATCAAAAACCGATAGAAAAATATTGTTTTCAGGATCGACTTCGACAGCTGCAAATGATTTTAAATCGGGAGATATTACCGGACTGAATAATTTATTTTCAGGCTTGATTTCATGTTTGATTTTAGACTCCATGTTATAAACCAGAATAACAGAGCGCTCAGAATGTGTCCAGCGAAGATCAGCTCTTCTTTCGGCCCAGATAATCAGGTTATCTTTCATCGAAACTGATTCTTCGAAAATTGTTCCCGGCGTGTAAATTACTTTTTCAGTCTGATCCGGATTAACCAATACAAACCGTCCGATATCAGCAATGGAGGTTCGATAGGCGAATAGGATCGAATCACGGAAAATTTCAGGATAAAGGTATTGGGTATAAATCTTCTTTGCCGGAGAAAGAACTGTAATGGAATCAATTGTTCGTGACGCCAGGCTTTGTGTCCAATCTTCGGTCAGGTTCTGAAAAATATCTGAATACATTTGTTTGGTTGAAAGTCCGGTAGATTGTTTCATGGAAGAATTCAAAGGTGTCAGCGAAAAAGGCTGTTGCCCGACTTTTTGCAGTGCATCAGCCCAGATTTCAGCTCCATATTTTTCGCGGCTTTTGCCAACCATCCAGTAACCTAACTGATAATGATCGGGCACATAATCTTTGTAGGAACCCAGGTAAGCTTTGTCGAAAGAATAGGCTCTCTTTTCAATGAGTTGCGCACGGTAATCCATACTAAAAGAAGCCATCCGACCGCGTCCGGAATTCGATAAAGCAGTTTCAGTAACTACCGCGTCGCCCTCCAAAAACCAGAAAGGCAGGTAGGCTCCAACAACAATTGCGGTGGCCTGTTCGCCCAAAATGGCTTTGACTAATACAGGCAATTCACTCTGAATTTTATCCATTTGAACCACATGCCGAAATTCATGCAAGGCCAGTTCTTCCAGCCAGTCCTGGGCATAAATTTGCTGGTGAGGCGTGGTAAAAAGTTCTATTCGTTTGGGAGCCCAGCCCACCAAACCATTTGAATTGACTGTTCGTGTATGTAAAACGACCGAAATTTTTCGCGGCGGAAATTCCAACGTTTTTGATCCGTAGTCATAAACCTTTTCAAGCACAAACGAAACGCGTTGTGCTTGTTTTTCAAACTCTTCAGGATAAATAATCTGAAAATTTTCCGTATTAATTTGTCTCCAGCTGATTGACGAAGGGTCTTGTCCGGTCTGAAAATACTGCGCCTTCGCAGAATGTATATATAAAACAGCCAGTATAACTAGTAATGATATTTTCTTCATGCATTTGATTTGATGGAATGTCCCGATTTCCCCCTCCATTTGTCTTTCTACAATTCAGGTTAAAGCGAAAATTTAAAAATAATCAAATTATTTAAACGACTTCATACCGATAGTCAGTATATTTTGGAGTACCTGAATTCCTGAGCGGGACAAAATGATTTACCGGTAGAATACCACTTTTGTTTCCAAAGTAAAAAGACACTGGGAAAAGCGCCTGAAAATTTTCACAGCGTAAAAGATGCTTTGACAGAGCTTCGGAAAAATTTCAGAAGGAGAAAATGATCAGCTTGGTACTTCGGAAAAATTTCAGAGGGCAAAAGTAGAGCAGTTATTGATTCGGAAAAATTTCGAAAGCATAAAATGAGTCGGGTTGGTGCCTTGGAAAAATTTCAGAAGGCAAAATGGGAGCAGTTAATGCTTCGGAAAATTTTCCGAAGCATTAACTGAACAGGTTGGTGGTTTTGAAATTTTTCAACGGGCAGTTTGTTCCGGATTTCAAGACTATTAATGATTATACAACGAATCGTGTGGGTCATGTAAGAAAAAATAATAGTATTTAGACCAATTCAATGAAGCACATACTACGAAGTAGTATAATATTAATCACCCCCAGTAATACTGGGGGTGAGGGCGTACCGCAGACTCCAACCCTGAACAGGGTTGAATATTAATTACATAACACTTATTCAACCCTGGTCAGGGTTGCAGTCATAGCTATTTTTCACCCCCAATTTTATTGGGGGTCATTCATATTTAGCACCTCCGGTGCATAAGCCCAAATGATCAATGAAGTAAATTGATCACTTTTTAATAAGTAAATACCCAGACCAAACGTTATAGAGCCCTTTTTTCTTATTCCTGCCATTCCGAAGAGAATAATTCTATTTATTAAACAGAAAGATGGTTCTCAGAATGCCTTGTTCGCCCAAGTTTGTTAATTTTGAATCTTTCTAAAAAATGAATCACTTTGGAAATTAGTTTCGATCACAGTTATGCCGGATTTTTTGTTTTGTTGTCCATCTTTTTGGCAGCAGGAATCAGCTATCTGCTCTATTTCCGAAATCCTGAAAACTCAAGCCTGACAACGGTTCAAAAGGTATTTCTTGTCATACTGCGCTTTTTGTCGCTTTTTCTGATCTTCCTGTTTTTGCTTTCTCCGCTAATGGAGAGGACAAAGAAAATCAAGCAGTTGCCAATTCTTGCAGTTGCCTTCGATAATTCGCAGTCTGTTCAACCTTATTCGTCCGAATTAGGACATTTCGAACAAAGCCTGAAGGATCGGTTCGCCGGGGATTATCAGCTTGAATTCTGGTCGTTCGGCGAAAAAGTTGAAAATACGGAAACCTTTACCGGAACTGAACGCAGATCGGACTATGGACAACTCATCCAGTCGGTGAAAAATAATTACATCAACAAAAATATAGGTGCATTAATTTTGTTTGGCGACGGCATCTACAATCAGGGACAGAATCCTGAAAACTTCGCTTCAGGACTGAAATTTCCGGTTTACACGATTGGCGTTGGAGATACCGCACGTAAGACCGATGCGGTAATCGGGAACGTTAAAACAAACAAAGTTGCATTCCTGAAAAATAAATTTCCGGTTGAAATTGAGTTAAAGTTTTCGAAACTGAAAAATAAGATGGCCTACATCGACATCGAAAACAACCACCAGCAAATTTATTCAAGCACCATTTCAATTGTTTCGGACGATGATTTTAAACTTGAATTGGCTAGTCTGGAAGCTACCCATGCCGGCTTGCAGCATTACAAAATCAGGATACGTCCTTTTGATGGTGAGGTAAATCTCAAAAACAATGAATTCGAGTTTGTGATTCAGATATTGGAAAACAAGCAGAAAATATTGCTGCTCAGTGATGGTCCTCACCCCGACATGGGCGCTATTCGCAACAGCCTTTCCGAACTCCAAAACTATGAAACAAAACTAGTTACAGGTAATGAAATTCCGGATAGCCTTTCGTCTTACAACCTGATTATTTTAAATCAGATTCCAGCACTGAAAAACGCTGCAAGTAAGCTTTTGACCAGAATTAAGGAGAGCCGGATTCCTGTTTTATTTCTGGTTGGGCCAAACTCATTGCTCGAACAATTGAATTCGCTGGATATGGGCCTGAAAATTTCTGCAAGTAAAAATACCGAAGAAGTACAGGCCAAATTTGATGACAATTTTTCGCTTTTTGTGCTTTCTTCAGGAACCAAAGAAATTCTGGCAGGCTCCCCGCCCCTATTATCACCTTTCGGAAATACCGAACTTTCGCCAATGATGCAGAATCTGGCTTTTCAATATATACGGAATATTCAGACGAATAAAACCATGATGGCCTTCGGAACCAACAAAGGGCGAAAAACCGGTTTTGTACTGGGCGAAGGACTTTGGCGCTGGCGTTTATACGATTTTCAGAAAAGCGGAAATCACGAGGCATTTAACGAATGGATTCAAAAAACCATACAATACCTTGCTCTCCGCGAAAACGAAGACAACTTCAATGTCTATCATCCGGCACTTTTTCAGGAAACCGACAATATCGAATTAACAGCTGAGTTATACAATGACAGCTACGAATTGGTGAACACTCCGGATGTAACTATCCGGATACAAAATGACAGTCTGAAGGAATTCAATTACCTGTTTGACCGGACCAATGACTCTTACAATCTGAATGCCGGAAACATGGAGCCTGGTGATTATACGTTCGAAGCTGAAACACAGCTTGGAAATCAACATTTCACAGAAAAAGGAACTTTCAGCATTGTAAAAAATGAACTTGAGGTCCAAAACAACCGGGCCGATTTTGGTGTTTTAGTACAATTGTCGCAACAAACTGGCGGCCAGTTTTACCCGATTGCCAGGCAGGATTCCTTGCTGGAGGCCATCCGTGACAACAAACAAATTACAGTTCAGGAACATCAGCAAACCACTCAAAACGAATGGATTAATCTGAAAGGATTGTTTTTGATGCTGATCATTTTATTAGGAGTTGAATGGTTTTTCAGGAAATACTGGGGAATTTATTAAAGAAATTAGATGATGCAACTGTTCAAGAAAATCATATCATACCGGGGGCTTATTATTTTCATGACCGGAATTCTTCTGGTTTCGTGTAAAAGCTATTATGCGGCTCTGACCATTGAAAACATACAACCGGCAAAAGAAGAGTTACCTTCTGACATCCAAAGTCTGACTTTGATGAACCGAAGTATGAACAACCAGTTTCTGAACCACCAGGTAGATTCACTTCAGATGTATTTTTACCGCAATAACTATCAACTTTCAAAAATTGTTTTGGACAGTACAGCCGTAGACACGACCGTCCAGGCTCTGGCTGCTCTTTTATTTGAATCGGGTCGTTATGATGTGGTTGTTCCGGTTGAACGAAACATTTACAGAAGCCTTTTCTATGAGATCCTTCCTGACACGCTTAATCCGGATCAGGTTAAAAAAATATGCACCGACTACAATACGGATGCGCTGATGGTTTTAGAACGGTTTTCAACGAAGACCATGGCCGATTATTCCGCTGAAAAATACAATGACCCCACAACCGGGACTAATTATTCCTTTTATGCAACACTCGATCTGAAATACAATGCTTTTTTCAGGATTTATAAACCGGGAAACAAAACCTGGATTAAAGAAATTGAACTGACTGACACCATTTACTGGGAAAGTGCTGATTTTTCGCAGGAACGGTTATTCAGTAAATTGCCTTCGATTAAACAGGCCCTGATTAATGCCGGAATAAAGGTAGCTTTGGATATGGACGACAAGCTCTCTCCTACCTGGATTCCTGAAAAAAGAGGATATTTTCTGTTCAAAACCAAGGGTGACCGGGGACAGCAATTCATGAATGAAAACAATACCGAAGAAGCTGCCAAATACTGGCGTGAAATGGCTCAATCGGAAAATAAAAAAATAAGAAGTAAAGCAGAATACAATCTTGCACTGATTGGGGAATTAAATGGCGATATTGATGCGGCTATTGACTGGGGATTAAAATCCTTTTATTCGTATTACCGGCATCAGACGGAAACCTATCTGAAAAAACTGAAGATCAGAAAAGAAACTATTCAAAAGACAGAATAACATGAAACGAGAGACCCAATTATTTTTGTTTGTTTTGTTGTTGAGCATGAGCTCATGTGTGAGCTATGAGAAATTTTCGATGGAGGTTTTTAAACCTGCTGAATTTAGCCTTCCATCTGATATTCGGGAAATAGCTGTTGTTTCCCGAAACCTGAAGTATAAGAACGATACGCTGCAAAACTATCAGGTAAAAAATCACCGGCTCGTAAAGGATAAAACCCGATTCAATACGGATAGTCTGGCAATTAAAGCCTGTATGGATAGTCTTTCCGCCAGATTGTCATCCGAAAACCAATTCGATAAAGTATCAATAATACCTGTTTATTCCTTTCCCCAAATGCGTGTCAATGAGATCAGACCTGACCGGAGTGAATATTATCAGAATATTTCTGAAAAAACCGGAGCTGACGCGTTGATTTTACTCGATATGTTTTCCTGTTTTTACAGCCAGTCCGAAACTAATTCTACACCGGTCGCGAATGTTGTAATCTCAAATATATGGTCCGTTTATAATGTCCGGAAACAAAAAATAACCGACCGTTTCACGCAGGTTGATACACTTTACTGGGATGGGATAGATGAAAACGAACATTTTTCAAAACTCCGGATACCTGCGAAAAAGGATGCGATTTTCCTGGCTGCCGGAATCATTGGCAAAAACTATTCGAAACATATCTTACCTGCATGGACTAAGGCTTCCCGGAATATTATGACCTGCGATAAACCCGAATTAAAACAAGCTTCAGAACTTGCGCAGAAAAACAAATGGGAAGAAGCTTCAGCGATCTGGCAGAACTATTCAGATAGCAAAAGCAAACGAAATAAGGTCATTTCGGTATACAACCTGGCCCTTGCCAGCGAAATGAACGGAGATATCGACAAGGCCATTGAATTAACCGCCCAGGCAGCAACGATCAGTTCAGGAGCATTTATGTCGTCTGAAAATGAGGTAGTCCGTAACTATTCGGCAGTCCTTTACCGACGGAAAATTGAAATCAGTAAGTTAAACGCTCAAAATGACCTTCAATAGAAATTTTCTGTTGTTTTCATTGGTTTTCGTGAGTCTCACTTCTTGTCTGATTACTGATAGTGCCCGGACGATTCAGCTTGAGATCATGAAACCCGGACTCATTATTATTCCTGAAGATCTGAATACGGTTGCTATTTTAAACCGCGATATCTATCAATCCGATACCAGCGATTTCATCTATCAATACAATTTCAGATTAGTTGCTGACACCACAATCAACGACCATGAACTTTCAACAACCTGTGTTGATGCGCTATCCGGGTTCCTCGAAAAAGAAGCTTATTTCCGGAAAGTAATAAACTATCGCGATAGTTTGAATCATTGGTGGACTAACGATCAAACTATCATTAGTCCATCTGATTTGTTTGAAAAAACAAAATCTGACATTTGTATTTTTCTGGATTTTTTCAGTTTGAATAATACAACTATATTCTATCCTCTTCTCCGTACTGAAGCATATCTGAGGTGGACAATTGCGTTTAAAACGGATACTTTTGCATACATCTATAACCAGATAGACACCTTGGTTTATGAACCTGAAGATCTTCCGGTGTCGTTTAATTCTCGACTGAAATATGAAATTAAACCAATTTTAAACAATACTTCGGAATATTTGGGGCGTTACTTCGGAACAAAAATAATTCCATCGTGGTTACCGGTGGAACGTATTTATTACAATTCAAGTAATCACAATATGCTTAATGCTGAAAAATTTGCACTTCACAATGACTGGCTGAAGGCTGCTGAAATCTGGAATAAAGAAACAAAAAATAAAAACCTGCATATTGCAGTGAAGGCAAGCTACAATATGGCATTGGCCTGCGAAATGGAAGGTAATTATGATGCCGGTATCGACTGGCTTGTCAAATCCTATTCGGTTATGAGCAAAAATAATGTGGAACACCGAGCCAATTGTCAGCGATACCTGAATATTCTGGCTTTGCGGAAAAGGGAAATTGAAAAGCTTGACCAGCAAGTGAGAGAGAAGTCAGTTACCTTCTGATACAGTTGACCTTTTCTTTCCCAAACAGACACTGCTCAAGCCTGAAGGGCTTCAATGTGAATAGCCATGGGCGAAACCCATGGAATCAAATTACAAACGCGGCAACAAGCCCAAATGGGGTTGAACATGAAATAACTGGCTTGGTAAAAAACATTCAACCACATTCGAAGTTGCGATGGTATCATTCATTCCTACCCCATGCATTTCAGATAGGACTATTCACATTCAATCGCTTCGCGATTATAACCTAAAAGAAGCCCTGAAATCTCAGACAAAATGCTGAGATTTCAGGGCTTCTTTGGTTATAACTTCTATTTTTTGCCTTTGGCAGATTGATTCGTATTGCCTTTGACAGGTTGATTCGTATAAATGACCGGTCCTTTCCGGATAGACAAAAGAATCAGAATAATTCCGGTTACGATAAATGGAATACTCAGCCATTGTCCCATATCCAGACTCATTCCCTTTTCAAAAGGCTCCTGAACTTCCTTGATAAATTCGATGAAGAAACGGGCGCTAAAAACGAGGACAAAAAATACCCCAACTAAAAGTCCCTGATAGTCTTTTGCTTTGGTTTTCCAGTACATATACATCATCACCCCAAAAGTAAACAGGTAACTCAGCGATTCGTAAATCTGTGTCGGATGTTTGGCGACTGTTTCGTGATTGCGCTCAAAAATAATACCCCAGGGTAATGAAGTTGGTATCCCGTAAATTTCAGAATTCATCAGGTTACCGAAACGAATTAAGGCGGCAACAAGTGCTGAGGGAACAACAACACGGTCGAGTATCCAAAGCAGGGAACGTTTGGATACTTTCATGCTCCAGAAGCTCAGTGCAACCAAAATACCGATAACACCGCCATGACTGGCCAGACCTCCCTGCCAAACATACAGAATTTCAATGGGATGCTGTGAATAATAATCCCATCCGTAAAAGAAAACATGTCCCAGACGCGCACCAACAACGGTAGCTACAATCAGGTATATAAACAGGCTTTCAAGCCATTCCGGATTAATATTTTCACGCTTGAACATTTTTTCACCCTGATTATAGCCAAATAAAAAGCCTATGGCAAAAAGAAGTCCGTACCACCGAACATGTATTGGTCCCAGCGAAAAAATTTCAGGGTTTACGTTCCAGTGGATAAATGAAAGAATGTCCATAGTCTTGTTTGTTTGGATTTTTAAAAAATGCGAGTTCTGTCAGGGTTTTAAACCCTGACAGAACTAAGGTCTATTAATCAATTAAATCTTTACCGTGGCAGGATTTGAATTTTTTACCACTTCCGCATGGACAAGGTTCGTTGCGTCCCACCTTTTTTTCAACCCTTACCGGTTGTATGTGTTTGGGTTCGCTGGGCGCATCGGGCCGGTTCTGACTTGATGAACTGCCCGGCAATTCGGATTTTGTGGTTGAAAATTTACTCATATCAATACCTCTTCGCTCATGACCTTCGTGCACCTGCTGCGCATCGTTGATCGGAATGTGCCCTTTGGTCAGGGTGGAAACAATCTGTTTGTTTACCTTGGTGATCATGATTTTGAACAAATTGAACGATTCGAATTTGTAGATAAGAAGCGGATCTTTTTGTTCGTAAGAAGCATTCTGAACCGACTGTTTCAAATCATCCATTTCGCGCAGCTGCTCTTTCCATGCTTCGTCAATGGTTGACAGTATGGTTTGTTTTTGGTATGATTTGACAAGCTCTTTTCCCTCGTTATTATAGGCTTTTTCCAGGTTGGTAATAATCTGGAAAATGTGTATTCCATCCGAAATAGGTACTACAATATTTTTGTATATATGTGCCTTTTCTTCATAGACATCGCGAATGACCGGAAATGCCTGTTTGGCAATGATCTCCATTCGACGTGAATAGGTAGTCACCATCTCATGATAGGCCATATCAACCAGTTCGTCTGTTTTTAACTTCATGAAATCCTCGTGCGAAACGGGTGATTCGATTGACATCAGGCGAATCAATTCAAAATTGAATTCCTCAAACATTTGGTCATCCTGAAACTCGCTCACCAGGTTATCGATGACATCGTACATGGTATTGAGGATATCAACCTCCAGACGTTCACCAAACAAGGCATGACGGCGTTTTTTGTAGATAACTTCACGCTGTGAGTTCATCACGTCATCGTATTCGAGCAAACGCTTACGAATACCGAAGTTGTTTTCTTCCACTTTCCGCTGAGCACGCTCAATTGATTTGGTAATCATTGAATGCTGAATCATTTCGCCTTCCTTCAGTCCGATTTTGTCCATGATTCCGGTAATCCGGTCGGAACCAAACAGACGCATCAAATCGTCTTCAAGCGAAACAAAGAACTGTGAAGAACCCGGATCTCCCTGTCGACCGGAACGTCCACGCAACTGGCGATCGACACGGCGTGATTCGTGACGTTCAGTACCAAGGATAGCCAAACCGCCCAATCCTTTCACTTCAGCAGTTAATTTGATATCGGTACCACGTCCAGCCATGTTGGTCGCAATGGTTACCATACCTTTTGAACCGGCATCAGCAACAATTTCAGCCTCCCGGGCATGCATTTTGGCATTCAGTACATTGTGTTTAATGCCGCGCATTTTAAGGTAACGGCTTAACAATTCCGAGATCTCAACCGAAGTTGTACCGACCAGAATTGGTCTTCCGATTTTATTCAGTTCAACAATTTCTTCAACTACTGCGTTATATTTTTCGCGTTTGGTTTTATATACCAGATCTTCACGGTCGTCACGGATTATTTTACGGTTGGTCGGAATAACCACCACATCGAGTTTATAGATGTCCCACAATTCGCCCGCTTCCGTTTCGGCAGTACCGGTCATACCGGCAAGCTTGTGATACATTCTGAAATAATTCTGGAGGGTAACCGTTGCGAATGTCTGAGTAGCAGCTTCAACTTTTACATGTTCCTTGGCTTCAATCGCCTGATGCAAGCCGTCGGAATAACGACGTCCTTCCATAATACGGCCGGTTTGTTCATCAACAATTTTCACCTTGTTATCAATCACCACATATTCCACATCTTTTTCGAACATGGTGTATGCTTTAAGCAACTGGTTGATGGTATGAACACGCTCCGATTTGAGTGCATAGTTCGTCAGCAATTCATCTTTTTTCTCCAGAATCTGTTCCTTGGTAAGCTCTTTATTATTTTCAATTTCAGCGATTTCAGAACCAACATCAGGCAAAACAAAGAATTTCGAATCATCCACATCATCCGAAATCAGATCAATTCCCTTGTCAGTTAATTCAACTGAATTTTGTTTTTCTTCAATCACAAAATACAGAGGATCAGTAACAATATACATGAGTTTGTTATTGTCCTGCATGTGGTAATTCTCTGTCTTGGTCATCATTGACTTAATGCCTTCCTCACTCAGGAACTTAATCAGCGGCTTACTTTTAGGCAGTCCTTTATGAGCGCGAAGCAGCAAAATCGAACCTTCTTCTTTCTCTTCCTTCGTTGCATTCGGATTCGTCAGAATCCGTTTGGCATCAGATAAGTACTGAACAGCCAGGTTCCGCTGAGCAGCATATAGTTTTTCAACTTTGGGTTTTAGTTCTTCAAATTTCTGGTTTTCACCTTTTGGTACCGGACCGGAAATAATCAACGGAGTTCTTGCATCATCTATCAAAACCGAGTCAACTTCATCAACTATCGAATAGTGATGTTTTCGCTGAACCAGATCGTGTTCGCTAATAGCCATATTATCGCGGAGATAATCGAAACCAAACTCATTGTTCGTTCCATAGGTAACATCGGCCATATAGGCTTTCCGGCGTCCGTCGGAGTTTGGCTGATGTTTGTCGATGCAATCGACTTTCAGCCCGTGAAATTCAAAGATTGGCCCCATCCATTCCGAGTCACGTTTCGCTAAGTAATCGTTCACGGTAACCAAGTGGACACCTCTTCCGGTTAAAGCATTAAGGAATACAGACAGCGTTGCAACCAGTGTTTTTCCTTCACCTGTTCCCATTTCAGCTACTTTACCCTGATGCAAAATGATTCCACCAATCAACTGAACATCGTAATGAACCATATCCCAGGTTATCTGGGTTCCACCAGCGATCCACTGATTAAGCCAAATTGCATTTTCACCTTCAATGAGAATACTGGCTCTGGTAGCTGCCAGATCACGGTCAAAGTCGCTGGCTTTAACGATAACACGTTCATTTTCTTTGAAAAGGCTTGCGGTTGACTTGACAATAGAGAATGCGACCGGAAGAATTTCATTCAGAACTTCCTCCAGTTTATCATTAATTTTCTCTTCCAGTTTATCTATTTCCTGATAAAGTTTCTCACTTTCCTGAATATCAACCGTATCAGCAAGCTCGTTCAATTCGTTGATCCGGTCTTGCTCTGGTTTAATCCGTTCCTGAATCAATTCTTTTATCCGGACCGTTTCGGCTCTCAGTTCATCGTTCGACAGCAACTTAATGCGTTCGTATTCTTTTTTAATAAGTTCAAGAAGAGGTGCTATCTCAGTCATGTCTTTGTCAGCTTTCGAGCCGATAAACTTGCCTAGAATTTTGTTTAGAAATGCCATTATATAGGTTTTAATTGATCAAAAATTGAAAGTCACAAATGTAGTTATAATGTTTAAATCTTGAATTGCCTTTTACGATTATCATGCCATCGATTGATTCCGTCTGAGATCGGACAGAATTGGCTTTTAAATTCGGATAACTGCCAATAAATCAGTAAAAATGCCTGAAAGCAACTTTTGCTAATGACATTGTGGTTCAAAAAAGTAATTTTCAATCCGGATTTTTTGACATGCTTTTGCATTAAAATCAGATACGAACATCCTAAAATGCAGGAATTTTCAAGCCTGTGTTTGGTATGCAGAAAAGAAATTGATCCATCGAATATTGGATAGAATAAATAATTCAACCTTTCGGTGTGTGTGAAATATACGGAACCAACAAACAAGGCCATTGGAATTACCAACGGCCTTGTTCAAATTGAAAATAATCTCCAATTAATCGATTACATGTCGGTATTCCTCATTGATTAAATCAGGCAGATAACTTGCAATTAACTCCAGTGCTTGTTCCTCTGAAACCGGATTCGAAGTTAAGATCCGTTGATTTTGCATTTGCTGTTCATTTAAAACGCTGGAGCATATTTTCGGATCAACATTGCGTTCCGAATTTTTAATGCATTTCACACCAAATCCTTCGTTACACGAAGCATAAACCAATTCAAAAAATTTGGACCGAACTATAAACCTATTGTATTTACCCACCTTTTGAAGGGTAATAGTAACCGGCTTCTCAAATTCAGAATAATCAACCGTCCAGACTTTTTTAATATTTTCACCTAAAATAAGGTTTTCCACCGGAGTAATTTTGTATTCAGTCAATCCGGTTTCAGGAGAGCTTGCAAATGTAATCGGACCAGCAAATAACAAGGCCGCAAGAACTGTCGTTCGAATCATTGTGTTTTTCATGGCTTTGAATTTAAATGTTAAACATGTTGTTTCTCAAATACGGTTTTCTGCTTTTAAAGAAGATCGGTGTTTCCCGATGTTGCCTGAAAAACCATGTTTTTCGGCATTTTTTTTTGTTCTTTGTTTTCAGAAAATAAGACGCACAAGCCTCGCAATTGTTACATAGCCATATTAGGATCAGTTGATATTGTTGTGGGGAAAATTATTGGTATGGTTTTCAAGTTTCGATTCAAAATAAGATTGTTTAGCCCGAAATCAAAGATACTTTACTCAAGCCGAACAGGCTTTTTATTCTTAGGCGGAACAACTCCAATATTTCATAAATTCCCGAATGAATTGGATTGAAACATCAGTCTTCAAATTTGAAGCAACAATTGATCGAAGCGAGTGCGAAGGCCGTCAAAACGCCCGGCCGAGGGTTCGTTTTGACAAGATTTTTGCTTACTTTTCATCGATTGGAAAAGTAAGGGCCTGTCCGGCCTAAGGACAGAAAACGGATTTGAAATTGACCGTTTTAATATTGCTCCACAATTATATGAAGTGATCCCCAAATTCCTTTTTATTTTGGGCGATCTGGAAACGATTGTCTAATTTTGAAAAAAAAGATAACTATGGAATTTGACAAACTCATTACCAGTCGGTTTTCTGTCAGATCATTTACTGATCAGAAAGTTGACCGTACCACCATTTTGGAAATACTGGAAGCTGCACGTATGGCTCCTTCGGCCGTAAATTTCCAACCCTTGCATTTCGTGGTGATCACTGAACCCAAAAATCTAACTGAAATTCAAAAAGTTTACCCCAGAAACTGGTTTAGGGAGGCACCTGTATGTATTGTGATTTGTTCAGATCATCTGCAATCGTGGAAAAGAAAATCGGACGGAAAAGATTATGCCGATGTTGATGTTGCCATCGCTATTGATCATCTGGTTTTAAAAGCGACTGAACTTGGACTTGGCACCTGTTGGGTCTGTAATTTCGATACCGGACAAGCTCGTGAGAAACTGCAATTACCTGATCATATTGAACCTGTGGCCATTATTCCAATAGGTTACACCAATTCAGAAGCACCTGTAAAAACAAGGAAGAATCTTTCGGAACTGGTACATTGGGAGAAATTTACTGACCTATAAACAGATGATTAACAGGAAATAAATATCAGATTAAGGCGTGTAGGAGATTTTTCCAACAACAGAACGGCCTTCACATTCCAGATGAATCAAATAGATTCCAGGTCTTTGTCCTGAAAAATCAAGACTCATCCTGTTAACATCGTTGAGTGTCCAGGGAATATTCTGTTTCTTTCCCAGAAGATCATAAACTGCAATATCTTCAGGACAATCAATCGTATCGACTGTTTGTACATTTAATCGTAAACTTCCATAAAGCGGATTGGGGAAGAAGCGTACTTCCGGGAAAACGTCAAGAGTATCTTCTCCAATTGTAGTATCATCAACATTGCAGACTATTATCTCCATCAGTAAGGCAGAACCGTTGCCGTCCAGGCTTTGAGAATTATAGGTTGACCAGCCATCCTGATTTTTCAGGTAAAAACTGTTCGTTGTATCTGATTCCCGCTTAGCCATATAAACGGCCAGTGTATCACCTTCGTTCATTAGCGAAATATTGTACGAAACGAAAAATGTACCTACCGTCTTCACCGGATTTTCAAATGAAACATAATTCATCGCATCATTGTAAAACGTATTGATTCTAAATGTTTCGGAATACAACAAGGTTTCAGGTTTATCGGTTCCGCTGTAAATCTCAATCCCAATGTACGAATTTAGATAGGAAGAATTGATTGTTTTTTTTGCTATACCAAGTGAAACCCCCTGCACTTCACTGTTTTTCGAAAATGTATATTTCTCGGCAAAATCGGTAAAACCACTTCGGTTTGTTCCACTCCAGTAACCGTTGTTGGTTGTTCCATTTATTATTTGAATGGCCGCAGGAGTATCATTATTCTTGATGTTGGTAAAAGGCATACAGATATTTATCCCGGTATCAAGCGACATACCAGTTAGTGTTTCAACATTAGAACTTAGCGGATCAAGCCAGGCTTTCAGTTGTTTCTCTTTTTCTTTCCGGTGATTCCAGGCTAAAGCAAATTTTTCGAAATAATCGTTGGTTGGCAAAGTGCAGTTTGCTAGACCACCGGTAAGTGTTCCAACAAGCTGATTATTTTGGTCGAACAGCGGTCCACCGGACGATCCGGCTTCTGTCACACCATTATCCCATCTCAACACCTGCCAGAAACCATTCGGATAATAATTAATATTGAAGCTGGAGGTTTTTGGTGCATTGCTGTCTATGGCAATTTTCTTGATATCGCCAAGCGGATGATGAATGCAGATTGAGGAGGTAGGTGCTGTATTTTTCCGGTTCCAACCAGCCATATAGGATCGGTAATTATAGGGAGGAATTGTATTCAATAGAACCAGGGTGAAATCAAGGCTATCGAATGCAGCTTTTAAGGTGCTGCCCGACAAGGAACGGCTGACATCACCATCGATCGTCGAACAGGATGGCGATTCGTAATTAAACAGAAATATGGAAGACTGAGCCTGACGGTCATTGCGGATGCAATGATTGGCTGTCAGAACATAAGGAATTCCATCCATTGCCGTATTATTAATTAAAGTTCCGGAGCAAAGTTCGGTTCCTTCAACAAGGATCCTGCAAACAGCATCGCGGATATTCTCTGTGCCGTTGGCCAGATCACAATTCACATTCACATTGCATGATCCGGAAATCCCAAGCGGACGATGTGCATCAGAAGCAGTTACACCAATAAAATCGTGGGCAACCTGAGAAATACGCAGTTCACCGGAGAATTTAACCCGGGTAGGTTCTTCGTATTGCACAATAAGTTCATCACCTTCAATCGGTTCGACGGCAAATATCTGGCTGTCGGAATTGTTATCGGAAGTATATGCACCCTTTAGTTCACCTGTCTTCTCGCTAATTAGAAATAGACGGGCATTTTCGGGTAAATTGTAACGATCAAAAATAAGGTTCAGCGAATAGGCTCCGACTGAACGGATGCGCAGTTGCCAGACATTGACCTCGTCAGTAGCATACCATTTTCCTGAATTTTCAGGCGTAAGAGAAACCGGAAACGGATGTGCAAAATGAAACGATTTCAACATATTGGGGCTGGTGCTGCTATTCATGTTGCGCATTGTCTGATTGTCGACAGTTGGCATAACGACCAAATCTGCATCAGGCGACCATGATTTAAGCTTTTTGATTTGAATGGGAACCCCGCCGTGCGAAATCTGTCCGCTTACCGCAACAGGCAAAAGGATCGAAAAAATAAGTACAATTTGGTATATCGTTTTAAAACGCATTATCAGTTATTAAATTCCAAATTTAAGATAAATAATTAATCAGGGGAGATACTTCCGGCAAAAGCAATTAAATTTGAATACTAAAAGAGATACACAGTGAAAGTATTAACCATGTATGTTAATGAATTCAGTTACCATCCGGCTCAAAAAAATCTGGAAATGATGGAAGTAATTACTGAAGGGCGAAGTTTTTCAAATGCTATTCTCGCCTTTATTCAGGTGGAACAAACAGACGAAGAAAATGATTTGAAATCGCGTGAAAAAAAGCTTGTTAACCACCTGAAGTGGGTAGCAAGAAAGAATGAAACCAATACGATTGTACTTCACTCTTTCGCGCATTTATCCGAATCGAAAGCTTCGCCCGAATTCACCAGCGAGTTATTTTGCCTGGCCGAAAAAAGACTTCAGAATGCCGAATATAAAACAGCGCAAACACCATTTGGTTATTTTTTGGATTTAAATATCAAAGCTCCGGGTTTTTCGCTGGCGCGAATCTGGGCAAGTTTATAAATTATGCAACAAATTGACATACATACACACCAGATTAGTGACGAGGGTAATATTCAAATCCTGAATGTTTTTGCTCAGGATTTATCCTCATTTTCATCCGGATTTCTTTTTTCTTCCGGCCTTCATCCATGGCATATCGGGAAGGTAAATCCGGAGGAATGTTTTGAGGCTCTTGAACTCGCAGCTATGCAGGAAAATATGCTTGCACTGGGCGAATGTGGGATGGATCGATCGATTCCGACCGACTTCGCACTTCAGAAAATGTATTTTAAAGAACAAATTCACATTGCTGAAAAATACCATAAACCACTGATCATTCATTGTGTACGGGCATACTCTGATTTGATGAAATTCAAAAAAGAATCTAAATCAGATATTCCGTGGATTATTCATGCTTATCGCGGGAATCAGGAAACAACGCTGAGCCTGATTAAGCATGGATTCTATTTTTCGGTGGGCGAACAACTCCTGAAAGATGAATCGAAACATCCAATTCTTCGGATAATTCCGGTTGAACGATTATTTCTGGAAACTGACAATCGTGAAATTTCAATCAAAAAAATTTATTTACTTGCGGCACAAATACTGAAGATCGATGAAGAAGTGCTCACTGAAGCGATCTTCAACAATTTTAAAACCCTTTTCGGAGATGACAAACTGGTTGCAAAGAACTGAATTATTGATTGGTGCAGAAGGAATTCAAAAGTTGAAAAATGCTCATGTACTGGTAGTTGGTTTAGGTGGAGTTGGAGCTTATGCCGCGGAACAAATCTGTCGGGCAGGCGTTGGAACCATGACTATTGTTGATGGCGATGTTGTTGAAGAAAGCAACCGGAACAGGCAGTTGCCAGCCCTGAAAAGCAATGAAGGACGACCTAAGGCCGAAATTCTGGCGGAACGTTTCCGCGATATTAATCCTGAAATCAAGCTTCATGTTTTCAATCATTATCTCGAAAATAAGGAGATAACCGAACTTTTGGACGCCAGTAAATACGACTATGTGGTTGACGCAATCGATACCCTTACTCCCAAAGCATTTCTGATTGAAGAAACCGTGAAAGCCGGGCTTCCGCTGGTTTCTTCGCTGGGTGCAGGAGGAAAATTCGATCCGTCTCTGGTTTCAGTTACTGATATTTCGAAAACATTCAACTGTAAACTTGCACGAATGCTCCGGAAGCGACTGAACAGAGTCGGAATAAGTACAGGTTTTGAGGCGGTTTTCTCCTCCGAAATGATTGACATCGAAAAAGTAATTTCGGTACAAGAGAGAAACAAGGCATCAACAGTGGGAACCATATCGTACATGCCACCTATTTTTGGTTGTTTTTGTGCTTCGGTAGTCATTCGCGGCTTATTGCTCTGAAAATTATTCGTCGGGATTCATTGTCGCGAATAAGACACAAACAATAGATAGTGAGTGTATTACAAAATGCAAGAATGCTCTTAATAATTTAATAACCTGAATTTGGTTAAACAATTACGATATAGCATTGTCTATTTTAAAAAACTATTTATGTTTGCAGTCAATTCTACCAGCTTATCAAATATGAATCATTCAGCAAAATATATCACTTTCTGTGTTTCCCTTCCGATGGGTTGCAATGATTTTATGATGTCTGTCATGCCTATGATAATGCGCTAGCCTTCAGGCGGTGTGATTACTCATGTTGTTCGAAGGCTTAAATTCAAACTTTTTTCCCAAATAACATTTTAAACTTTTATCATGTCAAATTGTGTCGTACGATTTGGCGGAACCAGTTTATCCAAATTTCCTGTTCTGGAAGCTTTTGCCAGCCTCTTGTCCGAATCAGGAAATGATGAAACTATAGTGGTTTCCGCCGTTCCAGAAATACAACAATCCATCGAACAGGGTATCGAACTGTTAATTAGTAATTCAGCAACCGCTGATCTGATTACTAGCCAGATAAGCCAAATTACGAATCAGAAATTACAGGTATTTGAACAGTCCGGTCCCGATAAAAATCTGGAGACAGAACTGAAAAACCTGAATAATTTGTTGAAAGGAATTGAATTTACAGGCGATTATTCACTTGCATTAAAAGATCAGGTCGTCAGTTTTTCAGAAAGAATCACGGCATGCATCATCCATTCGTTCCTGAAAAAGAATCAAATTGCTTCAAACCTGATTTATCCTGAAGATATTGGATTAACAGTAACTGAAGAATTCGGAAATGCAAGTATTCTGTATGAAGAATCAATCCAGCTCAAAGATTTACTAACCAAAGGAATAAACCTGATTCCAGGTTCATATGGCATCACTTCAGGTGGAAAAATTGCCAGACTCGGAAAACGGTCTGCCGATTATTCTGCTGCCGGAATTACCCGGCTTCTCGAAGCAGATTCGCTTCAGCTTTGGGAGTTGGATAAAGAATTCAGAACCAGTGATTCAGAGTTTATTGCTGAAGCAAACCTAATTCCACGTCTGACTTATGATGAAGCCTCCGAATTATCCTATTTCAGCGAGCAGTCCATTCATCCGCGAATTGTTGAGCCATTAATCAGCAATCACATTCCAATTCATGTTTACCGTCTGGTTAATAAGGGAAAGGAACTGACGACCATTATCAATTCAGAATCGTTTGTTTCGCCCAATGTGGTAAAAAGTGTTGTTCATACCGTCGATATTGCAGTACTCAAGCTGAATGGCCCGGGAGTTGGTTTTAAACCTGGAATTCTGGCCAAGGTAACCACCGCATTTCATCATTCCGGAATCAATATCCGATCAGTGATTACATCTCAGGTGAGCATCAACATCATCCTGAATAAAAATGAAATTGAGAAGGCCAGACAAATATGTAATCAGTTGCAGCTTTCTTCGGTCAGTGAAATAATTATTGAAAATCAGGTTTCACTCATTGCGGTTGTTGGTCATGGAATGCAGCACCATCATGGAGTTTCGGCCAAACTATTTACAGCAGTTGCCCAACACAAAATCAATGTTTTACTGAGCGGTTCCGGAGCCTCTGATTTAGTCAGCTACCTCATTGTTGACCAGAAAGACACCCGAAAAGCAATTACCGAAATTCACAACATATTTTTCAACGAAATTATTTAAATCTTAAAATAGAAATCATGACTGAAAAAAAAATACATTTTGAAACACTGCAATTGCATGCAGGGCAACAGGTTGATGAAACAACGCAATCGCGTGCAGTACCCATTTACCAGACTTCGTCCTACGTATTTAAAAATTCAGAACAGGCAGCAAATTTGTTTGCCCTGAAAGAGTTTGGCAATATTTATACACGGATCATGAATCCGACAACCGATGTGTTTGAGCAGCGAATAGCCGCACTTGAAGGTGGAGTCGCTGCTCTGGGTGTAGCTTCGGGCCATGCGGCACAGTTTTTAACCTTCACCAACATCATGGGTGTTGGTGATAATTTTGTGACTTCTCCCTATCTGTATGGCGGTTCATACAATCAATTTACGGTGACCTTCAGGAAGCTGGGTATTGAAGCCCGCTTGGCCAAAGATCTGGCCATTGAGTCATTCGAAAAAATGATCGATGAAAATACCAAAGCCATCTATCTGGAAACCATTGGCAATCCAGGATATGTCATTCCCGATTTTGATGCCTTCGGTGCACTTGCCAAAAAATACGATATTCCATTCATTGTCGATAATACCTTTGGCGCTGGTGGATACCTGTTTCGCCCAATTGAACATGGTGCGAACATCGTGGTTGAATCAGCCACCAAGTGGATTGGCGGCCATGGAACAACCATTGGCGGAGTAATTATTGATGGCGGAAATTTCAACTGGGGAAATGGTAAATTCCCCGGATTTACTGAACCTTCAGACGGTTATCACGGATTGAAGTACTGGGAAATATTCAATCCGGAAGGTCCATTTGGCAATATTGCTTTTATCATTAAAGCACGTGTTGAAGGATTGCGCGATATCGGTCCGTCTCAAAGTCCGTTCAATTCATTTTTACTGCTTCAAGGTCTCGAAACGCTTTCATTGCGGATGGAACGACACATTCAGAATACGCTGGCACTGGCCAAATGGCTCGAGAAAAACCCTAAAGTGGCCAGTGTAAATTATCCCGGACTCGAAAGCAATCCGTCGTATGCAATGGCTCAGAAATATTTAACCAAAGGAGCAGGTGGCGTTCTTTCGTTTGAAGTGAAAGGTGACAAAGATGCGGCCATCAAGCTGGTAGAAAGCTTGAAGCTTGTGAGCCATCTGGCCAATGTTGGAGATGCCAAAACACTGATCATACAACCCTCAGCTACAACACATCAGCAACTATCAGATGAAGCACAACTTGCAGCTGGTGTTTATCCAGCATCATTGCGCGTTTCAGTCGGACTTGAACACATCGATGACATCATTGCCGATTTTGATCAGGCATTGAATCAAATTGTTTAATTTCACAATCCTAATATTCCGGAGTTTTAGTCTTTCTTCTGAAACTCCGGAGTTAATTTAATATGAATCCGTGAGTTTGCCTAAGGTCGTTTATCCGATTATCAAAGTTGTCCTGAAACAATAAATGACCACATTTGACTACCATGAAGAGTTCTAGGAAAATAAACGTACAACTATATTATTTAATTAAAACGGTTAAATCATGCCAATAAATGTTCCTGATCAATTACCTGCGATTGAAATACTTCAGAAGGAAAATATATTCATCATGGACGAATCGCGTGCATCAAAACAGGATATTCGTCCGCTAAAAGTCATCATTGTGAATCTGATGCCTGTTAAAATAACTACGGAAACCGACCTGATTCGTTTGCTTTCCAATAGTCCATTGCAGGTAGAGGTCGATTTTCTGCGAATGAAAAGTCACAAGTCGAAAAACACGTCTGACGTTCATATGAAAGCTTTTTACAAGACTTTTGATCAGTTAAAATCCAGAAATTACGATGGAATGATTATTACAGGCGCTCCGGTAGAAATGCTTCCTTTTGAGGATGTTACTTATTGGAAAGAGCTTACCGAAATATTCGACTGGTCGAAAAAACATGTAACTTCATCGCTCTTTATTTGCTGGGCAGCCCAGGCAGGATTGTATCATTTTTACGGAGTTCCGAAGTATTTGCTCAGCAAAAAAATGTTTGGTGTTTTCAAACACCGAAATATCAATGATACAGTGCCTATTTTCAGAGGCTTTGACGATGAATACTATGTTCCGCATTCACGTCATACTGAAATTCATGAAGAAGATATCCGGAAGGTGCCTGAACTGGAAATCATTTCAAAATCAGATGAATCGGGTGTCAATATGGTTATGACGAATGATGGACGTCAATTCTTCATTACCGGACATTCTGAATATTCGAAATTCACACTGGATACCGAGTATAAACGTGATTTGAGGAAAAAACTACCCATTGAAGTACCAGCAAACTATTATCAGGATAATAATCCGGAAAAAGAACCCGTAATGCGTTGGAGAGGCCACGCCAATTTACTGATTACCAACTGGCTAAATTATTACGTTTATCAACAAACACCCTACAATCTGGATTTTTTGGACTTCGAAATCTGAATGAACTTTTTAAATTCTTTTTCAATAATCATTGAAACTCCCAAAAGGTTATCTTCCTTTTGAATTTCAACTTAAAAAAAACAACCAATGTACAAATGGGAAGAAAGATACAGTGTTGGAATTCAGTCGATTGATAAACAACACAAGGAAGTATTCAATCTTTTAAACAATCTGCTTCAGGCTTTGAAGCTTGGTCAGGCTGGTAACGTTACCACTCAGATCATTCTGGAATTAGAAAAATATGCTGCTATGCATTTCCAGAAAGAAGAGTTCTTTTTTCAACGGTTCAACTATTCCGGAGCAGAACAACATATCAGGGAACATCAGCTTTTTATACAAAAAATTACAGAACTAAAAGCGGCCATAAAAGACAGTAAAATTGCCCCTGCGTTTGAGCTGTTTAATTTTCTGAAAGAATGGATTGAACATCATATTTTGGTGGTCGACAAGGAGTATCGGGAATGCTTCCTGAAGAACGGCTTAAGATAGTCACTTTCAGTTTTTTATGATCTTAAATTCTGTCCTTCGGTTTAATGCTCTGCCTTCAGGTGTATCGTTCGGGCATACTGGCACTGAGAGACCATATCCATTGTATTTCATTCTGTTTTCAGGTATTCCGATGCCAATCAAATACTTATACACTTCTTTTGCTCTTGATTCAGAAAGTTCCTGATTATATGCTGCGCTGCCAACATCATCGGTATGTCCGCCGATTTCGATTATAAGAATCCGGTTCAGATTCAGGAAATCAGTCAGTTCCTGAAGTTCAATTTTTGATTCTGAAAGTAATTCATACGAACCTGTACTGAAAAATATATTCCGGAGAACAACAGAACCACCGATTTTAATCTTCTTCATTTTAATTTCAAGAATATACGGATCAATGATTTCTTTCTTTTCTTTCAGCTGAAAGTTTTCAGAATAGAATAAATAGCCCTCTTTCGATACATTAAATGCATACTCGCTACCTAAAGGAAGGCACATCAGGAATTCACCCACTCCCCCACACGACTCACTTGTAATTACCGACTTTGGGTTTTGCAGATCAATCAGTTCAACTTTGGCACAAAGCGGTGCCCCGGTATCTTCGTCAACCACCTTTCCTTTGATATAGGAGACCGGCGCAGGCCGCGCATCCGGGTACAGCTCAAAAGAATAGATATCCATGCCTTTTGAGCCGGGCCGGTCGGACGAATAATAGGCTTTTTCACCAGAGGCATCAACAACCAATCCCTGTTCATTCTTGTAAGAATTGATCGGATATCCGATATTTTGTGGTCTGCTCCAAACCGAATCATTTTTCTGACGGCAGTAAAAAATATCGAAACCACCCATTCCCGGCCAGTAATCAGATGCAAAATAAATAGTTTTACCATCCGCATGGATGAATGGGGACATTTCATTACCCGGTGTATTGACCGAATCACCCAGGTTGACGGGATAACCCCAGATTGGTGTTCCCCACTCCGAGAATTCCAATAAATTACATTTCCAGATGTCCATGCCACCTTTTCCGCCCTTGCGGTTGCTCACAAAATAGATAGTTTTACCATTGGCCGAAATGGAAGGCATTGATTCCCATGACGGAGAATTTACTGGTTCACCGGCATTTTGAGGAGCCGACCATATTCCGGCTTTGTTTCGCGAAAAATAGATATCGCAACTACCTTTGCTGTCGTTCCTGGCACATGCAGTAAAAAAAAGCAGTTTCCCATCAGCCGAAATGGTTTGCGCGCCTTCGTTATCGATCGTATTGATGGTTGAAATTGCTTCGCAGGGTTGCCAGATATTATTTTCCAGATGAGAAGTGTAAAAATCTTCCTGAATAAGAGCACGCTGCTGTCGGGTCGTATTTTTTGAGCCTACGAGCCGGGTGAAAATGATGGTTTCCCCATCAACAGTCAAACTTGGCCAGTATTCATTATCTTCAGAATTAATGTTTGCACCCAGATTAATTAAACTAAAAGGGACCGGATGCTTCTGCAAAAAAACCGACTGGGTACATTTATTTATGTTTTGCCGGACCTGGTTTACAAACGAAGCTTTATCATCTACCCTATCAAGATAGGCCTGATACGCACCCAACGCTTTCTCGTATATTCCGGTACGATAATATGCATTTCCCAGAAGATAGTACAATTTGGGGTATTTTTCAGAATTAATTTGAAGGGCAGCTTCGATGGAATTGATTTGAGGGACAATTGAATCGAGCTCCTGGTAAATATCCGATTTTAACAAATACACATCCAGATAACTGGAATCAATTGCTAATACATCGTCCAGAAGACTTAACGATTTACTGAACTGATTACTACTGTATGCCAGTTTCGCCTGCTCAAACAGTTTCGTAAGCTTTTTATCATCAGAGGAAGTGGCTTGCCTAAAAGACAGACAGAAGAGCATGATGCTAATAGCAAAAAATATTTTCATAGTACCTGTGTTGCTTCGCCGAATTTATAACTTATTCCAACTATTCGATACGACCAGGAACTTAAAATCCATTTTGTCGTATTAAAATAAAATTTTGAGCACAAATCAGATTAATCAGATTTTCTGAAATTGAAAAAAAACAAAAAATATTTTAAAGAAAGACGCTTGAAATATTTGTTTTTTTTCATAGTTTAACCATCAAATAATAATAACACTAATAAACTATTAAAATGTTAATTATCAAACTTTTAGATTTTTCGAAATGAAAACAAACAAGAATCTGAAAATTACAAAAAAAGGTATCGAACCTTTAAAGGCTGATGGTGATTCTATGAAAAGCGCCAAATTGCTAAAGGACAAGAGCTCTAAAAGAAGATTGTCTATTTATGATGACTTTGCGGATGAAATTCCTGATGAATTTAATTACAAATTAAGCGACGATCAATTTGATGAAGAATAAGAATCGTTTACTATAGAATAAATGCTTCCCAAGGGGTTGACGTTTAAACAAAAAATACTAAAGGACCAGATTTTTCTGGCCCTTTTTATTTTCTCTCATTTGTTCTTTATTTCTATTTTTTCGATTGTTCCGGAGTAATTGATCAATCTGCGATTTCGAAAATTGATTTTCAAATCAGCATATCCATCCAATCCGGCTGTGAGGTATATGTAATAAGAATCTTCTGAATCAGCTAATTCTGTCGAAATAGTAAACATTTTTTTCCTCTTGTTCCATTTCCTGTCAATACTTTTAGCCGTTAAATCAAAATCCACTCCTCCGCTTCCTCCATATGGAACTGAATATGCCCTCCCATAATAAGGTAAATAAGCTTTGACCTGAAGGCTGTCAAAAACCAGATCGTAATTGGATGAAAGATTATTGAAATTACCTAATTCAGAATTTGCAGATCGTGCGACAAACCGGAAGCGGCCATTCTGAATAAGCTGTGCCATTTCTAACCGTGCCTTAGCTTTTTTTTCCTTTTTATCATTTGCCTGAAAACCTGACAATCCAAGGAACAAAGCAACTAAAACAAGTATTCCTATTGTTTTCATTTAATCTGCTTTTGAGGTTTATGTGAATAGTTAACTAACGCTGCAAGCATTGCCATAACTCGTTTCATGTACGGTATAAAACAACGCAGGTTGTCCGGATTAAATTGAATTTATTCCATTACCACATTTTGAGGACTACCCGAAAGAAAACAGTTCAGATTATCACCGGTAATATTCATTAAACGTTGCCGTGCCTCAATTGTTGCCCAGGCAATATGAGGAGTAATAAAACAATTCCGGGCTGAAATGAGCGGGTTTTCAGGCAAAGGGGGTTCGGTCGAAAGTACATCAAGACAAGCGGCAGCAATTTGCCCTGAATTTAGCGCTTCAGCCAGATCAGTTTCATTGATCAAGCCGCCCCTGCCCGTATTGACCAAAACGGCTGTTGTCTTCATGGTTTTCAGCAAACTCTGATTCACAAATGCACTATTTTCGGCAGAGAGCGGACAGTTCAAACTTACAAAGTCACTTTCAGCAAAAACTTCCGAAATATTTTTCTGAACGATTCCTTCCGGAATATCAGCTTTTTGCGAGCGATTCTGAAAAATTACTTTCATTCCAAAAGCCAGTGCAATTTCTGCTACTTTCCGGCCAATCCGGCCAAATCCAACGATTCCAATGGTTTTCCCAGCTAATTCCATCTGTGGAGATTGCCAGTACGAAAAATCGGGGTTTCTTGTCCATTCTCCTTCTTTTACTGAATTGGCATGCAGTTCAATGCGGTTGGCCACATTCAGTATATGTGAAAAAACAAGCTGCGCAACCGATTCTGTGCTGTAAGCCGGGATATTGGTTACCACAATGTTTCGACTGCTGGCAGCCTGAACATCAACCACGTTGTAGCCGGTAGCCGTAACACCAATGTATTTCAATGCCGGCAACCGGTCAATTAATAGTTTATCGATCACAACCTTGTTGGTAATAATGATATCAGCGTCCTGAATCCGGTCGAATACTTCCTCCGGTTTGGTTCGGTCAAAAATCCGGCATTCGCCCATATTTCTTAAAATATTCCATGACAGGTCGCCCGGATTCAGGGCAAATCCGTCCAATACGATGATCTTCAATGTTTCGGGTTTTAAAATGTAGTGTAAAGGAAATTTAAAAAATGCAGTAAATCAAGGCTGCTTTTTTAATTTTTCTGCGGTTGCGTTAGAAACAGTCGGTTTGACCGCATGTTACTCCACGATGTAATCCTTGATAACCAATTTACGTTGGTCGAAAGAGTAAGCTGAAAAATAACCAAGTGCACCATTATTAAAGTTACTGTTCGGGTTTGTCGGAGAAGCCGATTGAACTATTTCAAGTCCTGAAATACTTTCAAGAGTCGCAAAGTAGTCATAAGCTGCCTTATCAATCGACTGCAGTTCAATAATTAAAGTATCATTTGTTTGAGACACATCTGTCGGCAGACTCAAGCCTATCGCCATTCCATCAAAAAGTTTGTCCGTATAGACACAAATATTTCCCTGGTCGCTGTTCATATTGCCATTTACGTAGTATTTCAACCGGTAATAATTTTCAATATTGGCAGGATCTCTGAGATAGCAACTCACTTTGTAGCCACTATCTAAAATTCCATATCCTTCGAAATAGGATATACCAAAATCAACAATTTTAACAGGTTCATTCATAAACGATCGTGCAGAATAGGTAAGCCCTTCATATTCAACATCAACAATATACCAATGATTGGTTAATGCCATCATCTTCTCCAATTTATAGACACCAGGCTCTGTTTCTTCAAAGTACCTGGGTTCACCATCCACAGCCCTCACACTTACAGTTGCACCAGAAACTGGATTGTCCGTTTCTTCTCCAAAATAGGATGTTGTTTTTGAAACCAATACCTTAAATGGGATTTTGTTATTCGTTATGGTTGCTTCAATTACAATGACCGATTCAGAATCGGCCAAATCAAGCTCGATCACTTTTTCGCATGCCACGAAGGAAAAACAAATAAAAAAAAGCATTAATATGGGAAGTGATTTTTTCAAAAGCGATTAAAATTTGAATTTATAACTAACCGAAGGAATGAACTTAAACAATGAAATCTGCACAGCTTCAGTCTGATCCGGATTCTCTTCATTTTCCCTGAAGGAAATAAAGTAAGCATTTTCCCTCGCATAGGCATTGTAAACAGAAAAATTCCAGCTCGATTCAAATTTTGCCGATTGTTTCCTGATCCATGTCAATCCCAGATCGAGCCGGTGATAATCAGGCATCCGGTAACCATTTCGTTGTGTATAATAACCATAAGTTCTCCCGTCGATCACATATTTACCATTGGGGAAAGTTACTGCATTTCCGGTACTGAACACCCATGTTGCTGAAATTTTTACTTTTCGGGATAAATCGTACATGGCAACAACCGAAATGTCATGTCGCCGGTCCTGTCTTGCAGGAAAAGGATTGCCACTATTAATCTGATCAAACTGACGCATTGTTTTCGACCATGTATAGCCTATCCAGCCTGTCAGTCGTCCATTGTTTTTCCGGAATAAAAATTCAGCACCATAGGCCCAGCCACGCCCGTAAACCAATTCCTTTTCGACCGTTGAATTAAAAATCAGATCAGCTCCGTTTCTGTAATCAATCTGGTGTTGCAGATTCTTGTAATAAACTTCCAGCGATGATTCGAATGTATTCTTTTTGCTGTTTCTGAAATATCCGAGCGACCATTGATCGGAAAGCTGAGGCTTCACGTTGTCGCTGCTTGGCAACCAGACATCGGTAGGTGTCGACGAAGTTGAATTAGACAGTAAATGAACGAACTGGTAAATACGGTTATAAGAGGCTTTTACAGCCGACTGAGTACCAATCTGATAATTCAGGGCCAAACGTGGTTCCAGGCCTCCCTGTGTTTTTACCCATTTAAAGCGATCATAACTCGTTGAGTCTACAATATTTCCATCGGTATCAAAACGGTAAAAATCGCCGGGACCGACATTCGAGAACAAAGCCAGCCTCAAGCCATAATAAATTTGCAGGTGAGATGAAATTTGCTGACTGTTGGACGCATATAAAGCGCTTTCAACCGCCCTGCGCGGCCTTACCGCAAACGAACTATAGATGCTTCCTGGTGCAGCTTCAATCTCGCCGGGGACAATTTTATGGCTAATCAGGTTAGCTCCAATTTTCAGGGTATTTCGAGGATTGAGATACCAACTAAAATCTTGCTTCAGGTTAAAATCCTCAATTCTGGATCCCATAATGACATCATTATTTCCATCAACATCAATCTGATAAGAATAATTACTAAAAATAAACGAGATGTTCGAGAATAGTTTTTCGCTGTACGTATGATTCAGCCGAACTGTTGCTGTTTTGCTTCCCCAGTTAAATCCGAACTGATCCGGCAGGCTAAACTTGTCACGCCCGCAATAGCCTGAAATAAACAACCTGTTCGATTCATTCAGTTTAAAGTTGGTTTTCATATTGAGATCATAGAAGTACAATTGCGTATTACTAATGTCTTCATCAGGGACAAATTGCAAAAATAAATCGGCGTAAGTTCTGCGGGTACTCACCATGAATGAACTCACATCTTCTTTAATCGGGCCTTCAAAACTCAGATTCGACGAAATCAATCCGACATTACCTGCTGTATGGTATTCTTTCTTATTTCCTTCCTTCATTCGGATATCCAGCACTGATGAAGCGCGTCCACCATATTCGGCAGGAATAGATCCCTTGAACAGAACAGCATCGCGAATCGCTTCAGAATTGAAAACCGAGAAAAATCCCAGCAAATGCGAGGCATTGTAAACTGGAGCTTCGTCGAGTAAAATCAGATTCTGATCCAGTCCACCACCACGAACATAAAAACCAGCATTTCCTTCGCCAGCCTGTTTGATACCGGGCAATAACTGCATCGTTTTGATCAGATCCATCTCCCCGAAAAAAACCGGAATATTTTCGATTTGCTTTGGATTAATCTTAACGCTTCCCATATCAAGCGATGTAATATTATGGTTCAGACTTTCGCCCCGGACTTCAATATTCTCCAGTTCATAGCTTACTGATTTCATCCTGAAGTTTATAATTTGGTTTGAATGAAGACTCACAGGAACAGACTGATTTTCATAACCCAGAAGCCGCACATTGATACTATAATCATCTTCAGGAATAGTGATCGAATAGAAACCATATGAATTACATACAGTAGAATAACTGGCATTCAGAACTGTAACGATTGAGCCAGCCAGATCTTCTCCGCTTGAATCATCAGAAATTGTTCCGCTAAGAGTAAACTGCTGCTGCGAAAATGCACCTGAGAAGATCAAAACAAAACTAAAAATAACGGCTATCCGGCAAGTAAACATAGGTTTTTAAAAAGGTCTTTAAATATAGGCTTATTCCGTGGAGATCAAAAAATCAAAATACTGAATTCCTGAAATTTTATCTTTTTTAACCTTTCTACGTATAAAGAATCGTTCAATTGAACGTCTACATATGAGATTTAAATCGTTGTTTCAGATCAAAGAAAATAGTACTTTCGCATGGATTAATGGATATTAGAACATGAACGAAGCTATTAAACTTACTCTTCCAGATCGTTTTAGTCAGATTGTACAGAAATTCGGGGAACGGAATGCACTTTCATTCGTTGGCGAAAAACCTTTAACATACAGCATGTTAAGCCAGAATGTTAATGCCCTGATCAGGCTACTTGAAGAACTGGGAATACAAGCCGGTGATAAGATTGCCATTTTAGGTGCAAACAGCCCTAACTGGGGTATTGCCTATTTTGCCATTACCTTTATGGGAGCTGTAGCTGTGCCATTGTTGCCTGATTTCCTGCCTTCCGAAATTGAAAATATTATCATTCACTCGGAAACAAAAGCCATTTTTCTATCTGAAAAACTTGCGGTCAAACTAGACTCCATCCAGCTGAATTCACTCACTCAACGGATCCGGATTGAAGATTTTGCAGTGACTAAAACCCCCGGACAAATTCCTGTTTACAATCCGGATCAAACTTTTTTGAACCGATACGAGGTTCAGGAAGATGATGTTGCTGCCATCATTTATACTTCAGGAACAACAGGAAAATCGAAAGGTGTCATGCTGAGCCACAAAAATATTTGCATTACCACAGAACAGTCTTTAAGCGTGCGCCCTGTCAATGAAAATGACCGTTACCTTTCTATTTTACCCCTGTCGCACACCTACGAAAATTCTCTTGGTTTTGTGATGCCAATGCTTAAAGGATCTTCAGTTTATTATCTTGGTAAACAGCCTACCCCATCGATTTTACTTCCAGCTTTACTTGAAGTAAAACCAACCATGATGTTTACCGTTCCATTAATTATTGAGAAGATATACCGAAATAAAATACTGCCGGCTTTTACCGCAAAATGGCCTATACGCCAACTGTATAAAGTTCCTTATATCCGGAAGAAATTAAACCGTTTGGCAGGCAAAAAATTAATCGAAACATTTGGTGGCAAAATCGAATTCTTCGGAATTGGTGGTGCCAAACTTGACCGGAATGTGGAGAAATTCCTGATCGAAGCACGTTTCCCTTACAGCATTGGCTATGGACTGACTGAAACTGCTCCTCTTCTGGCCGGAATGAAAACATACTCTTTCCGCCTTCAATCAACAGGACCTGCCATTGCCGGAGTTGAGTTAAAGATTAACAATCCGGGAAGAAAGACAGGAGAAGGCGAAATATGGGCCAGAGGCGCCAATGTCATGAAAGGTTATTACAAGGAACCTGAACTGACATCAGAAGTGATTACTCCTGATGGGTGGTTTAAAACAGGTGATCTGGGAAAGTTAGATAAAGATGGTTTTCTTTTCATCCGGGGCCGATTGAAAAATATCATAATCGGGTCAAGTGGAGAGAATATTTATCCTGAAGAAATAGAATCAGTCATCAATGATTTCCCTGATGTCCTTGAATCATTGGTTATTCAGAAAAAAGGCAAGATTGTGGCCATGGTTCATTTGAACATGGAAGAACTGCAATCGAAATATTCGGAACTGATTGAAAAGGGCTCAACCCCGGCAGAACAGAAGATGAATGAATTATTAAAGGAGCTTCAGACCTACGTCAATCAAAAGGTCAATAAATTTTCGCAGATTCAAATGTTACTTATTCAACCCGAACCTTTCCAAAAAACAGCTACACAAAAAATCAAACGTTTTTTGTACAGCTAAATAAAGAGAACCGTGGACACTCCTAAAGACTTTTAACAGATCACTTCATATTCCTGAGGGAAAGGTTTTTATATCGGATCATTCGATGATACTGTACTCATACAGTATCATCATTATCTTTGGTTCAATTCTCAGGTTTACCATTAAATCAGGGAGCAGTTGATATGGTTGTGGGGAAAGTCGTTGGTATTGTTTCCCGATATGAAATCAAAACATAAATCGGTCATGCGAAATCAATTATACTATCCTCAAGCGGGACGCACTTTTACTTTTCTTCTACAGAAAAAAAATATTCCGATAGTTACCGGACAGCCGCCGCAATCAAATGCAAATATTCAGATTAAAATACTGGTCTTTCAATTGGGTTCAACCTTTGATCGGAGCGAGTGCGAGGGCCGTCAAAACGCCTGGCTGAGGATTCGTTTTGACTAGATTTTTGCTTCCTTTTCATCGATTGAAAAAGGAAGAGCCGGTCCGGCTTGAGGACAAAACAGACTCAATCCCGGCGCGTCATTCTGCTAAGCCCACAAGAAATTAATTTGATCCAGTGTCTCCTCAATAATTACAGGATATTATGACATTCGCAGAGACGCACCTCCGTGCGTCTTTACTCTAAATCACGCCTTTTCCATCCGGATTACCTCATTGAGGAGAATACCATTCCCCACAACAATATGAATTGATCCTAAATCCGATCAAGGGTCCAGCAAAAATGATTAATAAGTATGGTAGAAAAGACAGGATTTAATGTTTTAGAAGAAAAGCCTATATGTTTGCGTTCCGTGTAAAAAAAAAACGCTTATAGAATATATTTGCCTAATATTATTTTAATTTTGGTTTTCACAAGAGCTACATTATTAACTTAATATTTAAACCATGTCGGATAACTATTTTAAGAAATACCCAAACAAAGAAGGTTTCTTTAATGAATATGGTGGAGCATTTATACCTCCGGTGCTTGAGGCTGAAATGAAGAAAATAAACGATGCTTATTATACGATAAGCAAATCGCATAATTTCATTTCAGAACTTAGAAGCATTCGTAAACATTACCAGGGACGTCCAACTCCTGTATATTACTGCAACCGTCTTTCGGATAAATATGGAGCCCGAATCTACCTTAAACGCGAAGATTTGAACCATACCGGTGCCCACAAGCTTAACCATTGCATGGGCGAAGCCCTTTTGGCCAAATTCATGGGAAAGAAAAAATTAATTGCTGAAACCGGAGCCGGACAGCATGGAGTAGCTCTGGCAACTGCTGCTGCCTACTTCGGGCTTGAGTGCGAAATCCACATGGGAGAAGTTGATATTGTCAAAGAACATCCCAATGTTGTACGGATGCAAATACTGGGCGCAACAGTTGTACCGGTTTCGCATGGGTTAAAAACGCTTAAAGAAGCAGTTGACTCTGCTTTTTCAGCCTATATGGAAGACCCTGTTAACTCAATTTATTGCATTGGCTCAGTAGTTGGACCGCATCCATTCCCAATGATGGTTCGCGATTTTCAACGGGTTGTCGGAATTGAAGCCAAAGAACAGTTTTTTGAAATGACCGGTGAACTGCCCGATAGCGTTGTGGCTTGTGTTGGTGGTGGTAGTAATGCCATGGGAATCTTCACCGCTTTTCTTGACGATGATGAATGTGAATTGTATGGAGTTGAGCCAGGTGGGCTATCGCTTAATCTAGGCGACCACGCTGCCACAATGACCAAAGGAACACCAGGAATTATTCATGGTTTCAAGTGTTATCTTTTGCAAGACGAAAAAGGAGAACCATCGCCTGTGTACTCGGTGGCAAGCGGATTGGATTATCCAGGAGTTGGCCCCGAACATTGTATGCTTAAGGATTTGAAGAAGGTTAAGTATGATACAATTTCTGATAAAGAATGTATCGATGCTTTTTATGAATTGAGCCGGTTGGAAGGAATTATTCCGGCATTGGAAAGTGCTCATGCAGTAGCTTTTGCTTTAAAACTGGCACAAAAAGAACCACAAAAATCGATTCTTATTAACCTTAGCGGACGCGGTGATAAAGACATTGACTTTGTTCTCGAAACATACGGACTTCCGGAAAATCGCAAAGATTTATAGAAATACGAAAGAGACCGCCTCAAGATAGAAAAGAGACGGTCTCTTTTTTTATGGAATGCTTATTTCATTTCCGGTGAAGTTATAAAAAACAGGTGCTTCACATTCTTTGGCCATTTCAGCATATTTATCAACTCCGGTACAATGGCAAACACCAATTGATTTTGGTTTTAGTTGCCTGAAATGGTGGATTATATGATTGAATTGCTCTGTGGTGCAATTCTTCATATGGAAACCGCCAAGGATAAAACCGACCGGAAGTTTAAAATGTTCGGTGGCCGTAGTGCAAATATTGGTAATACCCCTGTGCGAACATGCTGTGACGATGTTTATTTGTTCCTTTTGCCTTAGCACCAAAAATAGCTCGTCGTCAAACTTATCAGGAACAGATTCTCCACCTATTTTTCTATTCATTCCTTTAAAATGGGTATCCACGGGATTGTGAATAGTAATTTCAGGCATAATAAAAATACCATCCGCTATCTCAGTAACTATATCCGCAAATATAAGTCTGTCTTTGAGCAGTTTTTCATTCCGTAATGTTCCAATAAAACGATTAGGTCCATGGTATTTGGGAGTAAAAATGCTGCTTTTTGCATACACTTTGGCCTTGCTGTTTTTTTCGAGAAAAGGATACAAACCTCCGGTATGATCGTAATGGCCGTGTGAAAGTATCAGCGTGTCGATGTCTTCAATGTCAACACCCAACTTTTGGGCGTTCTGAAGGAATAAGCCGGTTTGGCCGGTGTCGAAAAGAATTTTCCGGTTTTCGGTTTCAAGATAAATAGCCAAACCATGTTCGGCAACTAAACCCTGTTTGTAAACAAGGTTTTCGATTAAAGTTAAAATTTTCATCTATGTAATATTAAAATAGATTCTTAATCAGTTAAAAATACTACTATTTAGCTTTCCCTTGATTTTTCACCAAATTCATGGCCTGACTAATGGCTTCCGCATCACCAAGATATTTTTTTGATCTTACATTTAGATTTTCGTCCAGATCATAAACCAGCGGAATTCCTGTTGAAATGTTTATTTTCAGGATTTCTTCATCCGACAAATGGTCTAAATGCTTCACCAAAGCCCTTAAACTATTTCCATGCGCTACAATTAAAACTTTTTGCTGATTGCAATAGTTCGTTCAAAAAGTAATAATATTTAAGCGGCCATAGTTCCGAAATACAATAGTTCATTGACATGTTGACGATTTTTGATTGAGTTCGGGTTAATAGCGAACAGGCGAAAAAATCTGGATAACAACAACGTATTGTGAAACAGTATCTTGTATGTAGCCATAGAAAATGAGTTTTCCCTGGATTCAGGATTACTCAGTTGCATTATCTTGGCAATATTTACCGTTGTTAAGGCCGCATTGAAATGAAAATTAAGTTTATTTCCACTTCTTGCCTGCGAATTTTCAAGTCCTGCAAATTGCTTGGCATCCCTAAATCCAAATTCTATTTGAAAGCGGGTATGATAAATATCGATCACATCGATTGGGGCTTGCGTGGTATCGGTTGAAAATAAAAGCCTGTAAATTGTTTTCCCTTTCAATTGGAATAGTTCTACAACCAGCAAGATATTCCTTTCAAGAGACTTGGAGTATACAATGGCAGAGTATGCCGTTATACCTTTGTCGTTCACCACCTGATTGAATTGTTCATGATTTAGTTTCTTGAAATCGATTTTTCCTCCATATTTTGCTGGTCGACCTCTTTTGCCAGTCTTAGGTTGTATCGAAAGATAAGATAAGTCCGCGTCCCCCCGAAGTTTGCTTACCAAATGGAGGGAGCATCCCAGTATCTTTTCGACAAAGTTTTTCTTGGAGAAATACGCATCTGCAACAACATATTTGGTAATGGATAATATCTGTTTCATGTATTTCTTGATAACCCCCGCGTACCAATCGATTAACGACAGGTCGTAATTCTGAAGACAGTTTGTCGGAGGCGTTTGTATAGCATCCAAATGAAAACTTAATCTGGTGTCTGCATCGATTACTGAAAGTCCAAGGATTTCAATCCCTCTGAGTACCCTGCCTGCACAACCCGACCAAAAGTATCCAATGCCAGGGGTTTTCTTACCTGATTTGTGAATGAAGCTTGGATCAAAGGCAACCGCAGTGCGACGGCCAATCAAAGGCATTGATAAGGCTTTATTAAAGCCAAAGAAGTCAAAGCGCTCCTCAAACTGACGGCGGAAACGTTGTTCGCCAAAACGACTGTATCTGCCTAACTGGAGAAAGTTAATCCGTGAAGGAATACTCAGGTATAGCATGAAAATCTCAATCATAAAATCTCGTCTGCATTTATTGAGCTTTATTTTAGAAAGAGATAAAGCATCAAGAACAATTTTTGAGTACAAATCATAAATCGCAGGGGTGGCCATAATTAAAGTAATTAACTGGTAATTAATACTTTAAAGATACAAATCCCTGCGGTTTTACACTAATAAATAATCAGTTATTTTGCTGTAAATCAGATAAATAACTAAGTTTTAACCGAAGCATTGTGATTGAGAATAGCAGGTTTAATGGTTTCGTGCCAATAAGGTAAAAATCGTTCAACAGTATCTTTTAAACATTCGGTTGCAGGCAATAATGATTTATTTATCGTGCCGTATTTCAATTCATTAACAGGATGTCTTTTATCAGCCACATCCAATGCCGGAGGCCTGACATCAAAACTTCTGCGCCAGAGTAATACTTGCTCCTCTCCATATTTTAGTGCTGTTTCAGCTTTATTCAACCCTTGCAAATCGCCATAACTCTTTTCGTTTAACCTCCATGAACGATACACCGGAAGCCAAACGAGATCCATTTCGTCCAACACATTCCACAGGGTATGTATGGCTCTTTTCAACACCGAAGTGTAAACTACATCAAAGGTAAAACCTTCTGCTTTAAAAAGTTTACCTGCATCCTTAGCTTCTTCTATCCCTTTTTCCGTCAAATCAATGTCAGTCCAACCGGTAAAACGGTTTTCTTTATTCCATTGACTTTCGCCATGTCGTAATAAAACCAGTTTCATATTCTATCTATTTTAAGATTAAAATTATTTGTGTTTTAATTCATAAAAGACACCTCTTTCAAGATTAACAGTCTCGATTTTATTATTTGATTCTAAAGTTCCTAAATATTTATTTATTTCATTCACATGAATACCTAAAAAACGATGCAAATCATCAAGCATACATGGGCGACGAGCTATTGTTTCCAAAATGGCAGTTTCAATATCGCCGTTATATGATTCAACAGATGTTCGTTCCTGAGCTGATGCAATGATTTCGACATTTGGCATCCAATAATCAATAAATGCTCATCCGGATTGTCGCTGTATTGTTTTAAAAGAACATGTACTTCCCTTGATAATACAGGTACCGAAAAGTTATCCTTTACCTTGTTAAATAAACCGAATAGATCATTGGCAAACCGTTATTTATCTTCGGCTGGTAATTTCTCCTTCTCAAGTACTCGTTCAAATGCTCTGGCAAAACAGAAGAAACAACGATAATCTGATATGACTTCTTTCTCTTCGTTAATTATTGCAGTCATGATTTTCATCGTGATTGCAATAGTTGGCAGTCAGATTGAGTTTATCGGCAATAAAATCGTTGACAAGTTGTTTTGCCGATTTTATTGGTGCACCTACAAAAGCATTGATATGTTGCTGATTAAATAAATTAATCGCCTTTTGTCCCATACCTCCGCCAATCACATCGGTTACGCCAAATTCAGCGACCCAACGCGGATACAACCCCGGTTCGTGTTCGGGAGGTGTTTCTTCCTTATAATCGGTAATTACTCCATTTACCACTTCAACAATTGCAAATTGTTGGCAATGCCCAAAATGGGCACATAAAACCCCATTTTCCATTGGAATAGCAATTCGTTTATTCATGTTTCTAATTTTTAAGTTTATTATATATAAAGAGAAGGGGCATAATAACCCCTCCTGATTGTTTTAAACTCCACCTCTGAAACGGTTTTGCCGCCCCAATCCCTGACCACGTTCTAAACCCTGACCTCTTCCTGAAAGATTTTCAGGAAGAGGTTCTTCTGAATTTTCGTTGGCAGTTGTTGGTTGAGCGTTCAATTGTGTACCCACATTGGTACAACGTCCCATACGACGACCTGTCTTAGGGCCTTGCCCCATTGGACCAGGTTGATTAAATCTGGCATAATAACCTCCTTTAAAATGTGTTTATACTATTTTAAACCGCTTTTTAAGCGTTTACCTTCTCCTTGTCCGCCGCCGGTTTTGCGACGTAAGCCCATCCCTTTACCCAATTTCTCAAGAGCTTCTTTTTCCGGCACTTCATTGCATTTACCTAATCCCCGACCAGTTTGTGTGCCTTTTTTTTCAGGGCCGGTTCCATCCAGTTGTGGCATGATGATTAGTTTTCAGAATTTAATAATTCGATAATTTCACTTATTTTCTTTTCAGGATTGTTTAACACCACCAATTGAATTTGCAGACTATCGAAAAGTGATTTTACTTTGGCACCGAACTCACCGGATACGACCTTTTCAGCCCCTCGTGATGCAATTACCTGAACTGAAGCAGGTCCTGCTCCTTCTATATTTTCTTTATTTGGATTCGGAATAAACTCTGTAGAGTGGTTTATTGAATCGTAAATCACGAAATAAGAACAACGGCCAAAACGGCTGTCCAATTTTGATTCCGGACTATTTCCTGTTGATGTTATTGCTATCTTCATACTTTATTTTTTTAATTACAGTTTCTTTTTCTCATTAGATGTTGGTGTGGCGCCCCTTTTCGTATCATTTGGCAATTACAATCCGGGCAAATCTCGTAATGGCAAGGAGCTCCCAATGAATGTATTTTTTCTTTTCCGCAAAGTGGACAAATACAAATATCGTCAGTGGAGTTTAACTGGACCTTTTCATTGTATTGGTCGATATCGATTGAACCACAAAGGGTGCAATTCCTGATTTCCTCTTCTTTTGCCGCATGGTTAAACCAACAGCCGCAACTGTTACACGAGTACCATTCACTATCGAAATAAACTTTACCTCCTTCAAACAGAATTGCTTTGCCCAATATGAAAGCCTGTGCCACTTTACGCCGTGCACTTTCATATATCCGGGCATACGTGGAACGAGAAATCCCCATAATCCGCGAAGCTTCCATCTGACCTAAAAAGTCAAAGTCGCTTAAACGAATGGCTTCATATTCTTCATAGTTAAAAACTATCGGAATTTCTTCTTCAGTCAATCCGATAGGCTTAAATCCCTTAAAATGTGGGGGATTTGTCATCTTCCGTATTCGTTTTGGTCTCGCCATTTGTTTTGAGCATATGTCCGATACAAACATAAAGAACATTTGCTTAAAATGAAATTATTTTATATATTTGTTTTGATCTGATAAGTTGTTGAAAATAAGCTAAATTTATCTCAAAATGAATATTTAATTTTGAGTACGTAAATTACAAACAGGACTTTAATTATATTTTTAGTTTTTAATTTAAAAACAATAACATGGAAAATTTATCATCACAAGTTGCATTGACATTACCACGAATTGGCGAAGCTGCTCCAGAATTTAAAGCAGTAACAACCCAGGGACCAATTGATTTCCCCAGTGATTATAAAGGGAAATGGGTCATTCTGTTTAGTCACCCTGCCGATTTCACCCCGGTTTGTACTTCAGAGTTTATGACGTTCGCTTCGATGGAAGCTGAATTTAAAGCGTTTAATTGTGATTTGGTTGGTTTGTCTGTTGACGGACTTTACAGCCACATAGCGTGGTTGCGCACGATTAAAGAGAAAATCGAATACAAAGGGATGAAAAATGTGGAAGTTAATTTTCCTTTGATTGAAGACATTACCATGGAAGTAGCAAAAAAGTATGGGATGATTCAACCGGGTGAAAGCAACACCAAAGCTGTACGCGCAGTATTCTTCATCGATCCAAAAGGAATTATCCGCGCTATGATTTATTATCCGCTTTCTCTGGGCCGTAATTTCGACGAATTGAAACGAGTGATAATTGCACTTCAGGCTGCTGATAGTTTTAATGTGGCAACGCCAGCCGACTGGAGACCAGGCGATGCAGTGATCATTCCAACAGCCGGATCATGCGGAACCGCCAAAGAACGCATGGAAACCAAGGTGGAAGGAAAGAAATGCTACGACTGGTTCTTCTGCACACAGGAATTATCGGAAGAAAAAGTTATGAAAGCCATAAAAGTCGGCTAAGATAAAATACATATAAAAAAAAACGGCTAAATTCCAATTTGAAGGAGATTTGCCGTTTTTTATTTGATATTTTCGCCCATACACATAGCAATCAGTGGTTTAATATTTGAATGATCTCACTTATTGTCTTTTCCTGATTTTTTAGCACAATAAGCTGAATTTGCAAGCTGTCGGAGATAGCTTTAGCTTTAGCCCCGAATTCACCTGAGACTATTTTTGTAACCCCCCTTGAAGCAATAAATTGAACTGAATCAGGACCACATCCTTCGATGTTATCTTTATTTATATTAGGAATATACTCGGTGGATTTGGTTTCGGTATCATAAATTACGAAGTATGAACAGCGCCCAAAATGGCTGTCTAACTTTGCATCAGGACTATTCCCGACTGATGTGATTGCTACTTTCATTGTATTAACAGTTCTTGATTTATACTCCATTTACTATTGAATTATCATTGTATTGTTCGATGTCCGGCGAACCACAAAGCGTACAGTTCTTGATTTCATCTTCTTTTGCCAGATGGTTAAACCAACAACCACAATTATTACACGAATACCATTCGCTGTCGAAATAAACCTTGCCACCCTCAAACACAATAGCTTTTCCCAGCACAAAAGCCTGTGCAACTTTTCGCCGTGCACTTTCATAAATACGCGTATAAGTTGGTCTTGAAACGTCCATTATTCGTGAAGCTTCAAGATGTCCGTAGAATTCAAAATCGCTTAAACGGATCGATTCGTATTCTTCATAATTTATAACCACCGGATGGTTTTCTTCCGGCAAGCCAATAGGTCTGAATCCCTTAAAATGCGGGGGATTCGTCATCTTTCTTATTCGTTTTGGTCTGGACATATTTTTTTGATCAAATGTTTATAATACATATATTGAGTATTTGCTTATAATTGATTTTTTTTTTGATTTTATCTGATTAAATAAGTTGATGAATCTAAGTTAAAATTCATTCAAAATGAAAAATTTACTGGTAAAATTGATTCTCATTATTTCATTCCCATTTTTTTCAGATTGGATAATAATGATTGTTGTTGGTTGTTTTTAAAACGTTTTAGGGGCTAATAATAACTTTCCCAGAAATCTATGGCTATTTTGGCATCGCTCCGTTATTTTCAACATTCTTGTTTGGTATGTATGTTATTCTAAAACAAAATTTCAAACAAAATACAAATATTTAACAGGATATTGAATTGGATGGAATTTTCAATCAATCAGTTGTAAATGAAATACCATTTATTGGAGATACTATACCCATGAATTATCAGAAGAAAAGTAATGGATGCAATTAAGGTCAGATAGCAAATTAATCCAGGTTAAATAAAAAACCGGTTATCTCAGAATTCGATGAGATAACCGGTTTTTTTTATTTTGTCGGGTTAAGCTAAACTGAGTATTGGTATCAATCCTAACACCCACCCTTTATTTTTGATACTTTTACAATAACTGGTTCTGATGAATTTTTAAGCGCTTCAACCAGCATCTTCATCTCTGTAGCCGCTTTTTGCCTGAAATTATATGTATTTAATTCTTCCTTAGTCGCGTCCTGACCTGGGAGTACCAAGTCAGAAAACATTTTCCTGAAATCATCCGATGATTCAGTAAGAATGTAATTGTTGGCTTTACCCAAATAATCAGCCATCAGATAACCCTTATTTGCAACTTGCTGATCATCGGCATAAATGTAATTTATCTTGTGTTTTTGATCAAGAATTGTTTTCCATTGCCGGTCTTTCATCTTGTCAATCGGTATATTAATGGCAAATGGCAAATGGTAAGCTTTAAAAGCTTCCGGAGTTCGAACGTCGATGATATTGATCCGGTAATAATTATTTACAATTTCTGTTGCAAGCTTATCTGCCGGAACCGCGACTAAGCTTAGATCTGAATGAACAAGTTCCTTATTAATTTTTGCTTCCATCCGGCTGTACCTATCCGGCATAATTGCGATAACAATTAACACAGCAAAGGCAAAGCCTACAGCCGATACGTATGTATATACCCGCCTTTTAGGTAATTTCGATTGATCATTGTTCACTCTTTTTTCGATGAGTCGGGTGAGAAAGAAAGCGATAATTGCAATTGCTGTCAAAAGGAATCCAAACACAATTTTCGACATTCCCAATTTTTCGTTGATCAGAACAGGACCCCAGGCTTCAGCGAGGTATAATTTTTCGAACATTGGATATCCTTCGGCAAAGATAAGAACGCCAAGTCCTGATCCGAATACAAAAGCCAACCCATCTAGTTTTCCAATTGAAGCTGCACAAACGCTGGTTCCGGGGCAAAAACCGCCAATAATGAAACCCAGGCCCATGATCGCTCCACCGACCAATGCCGACCAAAGAAACGTAGGATTAACATAGATGAGACTCAGATCGAGAATGCCAATCTGACCGAATAGTAAAACACCAATCATGGCGGTAACACCGGCTGTTAAAAAAACTTTCAGCACTGTAAAATCGTAGCCATAAAATAAACCAACCAGTTTTTTGGTTGAAGAAAAACCTGCCTGTTCAAGGACAAATCCAAACCCAATTCCGGCGATTAAGGCCACAATCAGATTAAACTCATTACTTATTATATACGGTACTAAAGGACCCATGCGATTTGTGATTTATTATTGATGAATTATTATTTGAGAATAAAGACTTTATTAGATTAAAAAATAACTTTTAAATATCCAATAACCAAAGCTCAACATGAAACTTTGAACCTGAAACATGAAACTTATTTCAACCAAAGTTTTCTGAAAAAATAAGCAAAAGCATAACCTGACCCAAAAATGGCGAACATGGTGATGATACCACCAAACGACATCACGGCCATGCCACTTAAGGCTGCTCCGCTGGTACATCCGCGGCCAAGCTGTGAACCCAGACCGAATAGTGCTCCGCCAATAATAGCTGCAAAAATCCGGGTACTGTTGGTTATGTTTGGACCCCTTTCCAACTTAATTCCTACCCGGTTTGAAATCACACCGGAAAAGAATGCACCGATGACAACTCCAATCACTTCAAAAACAAGCCAGTTTTTTAATGGTCCTCCGGAATGCTCTTCTTCGTATGATTTAATGTAAGGAGTATTTAAAGAATGTTGCGGGGCCACTTCAACAACGGATGAAAGTACAACACTTTTTACCGCGCCGCTGGCACCAAGTCCACGGCCTGTAACATAAATTGTTCCCAAAAGAACCAGCCCGAGTAAAAACCCGGCCAGATATGGATTCATGTATTTAATTGGTTTCATTATTTCTGGATATTATCGTTTTCAATTGTTGTATCTTGTTTAATTTCTTCAAGTTCCTCGTAACCGGTTATCATCGCATTGATATTTGATGTTGGTGTTTTTCCGGTGGTCGTCATGTAAACATGTACAACAAGGAAAATCATCAGGAGAATTGCACCGAGCGTGTGCCAAAAGGCAATAGAAGCCAATGGGTAATCTTCAACCACAATCAGATTGTTTTGATCAATTGTTTTGTATAGCATATATAAAATGCCGGATGTGGTAGTCAATGGAATCAGTATGATTTTAAAACCGAGGTAAACGAGTCGTTGCAAAGGATTTAGCTTACTAAGTTCCGACTTTTGTGTCGGATGGTGCTCCCCTTTAAAGATTCCGGAAACATAGAAAATAATCTGATCCTTTAATTGTTTGGTGGTAGGGATGTATTGCCGCCATTCGCCGGTTGTAAGGTGCCAGAAAATGGCAAAAATCAGCAATCCGATTAGCATCCAAGAAGCGGTATGGTGATATTCAGTTGCTTTCTCGAATCCAAATATGGAATATGAACCGTGAACCTCGAATCCTGTAATAGCCAGAAACATAATGAGTGAAGCTTGTGTCCAGTGCCAAAAGCGTTCAAATCCTTTATAAATATATACTTTACGCATCTTATAAGTTTTACTTAAAATGAAACATTCAGAAAATAATCTGCTTATTCGGTTGGTTTATCTTCATCGTAGCTGATAATTTGTTTTTCATATTTATCTCTCGATATCTGCATGTAAATCCGAATGAATGCGTGAATCATTACGGCTCCAAGAGTAATGAAGAAAGCCCAAATGCCCATAATATCAAGAGGGACATTCCGATCACGCCCTGGCAGATAGAATCCGGTTAATTTGGCCAGGCGACCATTATCCCTGGTATGACATTCGGCACAACTCACTGATTGTTCCTTTGGAGACACCATGTGGTTTACAGGCCAGTACATTACTGTTTCAACAAAACCATATTGCCCGCTATATTTAAGCCCTGATTCTTTCATTCCGGCTGCCACAGCTTTATCCCAGTTAAAATCTTTCCAGAAAGCGCTATCACCTTCGGTTGCGCCATAAAGTTTCGGTTGTACCAGGCGGTTAAAAACCTTATCGTAAATCTGGTCGCCAACATGAATCTTCACCGGAATTATTTTGGATGAACGATCATGAAAGGAACCATTTAATGTATTCATTTCTACAGGGATGGACTGAATGGTATCACCCAGCAAGTAATGATCAGCCGTGCCATTAAACCAAATATAATCAGGCGTCACATTTCGTTTCCAAACAAACGCACCTTTAATCGACAAATAATTATGATTGCCCAGAGAATCTTCTTCTGCGTATGGCTCACCATCCTTCAATTTTCCGGCTTCAGACCATTTCCATGACATTTTTGTTGAATTCACCTTGGCGTACTCCGGAATATGACACGCCTGACACGAAACCCTTGATCCGTGACGATTGAGTACTTCACTAAGGTGTGGAGTATTTGTATGACATTGTTCACAGGTAGCCCTGTTCGTGTTATCCGAAGAAACCGAATACAATTTTCCTATTATGTTGTGATTTTTAGCGGTATGACAGGCAACACATTCCATGTTCATCCCATTGGCTCCCATGTGAACATCGACATCGCGACTGCAAGAGTTTAATGCAACGTCAAGGTCCCCATGTTTTACATTATTTCCACCTCCACCAAATGAGTGACACGATCCGCAATTGCTTTTTAGCGGAGAGCCAACACTCTGAGCTACGTTTTCAAGGTTGACGTTACGATCGGGATAGCCTGCCATTGAAGCTCCTTTCATATACTCTTCACTATTGTCGTGGCAAACCATACAATCTACATTCCGTGCATTGTTGAAATCAAAATGACTGCTGGTCATTCCATAACCAATGTGGCATTTTGCACACGACTGTTGGTTCGAGTTTGTTCCGATACAAAAATTATTCATCACGTTTTTCTTTCCGGTAGAAGAAATACCGCGTCCTTCAACGTAAGAAGCTCGTTCCCAATTCCAATGCGATGAAGCCATTACCTCTTTGTGAGTCTCGGTATGACAGGAGAGACAAGCTTCCGTTACTTCCTGAGGAGTTTTAAATTCCTTCTGTAAGGCTGGAAGTTTACTGTGATCAACAGAAGGAACATCCTTTATAGCATACTTGTGCCTGAGTTCTTCAAGTTTAAGATTGTAAGTATCATCCTTGTGAAGAAAATTTACCAATATAAGCGAGAGTATGACAGCAAAAATTACGAACAGCAGATTCCTAAGCATAGCATTTCATGTGTTTTATTTGCATTAATTATGAGCATTTGCTCTATAGTCAAGAATGCAAATATAACAATATATAAATACACAGAATGTCGGGACGAAAATAATTCAGAAAAGATTCTCCTCCGCTGCAGAATAATCTGTTTGTCAGAATTTTCAGAACAATATAAACTTATAGATTAGCATTATTACCGATAAAGTTAAATTCAGAATCGTTAGGGACAGGACTAAACAGGTACAATCAAAAGAAATACTTCAACGATTCAATGCAGTATCCATTCAGATAGTTATACAGACCTGAATTGATTTGTCGCATTTGGAACTTGAATCTACGATCTCGGCTTGCAGAATTGAATGCAAATAATCTCGTGAATTTTGAAATATCTACTGACCTAAGGATTTCAGTAATTAGGAATAACTATTCGCAATAGTTAAACCCTCAAGGTACTCGAACCAAATGAGGACTGTAAATCAGCTGGTTTTGTTTTATCCTGATTTATTACTCAATATATCAAACAAAAAAAGCCTTCAAAATCAAACGATTAGAAGGCTTTATAAATATCAGGTGACCCCTATCATACAAAATCTGAAACTTTTGGGAGGAATTACGACTGCATAAACTAGGGTCTGCTAAAAAACTTGCATTCATTCTATTATAGGAATAAATCCGGACGAATCCGATTCCTTCATCAAAAGGGAATAACAAACAAAGACGGGCAGAAACAAATATCCGGAATCTGTTTCTGCCTGTCTTTTTAACTTCGTATTCTGATTTGAAACGAAGCTTTTTAATGAATATTTCCAAGTACATCAACCAACAGCTTCCAGAATTTAGTAACTGTTTCGATATTGATTCGTTCATCGGGCGAATGAGCTCCAAGGATTGTAGGGCCAAATGATACCATATCGAGTTCAGGGTATTTTTCCAGAAATAAACCACATTCCAAGCCTGCATGAATGGATTTGACTGCTGGTTCTGTCCCGAATAGTTTCCGGTACGAATCAGCGACAATTTTTGCAACAGCAGAGTCCGGATTTGGAGTCCAACCCGGATACCCGTCAGAATGCACGACTAGAGCTCCGGCTAAAAGCATGACCGACTCTACCATATCTCCGGCCATATATTTGCGGCTGTCAATTTCACTGCGCTGGCTTGTAGTCAAAACAATCTCATTCTTGCCTGTAAATTTCACTGATGCCAGATTTGTCGAGGTTTCAACCATTCCAATCATCCGGCTGCTCATTTCCAAAACACCATGCGGACAGGCGGAAATCAAATTCAATAATCTGGTTTTTGTATCAGAATCAATAACAAAATCGGGCAAATTAACCGATTGATGCATCAATCTGAGATTAGGTTCCGAACGTTCGAATTCAAATTCCATTTCCGAGGCAAAAACATTCCACTCTACAATGAAGTTTTCCTTCTGTGAATTATGAATAACAACCACAGCTGAAGCCTCCCTGGCGATCGCATTCCTAAGGTTTCCACCATTAAACACCGCAAGGTGCATATCAAATTTCCGGTCAGCATCCACCAAAAACCGATTAAGTATTTTATTGGCATTTCCACGTTTTTTATTAATATCATCACCGGAATGTCCTCCCTGAAGTCCTTTAATTTCAAGTTTGACCGCGAACGATGCAAGCTTTAATTCTTCGGGAGTATACCTTAACGTTCCGATGGTATCAATTCCTCCGGCGCAACCGATAAACAATTCACCTTCATCTTCAGAATCGAGATTCAGCAAAGTATGTCCACTTAAAAATCCGGGTTGCAAGGCAAAAGCTCCGGAAAGACCTGTTTCTTCATCAACGGTGAATAAACATTCGATTGGACCATGTGATATGTCAGTAGCAGCAAGTATAGCCATTTGAGCAGCTATTCCAATCCCATCATCAGAGCCCAAAGTGGTTCCTTCAGCTTTTACCCAGCCATCAGCGATAAAAGGTTTAATGGCATCGCTTTCGAAATTGTGTTTCGTTTCGCTGTTCTTTTCGCAAACCATATCCACATGCGACTGCAAAATCACAATCTGGTCCTTTTCACGTCCTTTTGTGGCAGGTTTGCTGATCAACACATTACCAATCTCATCCTGCCGGGCTTTCAGTCCATTTGTTTTTGCAAAATCGAGCAAAAACCCGATGATTTTTTCTTCTTTCTTTGAAGGTCTGGGAATCTGACAAATATCCTCGAAATAGTTCCACAAGGGCTGTGGAATTAATTTGGTTAAACGTCTCATAGCTTTCTATTTATTGAATGTTTACATTATCAATTCTTTAATTCGTGTGTGAAATCACACTTTATGGCAACGCTTCATTAATTATATTGCCTGAAATAATTCACCAGTTTGTCGGTCAACTGATTAAATATTGGTTTGGTAAACAGGATGAACATATCCTGAGGAGCTGGCGGCATCATAATCTTGTTATTCAAAATATTGATCAGGTTGTCATCCAAAACTTCTTTGTCGCCTACAAAAATGCCATATCTGTTCTCCCAGGTATATTGTCCCGGAATTTTATCTGTAAAAACTATCTTTTGCGACTGAAAATCAACGGCTTTCAGTTCCAGAAGCCCGCCCGCGTCTACCTGATCTGTCACAATTTTTATTTTGCCGTTCTTAATCACCTTTCTTGTTCGGGTTGCTACTGAATCTCTGGAAATTTTAACCTGATATTTTTCATCGACTTCGCGGGAAAGTCCTTGCTCTTCCTCAAAATGCTGTGGCTTGCCGATGAAAAAATCGTAAAAGCCCATTTGTAAAACCATGTCCGGATAGGTCAGTTTGGCCTTATCGGCCTCTTCAGGAGAAAAGAAATGCACAAAATCCTTTTCCTGAAACCTTTGGTTCAGCATCTGAAAAACATTGTCATAAAAGAACTGAGCCGAATATTCGTATTTGCCGTTTACCGGAATTTGTTCAACCACCACTTTCAATGTGGCTAGATCTTTTGATTCCAACATTTTTTGTTTGGTATCCTTAAATCCACGAACCAGTCCATCGGCATTCTGAAAATAAAAAAAAGCTTGTTTCGCTGTTTCTCGTGTATTTCGGTTAAGTGCATCTGTTCCGGCATCATAAAACTCCTGTGCAGCCCGGATTTGGACATCAGCCAATTCGGAAGTATATGTTTTTGGTGAAGATACCAGCTTGTGAGCGGCTGGTATCCGCCTGATTTCATCCGAAATCTGATTGACAGTCTGCATGATTTCAAGTGTCCGCTTCCATTTAAACGGATCATTGCTGGTCAGAATCTTGTCTATTTCCTCCTGGTAATAAGCAACTGCCATTGGGTAGCCATCTCGAACAACCTCAGTTGCTTTACGATTATCGGGATCGCTACTTAGCCGGTTGGCAGCTTTCATGATGGCATCGTAATAATTGCCTCGCTCAAGCGACTTCTGGCCTGTAGAACAGGAATCCAGAACTAAAAAACCAACGATCAGATAGAGAAAATATTTTTTCATAAATATGTATTTACTCTTGTTATCAATTTTGAATAATACTACTAATTTTCAAATCAATTTCAATTCTTGCTGAATACTACAACATTACATCAATTACAGTCTTTCCAGTCGTTTGGCTTCGTCCCAGACTTCATTCATTTCGGCCAGCGACATTTTTTTCAGGTCTATTCCCTTCTGTAGGGTCTGACTTTCGAGGTAATTAAACCGGTTGGTAAATTTCAGGTTGGTTCGCTCCAATGCAGTTTCCGGATCGATGCCATATAGGCGGGCGGCATTTACCATTGCAAAAAACAAGTCGCCAAATTCGCCTTCAATTTTATCCTGATCAACAGCATCAATTTCGACACTTAATTCATTGATTTCTTCCCTGACCTTATCCCAAACCTGTTCCTTATATTCCCAGTCGAATCCTACCCCACTCGTCTTTTCCTGTATTCGGTTTGCTTTAACCAGAGCAGGCAATGCGACGGGAACGCCTTCCAAGACACGTGTATTTCCACCTTTCTCAACCAGTTTAAGTGTTTCCCAGTTTTGCTCTACCTCGCGGGCATTCTCCACATCCACATCGCCAAACACATGCGGATGACGATAAATCAGCTTTTCGTTAATGGAATTCAGCACATCAGCCATATCAAAAGCACCTTTTTCAGATCCAATTTTAGCATAAAAAACAATGTGCAACATCAGGTCGCCCAGCTCCTTTTTGATTCCGTTCAGATCGTTATTCAGGATCGCATCAGCCAGTTCGTATGTTTCTTCAATGGTAAGTTTTCGCAATGATTCAAGGGTTTGCTCTTTGTCCCAGGGACATTTCTCGCGCAACTCGTCCATAATATCCAACAGACGGGCAAAAGCATCTAATTTTTTGTTCATTTCAGCATTTTAACAATGAAGTTCAAAATTAGAATCTTTATTTTTAAAAGGAAGTTTTAATTTGTAAACATTCGGTTAAAATAGGATGGTCTTTCAAGGGTTCTAATTCCGAAACTTACCTGCAGTATACCGGACAACAAACTTTAGGCAAATAAAAATACAAATCACCCCGCACAAAACAAAAAGATTACCTCCGATGAATGCCAGTATTCCTAAGGTTGATTGAGGAAAAACAGGTGCAAACTTTTGGGCAGTGGCAAACCCAATCGAATGGGAAGCAACTTCCGGAGCAGATTTCGTAGCCCAAATGATCCAAAGGCCGATTGCAGAGGACAAAAGACCAACTCCTAAAACAATAAAAAACCGTTCTTTATCGAACCTGATGGAACGATACTTACTGATTTTTTGCTTTCGTTTTTTGGACTTTCCCTTTTTGTGATCCGATTTCGATCCAACTATTTTTTTAGCATTCATTGAATATCTTCTTCATTGAAATACCGCGAAAAGTTAAGCTTTTGGTGAGAAAATTCCAAGCTAACGCTAAATATTTAAATTACACAATGAAGTATTCTGGAAGGTCGTTACAAACAACTTGGCATAAAGTATCAAGAAAAAAAAAGGCAGGCTCCCCGAAGAGAACCTGCCTGAATATAAGATTTGAAAAAAATATTATTTGATCAGTTCAAAACTACGTTTTACAAATTTATCGAGGTCTTCACCTTTCAGCATACCGTTTGCAAGTAAGGCCAAATCAACCAGCTGTTTGGCTAATTTGTTTTCTTTACCAAATGTAGTCAGTTTAGCTTTACGATCATCCGTAAGGGCATTGATCACTTTTTCGAGTTCCTCCGTTTTTTCTTTTACTTCAGTTGGAATTTCCTCTTCCTTCTTATCTTTTTTCTGAAGGTCGAGTTCTTCTTTTTCCTTTGTTTTAGTCTGAATATCTGACTTGAATTTCACAAGTTCTTCGCCCAGAATTGCATCACGATCTGCGAAGATATGCTTAACCAGTGGATGTGAAGTATTCACCACAAGGTTCAGGTTTTCGGGCATATCACCGTAAAAACTCATTCCTCCCTGCATCTGGCTCATATCTTTCATACGCCTCATAAACTCGTTGCGGGTAATAACCATCGGATTACCGCTTTCGCCCAAATCTTTGAAATCGACAATAAAACCGTAATCTTTATTTTCAGGACAGACAGCTTTGAAAATTGGACTCAACTCATTCTTTTCTTCCCAGCTTAATTCGCTGGCTGGATTTTCTTTAGCAATCAGATGCTCAACAACATCAGAGTCAACGCGAACAAACCGTTTATCAGTAAATTTCTGTTCCAGCTGATTAATGAGTGGAGTTGATAAAACATTGTTCATTACCAACACATCGTAACCTTTGTTTTTAGCAGCCTGAACAAATGAGAATTGTTCTTCCAGATTATTGGTGTACAAATAAATCAGGTTATTATCCTTATCGGTTTGCTCTCCCTTGATCAAAGTTTCGTATTCATCCATGGTAAAATTCTTTCCATCCACATTTTTGAACAGAAAGAATTTCAATGCTTTTTCGTAGAACTTTTCGTCAGTCAGCATTCCGTATTCGATAAACATTCTCAGATCGTCCCACTTGGCTTCAAAATCGGCACGTTTATCGGTAAATAGCTGAGCCAGACGGTCAGCCACTTTTCTGGTGATATGACTGCTGATTTTTTTCACATTCGAATCACTCTGCAGGTACGAACGCGAAACATTAAGCGGTATATCCGGAGAGTCTAGTACTCCGTGCAGAAGCGTCAGAAATTCAGGAACAATACCTTCAACCGAATCGGTCACAAAAACCTGATTGGAATACAGCTGAATTTTATTTTTCTGAACTTCGATGTTATTCTTCAGTTTCGGGAAATACAAAATACCTGTCAGATTAAACGGGTAATCCACATTCAGGTGAATATTGAAAAGTGGATCATCGGCCATTGGATACAGCTGATGATAGAATTTGGTATAATCTTCATCGGTGAGATCAGCCGGCTTTTTAGTCCATGCCGGAGCCACATCATTGATTTGGTTATCTTCATCGGTATCCTCTTCTTTTCCGTCTTTCCAGCTTGTTTTTTTACCAAAAACTACCGGTACCTGCAGAAATTTACAGTATTTATCAAGCATTCCTGAAATCCGTGCTTTTTCGAGAAATTCTTCTGAATCGGAATTGATGTGCATGACAATATCAGTTCCAACTTCAGCCCGTTCAGATTCTTCCAGAGTGTATTCCGGACTTCCGTCGCACTCCCAGCGAATTGCGGTTGCGCCTTCGCGGTATGATTTTGAAATAATATCAACCTGACTTGAGACCATGAATGAGGAATAAAATCCGAGGCCGAAATGACCGATAATTGCATTTGCATCATCTTTGTACTTTTCAAGAAACTCTTCAGCTCCTGAAAAAGCAATCTGGTTGATGAATTTTTCAACTTCTTCAGCCGTCATTCCAATACCGTTATCAGAAACCGTAATGGTCTTTGCTTCTTTATCAATTTTAACAAGCACTTTGGCATTTGACAATTCGCCTGAATATTCGCCTTTTAAAGCCAGAGTACGCAGTTTTTGCGTGGCATCAACGGCATTCGATATAATTTCACGAAGGAAAATATCGTGATCAGAATACAGAAACTTTTTAATGATTGGAAATAGATTATCACTGGTTACACCAATTTTTCCTTTTTTCATCGTTATTATTTTTTTAGTTAAACATTCATCTTTGTGAGCATCATTTTTTCAAAGACTATACCACGAGTCAAAAATGACTTTTTGTCACCGAAGTTGACACATACGTAAAAATAGAGGTGACAAAAACTGATTTTATTCTGCTTTTATCTGACGGAAAGGGATATTTTTGTACCGTAATTTTGAACCTCTCGGAAAAATGACAAAACTTGAATCTTATTTTGACCAGTTTAGAAAAGAAATTGTTGGCATTGATCAGCATTTCAAATCGCCTTTCGGAGAAAAAAAGATCATCTATGCTGACTGGCTTGCAAGTGGCAGACTTTATAAACCCATCGAAAAGCAAATTACTGAGGTGTTCGGTCCGTTTGTTGCAAATACACATACCGAAACCAGCGAAACCGGTGCGCTGATAACTCATGCCTATCATCAGTCACAACAAATCATCAAATCACATGTAAATGCGGGTCCAAATGACATTATTATTACAGCCGGTTCAGGAATGACAGCTGTAATCAACAAGTTTCAACGCATGTTGGGATTGAAATACTGTGGACTGGTCAATCATACCGAATGCCTTGCCAAACGTGAACGACCGGTTGTTTTCATTACTCATATGGAACACCATTCGAATCACACCAGCTGGTACGAAACGAATGCAGATGTGGTGATTGTTGATCCGGACGAAAACTTACAGGTTGATCCGGAAAATCTCCGGAAGAAACTCGAAGAATATAAAGACCGACCTTTTAAAATCGGTTCGTTTACTGCCTGCTCCAATGTAACCGGCATTCGTACGCACTATTACGAACTGGCGCAAATCATGCATGAGCATGGTGGCGTTGTATTTATCGACTTTGCGGCATCAGCCCCATATGACCTCATGGATATGCATCCGGCCGATCCGATGCAGAAACTGGATGCCATTATGTTCTCTCCACACAAATTTCTGGGAGGTCCGGGGTCTTCCGGAGTTTTAGTTTTTGACCAAAAAATGTATCACAATTCAGTTCCTGATCAGCCAGGCGGAGGAACAGTTGAATGGACCAATCCCTGGGGCGAATACAAATACGTCGATAACATTGAATTGCGCGAAGATGGCGGAACCCCCGGTTTTTTACAGACCATCCGGACAGCACTCTGCCTCAGACTGAAAGAAAAAATGGGCGTTGAAAATATCCATCAGCGGGAAAAGGAATTGCTTAAAATTGCTTTTGAAGGTCTCGATCTTATTCCGGGTGTAAAAATTATGGATACCAGTCATCGCGACAGACTGGCCGTAATTTCATTCTTTGTCGTTAAGATTCATTACAACCTGTTGGTGAAACTAATGAATGATTTATATGGCATCCAGGTTCGCGGTGGCTGCGCCTGCGCCGGAACTTACGGTCATATATTGCTTGAAGTGAGTCATGAATTATCAGACGAAATAACCTGCCGCATCAATCAGGGCGACCTTTCGTTAAAGCCGGGTTGGGTACGTTGGTCGCTACATCCGACAATGACAAATAAGGAAGTTGAAATCTTTATCCGGGCACTTCAGGATATCACAGCGAATCACGAAGAATATGCAGCTAATTACACCTATTTCCCAAAAGAAAACATTTTCAGGCATCGGAATGAAAATCGGTACGAAGAAATTGTGAAAAATTGGTTTCTTGTCTAATGTAAGGTCAGGACATGTCCTGACCTTACTCTTTTATGCAAAATCACATTAGTCATTCTCCAGCGGCAAAAACCCGTAATCGTTACTGTATCTCATCATTTGAGAAGTATAATCTTCATCGTAACGAATCAAAACATCGACAGGACTACCTGAAGCGTCGTACTGAATTTCGTAAACCGGATTTAAAAACCCGGCATAGGGAGCCAAATCCAGCTTTTTAAATCGTTCGAGAACTTCGGCATGAAGTAGCTGGTCAACTTTTACTCCAAAGTTTTCAACCAAATTTCGGGCAGCGGTGAAATCACCTTCCGACTTAATGCGCTGAACTTCTTTCAGAAGCAAGCCAAACAATTTTCTTAATTCCTGATAATCATTTATTCTCACAAAAGTTTTCTCATCAGAACGGACGAATTCAACCACATTAAACTTCGTCCCTGCCTCATAAACCCAGCGGGCAATCAACTGACGGTTTCGCATGTGCGATTCTTCAATGTCTTTCCCCGAGTCAATACGGGTCAACTGTGTGATCAGTCCATTGCGCAAATAGGCATCAAATTCGGCCTTTGCAGCGTCAAGTGATGGAACAAGTCCTAGTGCTACCAATTGTTCATCCATGACGTAATACAAGGCAAAAAGATCGGCACGTGTTTCTTCAATGGTCGAATAATAATTTTTCAAACTGTCCGTACTTACACCTTCCAGAACCTTTCCAGAACCATGGCCCAGACATTCGTGCAGATCGGTATGCAGATTTCCTGTCAGATAGCCATATTGCCGGGTTCTTTCAATCTCTTCAGTAGAAGCGGCAAATTCTTCCAGCATTCCATTGTTCATGGAATCAAGAAAATAAGCCTGGGTAATATTTTCGACAGTAACCGATTTTGAACCGTATTTTTCACGTATCCATTCAGCATTCGGCAAATTGATCCCTATTGGAGTTGCCGGGTAACAATCGCCAGCCAGAATAGCCACATTGATCACCTTTGCACTTACGCCTTTAACTTCGGTCTTTTTAAATTCAGGATTAACAGGTGAATGATCTTCGAACCACTGGGCATTTTCACTTAAAACAGTTGCCCGTTTAGAGGCTTCCTTGTCCTTGAAATTCACGATTGACTCCCAGGTACCTTTTATGCCAAGAGCATCGCCGTAATTCTCAATAAAACCATTCACAAAATCAACCTCTCCTTCCAGCTCTTTCACCCAATCGATACTGTATTGGTCAAATAAGGCCAAATCGCCAGTCGTGTAATACTGAATCAAAAGTCCGATGTACTTTTTCTGAAGATCATTTTCAGCATAGTCAACCGCTTTATTCAGCCAGAAAATGATTTGCTCAATGGCCGGTCCATACTTACCACCCAGTTTCCAAACCTTTTCAACCAACTGATCAGCTTCTTTCACCAGGGTCGAATTCAGGCCAAACGAAACAGGTTCCGATCCTGCGACGGCTTTTAAATCGGCATAAAACTTCTCGGCTTCGCACTGTTCAACATTCTGGTAGAAATTGTTGTATGAAGATAGAAGCAGGTCTTTTTCAGAATCAAGACTGACCCGTTTTACTTCTTTTTCCGTATTGAAAATTACAAGCTGAATTTCAGCCATAAACAGATCAATGCTTTTTCCTGAAGGCACTTTAAAAACTGACCAATCCGATTTTGCAACCAGTTCTTCGAAATAGGTTTCAAAAAAACCTGCAGCTATTTTTTCGGTTGAATAATGGTGATGGATACCATTGGAAAACCAAATCCGTTTCAGATAAATTTCGAACAGTTTAAAATCTGGAGTATCGCGGTTTCCGCTATATGTTTGCCAAATGGTTTCGAGAATAGCACGAACGCTTAAATTATACCGATTGTTCTGATCCCACAAAATATCGCGGCCACAGAGCGCTGCCTGAGACAGGTTATAAATGTACAGTTTCTTTTGCAGCCCGAGACTTTCGAACTCAGGAACGGCATAACGTAATATTTTCAGGTCAGCAAACTTTTCGGCAAAAACATTCATGAGAATACATTTTAGGTAAAAAATCGAAATCTGTTATTTATTAAGTTCTTCAAATTTTTTCTCGAGCAAATCAGCTCGCTTAATTGACATACGCAGCCAGTTGAGAAGTAGTTTTTGTTTCTCATCATCGGTAAGTTGCCAATGGATGGATGGATGACTACGAAGCTTATGAGTGAGGTGATGCATCGTTACCGCAACAGAAACAGATAGATTCAAGCTTTCGGTGAAACCAACCATTGGAATTTTCATAAATTCATCAGCCTCATTTTTGGCAATGTCGGTTAATCCGGGTCGTTCCGTTCCAAAAATGAATGCAGCTTTTCCTTTCTCCAGATCAAAAGTTTCAAGATCAACATCATGCTCATGCGGGCTGGTAGCAATAATGCGGTAACCATCCTGCTTCAGTTTGCGGATGGCATTAACCGTATTCATACTTTCCTCATTGTAATGGTTAACCGAAACCCAGTTGGAGGCTCCCCTTACCACATCAGCGTTTACCTGAAATTTATTTCTGTTTTCGATGACATGCACATTTTGAATACCAAAACAATCGGCGGAACGCAATACGGCACTCGCATTCTGAGTCTGAAAAATATCTTCGAGCACAACAGTAAGGTAATTTGTCCGAAGCGAAAGTATTTTATTAAATAAAGCAAGTCTTTCAGTTGTAATAAATTCTGAAAGAAATTCAATCAAACGAGGTTCCATATCATGTTTTTAGGCCGGACAAAGGTAAAAAAAAGGGAAACATAAATTTATGTCCCCCTTTTGAAAATCTTTTCAGGATAAATACTAGATAGTATCAGCTAATTCAGCACCTGGTTTAAATTTAACTACTTTTTTTTCTGCAATTTCAATTGTTTGACCTGTTTGTGGATTTCTGCCGGTTCTTGCGCTGCGCGTTGCAACGGAGAAAGAGCCAAAACCAATAAGAGCAACACGATCGCCATTTTTCAAGGCATCAGAGGTGGCATCGACAAAGGCATCTAATGCTTTTTTTGCATCTGCTTTTGTTAAATCAGCTTTTTCAGCCATTGCATCAATTAATTGTGCTTTGTTCATAAGAAAACATGTTTAGGATTAAAAACTATCTGAATTAAAAATCATTCCTCAATTATAATTAACAATGGTTCGGTAAATTTTAGCGTAAACATTTGATTGTCAGGAAAATAAACGAAAAATAAGTATCAAATAATTTGGATAAGACCCTAGAAATCAGTAATTTAAAAGATTATTCTGTAATTTTTTAATTATGACTCCTAAGGTCAGTAATTCTGTTAAGTATCTCATTCCCATCGTGTTAGAAAATAATGTTTTCGATGCGTTGAATAAATCTCGCAAAGACTTTATTGTTAGCGTTCTTTGGCATATTTTGAGCATCAAAGGTAGGATTAATTTTTTGCAGCTTGGACGATTCAGTTCTCTTTGTGAACAAACGTTCAGGAATCAGTTCGAGATAGAGTTTGACTTTGCTATCGCAAAATAAGAAAACTGCACACAAATTAATAGCTGAATTTAGGAGCAGATTTTTTATTGCTCCAGTCTCGCTAATATTTTATTCATTATCCTAGTTAAATTTTTGTGTGTCCCTTTTTCAATACCAATCAACTGCCTAATAGACTCTGTTCTGCAAGTTTTGTAGTTGTTCTTCCAGTATTTGTTCGGGTTGCTTGCTCATTGCCAAAGTGGTTCGTTTTGCCAATTATTAGGAAAACCCATTCTACTTAAATGGATTTGAGGAAATTTATTAAATAGTTCAAATAGTTCTTGCTTTATTGAATTGCCTGGACTAATCTCATTATTCATATATAAAATTACAGATAGAAGAGGAAATATTTTTCGTCTTTGATTATTGTCAGGAATATAACTCAATAAAGGTTTGGGTGTTGAAGTTGGCCAATCGTATTTGTTAATTAGAACCCTATTCCAAAGTCTACTGTGATGAGCAATTATATTCCTGATTACAGTTATGGATATCAACCAACTTGTGAGATATTTTTGATTGTACAATCAAAATTCTCTTGCAATGATATTTTTTTCAGGGAGCTGGTGTTTTATGTTTTGATATAATTTTGAAAGTGAACCTAAAGTAAGCACTTCCAGTGATTTCCAACTTTCGGGGTGTTCTGTCGGATGGTTTTGAAAATGTTTGATAATAAATTTCTCACTACTTCGCCCCATATACACTTTTGAAACAAATAAGGCAAACTCCTTTGCATTATCAAATAGCGAAGGATTCAAATACCATTCAGGACCATAGACCTTTTTTTGTATTGTTCCGTTTTATTTTATTCTTTTTTTTGTTAATACCCCGACCCTTGGGTCGGTTCCGCTTTCGCCTTGTGCGTTAGCATTTTTGATACCTCGCGAGCTTGCTCCGAGGTAGTTCATTAACATAATCACGTTTGTTTTTGACCGTTTTAAAGCCCATTTAACCTCATTTTTCTTTCCCTGACACAATTCCACGTTTAATTGAAATAAAAGCCTTAATCCTATAAAAACGGTCCTGTTTTGCAGGATTTGGGGGTACAGGGGTTCTCCCCTGTAAACATACGCCCGTCAAATTCGATTAAGCAGGCGAAAATCTTAATACGGCCTTGATTGGTTGCCCATGTGTGGCGCAATGAGGAGGGCATAGTGCAAAGCACGTCCCTAAACATCCTTTTTGGTGTTTCTTTTTTTTCGCGGTAGCGAAAATTAATTTCCAGGTGAGCCTTTGGGCGAACTCCTTTTTTTTGTGAGTTTTACCTTTAAGAGACTTTAAATGACTTTAAGAGACTTTGCACCCTCTGCAACTAACTATGTGACAACAAAATACACTTACAAGTACTACAAATTTTGAGCGAAGTACTACAAATTTTGAGCGAAGTACTACAAATTTTGAGCGAAGTACTACAAATTTTGAGCGACACATATTACAATTACAAAATTTGTAGTATATTTGTTTTATGGAAAATTTCACGCCAACAAAAAACAGAACTACTTTAATCTCAAACGAGATTTTAGAGATCAACCGCTACAAGCTAAAAATGAACGCTCAAAAGGTGCTGATTGGGCTTGCCCAGAGCATCGACCACACGGTCGACATGTTCCCGGAACTAGAAATAGACATCGAGGGAATGTGGAGTTTCTTGGACATAGCAGGAAGGACAGACCGCTATACATTGATCAGGGATGCTCTTTTTGAAATAACCGAGAATCCTTTGCAAATAAAGATTTCAGAGAAAAAGTGGTCTTCTATTCCATGGATGTCGGTTGAATATGACGAAGCGGACAGCAAATATGTGAAGATTTGTTTTCACGAAAAGGCAAAACCATATTTACTGGAACTCAAGGAATACACAAAAGTCAAAGGGTTGTATATCTCTCGGCTGCAAAGCCATTACTCCACATGGCTCTACCCTATTTTAAAAATGATCCAAACTAAGTACCACGGAACACACGAAATAAGCATCGAACGGCTAAAAGAATACACATTTACGGACAACGTAAAAGAAAATCCTGCCTATAACATTTCAAAAGCTGCCACTAATAATTTTTTACAGCGGGTTGTTGGGGTGAAAAGTAACCCGAAAACCAAACAAATTGAGATAATCAAAAACTCACCCCTTTGGGACATCAACGAAAAAACGGACATTGTTGTTTCCGTACTGAAAATAACAAAGGAAGGGCAAAAATATAAGGGCTTGATATTTCACATAACCAGTAAACAGGAAAGAAACGGCATTACATCTGGGTTCGACAAAAACCAATATGTCAGTACCATCCCGAAACAAACTGTTGGAAGCATGCGGGTTTCTTTAAAAACAGTATTCGAATACGCAAAGGCAAGCGGAATAACAGCCCAGGAATATTGTGACAGGGCGGGATATTTTATCAAAGAAAATTACGCATACAAAAAACTGACAGAACAACAGTATAACGACTACATGAAGGCAAAGGAACCCAAAGAAAAAAGAGGTAGACAGATGTCTATTTATGATGTAATTAACAAAAAAAATGATCCAAAAATAACACCGCATTGACCTCCTCCCGTCCTCAGGGGAAGTGGATTTATCCTAGATCAAATCTTCGGCATAAGACAATACCACGAGAAGGATTTTAAGTCTTTCATATCGACCGCAATTGAAGTATATCGAATTTGATTTATTCTTTACTCATTTATCCAAATAATTATTTATACATTTACACAATTACACAAATGAGTAAGTAATGAAAAAGGTAATAGCAATCATCAATCACAAAGGAGGAGTCGGGAAAACAACCAGTACTGTTAATATAGGAGCTGGGTTATCCCTTTCTGGAAAAAGAGTTTTACTAATTGATTTAGACCCTCAAGCAAATTTGACAAACAATGTAGGCTTAGATCCGTTGACAAACAAAAATATTTACGGAGCTTTGAAAGGAGAGTATCTTTTGCCGGTGGTAAGATCAACGAATAATAATATAGATGTGGTTTGCTCTACACTCGATCTCTCTGGAGCCGAATTAGAATTAAACAACGAGCCTGGACGAGAAAGTATATTGAAACGACTCATTGCCCCAGTACTGAATGAATACGATTTTGTACTAATCGATTGTCCTCCTTCGTTGGGACTTCTCACACTTAACGCTCTGTCTACATCACAGTCGTGCATCATTCCGGTGGAACTAGCAAATTTTGCACTTCTTGGAATGACAAAACTATTTGAAATAATTAAAAAAGTAAGAGATCGGATAAACCCTGATCTAGATTCTTATAAAATTCTCATTACCAGAACAGACAAGCGGCAAGCGGTACAAAAAGAACTTGCCGAATATCTCGCCAAAGAATTCAAAGGAAATATTTTCAAAAGAGAAATCCGGTCAAATGTAAAAATACTGGAATCCCAAATTCAACAGACTGATATATTCAGTTTTGACAAAAATTCAAATGGTGCCAACGATTATCTTGCGGTGTGCCAAGAATTCTTAGAAACATACAAAAATTAAAGGAAAATGGTCACAAAATCACGCATACAAGGGCTAAACATCAAAAACACAGGAATAGACGGACTCATTCAAAGAACCGAACAGGAAGCCATTCCTGAACCTGAAAATAACAGACAAGAAGAAACGAGTCGAATCAATTTTGATGCTCCGGTATCATTAAAAAAACAACTACAGATTTATTGTGTTCAGAATCAATTATCAGTAAAAAATTTTCTGATTGATGCGATACAAGAAAAATTAAAAGAATAAGAACACACAAATACTCATTTACACAAATGAACAAATGAGTATTTGTGTAAAAATAATTTCTGATCCAGAACCCAGAGAAAGAAAGGTCTCAATTAATTGTTATTTGAAAACTGAAATCGACATGGAAAATGCATTGGAGCAACTGGAAAACATTGGGAAACGGATAGAATCACAAATGGATATACAATTCAAAAGAGTGCTATGGCCTATTGGCATAGGCTTTACACTTATTAGCATAATGGTCATAATTTACAAATTTATTTGACATACCCTCGGATATAAAAGCATCTATCTGTTGTAATAAAGGGGAACTTTTGAATCCTTCTTCTCTTTTGATATGACTTTTATAAGATTATATTTGTTACTAGATTCGTCTGGCCCTGGGTCCTTAATCTTTTTTACGCTCACGTCAACAGTATATTCGTAGCCCTTTTCATGGTTGAAATTTGCAATCTGAGTATACATCATTTGCCATGTGCTACTTCCATTTACTTTTACCCAATATGCATTTCCATCACTTTTTTCAACTATTTCGGACGCTATTACCAGTCGTTCGTTGTTAGATTTAAATTCATCATCAGTACATGAGGTAAAGAAAGACAGCGTTATAGATACGCTGACAAAAAATCCTAATAATAAAAATTTACTTGTTTTCATTTTTCACAGATTTTAAAGGGTTTGATATAAAGATTTAATGGTATTTGTGCATCTAATTAGAGGCGGATTCAACTTCTTATATTACTATATTCTATAAATCAATAAAAAGTAACCCAAATTTTAATATTTATATTCCGCCATGCTAAATCCTGTTTGTAGATTGCCTTTGATCTTATTGCCAAGTGTTGGCCTTCTCATTCCCATTTCGTCAGCGATCATGGTAATGCAAGTAATAATTCTGCAGGAGGTAGAACAGTGCATTCTCCTTGCTTGATTTTCTCACGAGATTGTGAATATATAAGAGCCATATTTTGAGGTTTGATATTTAGAACAATAATAGCTAATTTATATATCTCATGTTGAGTCTTTTAAGCTGACGCATAACGTCCATAAATACACGCAGTGCGGATTCTTATTTATTAAAGGTGTGCCAATCTGATTACCGCCAACTAGTATATATCAACAAATATATACTAGTTTTCTGATCTTCCTATTATATTAATCAGGTTTGTTTTTATTCATAAGGATTCGCATTTACGACAGAACATTCCCCCTACGCCCCCAAAGGGGGAACGGATTTTTCACGCTCAAATCTTCGGCATAATTAAAACTATTTACTATATAAGTACACGTTTTAAAATTTAAAAATTATGAAAATAGTAAGCAGCCGAGAATTTCGAGACAAGCAAAGAATATATTTTGACAGCGGTCATTGAGGAAATAAAGACCGGGTTTCAATTTCTATGGAAACGGTTGAAGAAATGGGCAAAGCCCAGGGGAAAATGGTTGGTGATTTACTCCGGGAAATGGGTTATCGCAGAGATGGTGAAAGGGCTTTCAAAATCTAATGTTCACTAAGAAATTTGTATCTTTGAAAAAAAAGAGAATATGAAAACAGTAAGCGAAAAAAAGACTGCGAAAAGAAAAATTAACTGGGCTATCCCTGGGCAAACGGTCTCCCAGGAGGAGTTTGTCCAAGCTATCAAGGAAGCGGAAAAAGGACCATTTTATTCGATTGAAGAGATTAAAAAAATGCGCGAGAAATGCAGGGCATCGAAATAAAACAAGTCGTTTTTTCAAATCAATACTTCTTAGATACTGAAGAAATTTTCAGTTATGGAGTTTTGACTTTTGGATTGAACCAGGCTCAAAAATATGAATCCTTGATCGATGCTATTACTTCCGAGTTAGCAACCTGTTACCAGATGTACCCAGAATGCCGGTTTTTGGCAACCAAAGGAAAAATCTATCGATGGATTATCCTTGATGCTCATTCCGTAATTTATCGCATTACACCGGAGAGAATTGAGGTTCTAAGGGTGATCAGTTCCCGAATGAGCATAACAGCTATCAAAAGAACAAGAAGAATTAAAATTGATTAGTATTGAATCTCTGACTGGAATTGACTTCTTTTCTGGTCCTGATGATCAACTGGAAAATCGATTGGAAGGAAGTATTAATAATGCAAGCTGGGCTTAGGTGCTTCGTTGACAGGAAATTAGTAAATTGAAAATCATCTCCTTGCAGAAAGTTTATCGGAAAAGCCCGCACTGCGTGTGTTTCGGGACGCTGTGGGGCAGTTTATTCGCTTCATGAAACTGTATCGGTTCTTGAAATATTTTTTTAATTGACTGTTCTAATGGCTTGAGAGATTTACGGGATTTGAAAGGAACTTGTTTATATATATCCAAATTGGAGATATAAACACACCTTTTGAGATCGACAAAGTAGTAATAAACACAATAGTCTATATTAATTTGTTACCGCAAATTTTGAAAAGAAGAATCGGAACACAAAAAAAGCTAATAATTATACCAGAAATATTGATTGAAAACCGATAATTAATTAAAGACAATATTCTAACCGCTATGTTTAATAATTATCTAAAATCGACACTAAGATTTCTAAAAAGAAACAAACTTTTTGCCGGGATTAATATCCTCGGGCTTTCGTTGGCATTGGCAGTATCGTTTATCATTTTGTTGTTTGTGGTAAACGAATTTAGTTATGACAAAGGCTTTAAAAAACGAAAGCAAATTTACAGGGCGATATTAACTTACTCCAGCGTAAAAATGACACAACCGCTGGTGCCCTATATCCTGTCTTCAGAAATGAAGAGTAGTTTCCCGCAAGTGGAATATGCGGCACCGACGAGATACCTTCGTCCGTTCAAACTAAAAAAGAATGATGAGTTTATTTCTATTCGGTCGGCTGCTTCGACCATTTCCGACTTTTTCAGCATTTTCGATATTCCCTTAACCGGGACGAAAGAAAACATTTTGGACGATCCGAATTCCATCGTGCTCTCAAAGAAACAGGCAGAAAAATTCTTTCCGGATGAAAATCCTGTGGGAAAGGAAATTATGGGCTCAGTTGGAGGAAAGGAACAACTTTTTGTGGTAAAAGGGGTTTTTGATGATTTTCCTAATAATTCATCCATACAGGCAGACTGCTTTGTCAACACAAAATGGTCGTTTGATCAGATTAACCAATCTCAAAAAATTGCAGATGCGGATGTAAACTGGAAAGCGTTTAACTGGAACACATGGGTTTTATTAAAAGAGAAAACAGACACTGCCGCTATTAATGAACAATTTAGGGCAATCGCGGCAAGAAATTATGAAGAAAATTTCCATCTGACTTTTTCATTACAAAGTCTTTCCGATGTATATTTTCATTCTGCAGGCATGATTAATGCGGGAAGGGGTGGAAACATGAAAAAGATACAGATTTTTTCTGCCATTGCTTTTCTGATTATCCTTATGGCTGCTTTCAACTACATTATTCTTTCTACTGCTGTTTCGTCAGGCCGGAGCAAAGAAATTGCCATACGTAAAACAAACGGGGCATCCATAAAATCCATAAAAAAACAGATGCTGGGGGAATCGGTGTTTTTGTTGTTGATTGTATTGCCCATGGCTATTGGATTAGCTTTATTGGTCAAACCGTATGCTGAAGAGTTATTCCAAACAAAACTTCACATTATTCATTCAAATTTGGTTTCTTACATTCTGATTTACCTGTTACTAACTTTGGTTATTGGCATTTTCTCCGGGCTGTACACTTCAACCTATTTGTCGCAGTTGAATGTCATTGGCATTTTGAAAAACAGCACTGTCTTGGGTAAAGGGAAGCCTGTTCTTCGCTCGGCATTGATTACCCTTCAATTGGTGATTTTCTGTTCGTTTATATCAGGTACATTAATAATCTGGTCACAATACAAATATGCCCTGAACAAGGATTTAGGTTATCAACCTAATAACATACTACTTGTTGATATGGGGCATGATTTTAAAGAATACAAAGCATTTATCCACAGTGTTAATTCTTTCCCTGAAGTAAAATCAGCTGCCGGAACGATGATGGACTTTCCTTCCTTTAATGCACAACAAATAGGGGGAGTTCCTAATTTTAAAGACCCATCGAAAGTGGTGAAAGTGGAAGGACTTTTTGTTGATTACAATTTTATCGAAACAATGGGAATTAAGGTTCTTAAAGGGCGTAGTTTTTCTGAAGTATTTGGAAGCGATTTAAAAAATAGCGTATTAATAAATGAAAAAGCCGTAAAAGACCTGGGAATTGAAGACCCGATTGGAAAATTACTTGAAGGAAGAACAATTATTGGGATTGTAAATGATTTTAACTTGCATACAATCCGCACAGATATTCCACCGATTAGTATATGGCTCTACGACAGATATATTGACAAAGCGGCTATAAATTATATGCCAGGCAAGTTGGATGTCCTTCTCCCCAAAATTGAAAAAGAATGGAAGGCAATAGCTCCGGATCGTCCTTTTCAATACCAAACTATTGATGATGTGATTAAAGAATTTTATGAGTCGGAAAAGAACCTGAATGTTATCGTTTCTATTTCTGCTCTATTCTCATTATTAATTGCAGCTTTAGGGTTGTTTGGCTTGACACTGTTTATTGCAAAAACGCGTACAAAAGAAATTGGGATTAAAAAAGTATTCGGAAGTACTGAAAAATCCATCATTTATTCATTTCTGAAGGAGAATTTTATCATGGTTGTAGTAGCTTCAATACTTGCAGTTCCGATTACTTATTATTTTATGAACAGATGGTTAAGCAATTTCTCTTATAAAGTGGGCATTAATTTCTGGTTTTTTGTTGTTGCATTTTTTATTGCAATGCTTGTCGTTTTACTTACTGTGTTGTTTCATTCTTTCAGGGCTTCTCGTACTAATCCAGTTGAGGCGTTAAAGTATGAATAATTAGTAAAAAAAAAGTTTGACAATTTACCTAATGCAATCCTAAAAACTAAAAGCTACCTGAATTCAGTCGAGCTTTTTGACAGTTATTCTCGACTGACAAGGAACCCAAAGAAAAAAGGGGAAGACAGATGTCTATTTACGATATAATTAACAAGAAATAATTATATATTGCGAATATATAATTAGTCATAACTATTTGAATATAAGAAATTTAAACTTCACATTTAAAGTATATATTCACGATATATAAATTCATAATGGGTCGACCAAAAAAACAGATTGAAAAACAGAAAAACAGCACTCTTGCAATAGATTTACAGACCTCTTTAAGGCTTGATATCTTCAGCAAAAAGCATGGATTAACGAAAAAAGAGTTCATCCGGGTTGCCCTGGATTATTTTGAGCGTACAGGAATAGACCCCCTTTCCGATGCTGTTCCAAACTCTGACATGGATCAGATAAAACAAGCACTTTCAAATATCGAGCAGAACGTAAGGGATGCCAAAACGTTACAGGCGGACGCAGCCCTGAAGCTGACAGCATTTCACACAATATTGACGCTGCCAGGTCAACAAAGGAAGCTCGAAGATAATCAGACTAAAAGGAGATTCTTCTGGCAAAAAAAAGGCTGAAGCATAGCACACCTTGAAGACAAAAAAGTGTCAAACAAATTTAAAAACGGTGACGGTCCATCGTTCTGTTTTGTACTGTATATCCATTTTTGATTCCAGCCGGTTTATACTGTTTCCCAGGTGCTCAAATGCATTTTCCATATAGATTCCAGTTACAAAAGTTTGATCATTTGTTTGATGTTATCAAATTCACCTTTCGGAAGATCAATGACAATTCTTTTTGTTAATCCCGTACTTTTATACTCAGAATGATCAAAAATATTATTCATTGCAATTTTCATATTCCGGACCTTTTGCCGCTCCATTTCCAGATCCATTTCCAGATTATTAACCTGAACATTCAGTATAGGAGTTTTCATTTGTGGTGTTTTCACTTCCTCCATATTTTCAATTTTTGGATTATTCGTGGAGAATAGTTGACCTTGGATTCCGTCTTTTCTGGGTGCTTCATTTTCGATGTATTCCATGAACCTTGCAATTAATATTTCCATCTGACCAAACACCGGAAGGATATAATCTTTCTCTTGTTTTCGCATGAATGAAATGATCGTATCCCTGAATTTCTTCAATTCTTCAGCAGGAGAAAGAACAACTTGATCGGCGGGATTAACGCCTGTAACATCGAAGTAATTTCCAATTGATTCCACAAAATCGACAATACTCATATTGTATTTTTTGGCAATTCGAGCAATAACTATTTTAGTAGTTCGTTTGACATTAATTGTTGCAAAATCAGCCATATAATAACTATTTAATATCTATTTATTTTTACTAAAATAGTGTTTTTCAGTTATAATACAATTAAAATAACTATTTATACCCAAAACCGTAACTATAACTATTGTGTAACTAACTCATAATCAGGCAACGCCTGATTAACAGAATCAGGTTGCCTGATTCCATCTTGCTCAACTTATCAGTTGACATTTTTGCTATCGCAAAATAAGAAAACTGCACACAAATTAATAGCTGAATTTAGGAGCAGATTTTTTATTGCTCCAGTCTCGGCATAATTAAAACTATTTACTACATTTGTACCATATAGGTACACGTTTAAAATTTAAAAATTATGAAAATAGTAAGCAGTAGAGAATTTCGAGACAAGCAAAGAATATATTTTGACAGCGCAGACAATGGGGAGCAAATAATTATTCAAAGAGGCAAAAACAAAAGCTATAAACTGGTTCCTATTGCTAAAGATGATTCACTAATGACAAAAGATGAATTTTATGCAAAAATTGATCGGTCGCTCAAACAGATTAAAGAAGGTAAATTCACACGGATAGAGACAAAAGACGATCTGGAAAATTTTTTAAACAACCTCTAGCATGTACTTAATTGATTTTTCCGATCAGGCAAAAAAAGATCTTGCCAAACTCAAAAAGAATGAACCTGCTTCATTCAAAAAAGCGTCAAAACTCTTGATTGAAATAGCGGAACACCCACAGACAGGAACGGGGAAACCCAAACCCCTGGGATACAACAGAACCGGACAATGGTCTCGAAAAATCACAGACAAACACCGCCTTGTCTATTCCATTGATGATGAAGTAATAACGGTTCTGGTTTTGTCTGCAGCTGGGCATTATGATGATAAATGAAAAACTAAATCCAATGTCGACAGTCAAAATATGCAAGTGCAGCCAGTGTATGGCAAAGCGCAAAAATGTGAAGAAAAACGCCAGGAAAATTTTCAGGAAGATGACCAACACCTGGCGAAGAAAAGTGAAAGAAGAGAAAATTAAGACTTTTTGCTGGGCTTAGTTCGATTAAAACTATTTACTATATTTGCATACAAATGGTATCAAAATGAATACAACTGAAACAAAAAGAAAAACAGCATCCCTTCGGCTAAACACAGGATTGTTTAACCACCTCGCAAAAATGGCAAAAAGGGAAAATAGAAGCCTGAATAATTTTATCGAAACCCTACTTTTTGAGGCAATTAACTACGAAATACCAAACGATGAAACACGTGCAGCAATGACCGAGATTGAAACAGATAAATCGGCGCTAAAACGTTACGCAAGTGCTGCCGATCTTTTTAAAGACATGGAAAAGGATTAAGTATGGGCAAATATTCAATAGTCCCATCAACCAGGTTCAAGAAAGACTTGAAAAAGTATCAGGAAAAGCCAAAAGAATACAATGCGGTCTTTGACGCTGTGGATATACTGGCAGAGGGCGGTCACACAAATATCCCCCAAGAAATGAAACCGCACAGGCTAAAAGGCAACTTTCATGGTTATTGGGAATGCCACCTGTTTCCAGACCTGCTTCTCATTTGGGATGAATCTGAATCACCGCAAGAAATCTATCTGGTCAGGGTAGGGTCACACGGAGATTTATTTTGATTAACATAATCACGTTTTGTTTTTGACCGTTTTAAGCCCCAAAAAAACCCCTTTCTCTTTTCCCCGACCAATTCCACGTTTAATTGAAATAAAAGCCTTAATCCTATAAAAACGGTCCTGTTTTGCAGGATTTGGGGGTACAGGGGTTCTCCCCTGTAAACATACGCCCGTCAAATTCGATTAAGCAGGCGAAAATCTTAATACGGCCTTGATCGGTTGCCCATGTGTGGCGCAATGAGGAGGGCATAGTGCAAAGCACGTCACTAAACATCTTTTTTTTTGGTTTCTTTTTTTTCGCGGTAGCGAAAATTAACTCCCAAGTGAGCCATTGGGCGAACTCCTTTTTTAGTGAGTTATCAACAACGAAAACGTTAGTTTTTATTCCTTTTTCTAATTCTTTTCTTTATTTCAGTATTTCAGGGCTTGTAAGTTACTGCATTTCAATGAATTACAAGTCGAAATCAGAGAAGTAGGGGACTAAATCAGAGAAGTAGGGGACTGAATCAGAGGAATAGGGGACTGAAATCAGAGGAATAGGGGACTGAATCAGAGAAGTATTATTATCTCTAACTTGTAAGTGTGTGAATTTTTCAAACGTCTGAATTCAGATATAATTTCAAAAACTCTGAATTAATATTATATTTGTAGAAAAGAATATCATGACTAGCATTAAACCATTCATAAATGATCGTTTTGCAAAGGTTTCCAGGGAGATACTTGACAAGAACTATCGAACAAAATTAGGACTCCATGCTCAAAAACTTCTTTACGGTCTGGCCTCATGCTTAGATGACAGCGAAACAATGTTTCCTGAGTGGCAGATACACATTGACGGTTTGTTCAAATACATGAATATCCAAGATACAAACAAACGTTATGACATTGTCCGGGATGCCATTGTTGAAATCGCAAAAAATCCTTTAGAATACAGAATAAATGAAAAAAAGTGGGCTGGATGGTCTTGGCTGTCGATGTGGAAATTTGATAATGAGAACTCTGCCTATGTAACTATCCGATTTGGGAACGATGTCAAACCGTTTCTTCTCTCCCTGAAGGAATATTGCCGCCTTGAAGTGCGCTATTTCATCGCACTTTCGAGCAATTACTCTATGTGGCTCTATCCTCTTTTGCGTAACGTAGCCAACAAAAGGGACCCATATTTGGAGCTGACACTAAAAGAAATTAGGGAACTAACTTACAATGAGAAATCCCCGGCATACGACCCAAAGCAGAGTAAAAATGCAAATGCTGATTTATTGAAATATGTTATCGGAATAGAAAGGAAAAAGGGGGCTAAATATTATACTCCTAGAGAAGCAATCTCAAAAGAGGGGGGACTGGTTTCTAGTGGCGCCATTGCCGAAATCAACGATAAAACAGATTTGTATGTTGATTGTGATGTACTGAAAACCGGACGACAATTATCTCATGTCCGCTTCAATGTACAGTTCAAAACCGATACATTCCAGGGCAAAAGAAAAGCCATCCGGAAGGCATACCGGACAGACTTCAAAAAGGACGGCAGCCGTCAACTGGTCATTGAGGAAATAAAAAACGGGATCGATAAAGACCGGGTTTCTGTCCTTATTTCAACCGTTGAAGAAATGGCCAAAGCCCAGGGAAAAATGGTTGGTGATTTACTCCGGGAAATGGGTTATCGCAGAGATGGGGAAAGAGCGTTTAAAATTTAATGTTTATATGGAAACATCAGGGAAAAAGAACACTGGAAAGAAAAAAATCAACTGGGCGATCCCTGGTCAAACTGTCACTCAAGAGGAATTTGTCCAGGCTATCCGGGAAGCAGAGAAAGGCCCATTTTATACTATCCAGGAATCAATGAATCATTTTGAACAATGGCTGAATTCGAGAGAAAACAGGTAAAAGTTTCAAAACAATACTATATTTGTACATTATAATGTACATCTAAAATACAAACATATGTTAGTAATCAGTTCGGCGGAATTACGCAACAACATGAAAAAATACCTCGACCTGGCAAAAACACAACAAGTCGTAATCCAGAGGGGAAAAACCGAAACATTTGTTCTTTCTGAAGAACGATATTTGTCTCCGGATGAAGACCTGGCAAGGGCAATTACAGCAGAGCAACTCCTTGGAAGGGTTATTCCACGTATTGAAAAAATGTTTGAGAAATGAAGGTCGTATTTTTACCTGAAGTGGAAAACTATCTTTTTGATTTATCCGAAGTTTTATACAAAAAAGAATATTTTGGATTCAAAGAAAGCGCAATCAATTATATTGCTGATTTAGTGCAGGACATAAAAAACTCTCTGTCTGGAAAACCCAAGAAGGTTGCCCCTTCATATTTTGACCGTTATGGAAACGGTATGTTTTACTCTGTTTTTCGAAAAAGCAAAACTACCCAATGGTATGTGTTTTTTACAACCTACCAGCGCAATGGGGAGGTTGTCTTTTTGGTTCGTTATATCAGTAACAATCATGTTATTTCTAAACACTTAGGTTAATGTTGTGCCCTATTTATTTCTGAGAGACAGACCTAAATTGGTTTCCTATGTGGATACCTGGGGAGTAGAGGCCTTAAAATAGCCGAAACCCAGTTGGAGGCTCCCCTTACCACATCAGCATTTACCCGAAATTTATTTCTGTTTTCGATGACATGTACATTTTGAATACCAAAACAATCGGCGGAACGCAACACGGCACTCGCATTCTGAGTCTGAAAAATATCTTCGAGCACAACAGTAAGGTAATTTGTCCGAAGCGAAAGTATTTTATTAAATAAAGCAAGTCTTTCAGTTGTAATAAATTCTGAAAGAAATTCAA
>Ga0209386_1000013_pt1 | contig 109410 bp, 85 predicted proteins | sample NGEPertwo_FD_184510 | JGI IMG/M metagenome (GOLD analysis project Ga0209386, IMG submission 184510) | Arctic peat soil microbial communities from the Barrow Environmental Observatory site, Barrow, Alaska, USA - NGEE Permafrost154B-two... | ecosystem: Environmental > Terrestrial > Soil >...
CTATCCAGATTTTTTCGCCTGTTCGCTATTAACCCGAACTCAATCAAAAATCGTCAACATGTCAATGAACTATTGTATTTCGGAACTATGGCTGCTTAATTTTTAATATTTTTTGAACGAACTATTGATATAAAATACCAGACAAACAGCCCGCACTGAAGACTACACCGCCGAAAGAAATTTCATTGGATATAAAACTCAAAAAAACCATTCTGGTTGCTGAAGATGAAGACTATAATTTTGAGCTAATAAACGAATTATTATCCAATACTAACCTAATTGTACTTAGAGCCATTAATGGTGTTGATGCGGTTGAAAAATGCAAAACAAAGCAGATCGATTTGGTTTTGATGGATATCAAAATGCCTGAAATGGATGGATATGAAGCAACGCGGCAAATCAGAACTTTCGCCCCTGAATTGCCAATTGTTGCTCAAACAGCATACGCCCTTGAAAAAGATATTATGCGGATTATGGAATCAGGATTTAACGATTACTTGTCGAAACCATTAAACAAAAACAAAATGTTTGCCGTTATAAACAAATACGCAAACCAAAACGAACAACCTGATTTCCAATAAAAACAAATTATTCCGAAGAATTAAGGTGTTCATTGGATCACATTTTCACTTGCTTTTATTCAAACCTTCTTGAGCCCGACTACCGAATACTTTATACATTTCGAACCAAACGATACTTGAAAATCCAAGCACCACACAAATCAGCGATTCCACTAAACTGATCTTTTCAAATTGGAACAGACTTAAAAGAAAAGGCACATTCAGTACCAGAATCAGGAAAAAAGTTGCACCACCAACGACATATTTCACTGTTTTATTTGGGGAAGCAATGATCTGGAAAATATTGCGGGTCCACGAACGGTTCGATAAAATGACAGCAATATTGGCTGCAATCAATGTAGTAAAAGCCAAAGCACGGTCTTCCTGTTCGGAGTATCCCATTTTCAGGCCAAAGAAATACACGGCAAAAACAATAGCAAGAATTCCGATTCCCTGCGTGCAACTCAGCCAGATCTTTTTGGCTCCAAAAAAAGGTTCATTGATGTCTTTTGGTGGTCGGCTCATCACGTTTTTCTCTTCCTCTTCGGCTTCAAAAATAATGGAACAAGCCGGATCGATAATCAGTTCCAGAAACACGATGTGTACCGGCCAGAGCAACAAAGGCCAGTCAGCCACAAATACGGGAATCAGCGACAGTCCGGCAATGGGAACATGGATAGCGAAAATGTAGCCAAGTGCCTTTTGCAGGTTATCAAAAATGCGGCGTCCCATTTTAACTGCACCTACAATAGAGGCAAAATTATCGTCCATCAGCACCAGCGAAGAAGCTTCACGGGCAACGTCAGTACCCTTTTCTCCCATTGCAATACCAATGTTTGCAGCTTTAAGAGCAGGAGCATCGTTCACTCCATCACCTGTCATGGCCACAATTTCACGATTTCGCTTTAGCGCATTTACAATTTTCAGCTTCTGCTCCGGAACAACACGTGCAAATACATTTACATCTTTTATGCGTTTGCAAAGTTCATCTTCAGTCATTACCTGAAGCTCTGGTCCACTTATGGAAATCTCGGGATTTTTCAATCCTATTTCGCGTGCAATATTCATGGCAGTAACCGGATAATCACCGGTAATCATGATCACCCTTATTCCGGCATGATAACATTCACGAACGGCTTGAGGAACGGTTTCGCGAATCGGATCAGACAAGGCAATTAACCCAATAAATTCGAAATCGAAATCATGCTGAACTTCCGGAAGATTTTCATTTCCAATCAATGATTTGGCCACACCTAAAACACGCAATCCTGCAGAAGCCATTTCGGTAACTGCTGCTGAATATTTTTCTTTTTCGATATCCGAAAGATGACACAATTCGAAAATTGCTTCCGGTGCTCCTTTGGTAGCAATAGTTTGCTGATGACTCTCGGAATTGGTAAAAACCCGCGACATAGCAAGCAAATCTTTCGACAAAGGATATTCCTTCACCATTTGCCAGTCGGTATGTATGTGCTCGGTATTTTGCAAATAAGCTTCGCCCATATTGGTGATGGCTCGTTCCATTGGGTCAAAAGGGTTGGTTTGACTCGATAAAATACCATATTCGATGATTTCATGAAATTCATCAGGGAAACCGTTTGTTTTATTGGCAGAATGAAAGTTTTCCCCATTATAGAGGCGAGTAACTGTCATTTTATTCTGAGTGAGTGTTCCTGTCTTATCAGTACACAAAACAGTTGCCGAGCCTAATGTTTCTACTGCCGAAGGTTTCCGTGTCAGTACATTTTTCCTCGACATTCTCCATGCTCCCAAAGCCATAAAAACAGTTAAAACAACCGGAAATTCTTCAGGCAACATAGCCATGGCCAGCGTGATTCCAGCCAAAAAACCTTTCAATAGATCACCTCGGGTTAATGTGTATACCAAAATTACCAGCACACAAAGTGAGATTCCTATAATTGCAAGCTTCTTCACCAATGTGGTCATCTCAGTTTTTAGCTTGGTAGGTTCTTCGACAACAGAAGCAAGCGCTTTTCCAATTTTTCCGATTTCAGTATTCGAGCCAATTGATGTTACTTTTACAATTCCGTTCCCCTGCACAATCATCGATCCGGAATAAACAAAAGGAAGATCGTCGCCTCCGGGATGAATATTTTGATCCTTTCCGTTCCACTCCGATTTTCGTACCGAAACTGATTCTCCGGTCAGTAAAGATTCATCAGCCATCAAATTCACTGAATATAAAACCGTCGCATCAGCAGGGACACGGTCGCCTTCCTGCAATATAATTAAGTCTTCAGTTACCACATCGCGTCCTGCAATCCACTTTTCCAGACCTTCACGAATAACCAAAGCGCGAGGACTGGCTAAATCTTTCAGTGCATCAAGTGCTTTTTCAGTTTTCTTTTCCTGATAAAATTCGATTCCCATAATCACAAAAACGAAACCGAGTAACATCAATCCTTCCTGAACATCGCCCAAAACAAGATACAAGGCTCCGCAAGCCACCAGAAGTAAAAACATGGGTTCTTTTACTACACCCCATGCCAAAGCAAGAAAGTTTTTAGGTTTCGAGGAAGGCAATTCATTATAACCCTCTTTTATGATTTTTTTCTTTGCAGTTTCTTCAGTTAATCCGTGGAATTTCTCCGATTTTAAGTCAATTGACATATCGTGTGTTTTTATATTATTGGAACATTTAATTAGATTAATCTAACTATCTGGATAAATTTTATGGTTTCTGGAAAACCTTTTCGAGTAACATTTCAAGTAGTCCAACCTCTGTCAGATCCAATTTCTGGGTGATCAGTTCTGCCATTTGTTTGTGCGCAAAATCGTGTGTGTGATTAATCAGCTTTCCTTTAACCGTGAGGTGCAGATGTGCACTTCTGCGATCTTCATCGGACTTTACCCGATAGATAAAATCCTTTTCAATCAGCTTATCTATAGCCACCTTTACCGTAGGTTTTGTCAGATTCAAATCAGCAGCCAGCTCCGTCATATTCGGGTTACCAAGCTGGCTAATGGTTTCCAGATAGTTCATTTGCGTCAAGGTCAATTCTTTAAATTCGAATTGATCTTTGGCTGCTTCTTCTATGTGCCCGATTTCGCGCGACAGCTTTGCAATCACATCAACCAGTTTTTCCATGCCTCAAATATAGTTAGATTTTACTAACTATATGCATAGAACATTTCGTTTTTATCCAACTATTATTTTCCACGGTACTTTCTATTCTTATAAACCGGGAAAGCTAAGTGCATCAATTCATTTGCGAATTTTCATCAGTACTTCACTCAAATCAAAATTTGTATCTTCGCAGCAATGAAAACATTTCAGGAAATACTACTTCAAACCGACTTTTCAGGAGATGATCTCGTAACTCTTTTGACTGCCGAAGGCGAGCAAAGGAAACAGCTTTTTCAGCAAGCCAAGTCGATTAAAATTCAAACCGTTGGCAACAAAGTCTATTTCCGTGGACTGGTGGAATTCTCAAATATTTGCGCCAAAGACTGTCTGTACTGCGGAATTCGCAAAAGCAACGAAAAAGTTATCCGGTACGATTTAACCGACAACGAAATTCTGGAAGCCTGTCGGTTTGCCTGGAAAAATCGGTTTGGATCGGTGGTGTTACAATCGGGAGAATTATCATCATCTGCCTTTATCAGTAAAATAGATCAACTTCTGAAAAAAATTAAGGGTTTATCAAATGGAGAACTGGGGATTACACTTTCCTGCGGAGAACAATCAATAGAGACATATCGACAATGGCACAAAAGCGGCGCGCATCGTTATTTACTCAGGATCGAAAGCTCTAATCCGGATTTGTATCGTAAAATTCATCCTGACAATGAATTCCATAGTTACGAGCGCAGGATCCAGGCATTAAAAGATTTAAAATCTGCCGGATACCAGGTAGGCACAGGTGTAATGATTGGATTTCCGTTTCAAACGCCGGAAGATCTGGCAGACGATCTGCTTTTTATGAAAAAAATGGATATTGATATGGTTGGCATGGGACCTTACATTGAACATGAAGACACACCATTGTATGAATTCCGGAACATGCTAAAAACAAAACAAGAACGTCTTGATCTGGCTTTAAAAATGGTTGCCACTTTGCGATTATTGATGCCCGATATCAATATTGCAGCTGCTACTGCGCTACAAGCAATCGATCCGGCAGGTAGAGAAAAAGCACTGAGCATTGGAGCTAATATTTTGATGCCCAATTTAACTCCTATAAATTATCGAAAAGAATACCAGTTGTATGAAGACAAACCTTGTCTCGATGAAGATGCTGAACTTTGCAAAAATTGTATAGAAGCAAGAATTGAAATTGCAGGCTGTAACATTGGTTATGGAGAATGGGGCGATTCGAAGCATTTCATACAAAGAGTGTAGACCTATCTTTTTTCTTGCCTGAATTTTTAAACTGATTCAACACAAACTAAATGAATTTGTTTTTCTACTTTTAGAAATCTAAATTTTAAGAATAAACCAACCATGAAACCAACCAGAAGAGATTTTCTCAAATCGGCATCCATACTTTCTGCCGGAGCCTTTTTTATTCCAAATATGATGAGTTGTTCTCCTAATAACCGATTGAATATCGCGGTTATAGGAGTTGGCGGGCGAGGCATTCAGAATTGGAGCCAATTGATAAATCAGAAAGATCCCAAGTGGAACGAGAATATTGTCGCACTCTGTGATGTTGACGACAAGCGCGCGGCAGACGCCTACAGAGTGATGCCAAATGCAAAACGATTTAAGGATTACAGGGTTATGTTTGACCAGATGCACAAGGAAATTGATGCAGTAATGATCTGTACTCCGGATCATACTCATTTCCCTGCCGCAATGGCAGCAATGGAATTGGGGAAACATGTAATTGTTGAAAAACCACTTGCCCATAATATCTGGCAATTGCGTACTCTCCAAAAAGCCGCCAAACATTATGGTGTAATCACCCAGATGGCCAATCAGGGTCATACCACCAATGGTATCCGTCAGGTAAAAGAATGGTACGATGCCGGGCTTTTAGGCAATGTTACTGAAGTGATTGCCTGGTTTGACGGACCGGATTTTGGAAAGAACAAATATTTCAATAAACCAGAAAGTTTTCCACCTGCAGAGCAGCCTGTGCCAGATTATTTAGACTGGAATTTGTGGGTTGGTCCAGCAGCTTTCCGCCCATATAATGAAATCTATGTTCCAAAAACATGGCGCAGTTGGTTCGATTTTGGAAATGGAGAAATGGGAGACTGGTGCTGCCACACGCTTGACGCACCTTTCTGGTCGCTCGATTTGGGCATGCCTGATGTGGTTGAGGCCGAATTTAAAACTCCTGTTCCTGATCCCGGATTTGTTTCTGATCAGGCCATTATCCGATGGGATTTCCCGACTCGCGGAAAAAAAGCACCTGTCACTATGCGTTGGTATGAAGGTGGATTAAAACCTGAAAACCGACCAGAATGGAATCTGGAAAAATTACCGGCAAATGGAATGATTATGGTGGGTGATAAACAATGCCTGATGACCGGAGGACGACCAAATGATCCAAAACTACTAATGAAACCAGAAGAATGGAATGAATTTCTAAAGAATCCGCCAGCTCAAACTATTCCAAGGACATTTGAGGAAAACCCTCAGCGGGAATGGGTTGAAGCCATCAAAAACGGCACTGTTTGTGGTTCGAACTTCGACTATGCAACCAAATTAGTGGAAATGTCGCTCACCGGAGTTTTAGCTCAGCGATTTAACACCCGCATTGAATATGATGCTGCGAATATGAAAGTTACCAATCATCCGGAGTTGGATGCTTACATCAAAGAACCGATGCGCGATGGATTTGTATATGGTGAAGATCTGTAATTTTAGATTTCATCAGTACTAAAACTATCAAGTTATTCTAAAATACAAGACCTGTCAGATTAAATATCTAACAGGTCTTTTTTCATATATTACTTATAAATCCTTACTTATCGAATCTGATTCCCAGGGTAAAACCTATCCATCCTTTTGCAGTATGATTATTGCCAACATGCGAATAGATATCATAAGGAGCAAAAGTGCTTTCGAAAGTATGCCCAAAACTTTCTTTATTTTCAGCTATATTCAAATTAAGGCTCGGACCGCCAAAAATGCTTACTTTTTCACCAATTCGTTTACTGTACAATAGTTTTATCTGCTGGTAATTATTGTAATTATCCGTCCAGATTTCGTCCTCATTCACATGATAAATCATGTACTCCAGATTCATCGAATGATTTTCAGTCTTAATGAGATGAGTTCCTACTCCTATTCCAAATGCCCATTTGTAATTCTCGGTAAGAAATTGAGTTCCTACACCGAATATTCCATAAACTGGCTTAATTCCAAGCTTTGCAGCAGCCTGAAGATTCAGGCCTTCGCTTACCGACATTTCGAATGCTTTGTAGTTTCCGGATGTCTTATTTTCTGTTGATGATTGTGCCCAACTGTAACTTGTCAGCAAACAAGTAATGAGCAAAACTGAAAATTGTTTAATTGTATTCATGATTATTCCTGTTTCTGTTAGAATGACTTATGAAAATTTCACGCTGCAATTTTAAGTATTTCCAAAAGAATAAATGCAGAATTCAGTCATAAATATCGAATTCAGGACGGATATATTCCAGTAAATTAACATCAAGGCAAAAGGGGTACAAAACAAGTGATCAGTAACCGGTTACAATTGCAGAAACATATCATTCAGGAGAGCATGTACTTTATCGATTTACACGATTCGTTTGCCGTGCAATTCAGAAACTCCAGTAAATTCGGCTATTTTGTTCCGGGTTTCAGGAAAAATCTTTCCGGCAGCTATAATTTTAATCCTTCGCTCCGGAAGTTCATTCATCGCTTTGATTGTCATCCGTCCATTCCACGCAGTATCCTCTCCCCCTGAAGTCAACACTCGGCTGATTTCTTCAATTTCATTTATTTCCTGAAAAGAATTCAGAACATCAGCAACAGAATCAATGGCTTTATGGAATGTGACATCAAGCGGTGCCGCCCGTTTCGCAAGTCGACGAATATTTTTCAAATCGATTTTATTCTCTTTGGTAAGCAGGCCAAAAACAACTCCAGCAACTCCGGCCTCCTTGAAAAAGTCTATCTCAAGCTCCATCTTACTGATCTCTTCTTCCGAATAGATAAAGTCTCCACCACGTGGCCGAACCATAGCCATAACCGGAATTGATAAATGATGAACGCATTGTATCGTTAACTCAGGCGACGGACTTAATCCATCCTGATCGAGTGCCGAACACAATTCGATGCGATTGGCTCCACTCTTTTCTGCAGCTAAAGCATCTGCCAGCGTTTCGACACAAGATTCAAAAATAAGTTGAATGGGTGGGTTTATCATTTAAAAAAGTGTTCGTTTGGTTGGATTGTATTTCATCTCGTGCGCCAGTAATATTTTTTTTCGCCAGATTCCACCGGCATAACCGGTAAGCTTATTTCCAGCGCCAATGACTCTGTGGCAGGGAATAACTATTGCAATCGGATTTCGTCCATTTGCTGTTCCCACTGCCCTGATAGCCTTGGGATCTCCTAATCTGACAGCCAATTCCAGATAAGTTATCGTTTCGCCATAGGGAATCTTCAGTAATTCGTCCCATACTTTCTGCTGAAATTCGGTTCCTTCAGGATTAAGAGGAAGATCAAAAGCAATTGTTTTTCCGGAGAAATAATTTTCCAGTTGTTTTTTACATTTCTCCAGAACTTCACAAGGATTTTGTTCCGGAATGTCATCTTCAGAAAAAGATATTCCGACAATCGACTGACCATCTGATTTTAGAATGAGGAAACCTAAAGGACTTTTATATGAGGATTGAAATATCATTCCCCAAAATTAAGAAAGTCTGGTGAAGTAGAGACAAGGCATGCCTTGTCTCTACGAATTTAAAATCTTTCTCTTGCCGTATAATGGGTATGCAAAAGCTGATGCGATTTTTCGCTTAACGGTTTATCCAGAAAATCCTTGTAAATCTTGATGATTTCCGGATTTTGATGCGATTTTCGCAACGGCATTCCTGTATCTTCGGCATAAATGGCTTCAGCACGTTTCAACCTGATTTCGGGACTGGTCGGAATTGGCTGACCGCCGCCCCCCAAACAACCTCCAGGACAAGCCATTATCTCGATAAAATGATAATCCGACTCTCCTGTACGGATCGAATCCATGACTTTTTTAGCATTGACCAATCCGTGCGCAACGGCACATTTCAGTTCAACTCCTTCCAGAAATGCCCAGGCTTTCAGTGGATTTTCAATTTTCACAGAAGCCTCCCTCACTCCTTCCATTCCACGAACCGGAGTAATATCAAGGTTTTCGAAAGGAACTTCACGTCCGGTAACCAGCTCGTAAACTGTGCGCAATGCAGCTTCCATCACACCACCGGTAGCACCAAAAATCACAGCTGCACCGGTCGATTCGCCCATTAACCGATCGAAATGCGCATCTTCAAGTTTCATAAAGTCGATACCGGCTTGCTTAATCATAATGGCCAATTCCCTGGTAGTCAGCACATAATCGACATCGCGATAACCGCTGGCATGCATTTCGGGACGGGCTGCTTCAAACTTTTTTGCCGTACAAGGCATAATTGACACGGAAACAATCGTTTCAGGATTGAGATTCCGGGCTTTGGCATAATAAGTTTTTGCAAGCGCTCCGAACATTTGCTGAGGCGACTTGCAGGTTGAAAGGTGATCAAGAAAATCGGGGAATATATGTTCGATGTACTTAATCCATCCGGGAGAACAGGAGGTTGCCATGGGCAATTTTACTGTTGGATCGTGATCAACCAACACTTTTTTCAAACGGGTCAGCAGTTCAGTCCCCTCCTCCATAATGGTTAAATCGGCTGTAAAATCGGTATCCATCACGGCATCGAAACCCAAACGTTTTAAAGCTGCCACCATTTTACCGGTTACCCGTTCACCAGGCTCAAATCCAAGTTCTTCACCAAGGCCAACCCGCACCGCTGGAGCAGTCTGCACAACCACATGTTTTGTTTTATCCGAAATGGCATCCCAAACTTTTTCGATGTAATTTCTTTCGACCAGCGCACCGGTTGGACAGTGATTAATACACTGTCCGCAAGTAGAGCAAACCACATCGTTTATAGCTTTTTCAAAGAAAGTGGTGATTTTCATCTGATCGCCTTTATAGGCAACCGTCAATGCATTAATTCCCTGCAATTCGGCACAAGTCCGAACACATCGCTGACAACGGATACATTTGCTATCGTCTTTGATGATTGAAGGTGAAAACTTATCGATGGTGTAGTTTTTTAAAGGTACAAGCCGGATAAAATCCTGTTTCAGAATTTTATAATCCGATGCCAGTTTTTGCAATTCACAGTTCCCGTTTTTAAAACAACTGGTGCAATCGGCATTGTGTTCCGATAACAAAAGTTCGATAATCTGCTTTCGGGAGTTATGCACATTCAGCGAATTGGTAAGAATTTCCATCTCTTCCTCGCATGGAGTAGCGCAGGCAGCTGACAACCGTTTTTGTCCGGCAATTTCGACAACACATACCCGGCAATTTCCGGCAATGCAAAGGTCTTTATGATAACACAAGGTTGGAATAATAACTCCTGCCTGACCAGCTGCGTCCAGAATTGTGGTTCCGGGCTCCACTTCAACAGGAATTCCGTTGATTCTTATTTTGATTTTTTTAGTCATTTCGGTTCGGTTTTGCAGAGTTAGTAAATCATTTCTTCCCTGAAGTTTTCAACAATGGATGAAAACGAATTGGCTACAGATTGTCCCAAACCGCATTTGGCCGTCAACTTCATCGTATCGGTCAGACGTAGCAATTTATCCAGGTATTGTGCTTTCTTTTCACCTCGCTTGACTGCTTTTATTCCCATCAGCAACTGCTGACAACCGACACGGCAAGGGGTACATTGGCCGCAGGACTCTTCCCGAAAGAATTCAAGGTAATTATCGAGTACGTTAAACATGGACCGCGAACTATTGAATAGCATCATGGAACCTCCGGTAGGTAAAGAAATACCGGTTAATTTCCCCTGAAATCCGATAGCCGTTTCAGTGAACCTTTTTCGAGGCACCAAAAATCCGGACGCGCCACCAACCTGGACCGCTTTCGTATCACCGTCGCCAAACTCTTCCACAAAATCGGCCAGACTCATCCCCAATTCCAACTCATAAATTCCGGGCTTAGGTGTATCTCCGGAAACCGAAAACAATTTCGATCCTCTTGAGTACTGAACGCCCAAATCGTAAAAGCGTTTGGCTCCATATTTAAAAATGGTATAGGTATGAGCTAGCGTTTCAACATTGTTGATTACGGTTGGCTTGCCCATATATCCTGAATTGGAAGGGAAGGGTGGTTTATTCCGGGGCTCACCGCGTTTTCCTTCCATGGATTCGAAAAGTGCCGTTTCTTCGCCGCAGATGTATGCCCCACTACCCATAAAAATCCGGATGGTAAAATCCAGGTTAATTTCTTTACAGTAATATTCAAATTCACGGATCGCCTTATTCAATTCGGGTTGCAGAAAAAAGTACTCACCTCTCAGGTAAATGTATCCTTCCTTTGCCCCGATCACATAACCACAGACAGCCATTCCGGTCAACACTTTATAGGGCACCATCGACAGGATTTCGCGGTCCTTAAATGTTCCGGGTTCACCTTCGTCAGCATTGCAAATCACATATTTAATTGGATCTTCAACTTCTGCTGTGATTTTCCATTTCAGCCCTGTAGGAAATCCTGCCCCTCCACGGCCCTTCAATTCTGAACTGATAAGTTCATTTACCAATTCCTGTGGAGTCCGGCTGATGCATTTGCTTAATATTTCTTCCCAATCATTCTCATATTTAAAAATGAAATCGGCCCGTTTTAGCTGATAACTAGTTGTCATGCGATCCTCCTTCCTTTTTCTTATTCAGGTAAGAACCCAAAATTTCATGTACCTTTTCAGGAGTCAGATCAGTAAAAACCTCATTATTTATGAGCATTGCAGGTGCCTTGTGGCAGAATCCAAGGCAGTTGGTCTGGAGCAACGAAAAATTTCCGTCTGGAGTGGTCTCTCCGACATGTATTTTCAACATGTCTTCAATAGCCAGCAAAATCTGATTCTTCCCTTTCATGGAACAGGTAATCGTCTTGCAGATACGAATGATGTATTTGCCCATTTTTTTGTATTCCAAAAAAGAATAAAAGGTGGCCGTTCCATACACTTCGGAAGCTGGCAGGTCTAATTCACGCGCAATTTCAATCATCGAATATTCCGACAGATATTTTTCCTGCTCAACAACTCCCTGAAGAATTGGTAGCAGATTATGTCTGTTTCGACCATGTTGGTCGGCCAGACTTTTAATAAGATCTGAAACAGGGTTCATATAATTATAAGTTAGTTATAATTTGGATACCCGTAAATTTAGGGAAGTACGAATTGATAAACTATGGTTATTGGTCAGAAAATCACCTAAGCAAAGTGTTATGCGACACATAAATAGTGTTGAGAAATTCAACGGTGTTTCGTTGGATCAATCAAGATGAAACAAGATAAGCACTAATTGTGCCTGACAGAATATTCTTAAATTGAACATGTACCAATTTACATTCAGAAATAGTACAGTTATAAAACAGGATAGGCCGTATAAATCTTATTTCAGAGTACGTTCAACATTATTTATTCAGAATCTTCAACAACAAGTCAAATGCAGGTTCCGCCATTCCTCCGTGGTCAAAACCATCCAATTCGTACAAAGTAGTTTGTTTGTGGCCAACAATATTCATCATGCGCCACATGTAGGCATTTTCTTCATACCGGCCAAGCATTTCCATCTCACGGTCACCGGTAATCAGGTACAAAGGAGGAGCATCTGCCCGAACATGATAAAGTGGAGCCATTTCATCAATGAGCGGCTGAGTTCCCGTGATTCCCCGTTCACTTCGAATGGTAAAATGAGTGATCATTTGTCCGCTGAAAGGCACCAACTTATAAATTGAATTCGCATCAATTCCATAAGCTGCCAAATAATGTTTATCGAGCCCAATCATGCTCGTGAGGTAACCTCCGGCCGAATGACCCGAAACAATGATTTTCTTCGGATCGCCACCATATTTGCTGACATTTTTGAAAACCCAGGCGATGGAAGCAGCTGCATCGTCAATAAATGCAGGACTTTTCACTTTTGGACTTAGCCGGTAATTTACCGCAACAACTGCCAGATTGTGGTTTTTCAAACGCTCCGGAATTGATTTTTCTCCACCAGTCAATCCTCCTCCGTGAAACCAGACCACTGTAGTGAAACTATCTACATTTTCCGGAAAGTAAATGTCCAGTTTGCAACGTTCTTTCTGATATTCGGTCAGTTTCTCTCCTGTACGGTATGAAATATCGGTTTCGGTTTTGTAGGTTGTCGTTTTCCCCTGGGCAGCTGAAGAAATTACAACACTGACTAAAAAGAAAATGGAAAGTAAAATACGGTTCATTAGAAGTTAGTTTTAGTTTAGTTAATGGAAAATTCAAAGATGCAGCGAACGAGCGACCTGGAGTCACCCGCTCACTAAAAAAATCATTGCAAACTATTCAAATTCCTGAATAATTGTTCCCGACATTCTTAGCATTGTAGTGTGCGTATCAATAAAATCATATACAGCTTCCAGTTTTTGGGTAGCTGCATTCAAATACAGGTTTTGCACATCTCTGAAATTAAACGAATTGATCGCTCCGCTTTCGAACTTTTCTCTGGATATCTGAAGGTTCAGTTCTGCTGCGGCCAGATTTTCTCCGGCTACATTCAGCAATTCTTTACGTACCAGGTAAAACTCGTAGATATTTGCCAGACTGTTATTTAGCTCGTGGGTCATCTGTTCAATTTCAACCTTACCAACTTCTTCGTCGATATTCGCAATTTGCACTGCTCTTTTACGGTTGCCGCCGCTAAACAGATTATAACTCAAGGTGAAATTTCCGTAGAAATTGGTTGAATTAGTCCAGCTTTCGCCACTTGTTTTATAATTGGAACGATTGTTATTTACCGTTGCTCCCCCGGCAAAAGAAATGTTCGGTGAAAAATCACTTTTTGCCAGTGCGGCGGCATTTTCGAGCAAAGTTTGATTGATGTACTGATTCTTCAGGCTTTTATTGTTTTCGGTCATTTGAGTAGCTAAATCAGCTAACTGATAGTCTTTAGGGATGGCTTCAAACACAGAAGTCAGATTAAATTCTGATCCGATTTCAACGGCCATTAGAAAATTCAGATCGCGCAAAGCATTTTTAAAAGCAACCTGTTGGAGCAGATACGAAGCTTTATCAGACAAAAAAGCATTCTGTGCCTGTAAAACATCGTATGTAACCGAAGCACCAAAATCTTTTCTCTGTTTCACCTGTGTAAAACGATCTTCGGAAAGGGTCATCACTTTCTGATAAACATCAAGCTTTTCCTTTTCGAGCAAAACAGAATAATAAGCCAACACAACTGATTGAATAGTTCCTTCAACGACTATGGCAGTATTCTGATGAGAAAGCTCTTCCAACTGCTCAAATTTAGCTTTGTTGATATGGACAGAATAACCATCAAAAAGTGTCCAGCTAAGATTTGCCCCGGCTGAAAAATTATTCTGGACGAAATTTTCGTTGTCGTTAATATTAGCAGAATTCCGATTGTCAGCCGTTAATCCAATGTAAGGATATCTGCCAACCGTTCCCCAGTTGTTTCTGATTTCAGCAATTTTTTCGTTGTGCATGACGATCTGCATGTCGTAATTATTCTTGAGCGCAGTGCCAATGGCATCAGAAAGGCTTAGTGGGTGCTGTGCATTTGCAAAAAACACCGCCAGTATAATTAGATTTAATAGGATTATTCTCTTCATTGCAATTCCTTTTTTTGTGATTCTTTACCGTCATCTTCCAATTTACGTTGCAAATGCATCCAGGCTATTTCAACTTCCTCCCGTTCGTAGGTTCTGCCGGTCCACATCTGCCTGAAACCTCTCCTGAAATCATTCAGGATTAAAATTAATGCCGGGAAGAAGAGCAAAATAAATAAGGTGCCAAAAGCGACTCCGTAAACCAGAGAAATAGCCATCGGGATTAAGAATTGTGCCTGAAAACTCCGTTCCAGAACCAGTGGAAATAATCCAAATGAAGTGGTTAAGGTGGTCAGCAAAATTGGTCTTAATCTCGATTTTCCTGCCAGAATAATAGCATCGACCACCTTGTGACCTTCTTCAATTAGAAGGTTGAATTTTGCCAGGTAAACTACCGCATCGTTCACAATTACACCGGTTAGGGCTACGATTCCCCAAAGACTTAAAATTGATAATGGTTTGCCATGAATTCCATGCCCCCAAATGGCACCAAGTATTGAAATCGGGATCATGACTAAAATAATGAAAGGCTGTTCAAACGATTTAAAATTAATCATCAGGATAAAAACAATTGCCAGGAATGCCAACGGGAATAAGTACATCAGATCTGCCATATTCCGGTTACTTTCCTTCTGCTGCCCCTGAAATACAACCCGGATTCCTGGATACAACATCTGAAGTTCAGGAATAATTTCTGCGTTTACCTGATCGAGAATTTCGGTCACCGATGCGTCCGGGTCAACCAGTTCGGCATTCACCCGAATTTCCCGTTTCCCGTTAAACCGCTGGATGTTTACCGGGCCACGCTGCATGTCATAATCAACCAATTCCATGAGCGGATAATCACCCTGAGCAGTTTTTATTTTCATTCGTTCCATTTGCCCGATACGTTCGCGCCCTTCACCCGGATAACGCACCCAGACACGCAATTCGTCGCGTCCTTCCTGTAGCCGCTGAGCCTGCCCACCATAAAACCCCTGACGAACCTGGTTCGCAATGGTGGATTCATCCAAACCAAGCATATAGGCTTTAGGTTTTAATTTCAGGAGAATTTCCTGTTTCCCCATAGCATTTGAATTGACCACATCTTTTAACTGGGGCATTTCGCTTAGTTTGCCAATCAAATAATCACGTCCAAGTTCAAGCTCTTTTATGTTTCTGGAAAGAAGACCAATGGATACCGGTTCGCCAAAACGATTGCGTGCACCAATCGTAAATTTTTCCGCTTCAGAAACAGGTCCGATCTTCTCTCTGATCCGCTTAATAATTTCATACGAACTAATTCCGGTTTCTTCTGAATTTCGGGGCGACACATCCACATTCCCGGCATGGGCACCACTTTCACCATGATCGAATGACGATCCCAGTTCGATAATGCTGTTTTCGATGATATCAACCGTGTCGTTATAATCTTTTTTCAAATCCTCATTCACCACCCAAACCACACTGTCAAACCTTTCCAGATAAGCCATGGTCTGTTTTTCTCCTGAGCCGGGAGTAAAAGCGACATTGATGTTAAATGAATCGAATTCCATTCTGGGGAAAAATGTAGTTTTAATAAACTGACCACCCAATAAACCCATTGTAATTATCATCATGGCAGCAGGCACAGCAATAACGATGTATCTCCACTCCAGTGTAAGTTTCAATACCCTGTCGTAAGCATAATCGCGTAACCAGTTAAAAAACCGTTCCGTATATTTTTTCAGGCCTTTGTCTTTTGCATTTAATACCTTTGCATTTAATACCTTTTCGTTTCCCAAATGTGCAGGTAAAACAAAGAAAGATTCGAAAAGGGAAAAAGAAAGGCTAAGTATCACAATCATTGCCATCTCATACATCATTTCCATTCCTCCGGTAATAAATATCAACGGAAGAAACGCGCAAATTGTAGTCGCTACTGAAGTGATAACCGCGGGAATTACTTCAACTGTACCATCAATTGCAGCGCGCATAGGAGTTTTTCCCATTTCAAAATGCTGAAAAATATTTTCACCAATTACGATACCATCATCAACAAGAATCCCGACGACCAAAATCATTCCAAAAAGGGACATCATGTTGATCGTAATACCCATCATGTTCGCAACAATAAACATGGCTAAAAACGAGGCCGGAATTCCCCAGGCAACCCAAAATGAAAGTCGGATACTCAGCATGAGCGCCAACGAAATCAAGACCATAATTAAACCCTGGCCTCCGTTTACAAGAAGCAGATCAAGACGGCTATACAAAATATCAAGGAAAGAACGCGAAACCCGCAGATGTACACTAGGATTTTTCTGATTGAACGTTTTAACGTATTTCAGGATATATTCATCTATTTTTTTGAGATCTTCAGAAATCAGTTTATTAACCCGGATATTGATCAGGGGTTTTCCGTGCTCCATTTCTTTACTGGGTGTATCCGAAAACTTCTTTTTAACCAATGCAATATCCCTGATCCGTATTACACTCCCGTCAGTATTGGCACGAAGAATAATATCGCCAATTTTATTCGGATCTGAACTTCTGGACCGCAAACGGATTAATAACTCTTCGGTTTCCGAACGAATCTGCCCGCCTGAAACATCGGTATTGTTTTTCTGGATTGCATTCTGTAATTCATTAAACGTTATGCCATAACGCAACAAATCAGCCTCACTGGCTTCAACCGAAATCTCCAGCTGTGGAAATCCGGAAATTGAAACCTGGCTCATAAATCCTGAAGACAGAAAATCTTCTTCAACTATTTGCGCATACGATTTCAGGGTTAGCAGATCAACATCACCGGTAATATTTAATCGCATGGCAGGCGATGAAGTCCTGCTTTTTGCCACAATGGGTCGCTCAGCTGCAGTCGGGAAGGAAGAAATTCCGTCAACCGCATTTTTAACCTCAATTAAGGTTTCATTAATATCTTTTCCCGGTTCAATTTCAATGGTAACCGAAGTGCTGTTTTCTGACGAAGTAGATGTTATCTCATAAATTCCGGGAATCCCGCGGATAGCTTCTTCAATTCGCGACGTAACTCCTTCTTCCATTTCAACCGGTGATGCTCCGGGATAAGCCACCTGCACATATAGAAATCTGGACTCCCGTTCCGGAAAAAACGACATTTTCATGGAGTACATGCTCAATCCACCAATCAATATCAGAAAAACGACAATCAGATTGGCATAGAATGGAAACCGGACAAATAATTCAACTGCTTTTTTCATCAATTATTCCCCCAGGCTTGTCAGTTCATCAACCTTTTTCCCGCCCTCTTCTTCTCCTACAATTCCTACCGGACTATTCTCCTGAACATTAATCAACGGCTCCACAACCAGTTGTGACCCTTCGTCCAAACCATCAAAGATTAAAGTAGTTTCATTCCACTTCAGGATATTTAATTCCCGTTTCTTCAACTTACCATCCAGAACGATAAATACTTCATTCGTATTAAAGACCGCACTACGTGGAATCTCCATCGCGTTTGTAACCAACTGCCCCGGAAATTCAACCAATTTGTATTCGCCAGCCAGTAGATTTGTTTTTTCCGGATTTCGTACCTGAACAAAAACGCTTCTCGACTGGGAGCTGGCCTCAACAAAATTCGATTTACGAACAACCTTGCCTGGAGAATGCGCCGTTCTATCGCGTGAAAACACATTCACCTGATCGCCTATTTCAATCCATTCACTTTGCGAATTTTCAACCGGAACCTCAATTTCCAACTGATCAGTTCGAATCATTTTAGCTATTTGGCCACCAGCATTGACATAAGCGCCGACTTCAAAATTCACCATAGTGAATGTTCCGTCAAAAGGGGCATAAAAAGTATGACGGCTTAATCGCTTTTCATCTTGCCTGATGCCATAATAATCGCTCAAAATGTTGCGGCTGGCCAAAAATATCTTAAGCTTTTCGTTGTTTACCTGAGGTAATTCCGGAATATCTTTGTTCAAATCGACCGAATTGAAAAATGCAAGAAACCGATCATAACTGTCAGGGAAATCAACTTTAATATCGGGTAGAATTTGCGTAAAAACATTTAGGAATCTGCTTTTACTTGCTTTCAAAGCCAGTTCAACCTCATCTTTATAAATACGTGCAATTAGCTGACCTTTTTTAAAGGAAGCTCCTTTTTTTAGCGTTACCTGCCCGGCTTCAATTTTTCCTGCTGCTTCGGATACCAATACGACCTCGTTGCTTGAGGCCACGCGTCCTTCGCGGGAAAGAGGCGAAACAATATCTACATATTTAACTTCTTCAGCTTTTACATATCTTTTTGCATCGCTTTCGGGTCGTCGCGGGGGTTCTGGCTTCAGCGAAACAAACAGCTCTGACAGAGCAAATGATCCGCCCAGAAGTACAACTAACGAAACGATAATAAATGTAATTTTTCTCCAACTCATTGATTTAGGTTTATGGTTTCTAATGTTTTTTTGTAAAACTTTTGGGTAGCTCTCTGGTTTTAAAATCCGGTCCTTTTCTTTTATTTTTTTTGACCGTACAACCAATAGTCAATTCACACTATTTTTTTGGACTAGTAAGAAACCAAAATAGTTTAATCCTTACAGGTGATTTTTTCATTCTAAATCATGAAAAAAACACATTCTGAAAAACTAAATTTACAAATATCAGTTATTTATTTAGATAGAAGGTTTGAAAAGTTCTTAATATTTGTAAATATATAATTGGCATAACATAAAAAAGCAAGGGCTACGGTCTATTCAGAAAGACCAAACCCTTGCTTTTTGGCTTATAGTGAGCGGGTGACTCCAAGTCACCTGCTTACTAAATATGATCGGAATCTTAAGCTCCTTTTGCTTCTGTTAAGCAACCTTCCCTGTACTCGGAAATGATATTTTTAACCATCTGAGGTGAAACTCGACCATACACTTTTTCGCCGACCATCACTACCGGGGCCAATCCACAGGCACCCACACAGCGCAGACAATTGAGCGAAAACTGATTATCAGGAGTTGATTGTCCGACTTCGATGCTCAACTGACGTTTAAATTCAGCCAGCACCTGTTCCGAACCACGCACATAACAAGCCGTTCCCATACAAATAGAAATCGGATGCTCACCCATTGGAATCATGGTAAAAAAAGAATAAAAAGTAACCACTCCGTATACTTTAGCTACCGAAATATTCAGTTCTTTGGCAATTACTTCCTGCACTTCGGCTGGTAAATAGCCCAATTTACTTTGCACCTGATGCAAAACATTGATCAGCTCGCTTCCCTGGTTCCCAAAATCCAAACAGACCTGTTTGATCAGTCCAATGGTTTTTTCTGAAAGTTTTATTCCTGGCATAGTGTGATATTTTTCAAGTGAATTTGTATTATCGTTTCGTCATTGCGAGTGCAACGAAGCAATCTAATCAACTCTATTCAACAGATTGCTTCACTTCGTTCGCAATGACGATTTTAAGAACCTTTTAGGTAACTACACGCCATCCCTAACTCCGGTCAAAATATTTGGTGTGCAGCAAATGATGCGCCTTTTCGCTCATTGGAGCTCCCAGAAATTCTTCGTACAACTTAAGTATATACGGATTTTCATGCGACTTCCGGATCGCTTTATTGTGATCTTCAGAATAGATTGCACGCTGACGTTTCTTCAGGATCTCCGCATCTCCATGGTGATAAGGCTGACCGCCACCTCCGATGCAACCACCCGGACACGACATAATTTCGATGGCATGGTATTCACTGTTTCCGGCCTGAATTTCTTCAAGCAGTTTTCGGGCATTCCCCAAACCATGTGCAATGCCAATATTTATAGGTGTTCCGTTAAAATCGATGGTTGCTTTGCGTAAACCATCCATACCACGCAATTCCTCAAAATCGATACGTGGTAAAGGTTTGCCCGTGAACACTTCGTATGCTGTCCGAACTGCAGCTTCAATTACACCGCCGGTAGTCCCGAAAATCACTGCAGCTCCGGTTGATTCACCCAATGGCTGATCAAAATCTTCGTTTGGTAACAATTTAAAATCGATGTTACCTAAATTGATCAAATGAGCCAGTTCACGCGTCGTTAGCGCAAAGTCAACATCCGGATTTCCATTGACTGAGAATTCAGGACGACTACTTTCATATTTCTTGGCCAAACAAGGCATGATGGAAACAACCACCAGATTCTCACGTTTCACCTGAATTTTGTCGGCAAAATAAGTTTTCGCGATTGAGCCAAACATTTGCTGGGGCGAACGTGCCGTTGAAGGAATATCTTTCAGTTCAGGAAAATGATGTTCGAAAAATTTCACCCAGGCCGGGCAGCAGGACGTCAAAATTGGCAATTTCACATTCGGATCGCCTTCCATAAAAGCTGACAAACGATTAAGTAATTCTGTTCCTTCTTCCAGAATCGTAAGATCGGCAGCAAAATCGGTATCAAAAACATAGTCGAAACCCAGACGACGCAAGGCCGCAACCATTTTGCCTGTAACCAGTGTTCCGGCAGGCATTCCGAATTCTTCGCCCAAAGCCGCACGAACCGCAGGAGCTGTTTGTACAATTACTGTTTTGGAAGGATCGGAAAGTGCACGAATCACGGCGCCAGTCTGGTCAACTTCAGTAAGCGCTCCGGTTGGACAAACAGCCACACACTGTCCGCAATACGTGCAAACAGAATGATCGAGGTTCATCTCGAAAGCAGGAGCCACAACAGCCTGAAACCCGCGGTTAATCGCCGAAAGAACGCCAACAGTCTGCACTTCGTTACACATGGTTTCGCAACGGCGGCACATAATGCATTTATTAATATCGCGGATGATGGCAGGTGAAGTATCTTCGCGATACATCGACTGCTCTCCCTGGTAATGAATTTGCCGGATACCCAGATGAGTAGCCATATTCTGCAAATCGCAGTTACCCGATTTGGCGCAAATCAAACAATCTGCCGGATGATCTGACAAAATCAGTTCAACCACCGTGCGTCGTGCATTAACCACCCGAATGGTGTGTGTATCCACAACCATTCCTTCGGCAGCTTCGGTGCAGCAAGCCGGTGCCAGATTTTTACGGCCTTTAATTTCAACCACACAAACACGGCAGCCTCCGGGTTTATTTTCAATGTTCATATCATCCAGCTTCATGTAACAAAGTGTCGGAATATCAATTCCGATGCTGGACGCTGCTTTCAGTACCGTAGTTCCCTTCCGGACAACTACCGGTTTATGATCTATTGTAAGATTTATCATTTCCATCTATTCCCTTTTTAACCGATTAATACTGCATCAAACTTACATTTCTCGAGACACACACCGCACTTGATACACAACGACTGATCGATGTAATGCGGGGCGCGTCTTTCTCCTGAAATAGCACCAACCGGACAATTCCGGAAACATAGTGTACAACCGGTACATTTCTCAGCATCAATGGTATAATGAACCAAAGCTTTGCACTGTCCGGCCGGACAGCTCGAAGAGTTGACATGCGCCAGGTATTCGTCGTAGAAATGATCGAGTGTTGAAAGTACAGGGTTTGGTGATGTTTGCCCCAATCCGCAGAGCGAAGTGTCTTTGATCACATGACTCAACATTCTCAGTTTGTCAAGATCCTCCATCGTACCTTTTCCTTCGGTTATTTTCACGAGAATTTCGTGAAGCCGTTTATTCCCAATCCGGCAGGGCGTACATTTTCCGCAGGATTCGTCGAGCGTAAATTCAAGGTAAAATTTGGCAATGGCAACCATACAATCCGAGTCGTCGAGTACAATCATTCCTCCTGAACCCATCATCGATCCGGCGGCAAGCAAATTATCGTAATCGATCGGAGTATCCAAAAACGATTCGGTAAGGCAACCTCCGGAAGGACCACCGGTTTGTACGGCTTTAAATTTGCGGCCGTCTTTAATACCACCACCAATGTCGTATATAATTTCACGAAGAGTAATTCCCATCGGAACTTCAATCAAACCAACATTATTGATTTTTCCGGCGAGAGCGAAAACTTTGGTTCCTTTCGATTTGGCTGTACCGATAGCAGAAAACCATTCGGCACCTTTATTAATGATGACCGGAATGTTGGCAAAGGTCTCTACATTGTTCACATTGGTTGGTTTTCCGTTGTAACCTTTTTCCGCCGGAAATGGTGGCTTTACGGTTGGTTCGCCGCGCTTTCCTTCCATCGAATGAATGAGTGCTGTTTCTTCGCCACAAACAAAAGCTCCCGCACCGTATCTGATTTCCACATCGAAACCGAATCCGGAACCAAGGATATCTTCACCAAGCAATCCATATTCGCGGGCCTGGTTAATCGCGATTTTCAAACGCTCAATAGCCAGCGGATATTCAGCCCGGATATAAACCAAACCTTTGTCTGCGCCAATACAATAGCCGCAAATGGCCATGGCTTCGAGCACCGAATGCGGGTCGCCTTCCAGAATTGACCGGTCCATAAACGCGCCAGGGTCACCTTCGTCGGCATTGCAAACTACATATTTCTGATCACTCACCGATTTACGTGTCAGCTCCCACTTCAAGCCGGTTGGGAAACCACCGCCTCCACGGCCACGCAATCCGGAAGCTTTAATCGTAGTGATTACTTCTTCCGGAGTTTTTTCACTCAGGCAAGTTCCCAAAGCCGCATAACCTTCACGTCCGATGTATTCTTCAATATTTTCAGGATTAACAAAACCACAGTTGCGCAAGGCAATACGAACCTGTTTCTTGTAAAAATCCATTCCTTTCGAATCGCCAATTGTTTCTTTGGTTTCCGGATCTTTATAAAGTAAACGCATCACTTTACGACCTTTAATGATGTGTTCATCAACAATTTCTAACACATCTTCCGGAGTTACCAGGGTATAAAACGTGTTATCGGGTAATATTTTAACGATAGGTCCTTTTTCACAAAATCCAAAACATCCGGTTAAAATCACCTGAATTTCGTCCGCCAGTCCGTATTCATTGAGCTGGTTTTGGAAATTTGTTTTGATGAGTTCACTTTGTGAAGCCTTGCATCCGGTACCTCCGCAAACAAGAATATGCATATTGAATTCGGCCATTTTTGTCCGTTTAAATTAATTATCAATGGATGAGAAAGTTATTGGGATAATTCCGTCAACCATCACGTTAAGTTTGATGTGTTTTTCAATGATTTCCTGAGCTTTTGTTTTGTTTACGTAACCATAAACCACAGGTTTTTGTCCCGGAATGGTGAGTTCGATGGTTGGTTCAGCATAACAATATCCCATGCAGCCAACCTGAGTAATAACAGAATCAATCCCCTGATGATCGAGTTCTTCAATCAGGAAAGTCATCGTTTCTTTTGCTCCTGAAGCAATACCACAGGTAGACATCGAAACTTTAATCTGAATCAGATGCTCGGGATTGTCGCCCTTTTCTCTGAGTTTGATTTTAGACTGAACTTCAGCTTGTAATTTTTTTAAATCAGCCAGACTTTTTATTTTATTCATCGTATTTTGATTTTATTTTTTCCATTCAATGGCATTTAAATATCAATACTTTAAAACACAAAACTGCTATATTTTGTCATTATTCTGTAATTTGGATATGTTCTAAATTCTCCTGAAGTAATTCTTTCAGAAACAAACGAACATCAGGATGATTAATTGGCACGTTTTCAAGCGTTTGCTTAATATCTCGTATATCAAATTCAAACTCTCCGGAAGAGGTTTTATGTTTAAAGACATAATCTATTCCGCCGGATGAGCAAATCAGTAAAATCAGTGTTCCAACCAAATCTCCCATCACCGGACGATCGAGATGTTTGAGTCCAAAGACGGCAGTAACTTTGGTGCCTTTTCCCAATTCCGATTCAAGCTTGAATGATCCTGCCGTCGTTTCAGCATTTTGCTTGAAAAGCGACAAGCCCAATCCAACTTTTCGCGTGGTTCGCGAGGTATAAAACGGATCGATGGCACGCTCCAACTGATCTTCACTCATGCCTGAACCATTATCAGAAATTGTAATTATCAATTTATTTTCAGCAGACCGCTCGTCAATTTCAATCTCAATAAGTTTTGCCTTTGCCCTGATTGAATTCTGGACAATATCGAGAATATGTAAGGAAAGGTCTTTCATCTTAAAATCATTGAAGGACTAAATTATAAAACTTTCAAATTAACTCGCTTCTCAGATCTATTCAGAGCGCGAAGCGACTCTTTTTTGCTCATAACCCAAAATTCCACAAACGGGTAGCTTTGTGTTATGAATATTTTAAATAATTGTTTTTCAATACGGAACTCTTCTGATCTTCATCTCCCAAGCTCCCTTCTCCCCCGGAGAAGGGCTGGGGATGAGGCTTCCTGTGTCTGGCTTACAATATCCTCGTCTTTCGCCCCTCCTGCCCCAACAAAGCTTTACGGATTTCAATAAAGGTTGGTTTTTCCATCTCGAAAACGGTAAACGTTTTACCTAAATCTTCAGGATAATGACTATCCGAAAATTTCACCAGTGTAATTTCAGTATTGATATTGAATTTTTCACGGATTGCATTCTCATCTGCCAGTTTCGAAATCTGAAGAGCATCAATTTCTAATTCCGGAGGAATAAATCCCAACTGGCTAAACAAGCTGTTTCGGGGTCGATCGATGTGTGCCGGGATGAAAATTCCGGATAATTCGTGCACCTTCTGCTCCACTTCCTCGATACTCACATCCAATGATGCACCCAGGTAATTATCAAGTTTTTCCAGAATATTTTCATCTTCATCAACGACTAACTGATAGCCAAACAGAACAGGATCATTGGGAATAACAGTCAAATGCTGATCAAGATAAGATTGAAATACCTTCAGCACATCCAGATCCTCAAACAAACCCAGACAGTGAACCTCTTCGCGTGTAGTCATTTCGCATCCCGGAATTACCGTCAAACCCGTATTCCGGGCTAATTTCCATACCAACTCACCATGTTTGGTGCTGTTGTGATCGGTAATCCCGATGATATCCAGCCCACGGCTGCAGGCCAGCGATACAATACGGGAAGGACTCATTTCCAGATCGCCACAAGGTGATAAAACCGTATGGATATGAAGATCAGTCCTAAATTCTCTCATAGTTACCGGTTAAAGATTTGATACAGTTTTCCTGCCATTTCAAATGTAGTTAAACCCGTTCCCAATAGGGGAATATTTTCATCATCGGAATGCCTGACCGTGTTCTCCTGTGGTTCAAGACTATTGACCAGAATAACTGCAGCCAGATCTTTCAGCGAGGCAATAGCCATCACATTCTGATGCACCTGCAAGGTAATCCAGACCTGACCTTCCAGCGCATTTCCCATTACATCACTCAGCAGGTCAGAAACATATCCACCGCTAACTTCACGATCAAGGCCTTTCTGTCCGGCATAGACAGTCAAACCCAATTTTTCTACTAATTCAGAAACCTTCATTTCGACGTCCTCTTTTTTTACAATCTGCTTTAAAACGATCCGTTCCCCATTTTTTCTGTACGTTGAGAAACGCTTTTTTTGCTTTGATCCGATCCTCATCAACCCACATTTGCTGCAGGAAAATGCAATCAGACATTTTTGCCTTGTTATTCACCATATCTTCGGCCAGCGCATGGCAATTGGGAGCTCCGCAGGCGCCGCAATCGATGCCTGGCAAAAAACACACGATGCGCTGAGCCCTCTCCATTTTATCCATCGCTTTAGCACGGTCCGTTCCGAAGATGAAAACCGGCTTTGGGCTGATCGAATCAATAATCAGTTTTTGTTTCAATTCTTCTGTATTGACCTTCAGAACTGTATTTGAAATATCTTTTGCTGACGGGTAGCGCTTTGCCCTTCGCTCAAGCCGTTCCGTAGTTAAAAACCTGTTTCCGGTAAGCAGAATGCCACCGGCACAACTTTGGTCGCAAGAGCGCAATTCCAGAAAATCGATTCCGTGAACCTGATCATTTTCCAATCGTTCCAGAAAACGCACCACATTATGGATTCCATCAATGGCCATACTTCTCGAACCAAAATGCCGGGATTCGCCACGCGTCAGGCTCCAAAGAACACCTTCATTGGAAAGGTTTTCGCGTTGTTCCGAATGATCAATCTCCTCACCATCGGCAATAACCTTCATGACCTCGTTGTACAAATGATTCATATTGATGACACCATCAACAATGGATTCCTCCTCGCCAACAGGGCTTTTCACCGATGCTATTTTTGCGATGCAGGGTGTCGCGTAGAAAAGTCCTATTTCTTCACGTCTGGCACCTTCGAGCATTAATCGTTCAATGGCAAAATGAGCGGCAAGATCATGAGGAGCTTTCCTCATGATCAGATTCTCGGTTAACGAAGGATACCTGCTCTGAATAAGCCGGACAATGGCCGGACAATAAGTGGATATGGCGGGCTTTATGCTGTCTGGCCTGATACAGTATTCTTTGACCGAATCAATTAAAAGCTGCATCGGTTGTTCGACCTCATAAACATGGGTAAAACCCACTTTTTTAAATCCCTCGTAAATCCGGTCTTCGTTGTATTTTTCAGGAAACTGGCCAATCATGATGGATGGGAAAAGGATCACACGATATTTAAACGATTTAATTTGAGCCAGATCGTCCTGCTCCACATAGAATGCTTTAGTCGGACAGGCACGATGACACTGACCACAGTCGACACAACGTTCGTGGTCGATCACTGCCAATCCGTTTACAACACGGATAGCCTCGGCCGGACACGATTTCATACAATGTGTGCAACCGATGCATTTGGCGGCGTCAACTTTTAATGCATGGTATTTAGGCAATCCGCTCATATAAAATAATTAACCATTTTAATTGTTGTTCCTTTTCCTATTTCAGTTTTTATCAGCAATTCATCCGTATTCTTTTTAATATTTGGCAAACCCATCCCTGCGCCAAAACCCATTTCCCGGACTTTTTTGCTTGCCGTAGAATACCCGGCTTGCATGGCCAACTCAACATCCGGAATCCCAGGGCCTTCATCACTCACCAGTATAGTGATTTTATGCTCTTCAATTTCAACCTCCATCGTTCCACTGTAGGCATGGGCCACCACATTCACTTCAGCTTCATACAAAGCAATCACAATACTTTTAATGGCTTTTCCATCAATACCCAACTGTTTCAAAACTTTTTTTACCTGACTCGACGGATGTCCTGCCTGTGTAAAGTCACCTCCCTGTATGGAAAAAGATAGTTTCAAGTTAAAAAGCCTCCCCCAAACCCCCTCCGAAAGAGGGGGCTTAATGAAACGGTTCTCGAATATTTTCTTGTTTCTTGTTTCATGTTCTTTTCATTCGGTATTGTATATTAAAACAAAAGACTTTGTCGCTGCACCTCATCTCCCTCCTTCTGAGGGGTTAGGCGAGGCTTTTTAAAATCTAATAAATGGGTTTTAATCCGGCCTGAAACAGCAGTCCGCTTGATTTAAATAATGAATAGGGAGATTCAAGAATACACATCCCATTTTCGTGTGCCAGATCAATCATTTGCTGATTGGCTTTTTTGTTGCGCACAAATACAATGGCACGGATATCAGCCATTTCGGCTGTACGAATAGCCTGAAGATTAACCATCCCGGTTATCAGGATCAGGTTGTCCGTATCAAGTGTCAACACATCACTCATCAGGTCAGAACTGTAACCCATCTCTACCTCGTCTTCCAGTTTGCTTGCACCACATGATATGGTAGCATCTAAGATTACAGCGATCTCTTTTAGCTTCATTTTGGTTTTTAAATGTGACTGCGGTAAATTTCCGAAAAAATAACCGGAAAGTGATGGTTGGTATTGTGATTAGGGCTTATTTAGATTGGTTACAGGTAAGGATTTAGCCGAACACACAAGTCCAAATCAAAGAGTTCAGGAAGCTTTTCAGTACCTGAGAAAATAAAATTGAATATTACCGAATGGTTTTGTAATTTAAGTTCGAAATTAGAACACCATGATTTACGAAGAAAAACCGTTCAACCAGGGATTCATTGACGATCCTGAATTGCATCAAAAAATTATTGATGCGTTGCCAATTCCTATTTTTTACCGCAACCAGAAAGGTGTTTACATTGCCTGTAACCAGGCTCAGGAAAAACTGCTTGGCCTGCAAAAATCGCAAATTATCGGAAAAACAGTTTTCGATATCCAGCCAAAAGAGATTGCTGAAATATACGCACAGCGTGATCAGGAATTGCTTGACAGTCCCAACGACCAGATTTACGAAGCAAAATTCAGGGATGCTTCAGGCATTTTGCATGATGTCGTATTCAACAAAGCTGTAATCCGTAACAGTCAAAATGAAATTACTGGCATTGTAGGTTCGGTCTCTGATATTACCGAGCGAAAAAAAGCCGAGCGAAAACTCGAAAAAGCCCGCGAGGCAACGGTTATTGCATCGGCAATGATGCACAAAATCAGGGCAGGTATCATTATTGCCGACAGCGAACTAAAAGTGATTGATTCTAATGAAGGTTTTGCAAAAATGTTTGGATCTGAGATCGAAGAATTATTTGAGACCATTCCCGGATTACATGGAGCAGACCTGAAAGAACTGGTTCCGGACGTGATTTACAAGATGTTTTCCTCAACCTTGATTTCAGGAGAAAACGCGATTGAACGTGACCTGAAAATTCAGAATAAACTGTTACATGTTTCGGTGATTACCATTTATAAACACCGGGTGGTTGGAGCTTTGCTTCGCGACATGTCTGCTCCTTCGCTGGTTCGTGAGGAAATCATAAGCCGGGCACAACGGGTAAACCGGCATAACCTGGAAACCGTACAGAAAATTGCCTTTCTGCTTGGCGACAATGCATCCATGACGGAAGAACTGTTGAATTCGATTATTGAATCGTACAAATACGGAGAGGATGAATAGTAAGCATCGCCCAACGAATAGAAGAAATACGAAACAAGAATATGACAACGAATGCCCAACATCCAATCTCCGGGCGACAACCTGGAACTTGAAACTTTCTTTTTAATATGGCCGATTATCACATAGAAGTTGATGTTCATCAGTTGAAGTGTCACGGACAGATTGTTTGCGGTGATGTTTTTCATTCCCGGCAAATCAAAGCCGAAGGACGCACCATACTGGTACTTTCGGATGGAATCGGGCATGGTGTAAAAGCCAATGTCCTGGCTACTCTCACCGCGTCAATGGCTCTCAATTACACTTCGTTTCATACCAAGCCTGAGGTTGCAGCCAATATTTTTATGCGGGCCCTCCCCAAAAGCCTCGACGGAAAAGAAAGTTATGCCACGTTTACAATCATTGAAATTGAAGAAGCGGGCTTCGTTCGGATCATAAATTACGACAATCCCCGGACAATTATTTTTAGACGGGGACAACCATTTGACCCCAAAGAGTTTCAAATTCCTATCAGGGGAGAGGAAAATGCCGGTAAAATTTTAAGAATCAGAGAATTTGTTCCGATGCTCGAAGACCGCATTATTTTCATAACTGACGGCGTGGATCAGTCAGGCCTGGGAAGCACACGTTTTCCTTCCGGCTGGGGACTTGATTTTATCACCCGGTTTGCTGAAAACCAGATTGCCCGTGAATTTGAAATTTCGGCAACTAAACTGGCACGCAAAATATTGAATCAGGCTTCGATGAACGACTCGTTTGAAATACGCGATGATGCCAGTTGTGGCGTAGTTTATTTCAGGCAACCCCGCGAATTTATGCTGATCACCGGTCCTCCATTCTATAAAATTAAAGATTCTGATTTTGTGGAGAGAATTAAGAAATTCCCGGGAAAAAAAATCATTTGCGGCGGAACAACAGCCGAAATTATTGCCCGGGAAATGGATCTCGACATCAATATTCAGCACCGTGTTTTAGAACAAACATTACCTCCAGCCGCTAAAATGGAAGGTTTTGAAATGGTTACCGAAGGGATACTGACACTGGGCCGCGTGGAAGAAATTCTGGAAAGCTTCAGCTCCGACACGCGACTGGGAGACAGTCCTCCGGAAGAGGTTGTGAAGCTACTCATCCAGCACGACACCATCCAAATCATCGTTGGAACCCGCATTAACTGGGCGCACCTTGACCCTGACCAGCCAGTCGAACTTGAAATCCGCAAGTTTGTAGTCAAACGTATCGTCCGGTTGCTGGAAACACGGTTCTTTAAAAAGGTGACTGTGGAATTGGTCTGAGTTTTACCTGCCTGTATCCGGAGAGCAAAAAGAACAGAGACACAAACACTTATTCTACAAACCATTAACCGGCTGCAACTATTTAATCATTTAACCATCCAACATTTCAACAAATAGATTACTTTTATACCATATTGTATTTACTACAATTTAATAAGCATAAAACAGATTGACATGAAAACCATTTTTCTTTTCTATCTAGCTGCATTTACTTTTATTTCGACATCAGGAATATCTCAGGACCAGTTAGTCCATCTGAATTCGCTTGGATTTTTGCCCGAATCATCCAAAAAAGCGTCTATCATTGGTGAATCCAAATCCTTTGTAATCAGACGCGTTTCCGATCAGACTATTGTTTTTACACGCAAAGTTTCAAAACCGGTTTTCCAGAAAGATGTCAATCAAACTGTTTCGATAGCCGATTTTTCCTCTTTCTCCAAAAGCGGAAAGTACTATCTCGAAATCCCCGAAGGTGCCAAATCCATTGAATTCGAGATTTCGCCAACTGTTTACAATCAGGCATTTTACACCAGCATGCGCGCTTTTTACCTGTGGCGGTGCGGAACAGCAGTATCGGGCGATTACAACGGCCACCATTTTGAACATGACATCTGCCACCTGGAAGATGGTTACGAAGACTACCAGGGAAAACCCGGCGAACGTCGAGACGGGACAAAGGGATGGCATGACGCCGGCGACTATGGCAAATATGTTGTAAACGCAGGAATAACTGTTGGGATGATGTTTATGGCCTGGGATCAGTTTCAGGATAATCTAAAGAATTTCAAGCTCGATCTTCCTGAAACAGCAGCTGGTTATCCTGATTTTCTGAAAGAAATGAAATGGGAAACAGACTGGTTGCTGACCATGCAATATACCGATGGCTCCGGGAAAGTAGCCCATAAACTGACCCGGAAAAATTTTGCGCCATTTATTAAGCCTGAAGATGATCAGGAGAAACGATATTTCACCGAATGGAGTTCGGCTGCCACTGCGGATTTTGTAGCCATGATGGCTCAGGCTGCGCGCTATTTCGAGCCTTACGACAAAGCGTATTCACAAAAATGTTTGGAAGCTGCCCAGTTGAGCTACAAATTTCTGAAAGAAAATCCGAAGGATATAGGATTTGTTCAGGGCGAATTTAAAACCGGTGGTTACCAAACGACTGATAAGGACGACCGATTATGGGCCGCTGTTGAAATGTGGGAAACCACAGGAAATCCTGAATTCCTGAAAGATTTTGAGTCGAGGGCAGAAGCTCTCAGCTTCAGGGTTGACGAAGTCTGGGACTGGGGTAATGTGGCTAACCTGGGAATGTTTGAATATGTGCTTTCCAAAAAATCAGGAAAAGATCCTAAAATTTTAAAAACCATCCGGAAAAACTGTGTGGATATTGCCAATGACATTGTCATTAAAGCGGCAGCTGATGTTTATGGGCGACCACTAGACCGTTATTTTTGGGGTTGCAACGGCACTGTTGCCCGTCAGGTTTTGAACCTGCAGATAGCCAACAAAATAGCTCCGGATAAAATATACACTCAAACTTCGCAAGACGCTATTGCGCATATTTTTGGACGTAATTATTACAATCGCTCGTATGTGACAGGATTGGGAATTAATCCGGCAATGAATCCCCACGACCGGCGCTCAGCTTCGGACAACGAAATTAACCCCTGGCCCGGATACCTGGTTGGTGGCGGACACTCTGCTACCGAATGGAACGACAAACAGGAAGACTTCAGAACCAATGAAATTGCCATAAACTGGCAGGCAGCTCTGGTTTATGCTCTCGCTGGTTTTATCAACAACTAAATTATTAATTAATCTCATTTAAAATGAAAAAATCGTTTACTGTCTTGATTGCACTGTTAGTATTCAGCACATTCTCCCAGGCACAAAAATTTCCGGGTCTTGCATTGACCCCGCCAATGGGCTGGAACAGCTGGAACACTTTCGCCACGAACATCAATGAACAGATCATTAAAGACATGGCTGACACCTTCGTCGAAGAAGGACTGGCTGATGCCGGTTATAACTACATCGTGATCGATGATGGCTGGATGGCCAAGGAAAGAGACAACCTGGGTTTTCTGGTTCCGGACAAAATAAAATTCCCCAACGGAATGAAAGTTGTTTCAGACTATGTGCATTCCAAAGGCTTAAAATTCGGCATCTACAATTGTGCCGGCGCAGAAACCTGTGGCGGGTATCCGGGCTCCAGAGGGCACGAATATCAGGATGCAATAAGCTATGCTTCGTGGGGAGTTGATTACCTGAAATACGACTGGTGCAACACCGAAAACCTGAATGCAAAAGGAGCATATGAAACGATGCGTGATGCCATATACAGTGCCGGAAGACCTATGGTTTTCAGCATGTGTGAATGGGGCGACAACCAACCCTGGGAATGGGGTGAAAATGTTGGACATCTGTGGCGTACCACCGGAGATATTTCAGCTTGCTGGGATTGTGAAGAACATCACGGCACCTGGTCATCATGGGGAGTACTGAAAATTGTCGACATGCGCAAAGACATCCGGAAAGCTGCCGGCCCCGGACATTGGAATGATCCGGATATGATGGAAATCGGAAACGGCATGACTGTGAATGAAGATCGCGGACACTTTGCCTTGTGGAGCATGATGGCAGCACCTTTAATCATGGGAAATGATTTACGTAAAGCCAGTCAGGAAACCCTGGCTATTTTGACCAATGCCGATGTTATCGCTGTTGATCAGGACTCTCTCGGAATTCAGGGATTTGTTTATAAAACTCAGGACAGCATCGAAATATGGGCAAAACCATTGGCAAACGATGACTGGGCCATTTGTTTTCTGAACAGAACGGAAACTTCCAAACCACTTAATTTCAACTGGAAAGAAAACACGATAAATGATGATGTATTCGGCTATGAAGTTTCCTTCAAGGACAAGCATTTTGCGATCCGTGATTTATTCACAAAAAAGGATTGCGGAACCACCAATGAAATTTTGAAAGCCGAAATCCCTAAACATGATGTTTTAATGGTCAGACTTTCCAAACTAAAAAAATAAAAGCTGTGGGTGAAAGAAGTACTTTCACCCACAGCTTTCCTTGTGATTTCCGTACATGTGAAAATCTCCGGGGAAAAGTATTTTTCACAGACCAGAACTATCCACAACAGGAACAAAGAGAAGATTCATTTCATGACCGGATGTTCAACTGGATTTCACCTCTGATGCAAGACATTCGCTGGTCCAATCTCTCAATGAAGTGACAAACCCAACCATCCGGCCAATCTCTTCGTCGGTCGGTATCTTCTCCGGAGCAATTTCCAAAGAGCAAAAATTCATGAACGAGTTCATCAGACGGACACCAACAGAAAATTCATCAGGAACGGCCATGATCTTTTTAATTTCGCGTAACATTCCAGAAATACTTGAATGTTGAGGGAAATTACCTTCACGGATTAACAGGCTGGTCATGAAATTTTCGACCGAAATGCCCACTACATTATAGATAACGACGTTCCCAAGCTTTCCTTTTCCGGAGGCATTTACGGCAACCTTGCAATAATCCATTGCTTCGTTAAAATAGCTTTTCCACTCCATATCATAATGTTTAAAGTTCTGCATGATTAAGGTTGTTGACCAAATGAACCAATTCGTCCACACGAATACTCCGTTTATTCCGGAATGACAAAGCTTTAACCTGTTCGGTCAAAAGAGCAGTTTGATTCTCATTCACTTTCAGGTTTTGTTTTTCGAGAATATGCAGGATTGTTCCCGAACCTGAATGGCGTCCAAGAACCATTTCGGTTGATCTCCCGATTTCAGAAGAGCGGAAAGGCTGATAAGTAAGTTCATCTTTCAGCAGGCTGTTGCAGTGAATCCCCGATTCGTGGCGGCAAATCGCATCGCCGACAATGGGTTTCGAAGGATAAATCGGTTTTGAAGAGGCTTCGGCAACAAACCGGCAAAGTTCCTGCATTCCGGCCAGATGAATTCCACAATCAACTCCGGCTGATATTTTCAGAGCAGCAGCAATTTCTTCCAGAAAAGCGTTTCCGGCACGTTCTCCTAATCCGTTAACCGTTGCACTTACAGAACTGGCTCCGGACAATAAAGCGGCTACTGAATTGGCAGTAGCCATTCCCAGATCATTGTGTCCATGAAATTCAAAATCCACAAACGGGAATTTTTCGCTTACTGATGAAAACAATTGAGCGGTTGAAAATGGGTTCAATATTCCAACCGTATCAGCGAGTCTAATACGGTCAACACCTTCGGCCAGACAAGCTGCAATAAATTCATTCAGGAATTCAGGATTGGCACGCGATGCATCCTGTGCACCAATGGCAATAAAATCGAAACGCTGACGGGCAAAAGAGATGATTGGCCGCAACTGATTCATTACCCAATCAGTATTTCGTCCCATGGCCGAAAGTTGAACTTCGGACACCGGAAACGAAATATTAATACGGTTGGCTCCTGTTTTCGCTGATTCCTCGATGTCAAACTCTTTGGCTCTTGCCCAGCAAAGTTTATCGAAACGAAATCCTCCCTGTACAATTTCCCGAATCATTTGTAACTCATCTGTACCCATTGCCGGTGTACCAACTTCCAGTTCTTTGATGCCGCAATCTTCGAGCATACCAGCAATTCGAAGTTTTTCGTCCAATGTAAATACAACCCCGGGGGCTTGTTCGCCATCCCGGAGAGTAGTATCGATGATATGGGGAGATTTGACCATAGTCTTGAATGTTAGAATCTTGAAATGGTGTTTGTTGTTTAATCGTTGCGGGATTCGAGTTACGAGTTTTTCCCGTAACTCGGAACCCGTAACTCGCAACGTTTTCCTGCGACTGAATACTTGATCTATTCGCTAATCAAATATTCGTCAACGGCATTACCTTCTTCCAGTGCATCCAGGATTTCGTCGATACGATCGGTGGTGATGGCTCCGTACCAAAGATTATTCGGTTGAATAACCATTACCGGTCCCTGAGAGCAAACATTTAAACAAGCAGTTGATGAAACTGCAACATCCAATCCACGGTCGTTGCACTCTTCGGTGATGTACGGGATGAATCCGGCAGCTCCGTTTTTGTTGCAAAAACCTTTGGCGTCGCCGGCAACCCGATAGGAGTTGCATACTAAAATGTGATAATCTGGTTTTTTCATTGTTGAAAAATAAAGCCCCTCCCCAACCCTCCCCTAGGGGAGGGAGCCAGAAAAGCTGGTTAATTAATAATTACTGTTCCATTATTTTATAGATTTTTTTAAGCCTCCCCTTCGGGGGAGGTTTGGAGGGGGCTTTAACAACCGGTTGCTTTTCCGGAACAGGCAGAACCACATTTAAATACATCGGCCTTTTTCACGGTGCGTAATTCTTTACCTTTATATATAGCGTCCAATCCTTCATCGATCAATCCGGTCATTTCCACAATACGGATTCCGGTACGACCAATCGTCGCTGAAGGGCTTGGTCCGATTCCACCAACTAAAAGGGCACGACAATCGTTTAAAAGCTCTGCCAGTTTTTCCCATCGTTTATTTCCAGATCCTGAAGGAGGTGTTTCGCGTTGTTCGACCATCCGGTAGCCATTTGGTGTTTCGCGGAAGATATAAACGCTGTCTGCTTCTCCCAGATGCTGATTGACCAACATTCCCTCGTAACTGGCAACCGCAACAAAAGGTCTGTTTTCATCATTCTCAACAGAAAGGTTGACAACTTCAGACATGATTTTTTTGGCTTCCGCATCATCCTGACCAAGCAATCCAACTGCATCGGCACGACAACGGGCGCAATGTGTCATCGGTTTCAGGTGTTTGGCAATCTTCAATCGAATCTCACGCATAGTGAGCATATCCGGCTCCTTCAGATTTTCGTACAGGGTATCAGCAACGGGAAACAATGGAATGGCATTCATAAGTTCGGCGCCTAATTCTTTTGCTTTTTCAGCCACACCTTCTATCACATGTTCATTCATTCCAGGAATCACGATGGTGTTTATTTTTACTGTAATACCATGTTCCCGTAATAACTTAATGGCCAGCAATTGTTTTTCGAGCAACAAATCGGCTGCAGCTTTTCCCACATATCCCCGATTTTCGAAACGAGCCCATTTGTAAATGTCTTTAGTCACCTCGGTATCGAGAGAATTCATTGTGATTGTAACATGGCTAACTTTAAGTTCAGCAATTTCGGCAACATAAGGAGCTACATTCAATCCATTTGACGAAAGACAAAGAATCATTTCAGGAAAATGCTGACGAACCAAACGCAGAGTTGTCATGGTTTCGTGCGGATTGGCAAACGGATCGCCCGGACCGGCAATTCCCACAACCGACAAATTCGGCATCTTTTCTTTCAGTCGAATCAGGTAAGCCAGAGCCTGTTCCGGAGAAAGGACTTCGCTGGTAACGCCTGGACGGCTCTCGTTGACGCAATCGTAATCGCGTTTGCAATAATTACATTGTATGTTGCATTTGGGGGCAACGGGTAAATGGACCCTTCCATATTTACCTTTCGCTTCGATGTTGAAGCACGGATGTTTTTCGAGATCTATAGCCCCCCCAAGCCCCCCCGAGGGGGGGGTCGAAGAATCGGTCTGCATTGTTTTATCTTTTAACATAGCATTCATATTTAGATGTTTAATCGTCAACAATCATCTTTGCCTAGCTCCCTTCTTCCGATTGTTTAGATTTTTGCAACTGGGAGGACAGGCTTTAAGCCTCCCCCTTGGGGGAGGTTTGGTGGGGGCTACATATATTTATATCCAACTTCAGAATTGTCCTGCTTAGCCCCAATAAGCGTATTGGTAATCTGGTCGAACAATTCCTGAGTTCCTGCATAACCAATGTGCTTGATTCGTTGTCCGCCAATGCGGTCGTGAATAGGGAACCCACAGCGAACAATCGGGATATTTAAATCGCGGGCGATGTAATAAGCTTTGCTGTTTCCAATCAGGATATCCGGTTTATTTTCGGCACACCATTCATGGATGATTTCGTAGTCATAGTCGTTCCTGGCCGTAATCGCTTCGGTGTTCTCCGGACAATATTTTTTGACTTCTTCTTCCAGATGACCACTTTCACCTCCGGAAGCTGCAAGTGTTACTTCAATTCCGATTTCGTTCAGGAAAGCTGAAATACCTACCACAAAATCTTCTTCTCCATAAACCACAGCCCGTTTGCCAAAAATGTATTTGTGACCGTCTACATAAGAGTCAATCAGGCGACCACGTTCTTTTTTATATTTCAATGGAATTTCTTTTCCTGAAATCTTACTAAGGATATCGAATAGATGATCGTTTAAACCAACTCCAACCGGCATTGGCAAACGGAAATTTTCGACCCCAAACGTGTTGAATAAATAATCGCCTACTGAAGAAGATTGTGTGTTGTTTTTCACGCGACCAGCTAAACTTCCTTTGTTCATAATGGTTCCGAATTCGATGGAAGCACGGGCTGAACCACATTCCTTAACCAATTCAATTGGAGTTCCTCCGTCAGGAATACGTTTGTAAGCATCCCAAATTGGATTGTCGAGGGTTTCAGAATAATCAGGTAATAAGATATAGTCAATCCCGAAATCTTCGAGAATGGTTTTGATTTGTCTAAGGTCTTCCGGAGAAACAAAACCTGGAAAAATATTGATATGTTCACCGGTTTCGCCAGCTTCGGCCATTGATTTGACGATGGATGTTACCGCTTCGTGGAAACCATCCATGTGAGAACCCTGATAGCTTGGCGTTGAAGCTGAAACAAAATGGGGCAACTTTTTATCGCCGGCTAATTCTTTATAGCTTTGAATGTATTGTTTTACATCGTCACCAATGGTTTCGCTCAGGCAGGTTGTAGTAATTGCAACAACTTCGGGTTCATACTGACTGATGACATTGGTGATTGCCGCATGACAATTGGCGCCGCCGCCAAAAATGGTAGCTTCTTCGCTAAAGTTGGAAGATGCAATATCAACAGGTTCCTTGTAATGGCTGATCAGGTAGCGTCGGATGTATGTAGCGCAACCCTGACCGCCGTGAATAATGGGAACACATCCCTGAATGCCTTTGAAAGCTACACTTGCGCCAAGAGGAGCACATAGTTTGCAGGCGTTGCGGGTTGATTTAAAGGAGGCCTCCCCCAACCCCTCCGAAGGAGGGGAGAAAGAACCGGAATGCGCAGTTTTATCTTTTGAAATTGTATTCATAATTAAAAGTTTAAATGTTCCGAACCTTCATTACCAAAAGTCTCCCCTTGGAGGAGATTTAGAGGGGCTTGGTTTATTTTCTCATAAACTTCCAGACAGGGCTGCAAACAGATGCGTGAACTTCTTTAGCGAAATTCAACATGCCTTCGTATCCGGCAAGCGCTTCTTTTCGTTCGTGGTTGTGATCGCAGAAACCTAATCCGAGTTTGTAAGCAATTGGGCGTTCCTTAACTCCTCCGATAAATAAATCGGCTCCGGTTTGTTTCACAAATTCTGAAAGTTCGTTTGGATTGGAGTCGTCAACAATGATGGTTCCTTCGTCGCAGAGTTCCTTTAACAAATCGTAGTCTTCCTGATTTCCTGTTTGTGAACCAACGACCACTGTTTTCATGCCCAGCAAGCGTAAAGCTTTCACCAGTGAAATCGCTTTAAAAGCTCCACCCACATAAATGGCTGCTTTTTTTCCTTCCAGTTTCTCACGGTATGCCTGAAGTTCCGGTAACAGTTTGCTGATTTCTTCTCTGACCAGATCACGTACTTTTTGCATCATTTCGTCCGATTTGAAGAAGCGGGCTACTTCGTACAAGGCGTCCGACATGTCTTCAATTCCGAAATAGGAAACTTTCATGAATGGAATACCGTACTTTTCTTTCATGTCTTTGGCCAGGTAGATCATCGATCCGGAGCACTGAACCACATTGAGTTTCGCGTTGTGAGCTTTTCGAACGTCATCGATTCGGCCATCGCCTGTCATGCAGGCAACCATGTTGACGCCCATTCTCTTGTAGTATTCAGCCAACATCCAAAGCTCGCCGGCCAGGTTAAAATCACCGAGAATATTGATGCTGTGCTCAGGAACCTCTGTCTTATCATCTGTTCCAATCAGTTTTCCAAGTGCATCGCAAGCCAGTTTGTAGCCATCCTTTTTGGTTCCGTTGAAACCTTCTGACATGATCGGAATGACATCAATTCCTTTTTCTTTGGAAACCCGACGGCAAACGGCTTCCATGTCATCGCCAATTACTCCGACGATACAAGTTCCATATACAAAAGCGGCTTTTAGGTTATATTGATCTATTAAGCTAATCAATGCCTTATAAAGCTTGGGTTCGCCGCCAAAAACGACTTCCCTTTCTTTCAGATCGGTCGTAAAACTCAGGCGGTGAAGTTGAGGGCCTGAAGATAATGATCCGCGAATGTCCCAGGTATAAGCTGCACAGCCAACCGGTCCGTGAATGAGGTGTAACGCATCGGCGATGGGATAAAGTACCACCCGCGATCCGCAGAAAACACAAGCACGCTGAGAAACTGAACCTGCCAAACTAGCCTTTCCACATGCAATAGCAACGTCGCCTTGTCCTTTCGTAACAACCTGACCTTTTCGTTCTTTCAGTATCTCGTTCATCGTATTTGATTTTAATGAAAGGGGGAGATTGCGGGAAGCAACTCCCCCGTTTCAACATTAAAAAGAAAATAGCCACCTCTATCCTCCTCACCCAAAGGAGGATATTTCTTTAAAAAGCCAAGCCCCCTAAATTCCCCAAAAGCGTGGACTTTTTGAAAGCGTAAATGCGATTGATGATGCGGCGCATACAGCAGTTCTGTTTCAATTTAGATTTGTGGATGCGCCTTGTGTTCCCGGTTCCTGTTCTCCCCGGGTTCCACTTCGCTTCACCCGGGGTTATTCATATTTCACCCTTTCAGGGTAAAAAAAGCTTACATCACTAGTTCGAATTTTTCTTCGAGGCAGGTTGCATCCTGTTTGTCCATAAGAACGCTCAGAATTTTTTCGACTATGCGAAGTCCTCCCATGTAACCGAGAGTTGAGAAATAACTGTGACCAATACGGTCGACGATTGGGAAACCCATTCTGACAAATGGAATATTTTCATCACGAGCGATGTATTTACCGTAAGTATTTCCAATCAGCAGGTCAACAGGGTTTTCTTTGATCCATTGGTGCATCAGGAACATATCTGCTTGTGGTCCGTTTTTGTATTTAGCTTCAGGAACACGTTTGGAAAGAATTTCCGTCATACGTTCTTCGAATCTTTTTCCAGGAGTTCCTGAAACGATATAAACCGGTTTCATATCCATATCGACTAAAAATTCGATCAATGGAATGATGTTGTCAGGATCACCGAAAACAGCAACTCTTTTTCCATAGAGGTATTGATGCATATCGGTTATCACATCGATCAGCCTTCCACGCTCTTCAGAAATTTGTTCAGGAATTGAAACCCGACCAGCTTTGGCAAGTGCCTGAATAAAACGGTCAGTTGCTTTTATTCCCACCGGGATGTCAGTAATTTCGAAAGGGACTTTGCAAGTATTGTCAAGTGAGATGGCTGCTTTTTCGGTAGCCCATTCACCCAATCCGAGTGATTGCATACTGTCGCCCATACTGACCATTTCTGGAATTGTTGTTCCGCCTTTCGGGTACATTTCGAATTTTCCGGTCATTGGTGCATCGAGTACATCTGAAGTATCGGGTAATAAAACAGATTTTACTTTCATCACTTTCATGATTCGTTTTAATTCGCGCATGTCAGCAGGTTCAACCCATCCAGAGAGCAGGTTAATCTGCCGTCTTTTTTCGTCTGTTTTTTCAGCGAAATATTTTACAAATGCTTCCAGCATATTGGCATATCCAGTGACATGCGAACCCACGTAGCTTGGAGTTGCAGCCTGAACAATGAATTTACCGAGAGGTACTTTTCCTTCTTCACGAGCTTTGATTACAATCTGATTCAGGTCATCGCCAATGGTTTCTGACAGACAGGTTGAATGCACCGCGATAATTTCGGGTTCGTAAACCGTGAAAATAGTTTCGATGGCCTGCATCAGGTTGGCTTGTCCGCCAAATACGGATGATCCTTCAGTGAATGAGCTGGTTGCAGCCATTACCGGCTCTTTATAATGACGGGTTAGCGCGCTGCGATGGTATGAGCAGCAACCCTGAGAACCGTGACTGTGCGGAAGACATCCGTGAACACCCAGTGCTGCGTACATGGCTCCAACTGGCTGACAGGTTTTGGCCGGATTAACGGTTAAAGCCTTCCGTTCTCTTACTTCATTTGTTGTATGTCTTAGTAACATAGTATTTCCTCCTGATTATTAAGCTTCAATTGTCATACTGCCCACCAGTTCCGACTCGTTCTTCCATGGGGCATCTATCATTTTCCAAATGTTGGTAGCCAGCATTCTTTCCATTTCGATGTAGAAATTAATGGCACCACCAAAGGCTGCGTAAGGGCCACCATAATCGTAACTGTGCAACTGTTTCAAAGGAACACCGGCTTTTTGAACCACGTATTTCTCCTTGATACCGGCACAGAATACATCCGGCTTATAGAATTCTATCAGTTTTTCAGTTTCCCAGTGATTGACATCATCGATAACCAGTGAATTTTTTGCCATGTCGGGCATCATTCCGGCGTAATCTTTAAACTCGAAACCTTTGCTTTCCAGGTCAGCTTTTTTCGCAACCAAATCATTACGGAAAAGTTTTTCGTCTTTGACAACTACCAGTTCTTCAATGTTCCGGGAATCTGCATCAATTTTGATTGATGGTAATACTTTGCGTCCTTCGTAATCATCGCGATGAGCAAACTCATATCCGGCAGAAACAGTGCGGATTCCAAGCTCAGCGAATAAATCCTGATAATGGTGAGCGCGTGAACCTCCAACGAACATCATGGCCAGTTTGCCTTCGACTTTTGGTTTGATGGATTCTTTCACTACATTCACTTTGGCCATTTCGCGTTCGATGATTTCTTCCACTTTCGCATTCAGACCGGCATCTCCAAAATAATCGGCTACTTTCCGGAGTGATTTGGCGGTTGATTCAGATCCAATGAAATTCACTTTCACCCATGGAATACCGTATTTTACTTCCATCATTTCAGCAATGTAATTGATGGAACGGTGACACATCACCATATTGAGGTCGGCTGTGTGCGCATATTCCATACTTTTTATGGTAGAGTTTCCGGAGAAAGATGCCAACAGGGTAATTCCGGCTTCTTCGAATAAGGCTTCGAGTTCGAAAGCATCACCACCAATGTTGTATTCACCCAGCATATTTACCTGGAACTTTCCTGTACGTGCACGGTCGTTGAGACCGACTACGTTTTTAAATACACCGTTGTTGGCAATGTGGTGACCGGCTGACTGTGAAACTCCGCGGTAACCTTCGCAGCTGAAACCAAAAATATTGATTCCGAGTTCTGCTTTCATTTCGCGTGAAACAGAATGAACATCATCACCAATCAAACCTACCGGGCAGGTTGAAAAAATACCGATGGCTTTTGGTTTGAATATCTCAAAGGCTTCGCGAACAGCGTCCTTCAGTTTTCCTTCGCCACCAAAAACGATGTTACTGTCCTGCATATCAGTTGAAAAGCAATACGTAATAAAGTTATCTTCCCCTTCGGCAGGGCGGGTTTGGTTTCGACGGGTTAACCATGCATAGAAACTACAGCCGATAGGGCCGTGAACCAGGTTGATAATATCGCGGGTTGGTCCAAGTATTACCCCTTTACATCCGGCGTAAGTACAACCACGTTGAGTAATAATTCCGGGAATGGTACGCACATTGGACATCACTTCCTGATCAACTGAAGGATCGTTGATCACCATCCCCTTGACCCGTCTCTTCGCTATTTTTGGTGGATATTTCTTCAGAATTTCTTCTCTTAGTTCAGAAGGATCTGGTAATCCGTTGGTATAATATTTTCTATTCGGCATAATTTTCTATTTTTTTATCAAAGGATTGTTGTGCCAGTTTCACCAGTCCGAACCCGAATTGCCTCATTCAATGGAAAGACGAAGATTTTTCCATCTCCGGGAGCAGGCGTCTGATTAACTTCAATAAGTGTATCTATTGTTAATTGAACATTGTGGTCTGAAACAGCGATATTAATAACGCGCTGTGGTCTGAGTCTGGGTTCTTTTCCGAGATGAACCAGTGCTTCCGGGCTATTGTCTTTAACCCCTTCCAGCACTTTTGCATCCCATAAGCCTTTTCCTCGCCCTAAAACTTTTCCGGTTGCAGTCATCGAAGTGATCCCTGCATCAGATAAAGCTTTTTTGGTTTCGTTCATTTTATCAATGCGGATAATTGCCATAATCATCTTCATAGTCGTTGGATTTTAGGGTTATAACTCTTTTGTTCCACGACTGATCGTGTATGCTTCCTCGACTGCTGTAACGAAAATTTTTCCATCTCCGAAAGCCCCTTTGGGTTCTGTGCGTGCAGCTTCCATAATTGTTGTAATGGCGAAATCCTTGTCTTCATCTTTGATCACCATGAGAAGCATTTCTTTTGGAAGTTCATCATAGGTTACATCACCGATTTTAATACCGCGCTGTTTCCCGCGACCCACAACCGGAATTTTTGTAACAGCTACATATCCGGCTTCAAACAAGGCTTTTAATATTTTACTCGATTTATCAGGACGAATTATTGCTCTAATCATTAACATATTTATATCTCCTATTTTTTAGTTTGCGATTCCGAAATCAATTAACAAAGTCTCCAGATCTTCCATTTCCAATGGAGTAGGAATAACGAAATTGGTGTTTTCGTTGATGGCTCTTGATAACTTGCGGTATTCCTCTGCCTGAGCATGTTCCGGTTCATATTCGATGACCGTTTTGCGGTTGATTTCAGCACGTTGAACCACATTTTCGCGAGGTATAAAATGAATCATTTTGGTTCCTAACTGACGGGCCAATTCTTCGATCATTTCACGTTCGTTATCCACATTCCGTGAGTTACAGATCAGTCCACCCAATCTTACAACTCCCGCCTGAGCGTACTTCGTAATTCCTTTACAAATGTTGTTGGCTGCATACATAGCCATCATTTCTCCTGAAACAACAATGTAAATTTCTTCGGCTTTACCTTCACGCATTGGCATGGCGAAACCTCCGCAAACAACATCGCCCAAAACATCATAGAACGTATAGTCGATTTTGTATTTTTCGTCCCATCCACCTAACTGTTCCAACAAGTTGATGGAAGTAATGATACCACGACCGGCACAACCAACACCTGGTTCCGGACCACCTGATTCAACACAACGGGTTCCGCCGAATCCTGGTTTCACAACATCGTCCAAATCGATATCTTCACCTTCTTCACGCAAAGTATCCAGAACGGTTTTCTGTGCCAATCCACCCAGCAACAAACGGGTTGAGTCAGCTTTCGGGTCGCAACCCACTACCATTACATTAAATCCTGCCTCAGCTAATCCGGCAACTGTGTTTTGTGTGGTTGTGGATTTGCCGATTCCACCTTTACCATAAATTGCGATTTTTCTCATTTTCGTATTTTTTAAGGGTTAAACTTTTCCTGTTTGGCCAAAGCATTACGACAATGATGCCAGAGGGAATTTAAATTTCCAGGTTTCAAGTTTCAAGTTTGCGTTGAATGTTGGTTATCTGAAACTTGCAAGGACAAATATTTTTATTTGGAAGTTTGGCACGCAAAAAAAATCCTACCAATTGGTAGGAAACAGCGAATTCGGATACAGCATGTGTTTCACGACACAAAACCAATGACAGCAAAGGGTTACAGCGACTTAATATTGGCTTAACCTACATTTTGGTAGGAAGGGGGGGGGCGGCGAAGTAGTTTGCTGACCGAGTTGGAAGTGGTTAGTAGAAATAAATTTAAAGAATCATATGAATATCCTTCATTGGTACTTTATCTATTTTTACCCCACAACCTCGAAAGTTAATTCAGCTTCATGTATTTGTAATTCATTTTCAACACTATAAATAATGGATTTTAACAAGATATTAAGTTTAATTTTACTAAATTGCTTTTCATTTGCGACTGATTTTCATATTAAATCTTCCTTGTTATGAATACTAACCAAGATCTCATTCAGTTGGAATTAAGAAAATTTGTTGCACCGGAGTATATTTTCGGGTTAAAAGCCAGACTTTCTGCCGGAAATTTTTGCCATCAGCTGGGAGGAAGAAAGGTTTTGATAGTTACTGATGCAGGAGTTTTAAGAACACCCTGGTTAAAAGAGGTTGAAGAATCCATAATCAAATCAGGTATTGAACATGTAGTCTTTTCTTCCGTTTCTCCCAATCCGCGCGATTATGAAATTATGCTTGGGGTAGATTTTTACCGGGAAAATAATTGCAACATCATTTTAGCGCTTGGTGGTGGAAGTGTGATGGATGCTGCTAAAGGAATTGGAATTGTATCGACTAATCATCGGCACATTTCCGAATTTGAAGGAGTTGACAGAATTGAACGTCCAATGCCACCTTTGATTTGTATCCCAACAACCGGAGGAACTGCCGCAGATGTTTCTCAGTTTGCTATCATAAATAACTACAGTAAAAAATATAAGATGGCCATAATCAGCAAGTCCGTTGTTCCTGATGTGGCACTGATCGACCCTGAAGTTCTTACCAGTATGGATAGTTTCCTGACTGCATGTACAGGAATCGATGCACTTTCACATGCTTTTGAAGCTTATGTTTCGAATGCAAGTTCTGCTGTCACTGATTTGTATGCCCTTGAAGCTATTCGGCTTATTCATTCTAATTTATTGTTTTCCTATCAAAATCTAAACGACATACAATCGAGAGGGAAAATGATGCTGGCCAGTCTTTATGCCGGACTGGCATTTTCGAATGCGAGTTTGGGTTGTGTGCATTCACTGGCTCATAGCCTGGGTGGTTATTTAGACCTGCCGCATGGAGAATGTAATGCAATCCTTTTACCTCATGTGGTCGATTTCAACTTCAAATCTGCATCCGAAAAATATATTCAGATAGCAAAAACACTAAACCTGCCTGTTTCAGGATTAAATAACACACAAATAAAAAACACACTGATTGATCATCTTAAAAATTTCAATCATTCGCTCGGCATTCATTCTGGCCTTTCGGATAAAAATGTAAAATTAGATGATATTCCAATCTTATCGGTAAAAGCAATTAAAGATCCCTGCAATGCGACAAATCCAAAGCCGCCTGTAAAGAGAGATTTAGAAGTTATTTACAGCGAAGCCATGTAACGATGACAGAAAACTGGGAAAAATACAGAGAGAAAATTATAGGATTGGGTGAAGGATCATCCAGAAAAAGTTATTATCCTGAATTACAGGACAAGATCAATGAACTTGAGACCTCAAAGAATAATCTGCTAACCATTATTAATAGCATTAGTGACGCACTTTTCATTCACGATCAATCAGGCAAAATACTATTACTAAATAAGCGAGCTCAGGAATTATATCAAATTTCTGAAAATGAACTTGACAAGTTCACCATCAAAGATATCAATTCGATAAAAGTAGATTATAATCAACTGTACCGCATCTGGGAAAATGCAATTAATGGCATAACAAGCATTTTTGAATGGACAACAGTAAGTATAAAAACTCATGAAGAAATTCCTGTTCAAGTTTCAATTAATTCGACGATATGGAATGGGAAAGTAGTTTTAATTGCCATTGTCCGCGACTTTACAGAACGTAAAAAGTATGAAGAAGATTTAATCGAAGCCAGAATGAAGGCAGAGGAGCATGATCGGCTAAAATCGGCTTTTTTGGCTAATATCAGTCACGAAATCCGTACTCCGATGAATGGAATTCTTGGCTTTGCTGAATTACTGAAACTACCCAATCTGACCAATGATGAAATGTCGGGTTATATTCAGATTATTGAGCATAGTGGCGAAAGAATGCTGAACATCATTAACAATTTAATGGATATTTCGAAAATAGAGTCTGGTCAGATGAAAGTAAGATATAGTGATGTAATCATTGAAGAACAACTGAATTACATCTATCAATTCTTTAACCCGGAAGCAGAAAAAAAAGGCTTATCGTTACTTAAAATCGGATCGATTCCGGGTAATTCCATGAAAATACATACAGACCAAGAAAAATTAAATGCTATTCTTATCAATCTGATTAAAAATGCCATTAAATTCTGTAATCAGGGGGCAATAGAATTTGGATATACTGTCTCAGGAAAATGCTTTCTGTTTTTTGTGAAAGATACTGGCATTGGAATTTCCAAAGAAAACATACAAAACATTTTTCAACGCTTTCTTCGTGGAGATCACGAAATGTCGGCCAAATATGAAGGAGCTGGCTTGGGCCTGGCAATTGTCAAGGCATACATCGATATGCTTGGAGGTAAAATCTGGGTTGAATCGAAAAAAGGTATCGGATCACAATTCTTCTTCACCTTGCCTATGACTCCCGTTAATTCTGTTTGTAAAGAATAAAAATACGGCAGAAATCAATAAAGACAAATAGTTCACTGACCCTTAAATACGGTAATGTACTGAAATACGGTTGGCAAGTATTCTTCCGGATCCATAACCGTTATTCATTAGCTGGTTATTCAATTCGTGTTAGGGTGATTTTCAAGTCCAGGATAAGTAAGCTTGAATCAAGCCTTCGAATAGATAAGTCTAATAGTACCGATTATTAAAGTTTCTTCTCCCAAAACATCATTCGCGGGACGCAATCAGAGAAACCCATTTTTTTATATAGTGATTTGGCCGTTAGGTTATCCTCCCGGACTTCCAGATTAACACGACAATAGTCGTTTTGGGAGGCGTAATTGATTATTCCGCGGAGCAGAAAGCTTCCGGCGCCCATGTTGCGCGACTCAGGAGCTACAATAAAATCGTGAATATTGATGAGCGGTTTGGCCTGGAAAGTTGAAAAGTTGATGTTGCAGTTAGCCAGACCTGCATATTGGTCATCGGCAAGAACGAAGAAACCTAAAAACGTGGAGTGCTTTTTCAATCCGGCAATAATTTGTGGCGCAATTCCTTTGGCCATTGGACTATTATTTCCCATCGGATCTTTCATGTAATCATTCAACAATTTGATGACTTGAGTAGCATGAATCGCATTTTGAAGGTTGACCTTCTGAATAGATAGTTCCATGCGAAAACGGGTTTAGTGAAAAATTAAATTAAAATTGAACCTGTCGGGGTTCCTAAATCAGTTTCTTCTTATTTCCGGCCGGTTCAACCTACTGTAAATTAAATAAATCCCGCCGGGACTTCAAAATTGAAATAATCGTAAAAAAAATCAATCCGTTAAACCTTAAACCGCCAGGCATCAATGTTGTATTTTTTCAGGCGGATACCCAACATTCGTTCGGTCACTTTCAGCTCTTCAGCTGCTTTGACAATATTTCCTTTCGAACTCACTAAGGCTTCGCGGATCAGCTGTTTTTCGACCTGTTCAATGGTGTAAGTCATTCCTCCGGAAGATCTGGTATTGGAGGAATCGGCTGTTTGCAGCGATGGCGGCAGATCGTAACTGTGAATCACATTGTCTTTACTCAGAATGCAGGCCCGTTCAATGCAATTTTCAAGTTCCCGTATATTCCCAGGCCAACGGTAAACCATCAGCATATTTAAAGCCGAGGTGGTAATCCGAATTATTTTTGCATTATTCCGTTTATTAAATTTCTCAATAAAATGATCGACCAAAATAGGAATATCATTCCGTCGGTCGCGCAGAGGAGGAACAAAAATAGGGAACACATTGATGCGATAATATAAATCTTCACGAAACTCGTTATTCTGAATCAACTCTTCCAGATTCCGGTTGGTCGCACAAACAATACGTACATCTATTTTAATCGTTTCAGTTCCACCCAATCTTTCGAACTCGCGTTGCTGAATGAGTCTCAGCAATTTAACCTGTGTTGAAAGCGGAATGTCGCCAATTTCGTCCAGAAAGATAGTGCCCCCATCCGCCAGTTCGAACCGGCCTTTTCGGCGTGCATCAGCCCCGGTAAATGCACCTTTCTCGTGTCCAAACAATTCGCTTTCAATCAGCGTATCAGGCAATGCCGAACAATTTACTTTGATCAAATTCTTTTTTGCCCGCGGACTCGAAAAATGAATGGAATCGGCAATCAGCTCTTTGCCAATTCCGCTTTCACCACGAATAAGTACTGTTGAATTTGTTTCAGCAACCATACTGACCAATGAATACACATCGCGCATCTTGCTGGAATTCCCAATAATATTTCCAGGCCTGAAATCGTTTTCAAGCTTATTTTGCAACTGAATATTCTTTTGCTTCAGAATTTCCAGTTCCTCCAGACGTTCCTGCCTGATGTGCACAGTTCTGGCTATCATTGATCCGATAATCGACAATAACCGGTTATCTTCATCGTATAAAATGTGTGGATTGTATTTCCGGATCACACTAAGAGTTCCGGTAACTTTTCCTTCTTCAATAATCGGACTACAGATAAATGTAAGTTCCTCACCATCTTTGGAAAGTTCCTGTCCGGTTCTGTTCAGGAATAAACTGGACCTGGAAATCTGATCAACAATTACCGGCCGGGCCATTTCAACTACACGGCCGATAATGCCTTCACCCAGTTTGTAGCGACCGCGCAGCTGCTGAACAGTATTATAACCATAGGCTGCTTCAATAATAATAGTTTCAGTTTCACGGTTAAAAATGGTCAAAAAACTCCGTTCAGCATCCAGATACCGGACAACCATTTCAAGTATACCTGACAAATCGTTCTTAATCTCTTTGCTTTGGATTAAACGCTGACTAATATCCGACAACAGCTCAAGCTCCTTCAGCCCGTAACATTCATTCCCTGCCTTCTTACATTTAAATTCCATACAAATATATCTTTTTGACAACGAACAATTACTTTTATAATCTTTATGTGCAAATATCTATTTATATATTTATAATTTGTCGCAAACAATTCAAATACACAGCCATTTTAACGAATAATTAATAACGTAGTACTTTTCTTATTCGTTTCAAACAAACAAATCTTCATCCTTTATACTTTTTGACCATACAGAAACAAACCAGGAACTCCAGAATATTATCCTAAGTCACATGAAAATAAATTACTTTTCCACTACTGCTCCAGAATTTGCATTGAAATCATCAGCTCTGCCCCTGGAATCACTTCCTGTTTGTATAATTTTAAAACACATGAATATTGATGATGAAAATAGCTAAATTCGCTTAATTTTATCGTTCAATTTAGACTCTACATTAAATTTGAGATGAAGAGTCAGAACATTCACTATTTATAAAGCATGAGATATAAATCTCATATACAGGCCAATACAACTTTTCGAAAATGAAATATTGCCGATTCATATTATTTATATTGACTTTGTTCTTGTCATTGTTTGCCTATACACAAAATCAGCAACTTAAATTTAAGAGGATCGGAACAAAGGAAGGGTTATCAGACCCAAATGTTAATTGCATTTTACAGGATAGCCGCGGATTTCTTTGGATTGGCACACGCTATGGACTGAATCGCTACGATGGTCTTAAATTCAAGGTCTTTTACAGTGATCCCAGCGACTCCGGAAGTTTAAGCAACAGCTACATTCAGGATATTTTCGAAGACTCTAAAGGAAACATTTGGATTTCCACTTCGGGTGGTGGGTTTAATAAATTTGACCGTAAGAAAAACCGATTTAAACAATATACCCATCAACAGAATAATCCCAAAAGTATTTCTACGAATAATGTTAATAAAATTTTAGAAGATAGAACAGGGAATTTGTGGATAGCCACTGACGATGGAGTCAATTTGTTTAATCCGGAAACAAACGATTTTATCCGATTTTACCACGATAAAGCTGACCTAACCACGATTGGCGAAAACAATGTAATTACTGCGCTGGTTGATAGTCAGGGCGACATTTGGTTTGGAACACTAAATTCAGGATTGAATAAATTCGATCGTAAAGACAGTACGTTTATATGCTACCAGACTGACCGAAAAAATATCCAATCCATTTCAGGGAACCGGATTTCAGCCATTTTTGAAGACAGTAAACACCAGTTTTGGGTTGGAGCCTCGAGCGATGGATTAAACTTATTTGATCGAAAATCAGGCAAATTCAGTCGATATGAAAAGCCATCTGAAGCTAGCTCATTGATTGGCAGAAATATACTATGCATAAACGAAGACGACAACGGAAATCTTTGGATTGGTTCAGATAACGGAGGGATAAGCATTTTCAATTATAAATTACAAAAGCTAAGCAACTATACCAGTGATGAGATTGATGACAGCAGTTTGTCCAAGAATTCAGTCTACTCCATCACAAAGGATTACAATGGAAACATTTGGTTAGGACTATATGGAGGTGGAATCAACCTGCATAAAAAAAGCATGAATAGTTTTAATCATTATAAACACACCTCTTCACCCAACAGTCTTTCAAACAACTTGGTTTTATGCATTTATGAGGATAGAAATGAAAATTTATGGATAGGAACTGATGGTGGAGGATTAAATTATTTCGACAAGAAAACCGGGGAATCACATCAGTTTATTCACCACCAAACAGGAAACAGCATTGTTGAAAATTATGTACTCACGTTAGCCGAAGATAAAAAAGACAACCTCTGGATCGGAACCTGGGCAGGTGGGCTGAGCAAACTTAATATTAAAACGCAAAAATTCACCAATTTTAAACAAGCCAATAATAATTCGGGGTTAAGCAGTAATAATATCTATGATATTGCTGTTGCTGATGATGGTAAGGTCTGGATTGGTACTTTTAACGGGGGATTAGATTTATACAACGAACAATCGAAACAGTTTATACACTATAGATACAATAAAAAAGACTCCACAAGTATAAGTAGTGATAATGTTTTCTCGATTCTTATAGATAAAACAGGAAAAGTATGGATCGGGACTTTTGATGGAGGAGTCTGTCTTTTCGAACCAGGAACGAACAGCTTCATTCGGTTTAATACCGAAAATAAAAAATTGATAAATAATACCGTAGCCCATATAATACAAAATAAATCCGGAATAATTTATGCATGCACCTTGGGTGGTGGCCTCAACTATTACGATCCTTCAACCCATTCGTTTATCCCTATTGAATCCCAAAATAAATTTGCAAGCGAATATATTTATGCTGCATTGGAAGATCTGAATGGTGATTTATGGGTTAGTACAAACAAAGGAATATCGAAGTATGATCCGAAGAATAAGACTGTTAAAAATTATACGGTAGAGGATGGATTGCAAGACGGGGAGTTTAAACCCCATTCTGCTTTCATAACAAAATCTGGAATGCTCTACTTTGGAGGTGTCAATGGATATAATTCGTTTTTTCCTGATCAGATCATAGAAAATAAAATAAATTCGCCAATAGTTCTGACTGACTTTCAGATTTTTAACAAAAGTGTTTCAATTGCACAAAATGAGGATGATCCCTCTCCCTTGAAACAGGATATTTCAGAAACAAAATCTATTCACTTATCATACAAGCAGTCCTATATCACTTTGGAGTATGCGTCCCTGAATTTTTCCTCGCCTGATAAAAATAGTTATGCTTATATGCTTGAAGGATTCGATAGCGACTGGAATTACGTTGGAAGTAAAAACTCTGCTACCTACATGAAACTCGATCCGGCGAACTATGTTTTCAAAGTAAAGAGCCAAAACAGATCCGGTGAATGGTCATCCCAAATCCTTAAACTTGATGTGATAATTGTTCCGCCTTTCTGGCTGAAATGGTGGTTTAAAATCCTCTTAGGACTAATATTAATATCGGTACCTCTTGGGCTGCTATACCTGAGAATTAAACGATTACGCAATCAAAAAAGATTACTGGAAAAATTAGTTGTTGAGCGTACACAAGAAATTCAAAGCAAGAATGAACTACTTAAAGACTTAAACTCTACTAAAGACAAACTTTTCTCTATCATATCGCATGATCTGCGCAGTCCATTTAGCGCCATTCTTGGATTTCAGGACTTACTGAATGAAAACTATGAAAAATATTCAGATATTGAGCGGAAGGAAATGTTAGAGCAACTACAAAATACAACAAAACAGATCTATACACTGGTGGAAAATTTGCTGAACTGGGCCAGAATTCAATCGGATACCATTCACTATCAGCCAATTAATCTTAAAGTAAAGGAGATGATTGATGAGAAACTTAACCTATACAAGAACATCGCCGAAACAAAAAAAATCAAATTAAGCGTTCAGGTTTCTGAAGAGCTTTTTGCATTTGCGGATGTTGATTTGTTAGATACAATCCTCCGGAATTTAATCAGTAATGCAATTAAGTTCACTCACATTGGTGGAACTATTCTTGTGTCTGCCAGCCAGAATCACAAAATTATTAAAATCTCGGTAATGGATTCAGGAATAGGGATGAATCAGGAACAAATCGACAATCTTTATAATCTTGAAAAAACCCATTCAAAACATGGAACCAACGGAGAAAAAGGTTCAGGTCTTGGACTTGTTTTATGTAAAGAATTAGTTGAAAAAAACAACGGAACGATTTCTGTTGAAAGCGAACCAGATAAAGGAAGTACGTTTAGTTTTACAGTGCCCACCACTTCAACGGCCGGTTGATGTCAAATTCAGGTATATTTGCGCAAATATTTAAAATCAGGAATGAACACTTTTAGAATTCTTTTGATCACCATTTTGGCACTTTTCAATTTAAATGTAAATGCCAAAGCTCCCGTATTTAGCCTCAGTAGTCCTCTCATAAAACCACACCGGATTATTAGAACCTGCTGTTCGTTTGGCTCTGACATGCAGTTGTTTGCTATACCCGGAATAAAATTAACTGAGATTACCAGTCTGGATAAAATTGGTGCCCACCATTACCTGGGAGATGTAAGCGAGGAAAACGGGATTATTTATACCCGTAAAGGTGGATTTATTGACATGGCTCATTTGCGCGATCAGAGTGATTGGATGGCCTACCTTTACCTGCAACTGATAAAAAACAGAGAGAAAGGTAACCTGTCGTTGATTTTGGGACACGAAGGAGGCGAGAAAATCCTAACGGCCCATGTTCCGTTGAAACTGACCGATTTGGACCTTATTCATCTGGCAGGAAAAATTGCCTACGACCTTTCGGTTTGGCACGAAATTGCAACCTGGTTTGGAGCGTCATCCATTCCGTTTGTTCCCGAAAGATATTCGAGCTTCTCCATCGAAGATCCCTACTCCAATCTTTTGGGTGTTACCATAGGCATCAAAGCCCTGCAAAGTGAGCTACCCTACGAGGAAGCCGTAACTAAGATTATTGCAGAAACGCTAAACGATCTGGATGTTGTTGTGAACGAGGCAGAGACTTATATGGCCATGGAAGATGTCCGAAACATTTGGTGGACAAATGAAAAACGACTACCAAGCGGAAAAATATTATTACAGCGCCAATTACAGGTTTATCCTTGTTTGCTTCCCTGGCTCGTTCCCGGTTGGGCAAAGCCAAATCAAAAACCAACAGAATTAAATGTTCCGGAATACGCGTCAACCGGGAAACCATACATCAGTTTCTATCAGCTGGAATTTAAACTGAACCACAAATTTCCATTCCGGAAGATGTTTCCTGACCGAAAAGGACGAAGTATTACTCAAAATGATTTTGACTGCCTACTGGCACAGATTGCGACGGAATTAACCGAAAGCGACAGTCAGTTCCGTTAAAAACAGTCCTCTGATCAATTGATATCCGACCAGACTTTGTCCGGGTCAGCCATTTTGTTTCGCTGAATGCGCGACTGAAGTTCAAAGGTTCGGATACGGTCTTTGTACAGATTATTCGAATTTATTTTTGAGACATCAAGCGATGCATCGGTATTCTCCTCCCAGCGACGGCACAAATAGATTGACTGATAAATACGGCCTATTTTATATTTTCCTGAAATGGCAAGACCCAGTGCATAATCTTCTCCATAACTAACGTTTGGCACTCTTATTTCGCGCAATACAGGTGTGTAAAATGCCCGCGGAGCTCCCAGTCCGTTGATGCGCAAAGCATTGTTCGGACCATTATCGTCAGTCCATTCCTGATGGTCAATCACTCCGGGAGGAATTTCTTCCAGATTAAAATTAGTCATCCGGTAGCTTCCAATGACCATCGCACAATTTTCTTCATAAAACTTATCCAGAATAATCTGAAGTGTGTTTTCATCCGAATAGACATCATCACTGTCGAGCTGAACCGCAAACTTTCCGCATTCCTGGTGAAAAACGGCCTCGTTCCAGCAACCGCCAATGGAAAGTGTCTTTGATTCAGGAATAATATGAATCAGCTTTCCTGCTGCAGCATATTCAGTTAGAATTTTAGTTGTCCCATCGGTTGAATGATTGTCGACAACAATCAGGTTAAACGAATACGCTGTTTTTTGAATTAAAACCGATTCAACTGCATCGCGAATGGTTCTGGCCCGATTACGAACCGGGATGATGACCGTGACTTCTGTTTCAAAATGTTCCGAAAATATGGTTTCAGGAAAAGGAGCCAAAAGCAAAGCTCCGATATCCCGTAAATGGGTCAGGCAAACTTGTTCCATTTCAAGCTGAAGTTCACGGGCATAGGCTTTCACATAATCAAATTGTATTTCACCTGATGCTCGGGTATCTGTTTCTTTCAAGGTAAATAAACATTCAGGAACATGCACCAATTCGCCCATTCGGCTGGCGCGAAGCCTCAGTGCATAGCGGCCCGCATGTTTTAGTATTTCATAATTTTCGTACCTGAAAGCCTTCAACACTTCAGCCCGGTAAAAGCGAACAGGACCAAAATTAAAATCGTCGCGTAAACTGCCCAACTGATAATCAATGACGGGATGTGGTGCCAGAACTCCACCTTTCAGTTCAAAATAATCAGAATAAACCATTGGAGCTTCGGTATATTGAGCCACCTGAACAAGTCGCTCAATCGCTCCCTGCCCTAATTCAATACCGGAATCTCCCAACGCAAGAAGTGCAAAATCAGTATGAACCAATTTGGCAATTTGCCTGATGGTGGAACAAGAAACATTCTCTTCGACAATGACCTGCTCACAGTTGACCAAATCAACCGGGAATTTAGAAAGAACATAGACCTGATTAACAAGCTTCGATTCCCTAAGCTGATTGATTAGTTTCTGGCTGTCCACTTCATTACTGAAGGCTAAAAAACAATCCACATTTCGATTCATAACTGAGGTGCTTTAGAGTTTAATCACTTTCGCTTTACTAACTTCGCTTTCGTTGTGAAGACGATCAAGAGCAGAAATACGGATTTCATATTTTCTCCTTAGTTTACGGGTATTTGGCTTGAACCGGATGCTTTGCTCTTTTGTAATTGTAAAAATATTTTGAGAATTTTCCGAATCAAATTTTTGCCCGACGAGATTCAAATAGACCACGTAGCCAACAGATTTATCCATTTCAGCTTTAGCGTCAACAGGATTCCACTTGAATTTGTGACCTCGCTTCCGGAAACGTTCCGGAGATTCGGGTGCTTTGTTATCGATCCACGGCATCGTTGGAACGAGTGCCGGGTATTTATAGAGATTTTCCTGAAGAGATTTTTCGAATCCGAACAAATTTCGTTTAAAATGTATGCTGCTGTAAAAAGCGCTTCCTCCCAAATGCGGTATTTGTCTGATTAGCTGAATTTGACGAACCAGCTGATCAGGCTCTCTCCACTCAGGTATTGCGGAATTGGATTCCAGTTTATAAACCGCGTGGCCAATATACATGGCCCGGTTGTATGCATGTGCAGCCCACCATTTGCTGAGCGTCAGGAAATCGACCGATGGATGGCCGATCTGCCAGTATAATTGCGGAAGACAATAGTCAATCCAGCCATTTTTCTGCCATTTCAGAACGTTGGCATTCAACTGATCGTAGTTGGTTGTTCCTGCTGTGGTTTCTGAACCCTCAGGATCGTCTGCCTTATTACGCCAAACGCCAAAGGGGCTGATTCCAAATTTCACCCAGGGCTTCGTTTTTTTTATACTTTCTGAAAGCATCCGGATAATCAAATCGACATTATCACGACGCCAACCCGCCTTCTGATTGGCCAGAAATCCCCGATTATATTGTGCAAACGAGTTTTCATCCGGGAAATCTACTTTCAGTGGATAGGGGTAAAAATAATCGTCAAAATGAATGGCATCCACATCGTACCGGGAAACGATATCAGTAACAACTTTGGTAACAAACTCACGGGTTTGTGGCAATCCCGGATCGAAATACAGCCTACCTCCGTAGTTGACAATCCATTCAGGATGTTTGAATGCAATGTGATTCGCGGCTAAAGGTTCGCTGGCATTCTGAGCCACACGAAACGGATTCAGCCATGCATGAAATTCCATGTTCCGCTTGTGACATTCCTCAATCCAAAACTGAAGCGGATCATAAAACGGTACCGGCGCTTTTCCCGGGGTTCCTGTCAGATACCGCGACCAGGGTTCAAGATCCGATTGGTAAAAAGCATCCGAAGCCGGCCTCACCTGCATGATGATCGCATTCATCCCATTTTTTGCATGCATATCGAGTATGGCGATTGCCTCCTTCTTTTGCTGTTCAGACGACAGACCTGGCTTCGAGGGCCAGTCGATGTTATTGACCGTTGCGACCCAGACCGCTCTGAACTCGTACTTTGGAGAAACCTGAGCCCACGAGTTCGAACACAGAAACAGTAAGAAAATGATAATAAACCTATACATACAGACAGTTTTTAATGACCGCCAAAGTACGGTTATCCTGAATGAAACTGATCGGAATACAAGGAATTATTATTAAAGAGGGATTGTTGAAAATATTTATCCTGTCGATTTCGATACCTATCAGTTTCAAGCTTGCCGTTGGAGAAAACTCCCTGTGATTAGTGTCAAAAAGACGATTATCGCAGGCCCTATGGAAGTTTAACACGCCAACATTCACTTGCAGTCAAATTGTATTTTATTTAATCAGAGGCGCTTATCACTGGCTAATAGCACATTACGACAATAAAATAAATATTAAAAATTTTACTGTCATCGAAATAACATTTGCTTGATTTCTGATTTTTTTGATATCTTTGCCCATCTCAGTTCGCTGAAAAGTTCATTTCGAACGTTAAATATAAAAATATAATACGCTTGACGAACCAAAGTGTTGCCGAGATGTTTATTTAGGTAGCGTCAAAGTTGATTACTTTGGTAAGCTCATGGTTTATTAGGTTTAGTTGGTTTAGGTTAGTTTCCCGTCTTAAACGGGTGAAAAGGCTGTCAGAGGACAGCCTTTTCTAATTTACATACCTTTCGAAAAAAATCCTGCAATTCAATATTCAAATCATTTCCGACTGACCCGATATCTGCTGCCGGGGTTCCCAGATTCTTAAATACCAGCCCACCATGACAAATCTTTGTTTAACCAATAGTGTTAGCCTCATTCCGAAAGCATCTATCGCTTCATTTCCAAAAATTGAAAGTTCCCCAAATGATTTAATTTTCTTCAATAATCAGCACATTCCACGGACCGATTTCAAGAGAAGCTCCTGAAGAAACAGCCTTGCCTGCGGTTAACTCGGTTCCTGCCTGATGTGGATAAACCAGACTGGATTTTTGCGAAGCATAATTATAATAATAATGTACTTTTTTGCCTGCATCGTTCACCCCGCTTTTTGTAATGAGCGGCCAATGCAAATCCTGATCAACGGTTTTGATACCTGCTCTTTCCATTTCCTGCAGAATGAGTTTTTCCTGTATCTCATCCGACACGGCAGTACCCTCATAAAGCAAAGTTCCCTTTCCGAAGTTGTTAATTGTAATGGCCGGAAATTGCTCAAAGTTCGGGTTATCGTAATAAGCCAGCGCTTTGGCTGTTTCCGGAATCAGATACTCTCCCCAGTCAAACACCTTATTCCCAGCTTCGTCAACCTTGAACGGATTATCTTTTAATGCCATTTCATTGAAATTGGTAAATTCCTGGTAATAGAAACCGCAGGCTTTGCGCAGTGGTCCAGGAGCCAGCATCGGACGAACCATCGAATTTTCATCACAAAAACCACTCTTGAACTGCATGATGACATGACCACCATTTTCAACATACTGACTGATCTTGTTCAGTAAATCGTCGCTGGCAATATAAAGAGCAGGAATCACCACCAGATCATAATTTTCGAAACGAGCATTTTCAGGAAAAATAAAATCGACACTTACATTATTCCGGAATAAAACACGATGGAACTGACCAACCAAATCGTTTCTGTATGTATTATTGGTTCCGCCCCACATGTCAGGCTTGCTGTTTTTAAAGGGCATAATATTTAATGCAGCATTTGAATCGTGACTGAATAAAATGGCCACTTTGCTGGTAATCTTCAGGTTAACCAGTTTTTTACCGAACTTTTGCAATTCATGGGCCGTTTTTGAAACTTCGGCATAGGCTCTATTAGGTTGCAGATCATGAGAAAGGACTCCCTTCCAGTAGGTTTCCTGTCCATAATGAATCGAATGCCAGTGCCAGTACTCAACCATGTTCGCTCCTGATCCCATGTGTGCATAAACATTCATGCGCAATTGCCCGTCGTATGGAGGATACTGCGAGCGCGAATCCCATCCGATAGTTTGCGCATTCGTTTCGGTTATGAGATAGTTTTTCATTTTTACTGAACGAAAAAAGTCACCGGCAAAGGCAATTTCATCGCCGGTCAGTTTATCCTGCGATCCGTGATACACATTTACGGCCATCACATCCATCTTTTTAGAACTTGCAATCTGGTCGATATCCTGAACCGAAGGCATGAAACAATGGGTAATAAATTGATCGGGACGTTTGTATTCACTCACGATATCCGATTGCCATGTTAAATAATCGGCTACAGCTTTACGTTTAAAACGTTCCCATTCCAGTTTGTAGCCGGTATTGGTGATGCCATCACGCGGAGGGAATTCGTCCCAGTCATTCAAGGTCATTCCCCAGTAATTCAATCCCCAGATTTTATTCAGTTTTTGGGTTGTCCCGAATTTTTTCTTCAGGTAATCTACAAAGCTGATTTGAAAGTCGTAATTATTTACACCGTACGAGGTAGTTTCATTATCAACCTGAAAGCCAATAATAGCAGGATGTTTGGCGAAATGCTCCATCATTTTGCGGATGACTCGTTCCGAATAAAATAGGAAAGTCGGATTGGTAATGTCCATATTCTGACGAATGCCATAATAAGCCTTGTTCCCTTTTGCATAATCAACCAATACTTCCGGATGTTTGTGCCACAACCAGGCTGGAATGGAATAGGTAGGCGTTCCAAGCATCACCTTGATACCGTTGGCTTGCATACCATCCAGAATCCGGTCCATCCACGCAAACTCGAATTCACCTTCGCGAGGTTCAAACAAACTCCAGGTCGATTCACCCAAACGGACGACTGAGATACCCGCATCCTTCATTAGTTTCAGGTCTTCAGCAAGCCGGTCAGACGGCATATATTCCTGATAATAGGCTGCTCCGTAAAGCACATTATTCATTTTGAGAGGCTGTGCCGAAATTGTTCCGGCAAAAAACAGTAGTAGGGAAAAAATAAAGAGGTTTTTCATTTTCTGTTGGTTTAAATCAGATATGTTACAAATATACCTTTATTGACGTTAAATGTTTACCATACACTTATTCAGAAAATAAATTTTATTTTCTGAATAAACCTGACTTCCTTTCGGAGGCTTTTTTCATCTTTGCTTCAGTTCGTAAAAATTACCAATGTCTGTATTCGACAATTTCCTGATATTGCTTGCTGCCATTGCTGCCGGATTTATCAATGCCCTTGCAGGCGGAGGTACACTGGTTACTTTCCCGGTTTTGCTGGCACTGGGATTACCTCCGGTAGTGGCCAATGTCACCAACACGGTTGCTCTGGTTCCCGGAACGATCGGAGGTATGTGGGCTCAGCGAAACGATTTCCATTCACAGTACAAAAGGCTTCTGAAACTTTTACCGGCAGCTGTTGCCGGAGGTATTGCCGGCGGACTGCTCATTTTAAATACAAGCGAAACCGCCTTCCGAAGCCTTATTCCTTATCTTATTCTGCTGGCAACTTTGCTACTTGCAGCCCAGGTACGAATTAAAAACTGGGTCGTTTCGCGTATGGGGCAGGTTCATATCGAACAACAAAATCCGATGATCATGATTGTTCTTGTATTCGTGGCTTCCATTTACGGTGGTTATTTCGGTGCCGGATTAGGAGTTATCCTGATGGCGGTTTTGGGCTTAGTGATCAACGATAATATAACGCGCCTGAACTTCCTGAAGCAAGCTCTTGCATTCAGTATTAATCTGGCAGCGGCCATTTATTTTGCTTTCTCCGGAAAAGTTGAATGGATGGTTGCTTTTGTAATGATTTTCGGCTCCATATCCGGTGGATTGATTGGCGGAAAACTGGCCGGAAAAATAAAACCTGAATTGTTGCGCTGGATCGTTGTTGCCGCCGGATTGATAGCCTCAATAATTTTCTTTTTAAAAGATTAACTTCGACAGGTTCAACTCTTAAACCTACAGGGGAAAAGAGAATGCTGTCAATCGGTTAGCCAATTTGATTCTCCAAACCAAACAGTTACAGCACCAAATTCAATGCAAAACCTTACCTTTGGATTCAGGAAATATGAGCTTAACAGATTCCATGAAGAGATTTGCCTTGTACATATTAATCGTTTTACCCGGGATTACTTCTGCGCAATTATTTCCGAAAGTTCCGGAATTAAAGGGAAATATCGAGAGAGTTGTAGAAAAAAGATATGGTAAAGAAGCTAATTATCTCAAACTGTTAAAAGGAATTTTTCAGCCTAAAATATACACCGGGTGGAAATACACTTACCTGTTCGACAAAAATTCGAATCTCAGGAGACGAACGAATACGTTTCACGGGAAAGTTAAAGCAGATTATTTATACCAGCACGATACCATTGACAACCGGAATATTGAACGGGAAATAATCACCAACAGCGACAACATCAACGTAGGAGACTATGTTGAATATGAGTATCTTACCGGTCCTTCAGACCGGGTATGGAAAGTAAACTTCTGGTCATTCAATTCCAGGGAATGTACCAGGAAATTGTTTCAGATTGAACAAAATGCTGAATACAATGACGGTCGGCTTGTTTCATTTACCCGTCATCAGCTCAACGAAAACGGAGATACTTCCAGCGGAGAAAAATGTACAATCTACTATGATTATTCAGATAGAATCATCCGGATTGAACGAAAAGACATCGAGTCGGATTTCAAGACCATTATTCAATACTATTACAACAATAGAGGATTAGTCAGTCATTACTCAGTGGACTTTTTGGTCGAATTGCAGGAATACGGGAAGACACAAATTCAGGATATATCGTACAAATACGACAGGCATGGCAACTGGAACCGGATGTATTGGAACGCAGGCACAAAAAACAGGCTGGAAGCAAAAAGAAACATTAAATATTATTAATTCAACTTCTAAAATGAGAAGTCAAAACGTCTACAAACAATCAAACACTTATGATAGCACCCGCAGATTATCCGAAAGAAAGAGAACGACAGAATAATCTGGAATCCTGCTAAGTCGGAATGTTCACTATCCCTATTCATAAAGCGGGCTAATTTAAAAAGAACAGCGGTGCTTTTCTAATCTCCTCAGAAAAACACCGCTGCAAAGTGCAAAAATCAACTTTTACTTTTTGACTGCTTGCCTGTATTCCAATTCCTTTTGTTTATAAAATTCCTGAAGCACATAAAATGCTTTCTTTTTGGTGCCGTTCTGACCAATCAATCCTTTGCGGTTCCAGCCATCCTGAATATTCGTCAACATGCGTTTGGGCGAGCGGAAGTCGCACAAAATCCAGGGAGTCAGACCGCGGAATTGCGGAATTTTCGACAGCATGGGAAGTGTTCGTTTATAAAGGTCTTCCTGATATTCTTCCGACCAACGGGTTAAGCTATCACCGTGAAGTCCCTGTAAGGCACCAGCTCCAAATTCACTGATCATGACCGGTTTGTCGTATTTAATGATCCAGTTCACACGATCGCACTTTTCGGGCAAACCATCATACCAACCCACATATTCATTAAAATTCACAATATCAACATACTCAGCAAACGGATCTTCCACAATTTTATCATTCGGATTACTATTGCCGTGAACTTCAAGAGCTGCCGAAATCAGGCGTGTATTATCCAGTTCACGGGCATGTTCGGCCAGTTTACGCAGGAAGTTGGTACGTGCTTCGCTCACAGGTGTCTCGTTGGCCATCGACCAGATGATGACACTCGCCCGGTTTTTATCGCGTGTGATTTCGTCGGTCAGCTGCTGTCTGGCATTCTCAAAAGTAGCCGGATTGTCCCACAAGATCGTCCAGTACACCGGATTTTCTTCCCAAACCAGAATTCCCAGTTCATCGGCCACCCGGGCCATATATTCGTTGTGCGGATAATGAGCAAGTCTCACGTAATTGCAATTCAGTTCTTTAGCCCAGCCCAGCAACAGTTGTGCATCTTCTCTCGAATAAGCACGTCCGCCACGCATGGCATTTTCTTCGTGAATGCAAATTCCCCGCAGGAAAACGGATTTACCGTTCAGTAAAATATCCGCACCACGTGTTTCAATCGTGCGGAAACCTATTCGTTCAGACACTGTATCGGCAGCCGAAGCCACCCTAACATCGTACAATTTGGGGTTTTCGGGCGACCACAACGAGAGGTTTTTTACCGCAAACGAAAAGTCAGCCACGCCATTTTCATCAGTGGTAACTGTATTGGAAAGTTTAATCTCCGGAATTTCAATTTTTACCTGCTGACTTTTTTGAGTTCCGTCCAGTTTAATTCTACCTGCGATTTCTCCGGAAGAACCTTTTTTCAACTGGATGGTATAATCGGCAATAAAAGTAGCCGGAACTTCAACCACATCCACATCGCGGGTAATACCACCGTAATTCCACCAGTCGGTGTTAAGCGTTGGAACAGCTTCACGTTTCCGTTTGTTGTCGACTTTCACCACAATCGAATTGTTTTCATCCTTCAGCAGTGAAGTAATTTCGTAGTCAAACGGAGTGAAACCACCAATGTGTTTGCCTAATTTGTGGCCATTCAGGTACACATCAGTTTCGTAATTGGCTGCGCCAAAGTGAACAAACACGCGGTTACCGGCTGCCGATTTTTTGTAGCTGAATACTTTGCGGTACCAGATAGTTCCTTCGTAATACAGCAATTTGTCGTCCTGCGAGTTCCAGTCTCCGGGAACCATCAGTGTCGGGCACTTATCGAAATCGTATTCGATCAATTGTGTTTTATCGGTTTGATGCTGATCCAGAAAAAATCCTGATGTTGGGTTTGGATTTTCATCATTAGGCTGATACCGGTAATCGTAATAGCCCGTTTCGTAAGGATCGATGATGTAATTCCATTTTCCGTTCAGCGAAAACGTATTTCGCCCGGGAATGTTGGTCATTGCCTGTTGTGCCTGTGCGCACAAGCCCGACAAAATCAGAAAAAGAACTGCTAATTTTTTCATAGGTTGTATCTATTTCATTGGTTACTTTCATGCAAAATACAAAAATACCGATTTGCCGGTGGCTGGCAAGAAAATCAGGAAAAATGATTGAGTAAACTGATAGGATGACACGGGGTCTTCCTATCAGTCATCTTAGCAGTAATAAGCCCGTCGGGTTTTAAAAACCTGACAGACTTATTACGACAATAGACAAAGGATTTGTCTCTGGAAATTTGTTATAGAAATTGTACCTTTGAGAAAAACAATACGATGACTACATCCGATTTAAAACTGAAAATATTCAGGCAAATTGATTCTTTGGAAAAGGGTCGTTTGGAAGAGTTCTATGGAGTTTTGGTCAATTTCATCAATGAGAAAAATAATTTAGACGACTGGGAAAAACTAACAGAAGAACAGCAGCAAGGCATTACTGATGCCATTGACGAAGTTGATTCTGGAAAAGGGATTGCCCATGAAAAAGTAATGGCAATTATCCGTCAGAAATACACCAATGCCTAAGCCAATCATTTGGTCACCTTTATCCCAAAAGGATTTTGAATCCATTTCAGAATACCTTCATGACAATTGGGATGATAAAGTAGTAAATCTGTTTATTGAAATCACAGATAAACTAGTCCTTCATATCTCTATAAATCCACGGCAATTTCCAATAATTCACAAAAAGAAAAAGATTCGTAAATGCGTCATAACCAAGCATAATACCTTATTCTACCTTGACCGAAAAGATTTTGTCGACATTCTGAGAATATACGACACACGGCAAAATCCACAAAAACTAAGATTTCAAGAATAGGCACTTTGATGGATAACTGATCGTATGATTTAGGTTTTCCCGGTTAGTTGCACCTACTTAGATCTTAATCCTGTATTGTTTGAGAATGGAACTTAACAAAAGAAACGATATGCAGCGAAATGTTAATCAAAAAGTTAACTTTGGAAAAGGAACAATAACTGTAATTCAAAAAGTTGAGATATGAATTTATCTGAATTTATGCTTTCAAGAATACATAAGGCAATGTCTGACAATCGAGAGTTCTATTACAAATTATCAGAACAGGCGGATAGAATAATTGTTTGGCTAGTAGGATTTTCAATTGCTAGCATTGCCTTAACTATTTCTAATGAGAATACTCTTAAAGCTATTTCAATCGACCTTCCAATACTAATTGTTAAATTCTCATGTATGACGGTAATCTTAGGAATATTGTATCGAATAGTTAATTATTTGATGCAAATATATGGAAATCAAATAATAATGAATTTTGGAGCATCTGTCGATGTATATAAAAATCCTCAAGATATTCCATCAATTCCACCATATAGACAATTGGATGGAACGGAGAGTTGCGAGGAATTAAGAAGTTTCTTAAAAGAAGATTTTGAGATTGAGGTAGATAATATTGAAGATAAAGATTTTTCCCCTGAACAAAAAAAAGGCAATCAGAAAAGCTTATCAAATTTATATAGCAAAACAGCAGAAATTTATAGTTTAGATTTTGAAAATGAAAAAGTTATTGTCAAAAATGTACTAATTTGTAATCTTGGATCTAGTCAAAAAGAAGTTGATAGAATATTTGATCCCGTAAAGCCAACGATTAGCATCCAAAAAATATATAGGGTAAGTCTTTTTTTGTCATCGATTCTATTCTTGATAACAACGTTTGTTTTTTTATCCGGATTTGTAATGTTTTTATGGAAATATATGGAAAAATAAAATCAGCCAAGCAATTAACTTATCTTGCTGTACCTATGATGATTATACTTCTTGACTAATTTTACAGCTGCTGCAATTGTCTAGAACTGAAAATTGACAAATACACCTGCATTCAGACAAATATCCAAGCAAAACCACAACTTTGAGGATAAACAAGTTCAGGACAACAAATTAAAAATCAGTACCGATGAATCACATCATTCAGCTTATATCCGACCGGCTACAATTGCGCCCTATACAACTGGAAGATGCTGATTCAGTTCTTGAATACCGTTCAAATGCCCAGGCTAATGAATATCAGGGCTGGATTCCAAATACGATTGAGGATGTACACGACTTCATCAAAAACAAAGTTTCACCGGAAATTAATCTTCCCGAAACATGGTTCCAATTGGTGATCATTAAAAACGATACGCACGAGCTAATCGGAGATATTGGAGTTCATTTTTCGGAATCAGAAGAGTCGCTGGCAGAACTGGGCTGTACCCTAAACCAAAATCATCAGGGGAATGGATACGCTACCGAAGCCTTGACCGAAACGATCGGTTTCCTTTTCGGCGAGTTGAATAAACGACGAATTATTGCCTCCATCGATCCGCGAAACCTATCATCAGTCAGGCTGTTTGAGCGATTGGGATTTCGAAAGGAAGCCCATTTTAAACAAAGCTTTTTTATGAACGGGGAATGGGTCGACGATCTGATTTATGCTATACTCAAAGAAGAATGGAACGCGAACAGATAACCCGGAAAGTTGGACCAAAAAAATCAGAATCACATACAGGAATTCCCTATTCCGCTCCCACTCCCACTAAAACCTCTGTCGCTTTTTTTACATTTTTTACTTTCTCGAAAATAAGCGAAAGTTTGTTGTTGCCTTCTTTCATTCGGCAGGATTGAGGATGGGCCTGCACATATTGCAGCATCTGACCGAAGGCAGGTGACTGGTAAAAAGACGATTGCGGATTAGACACAAAGTGGCAAATCATTTTATGCTTCTTCAGGATTATTTTTTCCATTCCTAACTTAACAGCTGCCCAACGCAGTCGAACCACTTCAATCAATTCAATACTTTCCGGAGGTAACTGACCAAAACGGTCAACCAGTCCGGTTTCGAACAGGGCCAAAGCTTCTTCATTTTCAAGATTGTCCAGTTCGCGGTAAAGCAGCATTCGTTCGGAAGTGCTCTGGATGTACCGGTCCGGAAACAGCAATTGCAAATCGGTATCAATCTGGCAATCGCCGGCGTAATTCACCTTCAGGAATGCCTGCGACGAGTCTTCTTTTTCGTCCTTAAAAAGCTCTTTAAAATCGGTTTGTTTCAATTCCTGAATGGCTTCGTTCAGGATACGGTGATAGGTTTCGAAACCAATGTCGGCAATAAAACCGCTTTGTTCGGCGCCCAACAGATTTCCGGCACCACGGATATCCAAATCCTGCATAGCAATATTGAACCCACTACCCAGTTCCGAAAATTCTTCGATGGCTTTCAAGCGGCGGCGTGCTTCGGGGGTCAGCACCGAAAGCGGCGGTGCCAAAAGGTAACAAAATGCTTTTTTGTTCGACCGCCCTACCCTTCCGCGCAACTGGTGCAGATCGCTCAGTCCGAAGTTCTGCGCATGATTGATAATGATGGTATTGGCATTCGGAATATCCAGACCCGACTCGATAATAGTTGTGGCAATCAGCACATCGAATTCGCCGTTAATAAAATCCATCATCAGTTTTTCGAGTTTTGCGCCTTCCATCTGTCCGTGACCCACCACGGTGCGAACGCCCGGCACAATTTTCCGGATGACCGCTTCCACCTCGTAAATATTACTGACCCGGTTATGAATAAAAAAGGTCTGTCCTTCGCGCGCCATTTCGTATTGAATGGCTTCGCGGATAATATCTTCATTGAACTCGTGCAATTCGGTAGCTATAGGATAACGGTTCGGTGGCGGAGTCTGGATGATCGACAAGTCACGGGCACCCATCATCGAAAATTGGAGTGTACGCGGAATTGGCGTGGCTGTCAGTGTGAGTGTATCTATATTCAGCTTCATTTGTTTCAGCTTTTCTTTTACCGAAACACCGAATTTCTGTTCCTCGTCCACGATCAGCAAACCAAGGTCCTTAAAAACAACCTGCTTGCCCACCAGTTTGTGGGTGCCAATCAGAATGTCCACTTTTCCTGCTTTGGTATCAACCAGAACCTGTTTCACATCGGCCGGTTTTCGCAAGCGACTGATGTATTCTACTCTGGCCGGAAAATCACGTAAACGCTCGGTAAACGTTTTAAAATGCTGAAGCGCCAGAATCGTTGTCGGAACCAAAATGGCCACCTGCTTACTGTCAGCCACGGCTTTAAATGCAGCGCGCACAGCAATTTCAGTTTTCCCGAAACCTACATCGCCGCAAACCAACCGGTCCATAGGAACTTCCTTTTCCATATCTTCCTTCACCGCTATGGTCGATTTGACCTGATCGGGTGTGTCTTCATAGATAAATGAAGCTTCCAGCTCATTCTGAAGATACGAATCGGGAGAAAAAGCAAAGCCGGTTTCCTGACGGCGAGCTGCATACAACTCGATCAAATCCTTGGCAATATCTTTCACCTTCAGCTTGGTGCGTTCTTTCAGCTTTTGCCAGACGCCGCTTCCCAGTTTACTGATGTTCGGTTCGGTACCCTCTTTCCCCTTGTATTTCGAAATACGGTGCAGGTTGTGAATACTCACAAGCAAAACATCGTTGTCGCGGTAGGTCAGACGAATGGCTTCCTGAAGTTTACCATCGACTTCCGTTTTAACCAGTCCGGCAAATTTTCCGATTCCATGATCGACATGCACCACGTAATCGCCCTGATGCAGTTTATTTAACTCTTTAAAAGTAATGCTGTCGCGTTCGGCCTTTCGCGATTTAATTTCGAAGCGGTGATACCGTTCAAAAATCTCATGATCGGTGTAACAGCAAATCTTCAGGTCGCGATCGATGAACCCTTCGTGCAGCGTAAAATTAACGGGACGGAATTTAACATCCAGTCCTTTGTCGTCAAAAATGGCCTGCAACCGGTCGGTTTGCGAAACGTTGCCTGAAAGAATATAATTGGTGAAGCCAAAATTCTGATAATCGATCAGGTTCTCGGCCAATAAATCAAAGTTTTTGTGGAAAACAGGTTGGTGTACGGTTTCAAAAACCACCACTTTCGAATGCCTGAAATAAATTTTCTGGCCAAATTCGGCACAGGTAAAACGGCTGATTTCTTTGGCAAATTCTTTTCCTGAAAGTAATTTATCAAACCATATTTTGCGTTCGTCTTCGGTTTCTGCCTTATCAATGGTTTGTTTAAAATTGTACTCCATCTGATCGGAAATCAGTTGGATTCCGTTCAGGAAAAGCCGTGCATCCGCCGGAATAAAATCCAAAAAGCTAATACGTTCTTCGCCTTTCAAATCTTCCTGAATATTGGGGATGATGCTTATTTTGGCAAGTGCTTCCTTCGAAATCTGATTTTCGATGTTAAAACTGCGGATGGTATCCACCTCATCGCCAAAAAAGTCGAGGCGATACGGATCTTCGTTCGAAAACGAATAAATATCGACAATACTGCCACGAATGGAATACTGGCCGGGTTCGTAAACAAAATCAACCCTTTCGAAACCGTATTCGAACAGCACTTCGTTGACAAATTCGATGGAAAGTTTATCGCCCTGTTTCACCAGAAAAGTATGTGAAGCCAGTCCTTCGCCCGAAATGACTTTCTCGACCAATGCTTCAGAATAAGTGACAATAAGGAGTTGCTTATCATCTTTTAGCTTGTTGAGCACCTCGGTACGCAAAATGATATTTTCCTGCTCAATGGTTTCGTAATGCACCGACCGTTTGTACGACGATGGGAAAAACAAAACCTCAACTTCAGATGCCAGCGTATTCAGGTCATCGTAAAAATAGGCAGCTTCCTCTTTGTCATTCAGGCAAATAACGAATGTTTTCTGTATCTCTTCGGAAAGCAAACTGGTGAGTATACTTCGCGACGAGCCAACAAGTCCCTTCAGGTGAATCTTTTCTCCCGGGGTATTCAACAATGCGCACAATTCGCTCGTTAAATCGTGCTTCCTGAATATATTCCTAAAATCCTTCCGCTCCAAAATCAAAAAAGTTAAGTCGCAAAGGTAAGCATTAATGAGCGAAAGTGTTCCGACAGATGCCCGGTGGTTCTATACTTTTCAGGAGAGATTGAATTCCTGTTGATTTACTGCCGGATGTTTCGTAATTTTCAAGTCCATTTATTCCGGACTCAAAAACATCACCGCCATGAGTAAAGATTCAGAAAACAAGCATTCGAAACATGATGGCAAAGGCCTCAAACACATTGAAAACGAGAAAAAAGATCATCGTTCGATCAGCAAAAAAAAGTACAAGAAAGAAATCAGAAAGCTAAATATTGAGCTGGTCAAACTTCAGGAATGGGTGAAACACAAGCGACTCAAGGTGGTTGTGTTATTTGAAGGCCGCGATGCTGCCGGCAAGGGTGGAGCAATCAAACGAATCTCGGGACCGCTGAATCCGCGTATTTGCCGGATAGCAGCCCTCGGCACTCCTACCGAAAAAGAAAAATCGAATTGGTATTTTCAGCGTTATGCAGCCCAATTACCATCGGAAGGGGAGATTGTTTTATTTGACCGGAGCTGGTATAACCGGGCCGGTGTTGAACATGTGATGGGGTTTTGTACCGAAGAAGAATACCACATTTTTTTCAAAAGTTGTCCCGAATTCGAACGGATGCTTATTCGTTCGGGAATCATTCTGATCAAATACTGGTTTTCGGTTTCTGACGAAGAACAGGAAAATCGGTTTCAGGATCGGTTAAATGATCCGACAAAACGATGGAAACTAAGTCCGATGGACGTTAAATCGCGTGAAAAATGGGTTGAATATTCCATGGCCAAAGACGAAATGTTTAAGCATACCGACACCGAGGAGTCTCCCTGGTTTGTGGTTCCGGCCGACAACAAAAAACTGGCCCGCCTGAATTGCATCAATCACCTGCTTGGTCAGATTCCATACGAAACATTGCCCACCGAACCCATCGAACTGCACGATCGGATACAATCGTTGTCTTATGTCAGGCCTCCCATGTCTGATCAGACTTTCGTTCCGGATTTATACAGCGGCAAGTAAACGAAACAGGATAAAAACATGGAATAGAAACCGTTCAGCTCAAATTTAACGTTCAGGATAAAGAATTGTATTTTCGCAAATGTTTTCCTGTCATCTTAACAATCAGGATCATTTCATCTAAATTTCACCAATGGCCATATTTCTAAAAGACAGAAAAGCAGTTACAGGAAAAGCCCCGGGTTCTCTCATCCATTTGGGAACCAAAAAAATTGAAAAGCCCCTGATAAAACTGATCAATTACACCACCGAAAACTTTACGGAACCTGAACCTGAAACGCTGGAAGATTGTTTGCCTTACCTGGCTGAAGACACCGTGAGCTGGATTAACATTTACGGATTACACGATTCAGGAATAATACAGAAACTGGGTGATTTGTTCGAAATTCACGGCCTCTTGCTGGAAGATATGCTCAACACCGATCAGCGCCCAAAAATTACTGAAACCGAAAAACAACTTGTGCTTATCCTGAAAATTCTGGAGTACGATGAAAAGAATAAAAGACTAAGTGCGGAACAAATCTCGCTGATTCTGGATGATACGTATCTGATTACCCTTCAGGAAAGAGTGGGCAGTTATTTCGAACCAATTCGTGATCGAATCCGGAAAAACAGCGGACGACTCCGGCGAAAAGGAGCTGACTACCTGGCCTATGCACTGCTCGACACCATAGTAGATAATTATCTGATTATTATTGAAACACTTGGAAGTATCATTGAGAAAACCGAAGCTCAGATTTTCAATAAAGAACAACCCAAAGGATTGATGCAGGAAATCTACAAGCACAAAACCGAGATCAATTTTCTGCGGAAAAGCATAAGGCCGGTTAAAGAAATTATTCACCGGCTGATTGAAAACGAATCGGGATTGATAGCCGATGACAACCTGAAATACTTTCATGATCTGAATGATCTGATTATACAGGCAGCCGAATCCATCGAGATTTACCAGATGATGCTAAATGACCAAATGACTATTTATCACGCCCATCTCGACAGCAAGGCCAACGAAATAATGAAAGTACTTACTGTTCTTTCGGCATTTTTTATTCCCCTTACTTTTGTCGCTGGTGTCTATGGAATGAATTTCGATAACCTTCCTGAATTGCACTTCAAATACGGCTACCTGTTTTTTTGGATATTAATGGTAATGATCACCCTTTCGCTGGTTGTTTATTTCAAACGGAGGAAATGGTTTTAATGGTCGGTTCGACAGGGAAGCAAACAGATAGCACATATTCACATAAGACAAACGAAAACAGGCTGCTTCAGTTTTAATACCGAAACAGCCTGCTTTTATATCAGAGATTTCCTGAATTAGTCAATCAAATCAAATCCGCAATAAGGGATCAATACTTTAGGAATACGAATTCCTTCAGGAGTTTGATTATTTTCGAGAATGGCAGCCAGAATGCGTGGCAATGCCAGGGCACTTCCGTTCAAAGTATGAGCAATTACCGGCTTCTTGGTTGCTTCGTCTCGGTAACGCAATTTCAAACGGTTAGCCTGAAAACTTTCGAAATTGGAAACTGAACTCACTTCGAGCCATTTTTCCTGAGCTGCAGAAAACACTTCAAAGTCATAAGTTAATGCTGAAGTGAAACTCATATCGCCACCACATAAACGCAGAATGCGATATGGCAATTCAAGCTTTTCAACCAAACCGGCAACATGTGCTACCATTCCATCCAGCAATTCGTACGAATTATCGGGATGAGCTATTTGTACAATTTCAACTTTATCGAACTGATGGAGGCGGTTCAACCCGCGAACATCCTTTCCGTAAGAACCGGCTTCGCGACGAAAACAGGCGCTGTACGCTGTATTTTTAATGGGCAAATCTTTGGCATCTAAAATCAAGTCACGGTAAAGATTGGTTACCGGAACTTCTGCTGTTGGAATCAGATACAGATTATCTTCGGTGGCATGATACATTTGACCTTCTTTGTCGGGCAATTGTCCGGTTCCAAAACCTGAAGCTTCATTCACCATCAGTGGTGGCTGAATTTCGAGGTAACCTGAAGCACGAGCTTCATCGAGAAAGAAACTAATAAGGGCACGTTGAATGCGAGCACCTTTCCCTTTATAAACGGGAAATCCGGCTCCGGTAATTTTAACGCCCAATTCAAAATCGATTATGTCGTATTTTCGTGCCAATTCCCAATGCGGAATGCTATTTTCAGGCAAGACCGGAATTACTCCGTAACTTTTAACCACCAGATTATCTTCCGGAGTTTTTCCCTCAGGAACGATATCGGCAGGAAGATTTGGAAGTAAAACCTGGATATTGAAAACTTCCTGATCGATACGGGCAAAATCCTCGTCCAGTTGTTTGATGGTATCTTTCAGTTCAGTGGTGCGGTTTTTGGCAACCTGAGCTTCATCCGTTTTACCTTCGCGCATCAAAGAACCTACCTCTTTGGATATTTTATTCATTTCGGACTTGCACTGATCAGCGCTGGCCTGTATTTCGTTTTTCTTTACGGATAAAGAATTAATTTGCTGAACAATTTCAGAAGCATCAAAGTTTTTCTTTTTCAACTTTGTGATGACTAATTCCGGGTTTTCCTGTATAAATTTCAGATTGAGCATTTTCGGTACATTTTGTTTTTAGAACGACAAATTTAAAACAAAAAAATCTCCTGCCTTCGGAAAAGCAGGAGATTATTCAAATGAATATCTTTAATCGTCCTAGTTAGCTTCTGCAGCAACTACCGCTTCAACGGCAACTACCGGTTCAACAGCAACAAACGATTTGTTGTCTCTTCTTTTTTTGAAAACAACAGTTCCGTCCACCAAGGCAAACAGTGTATGATCTCTTCCCATACCAACGTTTAATCCTGGGTGGTGCACAGTACCTCTCTGGCGAATAATGATGTTACCAGCTGTAGCAGCCTGACCACCAAAAATTTTAACACCAAGTCGTTTACTTTCTGATTCGCGTCCGTTTCTTGAACTACCCGCACCTTTTTTATGAGCCATGGTAAATTTTTTTTAATGTTATCCTATTACTTCTTCAATTAGAATTTGGGTAAAGTATTGACGGTGACCATTCATCTTCTGGTAACCTTTTCTTCTTTTCTTTTTGAAGACTAATACCTTATCTCCCTTGAGATGAGCTACTACTGTTGCAGTAACATTTGCACCTTCAACTACAGGAGTTCCAACTTTCACAGCACCTTCATCATCTACCAAAAGAACTTTGTCAAAAACGACAGTTTCGCCTTCGGCATTTTCCAAACGGTGTACATAAACTTTCCGGCCCTTTTCAACTTTCATTTGCTGACCGGCAATTTCTACAATTGCGTACATTTCAATCTGTTTTAATATTCCTTCCGGCAGGCGGGAATCTTACGGATACCTCTTATCGAGCCTGCGCGAAAACTTTCGGATTGCAAAAGTATACAAATTAAATTGATCACCAAAGGTTTACATTATTTTTTCTGATTTATTTCAGGCCTGCACAAACACGACTAAAAAATTTTAATTGGCTAAAAATCAAAATCCAACAGAACAGACAACTTCTCAGTACCGGTTTTCAGAAATAAAATAAGGAAATAAAAGCCGGATGTAATTGCAGGAAAACTCCATCAGAATGCAAAACAATTGTTATATTTGTTACTTATTGTTATGCTATTTAGATATAAATGCAGAAAATCAAACTCAATATTTTAGGACTTTCAGTTAGTCAATCACAATCAGGAGCTTATGCGCTGGTGCTGGCAGAAGAAAATGGAGACCGGAGAATACCTATCATTATAGGGCCAATCGAAGCACAATCAATTGCCATCCAACTTGAAGGTTTAAAACCACCCCGACCACTGACTCACGACCTTTTTAAACATCTGGCTGTGGCTTTTGAAATTCAGGTTTCGGAAGTCATCATTTACAAGCTTGAGGAAGGGATTTTTTATTCGGAACTAATTTGCATGCGAGATGACCAACAGATTGTCATCGATTCACGCACTTCGGATGCTGTTGCCCTTTCTCTGCGGTTTAATTGCCCGATTTATACTACGGAGGAGATTCTTCAACGTGCAGGAATCGTCATTGAATTTGAAAATGAAAACAAACAGGAAGAATGGCACCAGCCTCTGAGCGACGAACCTGTCAGGGAAAAACACGAGTACGAAAAATACACTTCAGCCGAACTGACTCAAATGCTTAACAATGCCGTTCTTGCAGAAGACTACGAAAAAGCATCGGCCATTCGGGACGAAATAAACCGCCGCAGAAAAGAATAAATAGCTCAGGCAGCAGATTTCTTTCTGCAAATATTATTTCCATCCGAATACTTCAAAATTCATAATCCGGTTCACCCATCAAAGTTTTCCCATTCAACCATTTTAGGCAACCCGTTTCCTTTCTGAATAGGTAGTTTTTAGTAGTTTTAGAGCCGCTAAAAAACTATTCAACTCAAAGAATCTATTATGGGGATTAAGAATCGTCTGATCATCATGAACTTCCTACAGTTTTTCATTTGGGGAACCTGGCTCATCTCAATTGGAGTATATCTGGGAGGCACACTTCATTTTACCGGTGCTCAAATCGGAGCAATTTTCACCTCGATAGGGATCGCTTCATTATTTATGCCGGCGATAATGGGAATTATTGCTGACAAATGGCTTAATGCAGAACGAGTCCTTGGTCTAAGTCACATAATCGGTGCATGTTTGCTTTTTTTGGCATCCACGATTAAAGATCCGGTAATATTTTTCTGGGTGATGCTTTTAAATTCGATGTTTTATATGCCAACCATCGCTTTAAACAGTACAGTTTCCTATGTCATCCTTGAAAAAAACGGGCATGATATTGTCAAAGACTTTCCGCCTATTCGTGTTTGGGGGACTATCGGATTTATTGCCGCCATGTGGATTGTTGATCTTTTCGGATGGAAAGCATCGAATATGCAACTGATTTTTGGTGGATTTTCAGCACTTGTTCTTGGATTGTACGTATTTACAATGCCCGCTTGTCCTCCTGCGAAAACTAAAAAAAATAAATCTTTAATTTCTTCACTTGGGCTGGATGCCTTTGTGTTGTTTAAACAAAAGAAGATGGCTGTATTTTTCTTCTTTTCCATGTTCTTAGGAGCCGCGTTACAAATCACCAATGCTTTTGGAGGTTCATTTCTCGAAAGTTTTAACACGACTCATCCGGGAACTTTTGGAGTGGAACATCCACTGCTTCTGCTTTCAATATCACAGATTTCAGAAACTTTATTTATCCTGACCATCCCTTTCTTCCTGAATAAATTTGGAATAAAAAAGGTCATGATGATGAGTATTTTCGCCTGGGTTTTACGTTTTGCTTTATTTGGTATTGGGAATCCAGGAAGTGGATTGTATTTACTGGTTTTATCCATGATTGTTTATGGAATGGCATTTGATTTTTTCAACATATCGGGCTCATTGTTCGTCGAAAATGAAGTTAGTCCATCCATAAGAGCCAGTGCGCAAGGCCTTTTCATGCTGATGACAAATGGTGTGGGTTCAATTATTGGAGGTTATGGCAGCGGTTTAATTGTTGACTACTATACTAAGAACGGAATTGTTGACTGGCCTACAGTATGGTTTGGGTTTGCTGGTTATGCATTAATACTGGGGCTCATTTTCCCATTCGTATTTAAATATAAACATGTAGCAAAAATAAAAACTCAAGTGGTTTAATCGGAGTCAAAAATCAAACACACCAGTATTTGTAGCGGATAGTTTTCAACTTTCTGCTGAAAACTATCCGCTTTCTTTTTAATGTCGTTTGGCATATTCGATGAAAACTGTTTACCTTGCTGCCGCTAAAAACAACAGGCATAAAAATCGCATAAAATGAAGCAATATATTGATTTACTGAATCATGTAATTAATAACGGAGTTGAAAAAAGTGATCGTACCGGAACCGGAACGATCAGCGTCTTCGGTTACCAATCGAGGTACAATCTTGCCGATGGATTTCCTGTTCTGACAACAAAAAAATTACATCTGAAGTCGATCATTCACGAATTACTTTGGTTTTTGACTGGAGACACCAACGTAAGATACCTTCAGGAAAACGGAGTAAAAATATGGAACGCCTGGGCCGATGAAGATGGTAATCTTGGGCCGGTATACGGCTATCAGTGGCGTTCATGGCCTACTCCTGACGGTCAACACATCGATCAGATTACTCAGGTAGTAAACAGCATCAAAAGCAATCCCGACTCACGCCGCCACCTGGTGAGTGCCTGGAATGTTGGTCAAATCGATCAAATGAAGCTTCCACCGTGTCATCTACTTATTCAGTTTTATGTAGCAAACGGAAAACTTTCGTGCCAGCTCTACCAGCGCAGTGCTGATATTTTTCTTGGGGTTCCTTTTAATATTGCATCATACGCCCTTTTAACCTTGATGATGGCTCAGGTTTGCGGATTGCAGCCCGGTGAATTTATTCATACTTTAGGCGATGCACATATCTATCTGAATCATCTGGATCAGGTTAAACTGCAACTCACCCGCGAACCTTTTCCGCTTCCTCAGATGAAAATCAATCCGGAAATTAAAAGCATTTTTGACTTCAGGTTTGAAGATTTTGAATTAACAGGATATCAGGCACATCCTCACATTCCGGGAGCGGTGGCCGTGTAAGTTCAGGAGACACCATATTACTTTCGAAACACTTCATTGGTCCACAGCAATCTGGAGTTTCAAAAACTTAAAAACGCATGATACAGAAAAACATATCGATAATTGTAGCCATCGCTCAAAACTTTGCCATTGGTAAAAACAATGATTTATTGTTTCACCTACCCAACGATTTGAAACGGTTTAAGCAAATCACCACCGGACATCCGGTAATCATGGGTCGCAACACCTTACTTTCTTTGCCAAAAGGTGCACTTCCAAACCGACGGAACATAGTCATTACCGACAATCCCGAAGACCATTTTGATCGTTGTGAAATGGTTTTCTCTACCGACGAAGCCATTGAAACGGTCAAAGATGAACAAGAAGCTTTCATCATCGGAGGTGGAATGATTTACCGGCAGTTTTTCCCTGTCGCCGGCAAGCTATACCTGACTTTGGTTCACCAGGACTTTGATGCCGATATCTATTTTCCTGAAATAGATTACTCAGAATGGGAAGAAACGGCGCGCGAAGACCTGTTCGACGAAAAGAATGGCTTTAACTATTCAAACCTGGATCTGAAAAGAAAATAAGCAATAAGAATGAAATAATGTCGTGTTTTTTTAACACAGTTATAAATACTCGTTTTGCAGCTCTGCTGCTTCCATGAGTAAAAATCAACACCACAGATTACACAGATTAAGATATAAAGCAGCTTTTAAATCTCTGGTTATCTGAGTAATCTGTGGTGAAATCAATTTCAGGTATCTCGCTTGAAAAGGACACTTTGTCAAAACCAGAATACGACATTTAATAGTTCTCATTACTTAAGCCTCATACCCATCCCTTCTCCACTGAAGGGCTTGGGCAGGCTTCACTTCACAATAGTTTCCCAAGATTTTCAAACCGCTTCTGGTAGTCACTGATTGAACATTGTATTACTTCAAGCGCTTCCTCTACTCCATATATATGAGTGATTTCAGTATTGCTTACTTTCCCTGGCATATCCTTGTAGGTCAGAAAATAGTGTTTGAGTCTTTCCACAACAATATCCGGAAGATCCGATAAATCTTTATATACACTGTAAACCACATCATTGGTCAATACCGCAATGATTTTGTCATCCGCTTCGTTTCCGTCAATCATTCGGAATCCACCAATTGGCCGGGCATCTACCAGAATATCACCGTGAGCAATAGTCTTTTCAGTTAAAACACAAATGTCAATTGGGTCACCATCACCTTTGATTCCGGTTTTGCCGCTTTTCTCCATACAGAATGCACCAACCGATACACCACAAAAAGTCTGGGGAATAAATCCATAAAGGGCAGGAACTACATTGGAGTATTTCTGAGGCCGGTCGATTTTTAGAAACCCACTTTCCTTGTCGATCTCATATTTAACGGTATCCGTAGGAACCACTTCAATGAAAGCAGTAACATTTTCCGGAGCATCTTTACCGATAAAAACACCATGCCATGGATGTGATTTATACCGAAGTCCCATTAAGCGGCCAATAGGATCTGATAATCTGTCTGCCATAATTATTCTTTTAGTTTTTTGTTTATATAAACCTTTATCTTCCGGAAATGTTTTTACAAAAAAAAGAATTTCACCAATCGAAATCAGGAAAAAGAATTACCTGAATAAAACGATACACGAAGGGTCAAAACTTTTTTTGCTTGTGCAAAGATAATTTTATCCCAGTAACACAACAATTCAATTTTGTTGAAGATAAATATTTTAAGGATCAGGTTTCTGACAGAATGAATGCAGTTTCTCAATTTATACTTAACCGAAAGTCTGGCATAATCGTTCTGTATTTTATCCTCAAATGCTTTCCTGACTCAAATTTGTGATAAAGACCAAGCATTTTAAGCACACTATACAAGTGTAACAAACTGACTGATTGATTTTTTACTAAATTGTTAAACCAACGTAAAATTAAGGCCTCAATCCAAAATACCTTTTATCTTTGCAAAAGTATATTAAAACAAAGTAATCCATAAAAATACAATTCATGAAAGTAACAGTTGTTGGTGCCGGGAATGTTGGAGCTACCTGCGCACAGATCGTAGCCGAAAAAAACATTGTAAACGAAGTAGTATTACTTGATATTAAAGAAGGTTTGTCTGAAGGAAAAGCATTGGACTTGTGGCAAACTGCCCCCATTAATTATTACGACACTCGTTTGGTTGGTGCAACCAATGACTATTCAAAATCTGCGGATTCTGACGTTGTTGTCATCACTTCCGGAGTACCGCGCAAACCGGGAATGAGCCGCGATGATTTGATTTCAATCAATGCAGGTATTGTAAAAAGTGTCACCGAAAACGTGATCAAATATTCTCCGAATGCAGTTATCATCATTGTTTCGAATCCACTTGACGTAATGACTTACGTTGCATACGCTGTTTCAAAAACTACAAAAAATAAAGTAATCGGAATGGCTGGTATCCTCGATACTGCCCGTTACCGTGCATTCCTGGCTGAAGCACTGGATATTTCGCCACGCGACATTCAGGCCTTATTAATGGGCGGACATGGCGACACCATGGTTCCACTACCCCGTTACACAACTGTTGCCGGTATTCCTGTCACTGAGTTACTCGACAAGGAAACGCTTGACAAAATCATCGATCGGACTAAAAAAGGTGGCGGCGAATTGGTTAACCTGATGGGAACTTCAGCATGGTATGCTCCAGGTTCTGCAGCTGCTCAGATGGTTGAAGCTATTGTTATGAATCAAAAACGAGTTTTTCCATGTTGTGTGAAATTGGAAGGCGAATTTGGCCTGAAAGATATTTTCGTGGGAGTTCCTGTTAAATTAGGCAAGAACGGTGTGGAAAAAATTATTGAAGTAAAACTCACTGCTGACGAACAAGCCTTATTGGATGAATCGGCCAAATCAGTTAAAGAAATCATGGATGTTGTTGATGGAATGAATATTCTTTAGTTTTTTTCAAGACAATACAAACAATAAAATCTATATTTGAGGCTCTTGCTGAATTGCGGGAGCCTTTTTTTTTACATTTACCACATTCGCTAAAGAGAAACGACAATATACATGACTGTTATCAGACCGGTATATTTTAATACTTTAACTAAAAATTGAGCTTTCTTCTACGATTCGACATCAAATAAAAGGCAACGGCAGGATGGAACATGAAATTTTGAATTTTGAATTGTTTATTGATTTATGAATGAAATTCCTTTACAAATAATAGAACTCGAACAGGACAATTATCATATCCTCATCGAAGGTCATTTCGAAGATGAATCGCCTTCATGCTGGATTATAGATACCGGAGCTTCGAAAACGGTGCTCGATGTGAATCTGAGTTCGTATTACGAAATTATTGACTCCGACAATCTGGAAGAATATCAAAGTGCCGGCATTAATCAGGACATGATGGAAACCTCGGTTGGGAAAATGTTTTATCTGCGTTTTGGTGATTTGGAAATTACCGGACAGAAAGTTGCTCTGATTGACCTGAAACATGTAAACGACATTTACGGGAAATATACCCCGTACCGAATTGCAGGTCTTTTGGGTGGCGATATTCTGATGCATTATCAATGCACAATTGACTATGCACAAAAGATCATTCAGTTCCAGAATCCAAAGTCTGTCAGACAGCAGGAATTTTAGACATCCAGAATCAAAAAAAAATAAATATATTTGGCGGCTGAAAAAGAAGTCTATGAATCTGAAAAAATACATGTCCAGACATTTTATCATGCGGCTCTGCCTGATGCTTGCACTGGTCGGTGCTGCGACTGCATTCGACATGTATCACTCAGCCAATCAGAAACTTGCCGACAGTGTCCGTGAAATTCCGGGTTCTGATGAAACAGGAACTTATAAACTAATTTTCTGCAACCAGGTCCCCACATACAATTTAAAAACTTCGGGTACAGACCTTTTAATTCGCTTCCGTGTTGCATGCTCTCATGATAAATTTTTACTAAAACATTATAATTCAAGGACTTTTCAACTAATGAAAGCTGAAACATTACATTCATGCTTTCCATCAGTAAGTTCGTTTCATTCCCTTCCATTTAACCGGGTTCTGTATGCCAGCCCCGACGACATTCCTCCACTTTCCTAATTTCAGTACGATCTGCCAAAAATGATCATTGCACATAAACGACTAACGTTTGGTGTATGCGCAGATGCTTGTAATAGATTACAACAGAAATAGAATAATTCAATCAAAATAATTAATAATAAACAATTTAAATTTCTATCAAATGCAAAACAAAGGTGCAATTAGAGTTTTTGCAATACTTATTGGTTTGATTTGCGTGTATCAGCTGATGTTTACCTTTAAGGCAAGCCAGGTTGAGAATGCAGCCAAAGAGTATGCAAAAGGAGATAAACAAAAGGAACTGATGTATCTTGACTCGATGTCAAGTGAAGTTGCTTACAACTTGTTGGGACTCCGCAAATACACTTTCAAAGAAGTCAAAGAACTTGAATTAGGTCTCGGCCTTGACCTTAAAGGTGGAATGAACGTTACCCTTGAAGTTTCCGTGGTTGATCTGATCAAATCATTGTCAAACTTCAGTAAAGATTCGACGTTTACTGCTGCGATTAACATGGCAGTTAAAAACCAGACAGATAGCCAGAAAGACTTCGTAACGCTTTTCGGCAATGCATTTCAGGAAATTGATCCAAATGCTAAATTGGCTTCAATTTTCAACACACTCGAATTAAAAGATCAGGTTAAATACAATTCGACCAATGCTCAAGTATTGAATGTTTTACGCAAGGAAACAGATATTGCCATAGCAAACTCCTTTAACATCATCCGTACCAGAATCGACCGCTTCGGTGTGGCTCAGCCAAACATTCAGCCTTTGCAGACAGCAGGCCGTATTCTGGTTGAACTTCCAGGTATTGACGATCCCAAACGTGTTCGTAAACTGCTGCAGGGAACTGCCAACCTCGAATTCTGGGAAACATACGATAATAGCGAAATATACCCTTATCTGGCACAGGCCAACCAGAAACTGGCTGAAATCCTTTCATTACAATCAGAAACACCTGTAACTCAAACTGACACAATAGCAAAAGCAGTCCCGACTGAAGAGTCGAACAGCCTGTTGAGCGAAATGGAGAGTAAAGCAAAAGCCGATTCAACATTGGTCGATAAAAACGATGATGTGAAAAAGCAATTTCCATTGTTCGCCGTTTTATCGCCAAGCGCAACTGCTCAAGGCGAGTTATTTCCGGGTGCAGCTGTAGGAACAGCTCATTTTAAGGATACAGCGATGGTAAACACTTACCTGAAAATGGATCAGATAAAATCTATATTTCCACGTAACCTTGCATTAAAATGGACAGCCAAAGCAATTGATAAGGATCAGAAATTCTACCGCTTGATCGCTATTAAAGTGACTGGCCGCGATGGCCGTGCGCCACTCGAAGGTGATGTGATTACCGATGCACGTCAGGATTACGCTGATATGGGTAGCCGTCCGGAAGTCAGCATGTCGATGAACGCCGAAGGAGCAAAGGTTTGGGCCCGCATGACTAAAGAAAATGTCGGAAAATCAATTGCCATCGTTCTGGATAATTATGTGTTTTCTTATCCGAATGTAAACGGCGAAATTAGCGGAGGTCGTTCTTCAATTACAGGTTTGGAAAGTGTTGAAGAAGCAAAGGATTTGGCAAACATTCTGAAATCAGGAAAAATGCCGGCGCCTGCCAGAATTATTGAAGAAAACGTAGTTGGTCCTTCACTGGGTCGTGAAGCTATCTCCAGCGGTATGTGGTCGTTTGGTATTGCATTCTTACTGGTACTGGGCTATATGCTTTTCTTCTACAGTAAAAGTGCAGGTATGACTGCCAACATCGCATTGATCGTGAATGTGTTCTTCCTCATTGGAATTCTCGCTTCTATCGGAGCTGTTTTAACGCTGCCAGGTATTGCCGGTATCGTTTTAACACTGGGTATGGCGGTGGATGCCAACGTGCTGATTTACGAACGTATTCAGGAAGAAATAATAGGTGGGAAAGGGATACGCCTTGCTATCGCTGATGGTTATAAGGCAGCTTATTCCGCAATTATTGATGGTCAGGTTACAACACTGCTGACTGGTATCGTTCTTTACTTATTTGGTTCAGGTCCAATTAAAGGTTTTGCTACTACCCTGATCATCGGTATCCTAACCTCCATGTTTACTGCCATCTTCATCTCCAGATTCATTTTCGAACGTCAGCTAAACAAGAATAAAAAGATCACGTTTACAGCTAAAGTGACTTCCCACTGGTTGCGTGATTCAAAAATCCTATTCCTGTCCAAAAGAAAAGTATTTTACTTCATCTCAGGAATATTGATCGTTATTTCCCTGATATCGTTTGTGACCCGCGGATTCCATGCAGGTATTGACTTTAAAGGTGGTCGTACCTATGTGGTGCGTTTCGATAATGACGTAAAAGTTGCCGATGTGCAAAACGCACTCACAGCATCATTTAATAATAATGCGCCAGAAGTAAAATCGTTCGGGAACAACAATCAGGTTCGTATTACAACCTCTTATAAAATTGCTGATCTCAGTACAAATGCTGACAATGAAATAGAAGATTTAATGTATCAGGGTCTTAAAACCGGAGGTTTTATTGGCGACATTACGCTCGACACCTTCATTAAGGAACACCGGATGAGTTCTCAGAAAGTAGGTCCAACTATTTCTGACGACATCAAAAAGGATGCAATAATCTCCATTTTCTTCGCACTGCTGATTATCTTCCTCTATATACTGATCCGCTTCCGTAACTGGCAGTATGGACTGGGAGGTATTGCTGCCCTCGCTCACGATACAATCATCACCCTTGGTGTATTCTCTTTATTCTACGGGATTCTTCCTTTCTCTCTGGAGATTGACCAGGCCTTTATCGCAGCGATCCTGACAGTTATCGGATATTCGATCAATGATACTGTTATCGTATATGACCGTGTTCGTGAACACATCCACCTGTTTCCAAAACGGAAACTTGAGGACAATATGAATCACGCGATGAACTCTACACTACGTCGTACATTCAGCACATCATTGAGTACATTGGTTGTTCTGTTTGCCATCTTCCTTTTCGGAGGCACATCCATCCAGGGCTTTACATTTGCTCTTTTGGTAGGTGTAGGTGTAGGAACATATTCTTCCATATTTGTTGCGACTCCTATCGTTTACGATACGATGAATAAATTTAAAAAAAAATGATCTGATTTTAGTTAAATAGAATCTGAATAACTTGTTGAAGCAGGGATTTCGTTAGCTAAGGCTTTTGAAGTTCCTGCTTCTTTCATTTTGTCAAAATCCGATTCGACCAGTCAAGAACGGTTCTCAATCCTTAACAGAAGAGATAAAACTACATTTGTCTCCGGGTTCAGAATTAAATCCGAATTCTTCCGAATCATTATTCAGCATCTGTTACAGTTGTAGAAAACAAGTTTGTATATTTGCTCAGATTTTTTTCAGACCAACTAATTAATTTTTCATTTATGGGTGGAAGTGAGATAATACTCATCATTTTTATAGCCTTATTATTCTTCGGATCCAAGGCTATTCCTGATGTTGCCAAGACACTGGGCAAGGCTATGCGCGAATTTCAGAAAGCTACCAACGAAATCAAACGGGAAATTAATGATGCCGGCAGTGATCTGGGCCAGATTAAAACAACAATTCAAGGTGCTAAAAGCGATATTGAAGAAGGTATCAGAAAACACACCAGTGAAATCAAGGAAATAAAAAGCGACATCGAAGAAGATATCAAGAAACAATCCACTGAAATCGAAGAAATTAAGAGCGATATAGAAGAGGATGTTAACGCACACACCAAAGAAGTTGACCAGGATATTAAGGAAATAAAAAGCAATATAACCCATGAAACTGGGAATATAAATAAAGAGACCAAAACAGATTTTAGCATCTAGCCTTTAGTTATCCTTCCTTTTGGAATTGAATATTTTTGAACTGGACAGCTCAATTCAATGCACAAAATCTATTACCTTAAAAAATTCCACGCTTGATCAGAGTCGAAAAAATAACAAAATCGTTTGGAGATCTTCAGGTTTTGAAGGGAATTGATCTTGAAGTCCCGGCCGGGAAACTCTATTCAATTGTAGGGCCTAGTGGCGCAGGGAAAACAACCTTACTTCAGATTATTGGTTCGTTGAGTCAACCGGCTTCAGGAAAAGTATTTATCAACGGACAGAATATTTCGGTCATGAATGAGCGTCAACTGGCCGACTTCAGAAACCGGCAAATTGGATTCGTTTTCCAGTTTCATTATTTACTTCCTGAATTTTCGGCCCTCGAAAATGTTTGTATTCCCTCCTTTATCGCCAAAACACCGAAAAAAGAAGCCGAGCAAAAAGCCAGAGAATACCTCGGGTTTTTAGGCTTATCGCATCGTTTAAACCACAAACCCGGAGAACTTTCAGGAGGCGAACGGCAGCGTGTTGCTGTAGCAAGAGCACTCATTAACAATCCGTCAGTGATCTTAGCTGATGAACCGTCAGGAAATCTGGACACCAAAAACCGTGAAGATCTGCACGAACTGTTCTTCACACTACGTGACAAGTTTAAACAAACCCTTGTCATTGTAACCCACGATGAGAGTTTTGCGGCCCAAAGCGATGCCATTATCCGGATGAAGGATGGGCTTATCGAAATGTAAAATAGTGTTCAGTCACAGTATTCAGTTATCAGAAATTACATAAAACCTGCCAATGCCCGATTTTCAGGAAGATATCAAATCATTTCTGGATCAGAAAGTACTGAGCTTTAATCGTACTTCGTTTATCGAAACCGACCCCATTCAGGTACCAGCCCTTTTCACCACCAAAGAAAATATTGAAATCGCCGGATTTCTGGCTGCAACTCTGGCCTGGGGACAACGACCAACAATTATCCGCAATGCGCTGAAATTGACGTCACTCCTAAACAATAATCCGATTGAGTTTTTGTTTCAGACTCCGGAAGATGAATGGAACATATTTTCAGACTTCAAACATCGTACATTCAACGGCACTGACTGTATTTATTTCCTGAAGGCTTTGAAGAATATCTACCAGAATCATGGTGGATTGGAAGAAGTTTTCACGCGGGGATTCCAGAAAGAACAAAGTATATTTGGTGCCCTGGTTTATTTCCGGAGTATATTTTTTGAACTCGAACATGAACACCGGACAGGAAAACACGTTTCGAATGTTGAAAAAGGTGCCGCAGCCAAAAGGCTGAACATGTTCCTTCGATGGATGGTCAGATCGGACCGAACCGGTGTCGATTTTGATCTCTGGAAACAAATTCCAGCCTCAGCATTAATGCTTCCGCTCGATGTTCACACAGGTAATGTTGCACGAAAATTAGGCTTACTCACCAGAGCACAAAACGACTGGAAAGCAGTGGAAGAAATCACAGCCAAACTTCGTGAATTCGATCCGGAAGATCCCGTCAAATACGATTTCGCATTGTTTGGACTGGGCGTTTTTGAGAAATTCTGAAACGGATTCGCAAGTTTATAAATTCGACCTCAATAATTCGGTTTAAAATCGCATCATCCGAACTTTAGTTTAACCAATACGAGAGTTTCAGCACCAGTGCCCGGTTTCGGGAGCCCCAGTCGCCAGTGAAATAATTATCGGTATAAACCACAAACAAATCGGAAACCGGCTGGTAACGCCATTGAAAGCGCAGATTAATATTCATATTATCGATTTGCTCATTGTATTGAACGAATGATGAAAAGAAAACTTTATCGCTTAAAGTCAAATCCAACTTAGGACCAAGCAGCCAAAATCCGGCCTTTTCGAATGGTGCCGGGAGATCGATCGCGGTATAGTTAAAATTGAGCGACATTCTCAAATAGGGTTGAAAACGGTAAGTCATTTGCCCTTCAATGATACCAATAGTACCATTATAAAAGCTACCACTTACCACTGATGCCGAATAATTAAATAGCGACCGGGTATCCGAAAAATAATCAGCAAAAAATCCCTGATAGGAATATTCAGTACCTTTTTTCAAAGTCGTCTGGCTAATGTGTGTGGGATCAAAATCCTGATCGAGGAGCGTGTATAAATCCTTAACTCCGACATCCAGAATCGAACGGTTACTGAATTCGAACTTATACATGAATTTAAATTCATGGTCAACCTGAGTGTTTGCCGAATTAAAATAATAATCAGCATCCAGCACAATTCCGTGACTGACCACCTTTTTATTCGGAATCCATAAAAAGCTGAATTCAGGATTTAGCAATTTATAACCTTTCCGCCTAACATAACCAGCCTCCGCATTGTAATTTTCACCCACATTCGCCTCTGCTAAAGCTGCATGAACCCGACGGCTATTATAAGATAGCGACGATCCCTGGGCAAATTGTTGTCCGGGATTTTCAGGACTAAACGAACGGTGATAAAACAATTTTCCGTTCCATGCATTGTTGCTGCTGGCCAGATTGTAATCGACACCAACGACCCGGTTGAAATTCTGTACTGTCGGTTCATTGGTATATTCTTTATTTACCAGGATTAAGCCAATGCTGGATCGGGCAAAAAGCTTTCTTTGTAACGACGCGACCAAAAAGTTACGTGATAATTGATCGCTTGTTTTTTCAGTCTGCATATCAATTAATCCCAGACGCCAGTTGTTGCCCAATTTTCCACTAAGCCGGGCTCCTGCCAGAACCGGAGCATCCAGGCCAATCCTGCGCGAAAAGAATGGAGTTACTGAGCTAAATCCATAGGTCGAAAACAGATCGCTGTTCTCCAGAAAAAACTGTCGTTTCTCCGGAAACAATAATTCAAACCGGTCGAGATTAGTTACTTGCTGATCGACTTCCGCCTGCGAAAAATCGGGATTATAGGTTAGATCAAGATTCATGGAACTTGAAATTCCAAGTTTGGCATCGAAACCAAAATCTTTACGGTAAGAAGTTTTGGTGCCGGCCTCAAAATCCCTTGCAGCACTTCCGAAAACATACGGAATAACCGAAACCATCATAGGCGATTTTGGTAAAGGCTGATCCCACTGCAAAACACCGGTATAGGCCAGGCTTGCTGTTGGAAACTGACGGGGAACAGGCGCCCATGCTGTTTTTTCATTGGTCTTCAGATCGAGCCGACTAAAATTGACATACCACTTGTCGGCACCCGATTTAAACCTCACCGAGCGAAAAGGAATACGCATTTCGGTTACCCAACGATCTTTGTATTGAATAGTTTTCGACTCCCATTTGCAATCCCAGTTCAAATTTACCTCTGCCCCGTTAGATTGAGTTCCATCCCATTTTGCTCCTGAAGCCGAAGCTCCGAATGAAAAACCATTGGTCTGATCCAGAAACGTATCAAAAAAAACAAGGACATTATCATTATTCCCAAATACAAAATCGCGCCGGAATGATTCCATAATCCGTTTACCGGGAATAGTATCAAAAAAAGTAATTCCGAGGTAAAATGCTTTATCATCATAGGTCATTACAACTTCTGACGGAGATTTTGGCTGGCCTGAATCAACCGGAAGAACCATATGAAAGTTTTCGGCCTTTTCAGCTGCAGCCCAATCAGGCTCACTGATCAGACCATCAATTTTTAAAGGCGCAGTCGCCTTCATAACATGCAGAATATAGTTTTCATTGTTGGTGTGTACAAGCGAATCGTTGTGCAACTTTCTAGAGCCCCGAATAAATTTAGAATTTGAAAACGAGAAGAAATACATGAACATGAACAGGCTCAAAAAGAAAATTCTCATAACAAAGGTTTAGGTTTTTGTAAGTCAAGACTTTCAAATGTACAAAAACCCTTAATCCAAATCCGCCATAAAATTCAAAACGTTTGTTAAAGCTCCCAATTTCACAATGGAGAACCAGACGAACCTAGATCCTAATGAGTACAAAAAAATATGAAATTAAATTGTCCGAAGTTAACCGAATCAAACCATCCTGCACACTTCGAAGAATATCCTTTGCCGTATATATTATCAAGTGTAAAACAGAACAATGAAACGATTTGAATAACCCTAAACCAAGCATTTATTGATTTTAAATCATTTATCGGTTGGCAACTTTTTCACCTTCAAGTTTGAATTCTTCAGGTTGATAGAGTAAAACGACATCTCCTTCCTTAATTCCATTTTCAACGACCCCAAATTCTTCATTTTCAGCAACCATTTCTATTTCCTGTTCTGTAATATCGCCTCCCCTTTTCAGGTAAACAATTTGCTTCCCGTTTTTCGAAAATACAGTTTTCAAAGGAAGAAGTAATTTGTCTCTGTATGAATCAATGATGATATCGTTATTCGCGCTCATTCCCGGTTTCATTTCCTTGTCCGACTTATCGAACCGAATAATCACTTTAAAAGCCTTCATGTCAAAGTCCTTGTGATCTTCACCAATCGTCGCGATTTTGATTATTTTTCCCAAGAAAACCTTATCAGGCAGGGCATCAATATTAATCCGGACACTGTCATTCAATTGTACTTTTGCAATATCAATTTCCCTGATATAGGTTTCGCTAATTACGACTGACATGTCGGGCAGAGTCGCTATCAATGGTCTCCAGATGTTTATCTCAGAATCTTTACCGTAAGTTTTACCCATCCAGTCTTTCGCAAACATCACAATTCCGTCTTCCGGAGCTTTAATTGTTGTTGAGACTAATGCTTCCTGGTATTTCTTGATTTTATCCTGAAATTCGGCAACCCGTGATTGATATCGGACCACTTGAATTTTCAGCCTGTTTTTCTCCAAAAGATAATTTCGTCCGATTTTATCAATTTCATTTTCAGCCTTTTGATACTGCATTTGAGTTTTACGCTGATAGGCCTCCGACTCATATTTGGATTGATCCAGATCGATCTGCAGGTATTGCAGATCGAGTTTAGCGTTAACGACAGCCTCTCTTCTTTCTGACAAAGTAACCGTGCTATCCAACACTACATTACGCAAATCTGCATCCATTTTTTCCTTCTGCTGCATATTATCCCGCATCATAGTCACAAGCTGGCCTTCGTCAAGTTTAGCAATGTAATCACCTTTTTTTACGGCTTTCCCTTCGAGGATAACATCCATAATTTTAAGTTGATAAACACGTAATTCCTGATCACAAACTGCATCTGGAAGATTTATTTCAGTGAAATTTTCACCTTTTACTTCTCCCTTAGCGTTAACAATTACTTCCAGATCTCCTTTTTTTACTTTATAGAATTTCCCTGCGGAAGGTTTAATCTGAAAGGATATAAGTACAGCAATTCCAATGACTGTCAATACAGCAATGAGAATCAGGTATTTTTTTTTCTTTAACATAAGTTTAGTTTTGAATAATTTTATCATATTCTGCCGACAGGTTTTCAGCTTTCACGAAATCGTAAAGTGTAAGCATGCGCAAACGATAATAATAATTCCAATAGGTCCTGACAGCTCTAATGTATGCATTGCGGGCCGATTCCCGGTCGTTGCGCGCAATATTGAGTTTAATGACATCAACTTTACCTATCAGAAACCGCTGAAAAGTAACTTCATAGCCTTTCTGCGAAACAGTATCTGCTTTGGCCGCATTCCGAACCTGTTCGGCCTGAATATTAAATTCCATGACGGATTGGAATATGTTTTGTTCGAAGTCATTGCGAGCTTGTTCGACCTGGGCACTCACAACTTCACGATCTGATTCTGCCATCATCCGCTGACCTTTTCTGCGACCCCAATCAACCAACGGAACACTTAATCCGACAATTACACGTTGACTATTCCCTGGATTATCGTAAACATTATCGATTACGCCAGCTGATCCACTAAGTCCATAATTAGCATTTATACTGGCATTTATACCGTTATCGGCTTTGGTTTTTGCAACCAGCCTGTTTTGTTCGAGCATTTGCTGTTCCTGATCGATAATAACCGGATTGCTTTTCAGTGCCAGAACCAATGCTTCATCAGCAATGATTTGTAATTCGGGAATTACTGCAGGCACAACACAATTTATCTGGGTTTGTTTCTTCAGCATCAGGTATGAATTTAATCCCGATTGTGAGCGTATGACTTCAAGTTTTGCCCTGCTCAAAGCTTGAATGGCATTAAGCTGGTTTAATTCAAGGTTCAGCAGTTCATCCTGTGTTACCGTTCCAACCTGGAACCGGCCTTTCCCGATTTTATATAAAGTATCGGCATTCGACAAGCTATTTTGAGCAATTTTAAGCTGGATCTGAGCTTCAACCAAATCAAAAAACATAGCGGTCGATTTCATCGCCAGATTCTCCTGATTCTGAATAAACTCCTTTTTTGCTTTTTCGTATTTTAGGGGTTCGAGCTTTGACTTCCATTTTAAATCGTTGTAGCCGTTTAGCGACTGACTATAATTAATATTCACCGGAGAGGCAAGATAGGTTGTTGATTTGTCACCGGCAAAATTTTTCGCCATTCCAAGATCAGAACTCAGAGAAAGCGTACCTCCCGTAAAACCAACATTTTGGTTCAACTCCATTGACACCTCTGAATTCAGATAATTACGCAAATTATACTCATTTTTCTTAGTCGTGTAATTATAATCCAAACTTAGGGTATGGTCAAAATTGATAGGTCTGGAAGTCATGGCCAAACTGGGTAATTTATCAGCTTTGTAGTATCTGTATTCCCAATAGCCTGAAAGATAGGTGTTTTTATATCTGAAAGCATCCAGCGAATTCTTAGCTCCAAGCTTAATTGCTTCATCCAGACTCAGGCTAAAGGATTCCTGCTGGGCATTTACCCGAAGGCCAAATCCTGAAATCAGGATAATCAGAAATAGTATTATTTTTTTCATTTTATATATTTTTAAGCACGTAATGATTCAACCGGATCTTTTTCAGCAGCCCGTTTGGCAGGCATATATCCAAACATAATTCCGATCAAAGCCGAAACTCCAAATGCGATGAAAACACTGAAGAATGAAACAATGGTTTTAATATCGAACATTGCTGTAATTATTTTCGAGAGAACGACTCCAAGGATAATTCCGATAATTCCACCGGAAATACTGATCAGCGTTGATTCAGCAAGAAACTGGGCCACAATATCTTTCCGGGAAGCTCCGATAGCCTGGCGTGTTCCTATTTCACGAATCCGCTCCATGACAGATGCCAGCATGATATTCATAATTCCAATACCGCCAACAATAAGCGAAATACCAGCAATAGCTCCCAAAACTATATTAAATATCTTTTTGGTGCGTTGTTGCTGCTTGAGTAATAGTTCAGGAATAGTCACCTCAAAATCATAAAGTCCGGAATGACGTCGCAGCATTAATCGTTTAACGATGCTGGCAGTTGCTGCAAGTTGTTCGGTTTCTTTCACCTGCAAAATAATCTTATCGAGCTGATTTGGATTTTTATCCACAGTTTCTGAACTGGCATTCGAATCAGTAATAACGATCCTACGGCGGGCGTTTGCCTTTTCAACCTCATCGGCTCGTACAAGAGCACGGTTTTTAAATCGCATCAAGATGGTTTGTGCCGGAACAAATATTTTATTATCAGAACTGCTAATCCCCATTTCGTCAGAAGCAGAGGCAGTGAAATCGCGTCGTTCAATGACTCCAATTATTTTCAGCCAAATCTGACCACATTTGATGTATTCCCCTATCGGATTTTTCTGATTAAAAAATACAGTTTTAATGTTATCACCAATCACACAAACAGGTTGACCTGCTTCCGACTGTAACTGGTTAAAAATAACGCCCTTTTGTAAGCCGATGTTGAATACTTCGAAATAACTTGTATTTACACCTTCGAGCACTACCGGTTTACTTTTACCATCGATAATGGCTGAATAATTGTACGAAATAACCGGACTAACGATTTTTATGGTAGGAATAATCTCTTCAATAGCCTGCAAATCTATAAGAGTAAGTCCCCTTGAGAATTTTTTTGTACCTGTTTTTTCTTCCTGAGTACTTGTACCCGTTCCATTTTCGGAGACTTCGGTTGGTGTAATAATAATATTATTTACACCAACCATTTTGATCTGCTCCAGAATCTCCTGCTCGGCGCCATTTCCGATTGCCATCATGCTAATGACCGCTGCCACACCAAAAATGATACCCAATGCGGTCAAGATCGACTTGAGTTTATTGTCAATAATAGCTTCAAAACCAATCACTATATCGTGAAAATATTTTTTAAAAATCATCGCTTTTTGTTTTAGGTGAAGCTGGTCTATTTGACTTGATTTGCTTTTATAACCATTGGATTTGTGCCACCGGGAAGCGGCATTGGTTCCGATTTCTTTTTCAGCATTTTTTCCCTTTCTTTTTCAGACTGCATTCTGGCATTCTCTTTCTCTTTCAGTATTTCAGAATATATATCCAAACCGTTAAACTTCAGTTCATTCGCATTAACCGGTTCCGAAAGCCAAACCACATCGTTTTCCTTCAATCCTTTTTTAATCAGTACATGGTTTTCATTTTCATCACCAAGCCATACAATCTGTTTAACCGGATTTTCTTCCCCCAGATACACAAATTTCAGGCTGTCGTTTTCAAAAACGGCATCAGTGGCAACCATTAAGGTATCAGCAAACAGACCGGCTTCAATAGCATTACTTGTTGTCATTGCCGGCTTCAGATCCTTGTCTTTCCCAAATATTTTAATCTTAACTTCAAACACCTTGGCATCGCTGTTTGGCATAGCCTGCCCAATATTTGCAACAGAAATCACCTGTCCTGACAATTCTTTATCAGGGAAAGCATCAATCCCTATTCGATCATTCTGCCCAACCTTTACTTTCGAAATATCAATCTCATTGATGTAAGTTCTTGAAATCAGATTCGACATTTCAGGAATGGTGGCAATAACCGAATTGTACATCGAGACTTTTGAACCCGTTTTGGTAATTTCGCCCCATGGTTGTTTAAAATAAGTGAGGATTCCTGCTTTCGGTGCAGTAATTTCCAACGCCTCAAAAAGTTTTTGCAATTCGCCTGAACGTTCAAGCACCTGGCGATAGTTGATGTATTTCCGGTCAACCTTATTCACTTCCTGTTTCGTTTTCAAACCATAAGCCTTCTGCTCCTGTTCCAGTTTCCGGGTTGCTTTATCAAAGTCCATACTGGCTTTTTTCTTAATCGATGGAGATTCATAAACCGATTCCTCCATGATTATTTTCTTTTCAATCACATCGAGACTGGCATTAACGATCACATCCCGTTGATTACTAAGATTCAGATTCGAGTCAATTTTACTGTCTTCATATTCCGAAAGCGTTTTATCCATCTCGTCCTGCGCCAGTTTAATCTGCTCTTCAACCGCCTTGTGATCGAGTGTAGCTACATAATCTCCCGAATCGACCAGTGATCCTTCGTCAATCATGTTGGTAATTGCAAGTTCCCAGATTCGAAGATTCCGGTCTTTCAATTTTTCCGGTATCTGAATACTTACAGATTTTTCTGATTCCAATTGTCCGGACGAAAAGATTAAAGCATTAAACGTACCTCGTTTTACACTTACAGTAACCTTGTTGTAATCAGTTTCGCCTTCCCTGAAAGAATAATAAAGAATAAGCAACAGGACCGCAGGAATTGCTACCAGAAGGATTTTTTTGTAGTTCATGGTTTATGATTTATCGTTAGGTATTTGTTAGTACAAGAGAATAACGGTGAAAATTCAAAAATGTATCCGGATCAGAAAACCTATCCGGCAAGGATCAAATCCCATTTCAATCCGACAACGGCAGAGTGAATTTGAAGTTACCGTTTCGCTCAACATTTATGCCAAATTGGTAATCAAAACATATGTTTTATTACATCTATTTAAATAAAGTTCCTGTTTTTTTCACATCTGGCACAATAATTTGGCATGAAAGAATTCTTAAAGATATTTATGCTTTATTAAGTAAAAAAGGATGTAAATTAGTCTGTTCCAATTCTCCCCAATCGTCGGGTTTGGAATTTCAAATTCAAAACAAGTCATGATGCGGTTTTTTGTTCTGATTATCATCGTATTTTCAGCCTTCCAATGCTTAGCACAGGAATCTGGCAAAACGCTACTCTCAGGGATTATTGTGAGTACGGATTCAATACCTGTAACTGATGTGGCGATTATCAACACAATAACCGGAAAAACAGTTCGGACCAACTCAAACGGGTTTTTCCAGATTGAAATCGCGGATACAGATTCCCTTCTAGTTTTTCACATTGCTTATCAAAGAAAATTTATTACCGCAAAGAATAACGGAGAAACAATCGTATTGGAACCCAAAATTCAGGAATTGATGCAGGTTGATGTGACAGATAAAAAAGAACAGCAGCAAAAAAATCTGGACGAAACAGTCAGTGAGATTAAACGCCTTGCACCGATGGAAAAACTATCCGGTTATGAGCTTCATTCCATGCAGGAATATTTCATACGGGAACAGGGCTCACACGGCAAAGGATTCAGTCCTTTTTTCGGACCAACAGTGGGTGTCCCTCTTGGAACAATAACAGACAAGCTTTCAAATCGTAAACGCCGGCAATTAAAAAAGCTGACCTCACACTACCATTTGATTAAGCAGGAACGCGAATAAAAAAAAATCTGAACTTCCATGCTTTAAGCAGATTACAAAACAACGATCGAAGCTGGTCAGTATTATAAAGTATACTGACCAGCTTCGATCGTTAAATAATCAGTGAACGAATATCCTGAATAATGGATTGTGCAAGTTGGTCGGCTTCGGCCATCGATGGAGCTTCGGCATAAATACGAATAATTGCCTCAGTGTTCGATTTCCGCAAGTGTACCCAACGGTCAGCGAAATCAATTTTCACACCATCAATATCGGTTACTTGTTCCTGGCAGTATTTTTCTTTCATCTTCACCAGAATGTCATCCACATCAATTTCAGGAGTGAGCTCAATTTTATTTTTCGAGATGAAATAGTCGGGATAAGTTTTTCGTAAATCAGAACATTTCAAGCCTGATTTAGCCAGCAAACTTAGAAACAGGGCAACTCCAACCAACGAATCACGTCCGTAATGTGAAGCAGGATAAATAATTCCACCGTTTCCCTCACCACCAATCACAGCATTGGTTGCTTTCATTTTAGCAACTACATTCACTTCACCAACAGCCGAGGCAACATACGTTCCGTTGTGTTTTTCAGTAATATCGCGTAAGGCACGCGACGAAGAAAGATTGGAAACCGTGTTCCCCGGAGTATGACTCAGCACATAATCAGCAATCGAAACTAACGAATATTCTTCGTTAAACATCGAACCATCTTCGCTGATAATAGCCAGCCTGTCAACATCCGGATCGACAACGAAACCGACATCCACCGATTTTTTTCGAATAATCTCCGCAGTTTCCACAAGGTTTTCCGGAATTGGTTCCGGAATATGTGCAAAATGTCCTGTGGCTTCGCAGTTTATTTCCACGATATCAGTAACTCCCAGCGCCTTCAGTAAAGCCGGGATAACAATTCCACCAACTGAATTCACCGCATCAATAGCCACTTTGAATCTGGCTTTCCGGATAGCTTCCACATCAACCAACTCCAGAGCGAGTACCTGCTGAATATGGATATCGGTATAATCCCTGATCAAAACCGTACCAAGATCATCAACCTCAGCAAAACGGTACGATTCATTTTCTGCAATTTCCAGCACAACAGCACCTTCGTCCGCATTCAAAAATTCTCCATCAGAATTGAGCAACTTCAGCGCATTCCACTGTTTCGGATTATGACTGGCAGTCAGGATAATTCCACCCTGAGCTTTTTCTCCCGTCACCGCAATCTCGGTGGTCGGAGTCGTTGCCATTCCGAGGTCAACCACATTGCAGCCCATTCCGGAGAGTGTGGCAACAACCAGCGACTGAACCATCGAACCGGAGATGCGGGCATCGCGACCAACCACAATGGTGATCACCTGCCCCTGATGCTGTTGCTTCGCCCATTCAGCATAAGCAGCTGTATATTTTACAACATCAAGCGGACTTAAACCTTCACCCGGTTTCCCACCAATAGTTCCACGAATTCCTGAAATTGATTTAATTAAGGTCATAATGTATATATTTCTGAAATGATTATTTTAAATAACGGTTTTTAGACTTACAGCATGCAAAGATAAGGCGTTCGAAGCCTAAAATTTGCGTCGAAATGGAAAAGATTAGCGAAAGAAGATGATTATTTGATTGATCTTAATGAACGGTTCCACATCCAGACTTTCCTCAAAAATGCGAAAGGAGCTTGCAATAAAGGTTCTGCCAGGTAGCAGGGGTTAAAAAAACAGCGAATGTTACGGATTTACACGAAGCAAAAGTCTATGTCCGGAAGTTTTTTGCTTTTTGAAATTAAAAAGGGCATCGGATCTCACCCCATGCCCTTCATGTTTTCAAGTCAGACAATATGTCTAAAAACAAAAACCAAAACAAACTTATGAAAAAAAATTCCGCAATACGACTACATAACAGTTCACAAAACAAACACCCCTATCTCAAATTCGATAATTTTAAAAATACTTTACGATAAGCACGAAATTTAACAACTATTAACAATAGACAGTCCATTTCAGCGTCAATAAAGATTCTTAAATCATTCAGGAGAAAATGTTAAGTAAACAATTTATAGAAATTAGAAGAGTGCCACGAACCACGTTACAGCCTGATCAAACGGCCTGATTATTCCGACATACACCACACTATTTCATAAAAAGCAAAAGGCATGAGTAGCGACTTGTAATCAGTCAGAAAACAAATGTTTTTTTTAATTCAAAATTAATTTGAGAATCGCCAATATTAAAAACTATTGCCGAAATTTAAACCAGCTGATTTATTTCAAAAACAACTTAAAAAAATTCGATATGTCTTCGATCCGTTTAAAAACTGGTTCCATTATCACCGGCCTTATTATATTATCTTTTTTTGTTGTTCAAGTTTACGGCCAGAGTCTGAGCGAAATTGAATCCGGCCGGATATCGTTACCGAACGGATGGAAACTTTCTCCTGTCGGGAAACTATTGCCGCTTGGCGATTTACCTTTAAATATGGCAGTATCTCCTTCCGGAAAATTGTTGGCTGTGACCAACAACGGGCAAAGCGATCAAAGTATCCAACTGATTGATGTCAATAAGATACAGGTGCTCGATTCTGTGGTTATTGCCAAAGGATGGTTGGGACTTACTTTCTCCAAAGATGAAAAGTATTTGTATGCTTCCGGAGGAAACGACAACTGGGTGATGCGATACCTGATTAAAAACAACAAACTGGTTCCTTTCGACACCCTGGTCATTGGCAAACCCTGGCCTGAAAATATTTCAATTACTGGTATTGCAGTCGACGATAAGCAGCAGATGTTGTATGCAGTTACACAGCTGAATAATTCGCTTTACACCTTCGATTTAAAAGAAAAAAAAGTAAAAAGCCAGTTTCCGCTGGGCGGTGAAGGCTATGAATGTATGCTTTCGAATGACGGCAAAACACTCTTCATCACCTGTTGGGGATGTAATAAAGTTGACTTGTTCGATACCCGAAAACAACAAATGGTCGGTTGGATTCCGGTTGGCGATAATCCCAATGATATGTGTCAGTCACGAAACGGGAAATACCTTTATGTAGCCAATGCCAACAACAATTCGGTTTCGGTAATTTCAACCGAAGAAAAAATAGTTATTGAAGTTTTAAATTCGGCCCTTTACCCGGATTCGCCTGCAGGATCGACGACCAACAGCGTGGCCCTTAGTAACGATGACAAAACCTTGTTCATCGCCAATGCTGACAACAATTCGCTTGCAGTATTCGACGTAAGCAAGCCCGGCAATAGTTTTAGTAAGGGATTTATTCCGACTGGCTGGTATCCAACCTGTGTAAGGGTTATCGGGAATACAATTTTTGTGGCCAACGGAAAAGGGCTGACATCGAAAGCCAATCCATACGGCCCAAGTCCTGTCAGTAAAAAAGAAGAGGTGGAACATCACAGGGAAATGACGAACAAAAACATTAAAGTTCAATATATCGGCGGACTTTTCAGAGGAACCCTTCAGGCAATACCCAAACCCGACGACACTCAGTTAAGCATTTATTCCAGGTCGGTATACAACAACACGCCATACAGCAAGGAGAATGAAATGCTTTCGAACGGACAAGAAGGGAATCCAATTCCATCCCGAATTGGCGAACCGTCACCCATCAAGTATGTCTTTTATATTATTAAAGAAAACAGGACTTACGATCAGGTTTTGGGCGACATTCCTGAAGGAAACGGCGATCCGCGACTGGTTCTTTTCGGTGAAAATACAACTCCAAACCTTCATGCAATCGCCAAACAATTTGTTTTGCTCGATAACTTTTACGTGGATGGAGAAGTGAGTGCCGATGGACACAACTGGACAATGGGAGCATACGCCACCGATTATCTGGAAAAGAACTGGCCAACCAGTTATGGTGGCAGGGGCGGATATTATCCTGGTGAAGGTAATCGTAAAACGGCCAACAGCAAAGACGGCTTTTTGTGGGATTATTGTAACCGGCTTGGCGTTTCGTACCGGACTTATGCTGAATTTATTTCTAATGACAATACTCCTACCATTCCTGTACTGGAGGATCATTTTTGCTCAACCTATGCTCACTGGAATATGTCGATTCGCGATACAACTCGTTTCTATCAGTGGAAAAACGATTTTGATCAATTACTCGGGGAAGGAAAAGTTCCGCAATTGAATACCATTCGGTTTGGGAACGACCACACCGAGGGATTAAAAATTGGCAGACCCACACCCAAAGCACATGCCGCAGATAACGACCTAGCCTGTGGCCTTTTCGTTGAACACCTCAGCCATTCGTCTATCTGGAATGAAAGTGTAGTGATTATACTGGAAGACGATGCCCAAAACGGACCGGACCATGTGGACGCGCACCGGACAACAGCCTACCTTGCCGGGGGATTTGTAAAACAGGGTTTTGTGGATCACACCATGTATTCAACCTCATCAGCGCTTCGTACCATTGAACTGATTCTCGGGCTGCCACCTATGAGTCAATACGATGCAGCTGCCGAACCCATGTGGAGGTGTTTTAACAAAACAGCAACTCATCCACCTTTTCAGTCAACAGCAAATCTGGTCGATTTAAACCTGAAAAACACTGAAAAAACTGCCATGTCGAGATTAAGCGAAAAATTTGACTTCAGCAAGGAAGACCGGATTCCGGATGCACAGTTCAATCAAGTGATATGGGCTGCCATTCATGGCTTAAACAGTAAATGTCCGGCACCAGTACATGCGGCATTCTTTACTCCGAAAGCTGATGATGATAAAGATTAATTTTTAGAGAGGGTCTGATTTGGAATCAGGCCCTCTCTATATTCTAATATTTTATTTCAAACCTGCAATCTGTTCTTCCAGAACTTTGATTTTGGCTTCGGCATCGGCCTGTTTGGCACGTTCGATGGCGACAACCGCTTCAGGAGCGCTACCCACAAAACGTTCGTTGCTCAGTTTTTTTAGTACTGAATTCAGGAAGCCTTTGGTGTAATCCAGTTCAGCCTGAAGTTTTTTCAGTTCTTCTTCCACATCAATTGTTCCGCCCATCGGAACAAAGAACGTCGTGGATTTAACCAGGAATGAAGCAGATCCTTTTACTTCTTCGGAAACCAGACTTAAGGCAGAAAGGTTACCCATTTTCACCAAAACGCTGTTGAATTCCGAAGTAAAACCTTTATCACCAACCAATACAGCTAGTTCAAGCTGATCCTTGTTCGGAATATTATTTTTGGTACGGATGGTCCGTAATCCGGAGATAGCTTCTTTCACATCTTCAAATTGCGCAATCAGTGTTTCATCGTAGCCGGTTGATTTGGGCCATGAGCTGATCATGATACTGTCACCTTTTTGGCGTTCGGTCAGCAACTGCCAGATTTCTTCGCTGACGAAAGGCATAAACGGATGCAGGAAACGCAATATTTCATCAAAAATATCAATCAGTTCCTGATAAGTTTTTCCGTCAATCGGCTGTTGATAGGCAGGTTTTACCATTTCAAGCAACCATCCGGAGAATTCATCGCGAACGGTTGTGTACACGTTCATAAGTGCATCCGAAATGCGGAATTTATCGAAATGATCGTCGGTTTGCTCAACAATCTCGCTGAACTTTTCGTGGAACCAACTAATCGCCAATTTTGAATGTTCAGGTTGTGGAAGTTTGGCATCAACTTCCCAGCCGTTAACCAGTCTGAATGAGTTCCAGATTTTGGTTACAAAACCTGTACCCTGCTGCGGTAAACTTTCGTCGAACATCAAATCGCCACCGGCAGGTGAACAAAGCAACATTCCCACCCGAACACCATCGGCTCCGTAAGTAGCAATCAGGTCGAGCGGATCGGGCGAATTACCCAGCGATTTCGACATTTTCCGACGCTGTTTATCGCGCACCATTCCGGTATAATACACATTTTTGAACGGAAACTGACCGCGATATTCGTAGCCGGAAATAATCATCCGGGCCACCCAGAAGAAAATAATATCAGGACCAGTCACCAAATCGTTGGTTGGGTAATAATAATTTATTTCGTCGTTTTCAGGTTTACAGATACCATCGAAAACCGAGATCGGCCACAACCAACTCGAAAACCAGGTATCAAGCACATCTTCATCCTGATGCAGGGTAAAGCCTCCCCCATCCCCTCCGAGGGAGGGGTGTTTGGCAATGGCAAGTTCCCGGGCTTTTTCTTCATTCTCAGCCACAACAAATCCGTAGTTGTTAGCTCCCTCCTCTCCGGGGAGGGTTGGTGAGGGGCTTATATACCATACCGGAATACGGTGACCCCACCACAACTGACGGCTGATACACCAGTCTTTGATGTTTTCCATCCAGTGGCGGTAGGTATTTTTGAATTTCGGCGGATAAAACTGAATGGTATCGTTCAGTACATTTTCAGTAGCAGGTTGGATAAGCGTTTCCATTTTCAGGAACCACTGGGCTGACAATTTAGGTTCGATCGGCACATTTGTACGCTCCGAGAAACCCACCTTATTGGTGTAATCATCTACCTTGGCTACATTTCCGGCAGCTTCCAGTTCTACCATAATTTTTTCGCGGACCACAAAGCGATCTTCGCCGACAAACATTCCGGCTTGTTCGCTCAAAGTACCGTCTTCATTGAATATATCGATGCTTGGCAGATTAAAACGCAAACCAATTTCGTAGTCATTCACATCGTGCGAAGGCGTAATTTTCAAACAACCTGTGCCGAATTCCATATCAACGTATTCATCTTCAATAATCGGAATAGAACGACCAATCAGCGGAACCAGAACGCGTTTGCCTTTCAGGTGATGGAAACGCTCATCGTTTGGATTAACGCAAACAGCAGTATCTCCCAGAATGGTTTCCGGACGGGTGGTTGCAATGGTCACAAACGAAGCCCCCTCAACTCCCCCGGAGGGGGAGCTTTGAAGCGCACTTTGGATAGATTGTACAACTGAATCAGTATTTACCAAGACTTCCTCGTTTGTAAAGCGAATAACTTCATAACCCAATTCGTTTAAAATATCAGTTTTGATTTTATCCAATTTCTGAATTTCCGGGTTATTGTGATATCCTCCATCTACTTCAATTACAAGTTTTTTTGAAAGACAAACAAAATCAACAATGATATCTTCAATAATGTGCTGTCTCCTAAATTTCTCACCAAGTTCATTCGCACGTAGCATTTCCCATAAAACACTTTCTGCCTCGGTTGAAAAACGGCGCAAATCTTTTGCATTCTTTTTTAATAATTCATAATCCGATTTGCGGGAAGTCTTGTACTGTGGGTTCTTTTCTCCCCCCTTGGGGGGACTAAGGGGGGCCTCTATCTGATATTTCAGGTAATATAATTTCGACTGTACTTCTTTAAAAATTACTTCTTCGTCGGATAAAGCTGTTTTTGCAGCCGGATCCCAGTTCACCATCCGAACACCACGGTAAATCAGTCCTTTGTTATGCAAATCAACGAAGGTTTTAATCACCGATTCGCTGCGCACTTCATCCATGGTAAAAGCAGTTCGGTCCCAGTCGCACGAAGCGCCAAGCTTTTTCAACTGTTCCAGAATGATACCGCCATGTTTGTTGGTCCATTCCCATGCATGTTCAAGAAATTCCTCGCGACTCAGGTCGAATTTCGAAATCCCTTCATTTTTCAGCTTGTTCACCACTCTGGCTTCGGTGGCAATTGAAGCATGGTCGGTACCCGGAACCCAACAGGCATTTTTGCCAAGCATGCGTGCACGTCGCGTTAAAATATCCTGAATAGTATTATTAAGCATATGCCCCATATGTAAAACTCCAGTGACATTGGGCGGAGGAATAACAATGGTATATGACTCTCGTTCATCAGGTTCGGAGTGGAAAAATTTGTTTTCCATCCAGTACTGATACCATTTATCTTCAACTTCGGCGGGATTGTATTTGCTGGGGATATCCATGGGATTGTATTTATTCTTTTAAATGAAGGTGCAAAAATAGAAAAATTAGTTCGTTGGAAGAATAAAATCAACTGTAGTTAATCAAGATCATTTTTAGCAACTTGTGAAATATTAGAATTTTTTAATCATAGATTTTTCTGTAATTATCAAAAGGAAACCGTAATTTCCGCAAGAAGAATTACCAACACTAAATAAACCATATTCGGAAAATGAATTTCGAACTCGACAAGCAAACCATTCAGGACCTAGAGATTTTCGGGAATGAGAAATCAACAAACTCCATATTTAACCATTACAACTTTACAAAAACAATGGGAGGTAAAAAGCATTTAAACACGCTGATGCATTCTCCCCTAACTGACATTGACGAATTACAACAGAGAAGAGATACGATAAAATTCATTTATGATATTGAATTCGAGCTTACCATTAATTCCGGTCAATTCGATTTCATTGAACACTATTTAAATTTAAACATATCGGCTTTACGAAATAATTTATTAGATGCATATATTCAGTCTATTTCCTACAAACTAAACCCGATAAATGACTATTATATCATCAAATCCGGAACGAAGCAGTTGATTTTTCTTTTTAAGCATCTTGATGAAAAACTTAAATCAATAATCAATTTCACTCTTCCGAAAGAACTTGAGACGCAGATTCGAATAGCACAAGAGTTCTTTGAATACAAAGACATTAGAAAGATTCTCACCATAAAAGAAAAAATTTCATGTGTCAAACTGAATCAGTTTGATAATCTTTTTAGAAAAAAGTATAAGAACAAAATACTCGAAATTATTCACCTAACATACACTTTGGATGCGTTTATATCCATAGCCAAAGCAGCAAGAAATAATAACCTTTCATTCCCGGAATATTTGTCAGCATCAAGTCCAATACTAATAATAACCGGATTATTTCACCCCTTAATAGAAAATGCGGTTTCTAATAATGTTGAAATGGATGGGACAAAGAGTCTATGTTTTTTGACTGGACCAAACATGTCAGGCAAATCAACCTTTCTCAAATCTTTAGGATTGTCAATATACCTATCTCATTTAGGCTTCCCTGTTCCTGCTGCCCAAATGAAAACAACAATTTATAATGGAATAATATCCACGATAAACCTTTCAGACAATCTGAATAGAGGATATAGTCATTTTTATAGCGAGGTAAAACGAGTAAAAGAGACCGCTTTAAAGATTTAAAGAGAAAAGAAATATCTTCGTAATTTTTGATGAATTATTCAGGGGAACAAATGTAAAAGATGCCTTCGATGCCTCTCTTTTAATTATTAAATCATTTGCAAAAATAAAGAATTGCACCTTTTACATTTCAACTCACATTACTGAAGTCGCCGAAGAAATTAAAAATATTAACAGAATACAATTCATGTATTTTGACTCAGAACTTATTGAAGACAATCCAATCTACACCTACAAACTATTAAGTGGCATCTCGCATGAGCGACTTGGGATGCTAATTGTAAAGAATGAGAAAATAATTGATATTTTAAATTCAATTTCAGATAATGAATAATGGAGAAGTTTATTGGATAAAGTTATAAAACAGGTTTTTATAATGACATAAAAAGGTTCATCCAAAAACAATCTATAAATATTTTCCAAGTAAAAATCCCGGGTTGAAAGATTTCAACCCGGGATTTTTCAGGATTAAAGCACTGTCTGAACATCCTGATAAGGTAATCCGAAGGCTTCAGCAACTCCCTCGTAAACTACCTTACCCTGAACAACATTCAGGCCTTTTCTCAAAGCATCATTTTCATTACATGCTTTCTTCCACCCCTTGTTAGCTATCTGTATGGCATATGGCAGTGTAGCGTTGGTTAATGCCAGAGTGGATGTGCGAGGCACAGCTCCGGGCATATTGGCTACACAATAGTGAATCACATGATCAATTACAAAAGTCGGATGATCGTGTGTCGTTGCTACAGTGGTTTCGAAACAACCACCCTGATCAACAGCAACATCAACCAATACAGTTCCCGGTCTCATCGTTTCAAGCATGTCGCGGGTAACCAGTTTAGGAGCTTTTGCCCCAGGAATTAATACAGCACCAATAATCACATCAGAATTACGAACCATCTCGCGGATGTTGTATTCGTTACTCATCATGGTTTTTACATTGGCAGGCATAATATCATCGAGGTAACGCAGGCGTTTCAGGCTCATGTCAATAACAGTAACATCGGCGCCCAAGCCACCAGCCATCTTTGCAGCTTCGGTTCCTACAATTCCACCACCGATAATCAGGACTTTTGCAGGTGGCACGCCGGGAACACCGCCCAGCAATACACCGTATCCACCAAAAGTTTTTTCCAGATATTTGGCACCCTCCTGAACCGACATCCGACCGGCAACTTCCGACATAGGAATAAGCAATGGCAATGAACGATCAGCCATTTCAACCGTTTCGTAAGCCAGACAGATTGATCCGTTTTCGAGCATGGCCATGGTTAAAGGCTCACCTGAAGCAAAATGGAAATAGGTAAATAAAATCTGATCAGGTTTGATTAGCTTGTATTCTGACTCAATAGGTTCTTTTACTTTCATGATCATTTCCGCAATGGCGTATACGTCCTCAATCGCAGGAAGAATAGTTGCACCGGCATGAATGTAATCTTCATCACTAAATCCACTTCCCATACCGGCAGTTGACTGCATAAAAACGGTATGACCACTTTTCACCATCTCAGCTGCACCAGCTGGAGTTAAAGCAACACGGTTTTCGTTGTTTTTAATTTCCTTTGGAACTCCTATAATCATCGCTGTAGTATTTATGTTTTTCTATGAGTCAAAATTAAATGAATTGCACCTTTAAAACATGATAAAACGCAATAAAATCCAGAAAAGCGAAAGTTGTCATACAAATCTAACACCGATTAATACAAATCATGCCCACAGCCTGATAAAATGAAAGTTATTAAGCCGTTAATATTTCACATTAAATAAAAAACTAAAATTTTAATATAGAATTGATAATCGTATATTTGCTGCCTTTACTGACAATATTTTTACAATATGCCTATTACATCGGAGCGGGGTAATTTGATGCCGGATTCGCCCATCCGGAAGCTGGTTCCTCTGGCTGACAAAGCCAAGGAAAAGGGAAGAAAGGTGTTTCACCTGAACATTGGGCAGCCTGACTTGCCTACGCCTGAAAATGCGTTGGAAGCAATCCGGAAAATCGACCGGAAAATTTTGGAGTATTCTCCCAGTGAAGGAATCAAATCATTCCGGGAAAAACTCGCGGCGTACTATCATACATTCGACATCGACGTAACAGCCGACGATATCATCATTACTACCGGAGGTTCGGAAGCGGTAACTTTTGCTTTTCTGGCTTGCCTTGATCCGGGAGATGAAATCATCGTACCGGAACCGGCTTATGCCAATTATACAGCCTTTGCAATCCTGGCCGGAGCTGTCATCAGATCTATTCCTTCAAAAATTGAGGAAGGTTTTGCATTGCCTCCTATCGAAGAATTCGAAAAGCTGATCACTCCGCGCACCAAAGGAATCATGATCTGCAACCCAAATAACCCAACCGGATATTTGTATAACCGTACCGAAATGAGACAAATTCGGGACATGGTCAAAAAATACGATTTGTATTTGTTTTCCGACGAAGTGTACCGTGAATTTTGCTATACCGGCGCTCCGTATATTTCAGCCTTTCACCTGAAAGGAATTGAGCAGAATGTGGTTCTGATCGATTCTGTATCCAAACGCTACAGCGAATGCGGCCTGAGGGTCGGTGCACTGATTACCAAAAACCAGGCATTGAAGAAAAATGTCATGAAGTTCTGTCAGGCTCGTTTAAGTCCACCTTTAATTGGTCAGATAGCAGCCGAAGCCTCGCTGGAAAACAACAAGGAATACATGCACGATGTGTACGATGAATACGTTGAAAGACGCAAATTTCTGGTTGACGGACTGAACCGCATCAACGGCGTTTATTCGCCAATTCCGATGGGGGCCTTTTACACCGTGGCACGCCTTCCAATTGATGATTCTGACAAATTCTGTGCATGGCTTCTTAGCGACTTCGAATACGAAAATCAAACCATTTTCATGGCACCTGCAACCGGGTTTTACACTACTCCCGGGTATGGTAAAGACGAGGTGCGTATTGCCTATGTTCTTAAAAAAGAAGATCTGGCTACTTCATTGAAAATTCTGGAAGAAGCGCTGAAAGTTTATCCTGGAAGTAAAGTAAGACAGGCGGAAAAAGTGGCGAAAGTATAGCTATTTGTAGCCTCTATAAAATATTCACAGCGTTCGGAATAAAATCCGGACGTTTTTTTTTGTCCAACTTTTTGCTGATTCGAGATCCTCCCTGAAAGTCTAATTTCGGATCACTTCATAAAGTTGTGGAGCAATATTAAAACGGTCAATTTCAAATCCGTTTTCTGTCCTTAGGCCGGACTGGCCCTTACTTTTCCAATCCCTGCCCGACGGCAGGCGGGGATGAAAAGTAAGCAAAAATCTTGTCAAAACGAACCCTCAGCCGGGCGTTTTGACG